>Ga0181574_10000589_pt1 | contig 33734 bp, 31 predicted proteins | sample 101ome_24_FD_145600 | JGI IMG/M metagenome (GOLD analysis project Ga0181574, IMG submission 145600) | Coastal salt marsh microbial communities from the Groves Creek Marsh, Skidaway Island, Georgia - 101410AT metaG (spades assembly) | ecosystem: Environmental > Aquatic > Marine > Intertidal zone... | reverse complement strand
TTTCAAAGCAGCTTTGACCTGCAACACGAAAGGACGTCGTATGCTCGGATGGGAGTTTCCGCCTCGTGAGCCGAAGAAGAAAGCCGCGAAGAAAAAGACGACTGCGAAAAAAGCGGCAGCGAAAAAAGCGGCAGCGAAAAAGTCGTGAGCGCGCCCTTCACGAACGTTCAACATTGAACATTCAACGCGTAACGTCCCATTCGGCGAAGAGCACTCAGCTTCTGCACTCTGATATTCAACGTTTTGAGTTGGATGCTGAACGTTCGGCACAGCCGCCCTCACCGCAAATCGATTAAAGATCCTGCTGCATTCGACTTCCGGGTCAGCAGGGCATGAATTCTCTCCTGTAGCTCGCCCGGTAGTGGATCATTGCCGGGAGAATCTTTGACGAGTCGTTTGGCTTCGACATCATTATCGTTGTCCACCGCAGCCTCGATCAGGCGTAAGCGTACGGACCAATCCTCCGGAGCTCTCTCCAGTTCGGCGTAAAGCAATGGAACGTCACCTCTCATTCGTCGAATCGCGCGGGTCTGAATCTCACTTCTTCTTATCGGCAAGTTTCCGCAGTTCAATATCTTTGAACTGCACTTTCATCGGTGGGCCAGAGTGAAGTTGCAAGGCCAGGATTCCACTTAGTTCACGTTCTTCTTCCTGATTGTCGATTACCTCAGCAGTGACATGATCGTTCAGTTTAACGGTAATCCGATTTCCTTCCCCGCGGATCTCATACTGATTCCACTCCTTTGCCGTATAAGACTCGATTGCCTGTTGTGCTGATTCTTTCACAGAGCTTTTCTCGAAACTCCCATCCGCCTTCACGATTGTTTTTTCTCCGCGAGCAGCAAGCATTTTCCTTCCATGCTCATCGTAGACAGCCCCGAGCCAGGGAGCTTCCGGTTGGCTGATATCTACCTGGTAGCCGATCGCGTGTCCATCCTCCTGGACCTGTGACCGCACCTGAACTCCGCTGTTTGCCTTGGGGCCACCATCAACTCGAAATTTCAATTTCAAAACGAAGTCGTCAATCTCTCCGCCCTGCCAGACGAGAAACTGGTTTTTCTTAGCCGGATTTTCATCCGAAGCAATGGCAGTGATTGCACCATCCTGAACCGACCAGTACGACATGTCAGGCGACTTCCAACCTGCCAGACTCTTTCCGTCGAATAGCGATTCTCCCGTTTTTTTCTTTTCCTGTTTTTCCGCGAAGGAAGGAATGATCAGGAACGTAGTAAAGGAGGCGAAGGTTAGGAGCAACAATCGATTCATCCCCTTCAATCTGCCGAAGGGCCCAGATATGTCCACATCTCTCTTTTCGAAAAGATGAGCAAAATCCTGGATAATCGTTCTAATTTTGATGAAAGTGACGATTTTTTTCGTAAACGCGGCATCTTTTCGTCACATTCACTGCCGTTTCGGCAATGAGAATTTGAAGAAGTGCAGAAAATAGGGATATTTAAGCTTTCTTAACTTCTTGTCTATGAGGTCACCCTTCCCCATACTCGGAATAATCTTTTCCTTTCTAGCCGTTCAAATCCCGACTGCTTCAAGCGGTCAGGGAATGAATCAATTCATCGAGGTGGAAGCCCAGAAGTCTGGTGGCGGCATCAACAGCTGGTATCAGGCTCGCGGTTACAATAGCGTATGGACCGGCGAGCGTCTTGGTGCGCTCGCCCAGTTTATTCGATCGCTGGATGTCCACGGCCTTTCTCCTGTTCTCTTCCAACTCGACGATTGGGATGCGCAATGGCGAGCACCAGCCGCTGACCCTTCTCAGCGCGCGAAGGTCGAAGTCGGCACAACCCAGCTCGCTCTATACGCAATTCAATCGCTCGCCTACGGACATGTAGATGCCACAACGGTTCACAATAAATGGGCCGAGACCCCTCGGAAGCTCACCTCCTACCACTTTCTCGATCAAGCTCTGCAAAAGCACCCTACAAAAATGGCCGCATTTCTCCTGCAAGTCGTCCCCCCGCAGGACAAGCGCTACGAGGAGATGGTGAAGACTTTGGCTCGCTATCGCAAAATCGACTCCCTCGGCGGCTGGAGAGATTTGCCCGCGACCGCTGAACCTGCCGGCCCCGGAACCTCCTATCCAGAACTGAGTCTGCTTCGCTCCCGCCTCCAGGCAGAGGGAGACCTTCCCCCTTCCACTTTCAAAAAGAGCCGGAAGAGGGAAATCGATCAACGCACTGCGGATGCCATCAAGTCTTTCCAGTTTCGTCATGGCATTGAGCCGGATGGATATATCGGCACAGCAACCCTTGCCGAACTCAACACCTCGACTCGACAGCGGGTCAATCAACTCATTATCAACATCGATCGTCTCCGCTGGATGCCCCGTGCATGGGAACAGGTGGAGCACATCGAGGTGAATATCGCCGAAAGTGCCCTGCGTCTTTTTGATCAGCGTCGCCAGGTCACCGTCATGCCGGTAATCGTTGGAGTGAAAGGAAAGCATCAGACTCCTGTTTTCCACGGGAAAATTCAGCACCTCTTCTTCCGACCATACTGGAACGTCCCTCTCTCGATTGCGAAAACCGAAATCGTCCCCAAAGCACTCGCCGATCCGGAAGGCTATATGCGCTCCCACAACTACCAGATCGTTCCGTCCTACGGTGCGTCCAGCAGTCAGATTCTTCCCAATACCGCCACTAACCTTCAGAAGTGCGCATCAGGTGGCCTTCTTATTCGCCAGGCTGATGGCCAGAACAATTCTCTCGGTCTCGTGAAATTCATCTTCCCGAACGATTCGTCGGTCTATCTGCACGACACGCCCGATCACTCCCTTTTCCAGCGAGCCGATCGCGACTTCAGTCACGGTTGCGTACGGGTCTCACGTCCTGATGAACTGGCAAATATTCTTCTGCAGCGCAATGGCGGATGGAATATGGGATCGGTTCAGGCGGCAATGCAAGACGTCAACAATCCCAACCGGAAAGAGAACTTCAGCCGGCCGATGCCGGTTTACCTGATCTACTGGACGAGCACGATCATGAACGACGGTCGCGTCCGCTTCGATCAGGACATGTATGGACACGATCGGATCATGTATCAGAAGTTCGGATTGGGTCAGTAGAAAGTTCATTTTCTTGCGATAGCGGGCGGGGGAAAAGAACACCAGCTTGCTCGAAAGCTTTCTGGAAATCGCTGCACGATTGGTTCATCCTTAGCTATGCGCTTGCCACTCGTTATTCTGCTTCTCGCTGTTTGGAATCCTAACTCGCTATTGGCGACGGAAAAGCCCAACGTCCTGCTTCTCTGCATCGATGACTTGCGACCGGAGCTCGGATGCTACGGTGTCGACTACATCCATTCCCCTCACATCGATCGGCTCGCCGAATCAGGCCGCATTTTCAAGCGCCACTACGTTCAAGCTCCAACATGCGGAGCCTCGCGCTATGCTCTGCTGACCGGAAAATACGGACCCAGCGACAACAACGCGCTCTTCAAAAGAATCGAGGGAGTCAGCTCTCCCACCGCACCTGAGTGGTTTCGCAAGGCAGGGTACATTACGGTTTCAGTCGGAAAAGTATCTCACCATCCCGGAGGTCTCGGCGGCCCCGACTGGAACGACGATGCCATCATTGAAATGCCCAATGCCTGGGTTCGCCATGTGCAACCTGTTGGAAAATGGCTGCACCCTCGCGGGATTATGCACGGGCTTGCCGATGGAGAAATCCGGGGAAACGCGAAGGAAATGGATGTCTTCCAACTTGCCGAGGGATACGACGACATTTATCCAGATGGACTCACGACCGAAACCGCACTGCAGGAACTCAATGAGCTCGCTGCTGCGAATGAAAGTAAACCCTTTTTTCTTGCCGTCGGCATCATCCGTCCACATCTCCCTTTTGGCGCCCCTGCCAAATACATGAAACACTACGAGGACGCTGAGCTTCCTCCCATCCCGCACCCGGAAATTCCGAAGGGAAAAAGCACCTTTCACAAGTCGGGCGAATTTATGAAATACAACCGCTGGGGCCGCGATCCCAACGAAGACGCCGAGTTCGCAGCAATGGTTCGCAAACACTATGCCGCCTGCGTTACCTATGCCGATGCTCAAGTGGGTCGTGTTCTAAGCAGCCTCGAGGAACTTGGGCTCGCCGAAAACACCGTCGTCGTGCTCTGGGGCGACCACGGCTGGCACCTCGGCGAACACGGAGTCTGGGGTAAGCACACACTGTTCGAAGAGTCGCTTCATGCGCCACTTATAATTCGCCACCCTGACATGAAACATCCCGGAGCACCGACAGACGCAATCGTGGAGACCATCGACATTTTTCCTACCCTTTGCGACCTAACTGGGCTGGACGAGCCTGATTTCACCGACGGCCGCTCTCTTCGCGCCTTACTCGATGATCCCGAAGCGGATGGTCGCCCTGCCATTTCCTACTTTCGAAACAATTGGAGGACGTTACGCACCGATTCGCATCGTCTCATTTGCACCGAGAAACACATCGAACTCTACGACCACACTTCGGAAGAGGGAGAAACCAGGAATCTCGCCGAAGAGAAGCCCGAACTCGTCGAGAAGTTGTCCGGTATGCTGGATCAACGACTGAAACGCTGATCTCAGCCGATCACCCCACCTCCATAGCCGAGCTATCCTCTATGTCACTTGTCGACACTCATGCCCATCTCGCATCATCCAGACTCCGCGAAGACCTCGATGAAGTGATCACCCGCTCCCGCGAAGCTGATCTCTGCCGAATCATCACGATCGCCTGTGATCTCGAAGATTCCGTAACCAACCTGGAACTGGCTGAGCGATTTGATATCGTCTCGCCGACGGTAGGCATCCATCCGCTCTACGTTCATGAAATCGAATCCGACGAGTGGGAGAAAGAACTGAGGGAACTCGGCCAACGGCCCGGCGTCTGTGCGATCGCAGAGATCGGACTCGACTACTTTCATCCGCCTGGTGACGGGTCCAGCGAGGAGGAGTGGCGAAATCTTCAACGGGACGTTTTTGAGAAACAGCTGCAGATTGCCATCGACCTCGATCTTCCGGCCGTCATTCACCAGCGAAACAGTGCTGCAGATGTCACCGCAATCCTTCGCAATTTTCCAAAGGCACGTGCCGTTCTCCATTGCTTTACAGGGACAATGGACGAAGCCGAGCAGGGTCTCAAACTCGGACATATGCTCAGCTTTCCAGGGATCATCACTTTCAAGAACGCAGTGGAAGTGCAGGAAGTTGCAGCCCAGACTCCGCTTGAACGCGTCATGGTCGAAACGGATTGCCCCTATCTTGCACCCGTTCCCTTTCGTGGAAAGCGCTGCGAACCGGCTTACGTTAAACACACCGCTAACCAACTCGCGAGGTTACGCGGATTGGACTCGAAAGAAGTTGAAGAAGCCACGACTGCAAATGCGACCCGATTTTTTGGAGACCCGAGATAACGCGCCAACGGAGTTTTGTGGCGTTTTTTTGGGATGTTTTGCCCGTATTCCCGTGACACATCAGTCACTGACAATCTTGCAATTACCTGAAAGTGAACGATCTTACCAGTGTAGCATCCCTGTTACAATTCCCCATGACATCTGATCGCAGCCATCTGATTCGCGAAAAGAAATTTCGCCCTACAGAAGCTTTCGGACGCCGTAAAGGCCTATATTTTGAAGCGACTCTGACGGACGACCACACTCTGTTCCTTCTAGATCAACAACGCGAACGCCGCTCCAAAGTAGAGAAGCGTTCCTGGCTAGCCCGGCTTTTTCGCCGCTAAGTTTGCGCCTCGCCCGAGTCCACCCAATTCACCCCGCCGCAAGGTTTTCGAAGTCTTCTTCGGAAATCACCTCGACGCCGAGTAACTTTGCCTTGTCGCGCTTTGAGCCTCCGCCTTCTCCGGCGAGGAGGTAATCGGTCTTTCCGCTGATTGAGCCGGAAACCTTGCCTCCGGCAGCGAGAATGCGCTCTTTGAACTCATTTCTCCCAAAGGAGAGAGTTCCGGTGATCACAAAGGTCTTTCCAGCAATACCTCCGGCGCCCTCCTCCATGCTTGGAGGTATCGGAGCATAGTTGTCCGCTTGCGGATCGATCCCCAGTTCCCCGAGGCGCTCGACGAGAGCGATACCAGCCTCGCTACCGAGAAAGGTAAGCATGGAATTGGCTACGGTCGGCCCGACTTCACTGGCGATCTCGTATTCTGCGATTTCCGGATTGTCCTCTTTCCGGTCCCCAGTTTTCATTTCGACAAGAACCGGCAAAATTTTCGACTCCCGCAGTTCCTTGAAATTGCGATGAAGTCGAGCCAGTTCCCGCGATGCAGATTCCCCCACCTGCGGAATACCAAGGCCGTAAAGCCAGCGATGCAGCGGAGCCGCTTTCGCTCGTTCTGCTGTCTCTACGATCTTGGCTGCGTTCTTCGGGCCGAGCACTCGAGGTTCCTCATCGGTTCCCAGATTGAGGATTCCGAGAGCTTGCTCATCGAGCGTAAACATATCCGGCACGGTGCTGACGACGCCTCGTTCTACGAGTTTTTCAGCGACAATGGTGCCAACACCGTCGATATCTAGAGCCTTGCGGCTGACAAGCTGTTTGATCTGATTCGCCGATTGAGCCGGGCAAACGGGGTTCACGCATTTCAAAGCCACGAATCCCTCGGGACGAACCACATCCTCGCCACAGCTGGGGCATTTCCCGCTCACATCGTCAAACAGGACATAGGGATGTGATTCCGCTGGGCGTTTTTCGAGAACAACTTTCACAACGGCAGGAATGATCTCGCCCGCCTTTTCGATGATCACGGTATCGCCGATGCGAACGTCCTTTCGATCGATCTCGTCCTGATTGTGAAGCGTCGCGCGACTCACCGTTGTTCCGGAAACGAGAACCGGCTCCAGCTCGGCAACCGGGGTCAGCGTTCCCGTCCGCCCTACTTGTACGGTGATATCGTGAAGTATGGTCTCTTTTTGCTCGGGCGGATACTTGAATGCCGCCGCCCAACGTGGTGCGCGGGAAGTCGAACCGAGTTGCTCTCGGGCGGCAACATCGTTCACCTTTATAACGGCTCCATCCGTTGCGCAGAGCAGATCATGCCGCTCGACGTCGAGCCTGTTGATCACATCAATCACTTCTTCCAGAGTCTCCGCTTCATAAAGGGGAAGATTCTGCGGAATACCAAAGTGCTTGAGCAAGTCACGAAACTCTTTCTCGCTCGCCGGCACAGTTCCATCGATACGTCCTCGACCGTGAGCCACAAAATCCAGCGGCCGTTTAGCAACTTCCCGTGAATCCAGCAATTTGAGTGCTCCCGCGGTCGCGTTTCGTGGATTCTTGAAAGTAGCGAGCCCGGCCTCCTGCCGTGCTTCGTTCATTTCCGCAAACTTAATATTGGGCATGAAAACCTCACCCCGCACTTCGAACCAAGCAGGAGCATCCGCTCCGAGCCGCAGGGGAACATTTCGAATCGTGCGAAGATTTTCTGTTACCACATCGCCGACCGCCCCGTCTCCGCGGGTCACAGCGCAGACCAGCTCGCCGTTCTCATAGTGCAGAGCAATCGCAACCCCGTCGATCTTGGGCTCAATCGTTACCGGGATTCTCTCCGCAATTAGATTTTTCTGCAAACGCGTAAAAAACTCACCTAACTCCACTTCTGAAAACACATCGTCAATACTCAGCATCGGCAAATCGTGCGCCCGCTGCTCGAATCCGTCGATGGGTTCACCTCCAACTCGCCTGGTTGGCGAATTCGGAGAGGCATGCTCTGGAAAGCGATCTTCGAGCAGCTCCAGATTACGGAACATCTCGTCGTAATCACGATCCGAGATTTCAGACTCACCCTCGACATAGTAGAGCCGATTGTGTCTCTCCAACTCGACAGAGAGACGGGACATTTCGACGGCTGCCTCTTCGGACGTCATCGGCGTGCAAGGGCGAAAGTTTTTTTAGTCTCCCTGCTTCGATATCTCATCCTCGAGGCGCTCACTTAGCCACTGCTTAATCATGCTCTGGTAGTTTAGATAGCGATGGCGCGCGAGGCGCTTGATGCGGCTCAGCATTTGCGGATCGAATCGCAGCGTGATCGTTGTAGATTCCCGAACATTTTGCCGATGCACCGAAGCATTCATGAGGCGTGGATCGAGAGCGTGAGACGACCAGAATTTGGCCTCCTCTTTCTCGTCTTCGAACTCAGGGATCGCATCCCAACTTTCAATCTTTTTCACAGAGTAAACAGGGTTAAGTGTATCGCCAAATACGGTTAGGTGCGGGAGCAAAGAGGATTGATTCGATCACACCCATTCCGCGTTCTTCCTTTCGTAAAAGTCGACCTCGTGCTCTTCCATCTCACGGCAGAAGTTAACTCGGTAGTTCTTCCCGTCGGTCCAGAACACAGAAAAGAGAAAGCGCGAGTTGATTGTTTTACCCAGCAAGAAGAAGCGCGTCTCTTTCTCGTAAAATCCAGACTCAGGCAAGAGCCGAATGGAAAAGGGATCTTCAAAAGCTTCCTCCACCTCACGTGGGGTGATCTTTTTTAAATCGAAGTGGCAGTCAATCCAATCAAACTCCATGGGCGGCAGTTGTGGGGAAGATTCGATGCGTCCGTCGCTTTGATCCCCCCTTTCATCCCGAGAGTAGGAGAGGCAAGCAAGGAAATCAACGCAGGAAAGCACGTATTTCGGTTGTTCGGCTATGATTCGGTCAAATTTTCATAAATTTCAGCTTTATAAACCATTAATTTGCGTTAATTGATGGCGTGCTCCTTAGAATCGTCATATGCCTTTGCACAGCCGCTCCCCTCGTTTCGTGCCAGATCGCGCGAAAGAATGAGCCCTACGCCCCGCCGGCCCGCCCCGCCACAGTCGAAAGCGTGGAGGTGATCACCCGGGAGTTCCACGGTCGGCCGGAAGCTTACGCCAAAATCAGAGGCACCCTGTCCACCAGCATGGCCCAGCTCGTCGATCCGAAACAATCGCGCGACGGCAATGTGCTCTACCTCGAAGTGCTCGAGCAGACTCCCCGAGCTTCGGGACTGATCGCCGAATTCGTTGAGTTACCGGAATTTGAAAAGATCATTCCGATCGAGTTGCTCGGTCTTTTGCCCGGAAAGTATATTGTGAATACCAACGGTATCGAATCGGAGTTGGAAATTCCAGCGATGCGAGCTAGGACTTTCAGCGATGAGGTCTCGGCTTCTCACCGCAAGCCGGGCTATGAGATCGTAGACGAATTCATTCCGATCGAGGATTCCGCCTTTGTAGATTCACGGTATGCAGACGATGCGGTTCCGGTCACGAGGCAAACGGAGACGATCCCTGTGGGGAACTGATCGCCCTACTTCCGGCTCAATCGCTTGAACATGACAATCCCGAGCGTGAGGAAAAGAATGTTCGGCACCCAGACGAGAAGATGTGGGTAAAGGCCTTCATTTTCCCGCACCATCTGCGCAATCGTCAGCATCACGTAGTAGGTCACCGCGATCACCATGCTCAATACGAACCCTGCTGTGCTCTCGCGACGCTGAGCGGTAATCCCTAACGGAACCCCAATGAGGGCAAAAGTGATGCAGGAAACCGAGAAGGCCATGCGCATGCTGAGTTCCGTCCGATAGGTAGCTCGGTCCTCTGGCTCCAGCGTTTCATCGGAAACCTTTCCGAATAGGCGACGCAAAGATATGTTCTCGGGCTGATCGTGAATACCATCGACGTTTTCTTTGAACCTCTCGATGGAGAAACCTGCCGGAGCCGCCCCCATGAAAACGGGCTGAGCCGACTCCATAAAGCTCCCCTCCTCTCCCCTCAGCATCAGATTCACTTCAAACATTTCCAAGAGCAGTTCAGGATCGTCACCTTCCAGATCAACGGAGACTTCCGCTTCGCGGGCAATCGCGATAGCTTCAGGAACATTGTCCTTCATTTTCACCATCTGAAAGTGCTTCAGCTTTCCGTCTTCTTTCTTCGCGTAGACAAGGTGATCCGGAATCCTCGTCATCACTTTCTGATTACTGAAAATCAGCATGGGATCCTTTGAGATCATGTTGAAGAATGAGCCTTTCATCCCTTCCATCTTCGTCTTCGCCCACGGCGTCACCGAGAGATTCACGGTCGCACAGATCGAAGTGAAAAAGATCGCAAGAACAGCAACGGGAAGACAGATCCGGGACATGCTCAGTCCAGCCATTCTCATTGATACGAACTCACTGTCAGCAGAAAGGCGTCCGAAAGTCAGCAGAATCGAAGTGAGAAAGGAGAACGGGATTGCGAGACTGAGAGAAATGGGAATCACGAGAGCCACGAACTGAAAAAAGAAGATCAAATCAAGATCTGGACGCGCCGCAATCTCTCGGAGAATTTCCTTGAAGACATTTCCGAGCACGAGAATGATCAAGATTACCGCAATAGCAAAAAGCGATGAAACCAGCACCTGGCGTGCGATATAGCGATCGAGCAAATTCATTCCGAAAGCACCTCCCGGCTGTAGAGCGTGTCACACCGGAAAACTGTAGTGACCAGTTTCCACGCATCCGGAAAATCAGCAAGGATGAAGGATGGCGAAATTTCACACTTACAAAAAACACTTGCGATACCTGAACAAAACCTCCACATTCCTTTTGTCCCTGACGCCTCTCTTGGCCGGGAATCCGCGCAACCTACCGAACACTGCTTCCGGCGCGGAGGTATTCCTCCCCGAAAATTAAGGGACACCCAACACTGATCTGGTATTTCCTACTCCGTGAAATCTTTGCGGCGATTTGAGATCTCGGATTTATCAAACCGACAAGAATCTCGATTCCCCTGTTTTGGAAAAACGCAGGCGATCGAATTCCCGATTTTTTTCACCGCCTGTGACGGTATGGCATTTTTCTTCCATGTAGATTCCGCAGCAAGCGCGTTCACCCAGAACGTTGCACTTTGCTGCCGCTGATAGTTCTTCTGCTATACCCATCGCTTTTCTCCTTTCCTGATTGCCCACGCATTTTTCAATGAGTCAGCCCGAACCTCCAGAGGACGCTCAAATTTCTCAACCCGACGAACTCCCGTTGGAAGTGAATGACGCCCCCCCAAAGGCAGAAGCACATCCAGCTTCCGATCCTGAGCCAACGTCAGAGCCTGCAACTGAATCAAAGTCAGATAGCAGCGAGCCCGCCAAAGAATCTCAATTGGCAGAACCCGCGAAGGACGAGAAGCCTGAAACTTCCAAGAAGGACACCAAGGAAGTGAACAGAGAAAAAGAGGAAGCTCCCCGGGACAAGCCTAAGCCTGCTGAAGATTCTAATTCGGACGAATCTGGAAACAAGCCAAAGTCGAAAGACAGCGAATCTGGTGACCAGGAAGACGGTGGCGAAAAAAGAGAACGCCGCCGGCGGCGCTCCCGTTCTCGCAACCGCAGAAGAAGACGCGACGACAACAAGGACGATTCTGATAACGATTCCGAAAACAAAGATGGCGATGCCGACGGGGAGAATGGCGAGGGCGAAGACGGCAAGCCCCGCAAAACCCGCAAGCAACGCTACCTTGAACGCAAGGAAAAGGAGCGCGCCAAAGAGGCGGCAGCGCTTGAGGCTGCTGAGCCAGTCGACACCGAGGGGATCGTAGAAATTTCACCGAAGGGATTCGGGTTTCTCCGCGAGAGAAAGAATGGATTCCAGCAGACGCCTAGCGACGTTTTCATCACTCCTGAAGTGGTTCGCGTGTATGGTTTGCGTGATGGACTTCTCGTGAAGTGCATTTCCAAGCAAGGTCTCCGAGGTCCGCAACTCGTCGAACTCCAGCAGATCAACGGCAAGGACCCTGAGGAATACAAGAACCTCCCTTACTTTGAAGAACTGACTGCGATCAATCCTGACAAAAAGCTCACTCTCGAAACTTCGGCAACTCGCACGACGACTCGGGTTATCGACCTGATGGCACCGATCGGGCGTGGACAGCGCGGTCTGATTGTTGCGCCTCCAAGAACAGGAAAAACCACTCTCCTCCATCACATCGCAGAGGGACTCCAGGAAAACTACGACGAGGAAATGCACCTCATGGTTCTTCTCGTCGACGAACGCCCCGAGGAGGTCACTGACTTCAAGCGATCTTTCCCCGAGGTCGAAGTGTTCTCCAGCTCGAACGACAGTGATGGCAAAGAACACACTCGCATTTCCCTCCTCGCAATTGAGCGCGCCAAGCGGCTCGTCGAAGCTGGTGAGCACGTTTTCATCCTCATGGATTCAATCACGCGTCTCGCTCGCGCATTCAACTCGCAGATGCGGGGAGGAAAACGCGGAACTGCCAGCGGCGGTCTTATCGTGGGAGCCCTCGAAACTCCTCGTCGAATTTTTGCGGCCGCGCGTAATACACGCGAGGCCGGATCGCTCACGATCATCGCCACGGCTCTGATTCAGACGAACAGCAAAGCGGATGAAGCCATTTTCCAGGAGTTCAAAGGAACCGGCAATATGGAATTGGTTCTCGATCGTCAGATCGCACAGAACTACGTCTACCCCGCCGTCGACATTCACAAGTCTGGCACCCGGCGGGAAGAGCTTCTTTTGCCTCCTCACAACCTGGAGAAAATCCATGTGATCAGACGCGGACTGAGCGGCTACAAACCGATCGACGCGATGGAATGGCTTCTGAAATGTCTTGAGCGCTATCCCTCCAATGCGCAGATGCTGATGGACATTAAAACCGGCGTGCTATCGTAATCTTCGTGCCGCTGTGGTTGCCCTTCTGGTCGCGGTCTGGTAAAACTGCCGCATGAGTGAGTTCACCACGGTAACGCGCAAGGGTTGGGGCACCCGGAGCAAAAATTCAATTGGCAGAGCCATTTTCGGCTTCATTCTCGCAGCCCTTGCGATCGTCCTTCTTTTCTGGAACGAGGGACGTGCGGTGAAACGATACAAAGATCTGAAAGAAGGTGCCGGCATCGTAGTTTCCACCGACTCCTCCGCTGTCGACGCAACGAAGGAAGGGAAGCTTGTTCATTCAACCGGCGAAGCGAAGACCTCCGCTCCCCTGAAGGACGAGGAATTCGGCATCAGCGAGCAAGCGATCAAGCTGATCCGAAACGTGGAAATGTATCAGTGGGTTGAAAGAGAAAGCACTGAAACCAAAACAAACACGGGCGGAAGTGAAACGACTCGTAAAACCTACAGCTACTCCAAATCGTGGAAGCCGAGTCTCGTCAGCTCAGCCAATTTCAAAGTCAAGAATGGGCACGAAAACCCAACGGAAATGAAATACAAGTCTGCGACACAAGTCGCCGATGGCGTGACGATGGGTGCCTTTCAGCTTCCGCAATTTCTCGTCAACAAAATCGGCGGAGCAACCCCACTTTCTGTTGATTCGATTAATGCAGCATCGGAGAAAATCAAGGCTACGGCTCGCTCCTACAATGGCGGCTTCTATTTCGGCGCTGATTCGTCAAACCCACAGGTCGGAGATCTCCGCGTGAATTTCTCCATCGTTCACCCCGGCCCGATCAGCCTCGTGGCGCAGCAAGAGGGAGATACTTTTGCGCCCTACGTTGCCAAAACAGGCGGCACAATCGAACTCCTCGAACGCGGAACACTTCAGGCTGAGCAAATGTTCGAACTCGCCCATGATCGAAATAAAATGCTGACCTGGGCAATCCGAATTGGCGGCTTTTTTATGATGGGATTCGGTTTCTCCATGATCCTCGGACCCCTCTCCGTATTTGCGAGCGTGCTCCCCTTTCTCGGCCGCATTGTCGAAACCGGGACTACCATCATCGCTTTTCTCCTTGCGGGCATTATCTGGACTCTCGTTGTCGCGATCGCATGGATTTTTTACCGTCCTTTTCTCGGCATAGCGATACTCGTTGTCACGGTTGCACTGGGTATTCTGATTGTGCGCAAACTCCGCGCTGGCAAGTCTGATTCAGCTGTCGAAACGACACCGCCACCGCTCGACACTCCTCCGCCCCTGACCTGATACAGTCTATGTCTGACGAGCCGGAATCCTCCCCCTCTGAACCATCCGAAGAAGAATCTTTCGACCTCGCCGAACTGCGAACCTCGCGCCGCGTTTCCAGGCTGCTCGATGAGTGCATTCGCATTCCCGGAACCAACATTCGCTTTGGTCTCGATCCCATTCTCGGCCTTTTTCCATACGGTGGCGAATCGGTCGCAACCGTGATCGGCGCTTCAATTCTCGGCGAAGCCGGGAAGAAGGGAGTCCCCTTCAAATCCCTTATTCGGATGGGCGGGAACATGCTCATCAATGCAGGTGTCGGAACGATTCCGGTGATAGGCGACCTTTTTTCCGTTTGGTTCAAGTCGAACTCGCGGAACTACAAGATGCTCAACACGTGGATGGAAAGCGAGCGCGGCGACGAAGAGCCTGGTGGCTGGGGCCCAGTTATCGTTGTTTTCTTCACCATCGCAATCGTTCTGGCTCTGAACATTGTGTCCTGGATTGTGATGAGCACAGTGATCCTCTGGATTTACCGCGAAATCACTGGACTCACCGTTGGAATGATTTAAGAGGCTTGGCCCGATCCTATGGATACCATTTACGTAGAGGACTCTATTCGCGATCATCCCCGGGTGAACTCGATCCGGGGTCGCTATCCGCAAGCCGTTGAAATTCCCTGCTCCCGTTACGGTGAAGTGTTTAATCCTGCTTCCCAGAATTTTCGCCTGCAGAAAAAGCGACCCGCCCTGATTCTGGCGAAAAAGCATGGCCGAGCTGTTCTGCCTACTCCCCCGGAATACACGATCGGGCGCAGCGAGAACTTTTACTTCAGCCACATGCTGAATTGTCTCTACGACTGTCGATACTGCTTTCTCCAGGGCATGTATCGATCTGCGAATTACGTTTACTTCATCAATTTCGACGAGTTCGAGACCGCGATTGATGAAGTCAGAAACGAAGTTGAAGCCCCCTGCTTTTTCTCGGGCTATGACTGCGATTCGCTGGTGATGGAACCCCTGACCGGCTTCGCCGAGCATTTCCTCCCCTTCTTTGCTGATCGGCCCGACTCCTGGCTGGAGTTGCGAACCAAGAGTTTACAGACCCGAATTCTCGAAAATACCGATCCATTGCCCAATGTGATCGCAGCCTTCACTCTCAGCCCAGATACAATCGCACGCGAAGTTGAGCACGGAGCACCACCCTTTGAGCGCAGGCTCGGCCGGTTGAAGACTCTTGCAGATCAGGGGTGGCCAATCGGCCTGCGACTCGATCCGCTCCTTCCGTGGCCAGGATTTATCGAGCTATACCGGGAAATGATTGACGACATTTTCCGAGCCGTTGCCCCCGAGGCTGTCCACTCCGTAACCCTCGGCACCATGCGATTTCCCAAGGCGATGTATGAGCGCATCGTCAGGCTCTATCCTGGCGACCCGCTTTTTGCCCTCCGCGAAACTGAATTGCGCAACGGCCAGATGACATACCCGGTATCGGTGGAAAAAGAGTTACTCGCTTTGGTGATAGGGAAATTGAATGAACATCTACCTGAATCCGTCATTTTTCCGCAAACCGGCTAACCCGCATCCCGTAAAAGCGGATTGTTTTCTATAATTTCAAATGGCATCGTTCGTCTTACCTTACATGAAAGTTATTTCCCTGACTCTACTCGCCCTTTTTCTAGCTGCCCCATCTCTCCGGGCCGATACCGCGATGGAAATCGCTGCCAAATTCGAGAAAGAGAAGATCGACGCCATCAATAGCTACCTCGAAGTAAACCCCGAGGCGAGTGACAAAGACGCAGCTCTTTCCATTCTCGTCGGCGCGAATATGGCGATGCAGAATTTCGAGCCTCTTCCTGATTTGCTTGCCCAACGCTACGACATGCAAACCAAAGGACCCGGAGCGAACCTGCAAGTCATCCTGCAGGAAATTGCACGCCCTTTTATCGAGTCCAGCATCGTCTCGAATCAGCGCGACAAAGCGAAAGCATTCATCTCCCGGGTGAAAACCGACTTCGGCAGCAACAAGCAAGTGGCCGGAATTCTTGACCAATGGGGCGCGAAGCTTTACCTCCCCAATGTCGGGGACACAATGGAAATCGCATTTACCGATACGGATGGAAAGGAATTCGATCTTGCAGAAATGAAGAACAAAGTCGTCCTCGTCGACTTCTGGGCGACTTGGTGCGGTCCCTGTGTCGCGGAGCTTCCGCATGTCATTGAGACATATAACAAATACAAGGACAAGGGATTCGGGGTGGTCGGAATTTCTCTCGACGACAACATTGACACGCTGAAAACCTTTACCCAACAAAATAAAATGACCTGGCCGCAATACTTCGACGGAAAAGTCTGGGAAAACGATATTGCGCGACGATTCGGCATCAAAGGCATCCCGGCAACGTTCCTCGTTGGCAAAGATGGAAAAATCGTCGCGTCAAATCTGCGCGGCAATGCACTGGAGGAGGCCGTAGTAAAAGCACTCGCTGGGGAGTAGCCAAGTTTCGCAATTTCCCCGCGATTTCCGGTTTCCCCTCTTCGAATCGCGGCGATACTAAGCCGTTTCATGAGTCAGGAAAATCGAATTGATCGGCGCTTTGCCGAACTGAAAGAGCAGGGGAAGACAGCCTTTGTCGCCTACGTTTGCGCAGGCGATCCAGACATGGGTCGCTCGTTGGAGATCCTCTTTGCGCTTGAACGGGCTGGAACCGACATTCTCGAACTTGGTATCCCATTTTCCGACCCTATGGCTGACGGAATCGTCAACCAGATGGCGGCCCATCGTGCCCTCGAGGCCGGAGCTACGACGAAAAAGGTCCTCGACATGATCCGCGAATTTCGGAAGACGTCGGAAACGCCCATCGTGGTCTACACCTACATGAATCCCGCTTACGCATACGGGTATTCAGAGTTTCACAAAGATGCTGCCGAGGCCGGCGTCGACGGAGTACTTCTACTCGACTTGCCGCCTGATGAGGAAGGTCGCAATCCGGAGCTGACTGAAGAAAGCGAACTCAAGCACATCCGCCTCATCGCCCCGACGACTCCCCATGAACGCGTCCCCTCTCTCGCATCGAGTGGACAGGGTTTTATTTACTACGTATCCCGTGAAGGAGTCACTGGAGCACAGCAGAGTCTCGCCGAAGGAATTACGGAAAATGTCGCAGAGATCAAGGAACACGCTTCCGTTCCTGTGGTCGTCGGATTCGGTATATCCACTCCCGAGCAAGCTGCAGAAGTCGCCCGCTCTGCTGACGGCGTAGTCGTGGGCAGCGCGATCGTTCGTCAGGTCGAGGAACATGGCTCGTCTAATGATGTAGCCGACCGTGTTGAAGCCTTCGTCAAACCGCTTGTCGACGGGACCAAGTCGGTCTAATTTTCGAAAGCTCACGCATCTGTAGAAAATGCTGAAATTCTCCAAAATGAACGGAGCCGGGAACGATTTTGTCGTCATCGACAATCGGGACGGTAATTACGACCTGACACGCGAGCAGATAGCCCGGATCTGCAATCGCCAGCGCGGCGTCGGTGGTGATGGATTTCTCGCGGTTGAGCCGGCACAAAACGAAGCTGACTACCGCATGCGTTACTACAACGCCGATGGCGGCGAGGCGGAAATGTGCGGCAATGGTGCCCGCTGCTTCGCCAGCTACGTAAATCGTCTCGAGAACTGCTCGCTTACCTCGACTTCATTCGAGACCATTGCCGGCGTCATTGAAGCCGAGTTTGTCGGAGAAAACGTCCGCATCGAACTGAGCAAACCTTTCGATCTCCAGCTCGCTACCGAACTCAAACTGGAAGGGGAAACCCGCACGGTTCACTCCGTGAACACCGGAGTTCCTCACGCAATTATTTTCGAAGACGATCTCGCGGCAGTCGACATTCGCCGATTCGGATCCGCAACTCGCTTCCACGATCATTTTGCTCCTGCCGGGACGAACGTAAATTTCGTGGGGATCAAGGAAGAAAGCCACATCGCAATTCGAACCTACGAGCGCGGCGTTGAAGACGAAACCCTTGCCTGTGGCACCGGAATGGTAGCCTGCGCGATCATCTATCACGAGCTCACTGGAGCACCTTCGCCCATTCACGTCGACGTCGCAGGCGGCGAAACACTTACAGTCGCTTTCGAAAAAGCCGAGGACGGCAGCTACGAAGCTGTCACCCTGCTCGGACCAGCCGAGTTCACTTTCGAAGGCACCCTATCTGCACTCTAGTTCACCTGTTAAAACGTTCCCCGACTCATGTTCGCCGGCACACATACCGCACTCGTTACTCCACTCTCCGACAACGGAATTGTCGATACAGACGCCTTTCGCAATCTGATTGACAAACAGTTTGATAATGGAATCAAAGGAGTGGTTCCGATGGGAACAACTGGCGAATCCGCCACCCTTTCCACCGAAGAACACCGCACCGTAATTGAACTCACGGCCAAGCAGGCCGGCGGGCGTGGCCTTGTCATTGCCGGAACCGGATCCAACTGCACGCGGGAAGCAATCGACCTCACTCAGGGCGCAGAACTGGCCGGAGCCGATGCTGCCCTGCTTGTCACCCCATACTACAACAAGCCATCTCAGGAAGGTCTCTTTCAGCACTATCGCGCGATTTCCGAATCTACGAAACTTCCGCTTATCCTGTATTCTATCCCCGGTCGCTGTCACATCGAGATCGAAATCGAGACCATGGTGCGCCTTCGCAACGAATGCCCTAACATTCGCGCAATCAAGGAAGCCGGAGGCGTCACCGAGCGCGTCCGCCAGCTCCGCGCAGCACTCGGCGACGACTTCGAGATTCTCAGCGGAGACGACGCTCTTACCGTTGATTTCATGAAAGAAGGGGCCGTCGGCGTGATTTCCGTGGCCTCCAATCTGATTCCGAAAGTCATGGCTGACCTGACTGGCGCCATGCTCGAAGATCGTGTCGGCGATGCCGAGCGGCTTCATAACCAGTATGGATCGCTCTTCGAAGCCTTTCTCAAGCTCGACACCAACCCTGTCCCGATCAAGGCAGCACTGGGTCTGACCGGCGAATGCAATTCCCGTCTCCGCCTTCCCATGGTCGAGATGACAGACGACAAAGTTGCCGAACTAAAGGCGACCCTCGAGTCTCTCAACATTCTCTAACCCCTCCCACTTTTTCCATGTTGAACATTCTTGTAACCGGATGCCGCGGCCGCATGGGCCAGGCTGTTACCGCAGCTACCAGCGAAGATGAAGAAACCCGCGTCTCCGGAAGTGTCGACCTCGGTGATGTTCTGGAAGAAGCAATCGTCAGATGCGACGCCGTGATTGACTTCACTCTCCCCACCTTTACCGACGAACTCATCGAGGCCTGCCTCGCCAACAACACCGCTCTGGTGATGGGAACGACCGGGCATGATGACAGGCAACTCGCCATGATCGAGGAAGCCTCCAAGCAAATTCCCATCGTCCACGCACCCAACTTTTCTGTCGGGGTAAACACCCTCTTTTACCTCACCCGCAAAACAACGGAAATCCTTGGAGACGGATTCGATCTCGAGGTCATCGAGATGCACCACCGCCACAAAAAAGATGCACCCAGCGGAACGGCGCGGCGTCTTGCTGAAATTCTGGCTGACGTTAAAAACCTCTCCTACGACGACGATTGCCTTCACGGAAGGCATGGGGACGTCGGAGCGCGCACCAATGCCGAGATCGGCGTTCATTCCATGCGTGGCGGCGACGTGGTCGGTGACCATACAGTCGTTTACGCAACTGACGGAGAGCGTATTGAACTGACTCACAAAGCCTCCAGCCGAATGACCTTTGCGAATGGTTCCGTTCGCGCTGCAAAATGGATCGCGGAACAGAAAAAGACCCAAGGCCTCTTCGACATGCAGGACGTCCTCGGCCTAAAATAGGAAAGCTACTATGACGCGAGTCGGGATCAGCCTCGGAACCAACCTGGGCGAACGCCTCGCCAATCTTCGGGAGGCTGCCGAGCGTCTCCGTAAACTCGCAGCAAGCGCCCACTGGCTCGCCTCCAGCGTCTTTGAAACCGAACCGGTCGCATGCGCAGAGAAAGATCCCGCTTTCCTCAACTGCGTCATCGAATTCGAGTGTGATCTCGCCCCGGAGGAGTTGCTGGAGCATACCCAACAGATCGAATCTGATCTCGGCCGCCCTGAAAAGCGAGCCATCAACGCCCCCCGCCCGATCGACGTCGACATTCTTTATATCGACGGAGTCGAAATCGTCACCAAATCCCTTACGTTACCCCACCCACGAATGATGGAGCGCGCCTTTGTCCTCGTGCCCCTGCAGGAAATTCGCCCGGATTTGGTGGAAGGCACAAAGTTAATCAACGGCGAGGGCGTGATAAAATGGGACGACTTGGAAGTTCGGTAGAGCTCCAGAACACGCCTGCTACCGATAGACGCCCATCCTGCACAAGATATCAACTTCGGCGGTGCCGCAGCCCCGATGCCGCGTGGGATTGGGGCCTACGTTGCGCTGAATCCGCGAACGTCAACTATCAAAGCTTTGAACGGTCCTTGCAGGTAAGGCCTCAAACCGCGGGAAATTTCACCCACTTCTCCTCCGCATTGGAGCTCTCGACGCAGGCCTTGATGAAGGCTACACCGGCAACGCCGTCGTCGACCGTTGGGAAATCGTACCCACCTTCGGGAGCAGAGTTTCCATCGATTTGATCACTGATCGCCTCTGCGGCCGCAAGATAGACATTCGCGAAAGCCTCGATGAATCCCTCGGGGTGAGCAAAAGGAGTGCGCGTGTAACCATGACCGGCCGCGGCTTCGCTGATGTAGTCGTTTCCGCGACGATAAATCTTTCGAGGAGCATTCGCGTATTTCACGATCAGCTCATTCGGATCTTCCTGGTGCCATTCGAGAGAAGCCTTAGTACCGTAGACACGAATGTTGAGCGCGTTCTCGTCACCATTGGAAATCTGGGACGCGTGAATGATGCCTTTTGCGCCTCCCGTGAAGCGAACGAGATTGTTTCCATCATCATCGAGTTCACGGCCGGGAATAAACGCGGTTAGGTCTGAGCAGATTTCGTCGATTTCCAGCCCCGTTATATAGCGGATCAAGTTATGAGCGTGTGTTCCGATGTCGCCCATGCAGTTGGAAATTCCAGCAATCTTAGGGTCGGAGCGCCAGTTGTTGATTTTGCCCTGTCCATCGCCTTCGACATCGCCGACGGCGTAGCCCTGTGGGTATTCCGCAACAATCTTGAGAATGCGGCCCAGATCCCCATCTGCGACCATGCGCTTGGCTTCCTTCACCATCGGGTAGCCCGTATAGTTGTGGGTCAGAGCAAAGATGCGATTCCCCCCTCTCACGATGTCGCGAAGTTCGACCGCCTGCTCGTAGGTCTGCGTCATCGGCTTGTCGCAGACGACATTGAAACCAGCCTCGAGAAAGCACTTGGCGACATCAAAGTGGAGGTGGTTCTGCACGACGATGGAGACAAAGTCGATCTTGTCCGCGCGCGCAGCCTCTTTCTCCGCCATTTCCTGGTAGCTGGCATAAGCGCGATCCGGATCAATGAAGAAGTCTTCTCCCGAGAGTTTGGACTTTTCCGGATCAGAGGAAAAACACCCTGCGACCAGTTCGATTTTTCCGTCGAGATTGGCGGCCATTCGGTGGACCTGTCCAATAAAAGCTCCGCGGCCACCGCCGACCATTCCCATGCGCAATTTTCGATTCATACAAACAAGAGGGTTACAGTTATTTGGTTGGCTTTGAGCCTAGCAAAGCCGCGATGAAACGCAAGGACTGGGAGCGGGATATCGAGTTTAGCCCCGAGAATCAAACTACTTCACGAAACTTTCCCAATGCAGGGGACGCAAGGCATAGACTCCACGCTCTCGCCGACCCGAGGCGGGATCAAAGATTTCCCAGCCGAATTCAGAATCGTGTTTCCCGTAATCGAGTCGATAAATCCAGTTTCCGTATTCATCTTTTCTCCAGAGATCTGAGTCGTTACCCGGCATTGCTTCCGCGAATTCCCAGACGCGGCAAACGATTTCACGATCGTATTCGCTTCCGGCCTCATAAACCGGACCCTCCTCGTCTTTGACATTCTCTTCATCTTTTTTAGAAAAGCGCGGCGCCAAATCCTCCTCCTCATCATCCTCGTCCGTGATATAGCGAATCGCAGGCGAATCAGCAGCTTCAAAATCCCCGGTCCGCTCGTCGGAATCGACCGTATAGGCGTGAGTCTCAGCCTCCACCCCTGCCTCTTCCGCGTCCTCCTGCACGGACTCGCTTGATTCGGAAGCCGCTTCTCCCTCGTCAATCACTTCCCACCAATTGGGGAAACCTGGGTCACTCTTGTCGTAAAACATAAACTATTCGTTTGAACAGCTTTTAGTGTATTCACTTTTGCGCCGCCGCCAAGTAGTTTTTCCTCGTGGGTGGGAGAAAAATGGCCTTCGACCTGGCAAATGGGAGCGATTCTGAAACCAGCTAAAGCCTCTGCGACTCTGAGAGTCTCCTCTTGCAAGCTCTGGCACTTAATCGTACAGACGAAAGATGAGGACGCGGCGGTCCTAGCGAAGTAGACACTTCCTGCATAGCGAAAACGTATTTCTCTTGATTCGCCTCTCAGCCCGTGAATCTTCACACTACCATGCCCGCCTCCCTCAATCTCCCTCGTTGGTATGATCTCCATACCCACTTTCGCCAAGGTGCCAATGTCGCCTCTTATATCTCGGATCATCTCGCGATGGGTTGTGCCGGAGCCTTGGCGATGCCCAATACGCAGCCGCCCGTCGCGCTCGTGAACGGACCTGAAACCGACACGGCGTGGTCGATTGAGTCCTATCGGAACATTCTTCTCAACGCAGGAGCCGACGCTTTCGACCAGTTGATCGTCCCGCTCTATCTGACGAAGGACACGACCCCCGAGATGATTGATCTGGGCGCCAAATCCGGGCTTCTCAAAGCGTGTAAATACTACCCACCCCACGGGACAACCAACTCGGACCACGGTGTCCCCATAGATCAATGGATAGGCGGAGATGTCTTTCGAGCGCTGGAGGCGAACCAGATCGTGCTTTGTATCCACGGAGAAGAACACGGACTTTCTGGATCAGATTATTTCGATGAAAATCAATCAGCTGAATCAGTTTTTTACTCTGATCGCTTACCCAGAATTCTCGACGAACACGCCAATCTTCGCATTGTTTGCGAGCATATCACGACCCGATCGGCTGCAGAATTCGTCTCCACCGCTACCGAGCGCGTCGCGGCGACGATCACACCGCAGCACTTGCTCTACACGGTAGGGCACCTTATTCAAGGCCTCCGCTATCACCTTTACTGCCTGCCTGTGGTCAAATTTAAGCAGGACCTTGCCGCCTTGCGAAAAGCTGTCACGACTCCGGGACAGACCCAATTCTTTGCAGGAACCGACAGCGCCCCACACACGACCAAAGCCACCGAGTGCGGATGCGCTGCCGGCTGTTACACCGGAGGCTGTGCGCCCCAGCTCTATGCAATGGCGTTTGAAGAAGCCGGAGTCGATCTGGAGAGAGAAGACGGGAAGGCATTGTTCGAAAGCTTTCTCTGCACCAACGGGCCTGCGTTTTATGGCTTCTCCCCCAGCGAGAAACGGTTTAAGTTGAGGCGAGAGTCATCTCAGGTCGAACCCCTTCAAAGAGACGAAGGTCCAGTTGTGCCTTTGCCAGTCGGAATGGATCGAGAGCTCACCTGGATGCTCATTCAGGATTGAAGCGCTATTTCCCACCGCTCCGAAATCGGGCTGATTTTGTATCGAGATAGTTCAAATCTCTGTGCTATTTTCGATCCGTGAACCGACTCGCCCTCTCTCTATTTTTCGCCACAATCCTCATTTTTCCCAGCTTTGCCCGTGCAGAGCAGGCCAGAAGCGCCACCGAAATCCGAACTGTCGTTGAGGAATGGGACGGCCAACAGAAGCTCTGGGTGTTTGGGAATATCCGCGTTGCGCAGGACCAGCTGACGGCGCTGGAATCGTGGCTCGATGTGAATGCACCGAACTGGACCATTGTCCTGATGCAGAATGCCAGGGGGCAGAGCTACAACGGGAAACGCGGCATGGACGCCGTCGAATTCGCTCTCGGTGAAGGACTCTCCAACGAAACCGGCTTCGCCAACCTGACCGACGAACGAACCGGGGATAAAAACGGAGCGGTCTTTGTGCTCTTTCTCGAGGAAAGAAAATTCTCCTACTTTGCGTCTGAAGCGTTCGACAAGCGTGGGCTCGGTGAACGCTACTGGGTCGGTCGGCTCGACGCCCCAGCGATTCGCGCCATGAGAAATGGCGGACGCATAATCGATGCTGCGAAGTTCACAGTGAACAGTATTCAATCGCAGCTGACTAAGAAACTGGATGAAGAAGAAAAACGGGCCCGGCTTGCGGAGATTGAGAAACAAAGGGCGATTGATGAGGCGAAGCAATATCCTGCAGAACTCGACAAACGGATTCGCGAAGCGGTAAAGAAAGGTCAGACGATGCTGCGATCGGCGGCGCAAGCAGGAGACGGTCCCGTTTTCACTCCCGATCTTGCCAAGTGGGAGGCAAACAAGGAATCGGTCCGCAAACTGGTCGCAGTCGGATCGATCCAGAACGCCCAAAGCCGATTTGCAGAAACCGAAGCCCTCATCAGCGTTTACGAAGCAGGGCTCGACACCTGGGCGGATACACCTCTTCGCATGGAACGCATTGCAACACAGATCGCTCGACAGCCAGTCACCGAAGATGACCCAGCCGTCGCGGGATTCCTGGCGAAAGCAAATCAGGCCCTCGCATCCGCGAAGGAGAACCACGCCAGCGGCGAACCACTCTATCTCGAACAACTTGCTGAAGCAGAGCGCAGCATTGACGCTGCAGCAGCACGCTTCTCCGCCTGGGTCGAAGCAGAGAAGCGCAAGCGAACCCTGACGAACACACTCGCTTCGATCGCGGCTCTGGCCCTTCTTCTTTTCCTTGTCGTCGCCAATCGCCTCCGAGTTCCAGCGCGTAATGAAGCGAAAAAACTCTTCCAGAAATGGCACGCGCAACTGGATGGGAAATTCGACGAACTCTTTCAACTCATGGACCGTACCGGCGTCGTAGTTGGCTCCAGCGCTGAACTCAAAGATCGCGGATTCACTGGCACAACGGAAGCGCTCGCCAAGAAAACGATCCGAGATGTCGACGAGCTATTCATCATGTCCAGCGCAACAGACCAGGTTATGGAACGAGTCGAGAAGCTCGTCGATCCCCGATCTTTTCCAGGGAAGCTGGTGAATGCGTTTTCCTCCCGCTGGCACAAGAAAGCAATCTCCCTGCTTTCCTCTGAGCCGATTGGCTTTGACCGAAAGGATCATCTCAAGGCGATCCTCGAGCCGAAAGCGGCCGCTGAATCGGAGACAAACCGCTCCCTTCTCGGAGAGGCTGATGACTACGAGCCCTTCCGCATTTCCTTTGAGAAACTGGTTGAAGAATACGACAACCGCCAAGCCATCGCCCGCGAGGAAATCACTCGCCTTGAGACGGGAATTGATGGACTTCCCCTCACCCAGCAGGATTTGCTGGAGACCCTGGGAGAAACCGCTCAGCTCGCTGACGCACTCGCTGCCCGCGGCGCCGAAGACGCCCTGTTCCCGCTGATCTCACTTCGTCAGAATTTGATTCCCAGCGCTTCGACAAGCCTCGAAAAAGCAGGTCAGGTCGGCGAGTCCGATCCTGTTGAGGCCTACGAATCCATTCTTCCGGAGTCTTCGCGGCTCGTCACGGAATCACAAATGATCGCTCGCACGGTCGAGTCGTTTCGAGCCACCGATCTGCCAGCCATGCAGCGAGCGGTCAAACGCCTCGGAGAGCGGGAACGTGAAACGGCTTGGGTTGATGATGATCTCGAAAAAGCGACAGCTCGATGCGAGCAGCTCGCCGAATTGGCCTGCGCAGATTCCATCGCAGAGGACTGGTCCGTTTTTGATGACGACCTCACTCGATTGAAGGGCCGCACGACGCGTTGCGAAGATCTCGCTTCTCAAATCGAGGAGAAATGGTACCCCGCGATCCAGACAGGACGTACCGAGGTCAAATCCACGCGCGAAGAACTGGCGAATGCACTGAACCTCCCGTCCGAAAAGATCCTCAACGAAACCGGCCTATCCCCCGATGCGAGGATCGACAAAGCCATCCTCGGCCTCGAAGCTGCGCTGACGGCAATCGATCGAGGCGAGGCGATCACCGCCGAGCACGGCCTGGCCGAGGTAGATTCCCAGCTCGAAGAAGCCACCGCGATGCTCGCACTGAGCCGCGAGTGTGCTGAACATCACAAGAATATCCATTCCAATTTGACCACGGATCGCAACAGCCTCATCGAAGTCAAACCTTCCATCGCCACCCTGTTGGCAGAGATGGAATCGGACTACGCACCAAGCGTGCTGACCTTTCAGTCCCGTTTCGGTGAACCAATCGAAGAAGGGCAACTCACCATCGTAAACAGTATCGATCGCGCTGACCGCCGCCTCGAAAAGTCGGGTCAAGAATTGGAAGAGAGCCGGGCTGCTTTTGCCTCCGGTAAATTGATTCAAGCGTACAGCCTCCTCGAAGCAGTCGGAAATGAACTCGGTTTCGCCCGCCATCAACTCGCCTTGGTCCGCGATCAGCACGAAGCCCTTCGCGAAGCGGAAAAAGAGAACGCTACCCGCGCAGAATCCCTGCAGGAATTTCTCGACGAATTGCTCCAACTCGCGGAAGACCCGCGCACGATTCAGGCGACAATTGATTCGCTGAAGCTGTCAGGGCAAAAGGTTCTCGCCTTTGTAGACGCACTCGAATCGCCGCAGCCAGATCCTTTTCTTCTTTTTCGTGACGGAAAACTCGTCGAACGGGAATTGCGTTCGTTCAGGGATCGAATCAGCGGGGACTGGGAAGCCCACAAAGTGGCGACCAAGGCGGAGACCTCAGCGGAGGCAGCCCTCACCTTCTGCTATCAGTTCATCAGGGAAGCACAGACTGACAATATCCCCAACAGCCGCGCACTCGATCGGGCAATCCAGCGTCACGCCGAACTCAGCAACGAGCTGAAAACGATCGAACTCACACTGAAGTCGGACCATGCCGACTGGCACGACATTTTCACTCAGGTCGCCAAGATCGAAGGTGAAACCGCCAAGGTGCAGGGCACGATGAAAGACCAGCTTGCAGCCGCGCGCAACGCAGCAGAGCGGATTCACCAAGCGTCCCGCTCGATTTCGGCTCTGCAGAAATGGAGCAGCTCCTACTCGATCCGCGCGAATCAGAAGGCAGGAAACAAGGAATTCTATGGTGCCGAAGCAGCCCTCGCCAACGGTGACTACGCCGAAGCGAGACGACTCGCGGTTAGTTCCGAAGGAGCATCCAAACGCGAACTCCAGCGGGCAAAGACCAAGGAGTCACGTGAAGCGGCCAAGACAGCCCTCTCCTTTTCAAGCTCCTCCTCTCGAAGCAGTTGGGGTAGCGGATCAAGCTTCTCTTCCTCGAGCAGTTCGTCCGGTTTTTCCGGATCCAGCTTCTCCTCCGGCTCCGGATTTTCCCGGTCGGGCTGGTGATCGCCTTTTGCCAGAACGGGTAAAATTCAGGTTGCCCATTTCCCCAACTCAAATTATGATCCCGCCCGGTCGCCACACGGCGATTTATACGAAAACGGGGCATTAGCTCAGTTGGTAGAGCACCTGCATGGCATGCAGGGGGTCAGCGGTTCAAATCCGCTATGCTCCATTCCCGTTTCGGAAGATTTACAGGATGGCATCAGAACCCCTTTTGGACCCCACTACCGTCTCTACGGATGAAGTCGCAGTTTCAAAAGAAGAGATCCTCGCGCTGAATGCCCAGCGAGATGAATTCGAGCAAGTAGACAAGATTGTTTCGATTGATCTGGAGAAGGGCCAGGGTGTCGGAATCAAGACTCAACGACCCGATGAATTCTGGACCCGTGGCCATATCCCAGGTCGCCCCATTATGCCGGGCGTCCTCATGATCGAAATGGCCGCGCAGATCAGCTCCGTGGTATATCACCTCAAATTTGAAACGAACGGACAGAAGTTCTTTGGCTTCGGTGGAGTGAATAAGGTGAAGTTTCGCGGAAGCGTCGAACCCGGTGACGACCTCCTCATGGTTGTCCAGGCGACAAAACTGCGTTCACGAATGGCTGTGTTTGAAACTCAGGGCTTCGTAGACGGGAAAATGGTTTTTGAAGGTGAAGTCACTGGGCTTATTCTGTAGCCAAGCGTGAAGCCTCAAATACCAACGCGATAATTCTTCCAGTTCGAATTCCAGGTTTGCCAGCAAGGCGCTGTATTTCACTCTGCCATTCTCAACCTGCAAGGTCCGCTTGAACTTCTCCGTAAACTCGAGGGCAGCGGGTCATCACTGAATCGACATTTCGATAACTCCTTTCTTACCTCAGGCCAACTTTGTAGGTGCTACCGAGGCTAGATTGAGAACGAGGAAGAAACCGCACACATCCGTGCAGGTCGCCAGGATAGGGCCGGATGCCAGAGCGGGATCAATTTTGAAGTGCTTCAGGACCAGCGGAACCCTCCCTCCGAGAAGCACTGAGAGAATCGTATTCAGGAAAAGCGCACCACCAATCACCAGCCTCAGATAGACATTTCCTTTCCACAGACCCGCAGCACTACCATGCAGGCAACCAAGAACGAAACCATTCGCGATTCCGAGAATACCCTCCTTCCAGACAATTCGGATGAATTCCATAGGTCGAATCAGACCGAGGGTCAATTCCCGGATACTCACGGCAACAGCCCGGTTCCCGGAGCAACCACTCATGTCCGAAACGATTGGCAAAAACACAGCTAGTGCGATCACCGCCTGCAGCGTATCTTCATACATCGCGGCTACGCTCGCGGCGATGAGATTGAGTACAATGTTGGGCACGAGCCAGGCAAGACGCCGGCACAGCGAACCAGCATAGGCATGGAGCGGAGCTCTTCTCCTCCCAGAACACCGGATGATCGCAGGTAGTCCTCGGTCTGGTGATCTGCTGCTGCTTCCCAAACTTCCTGACGAGTCACGACACCGGTAAGCACGTCCGCCTCATCCACCACGAGCAGGCCAATTTATCCCCTCTCTTCGAAGGCCGACCGCAGACTCTCAAAATCGTCTTTGACCCCCACCCTAACAGGATCAGAAATCATGACATCCGCGACAGGACTGTGGCGCTGAGTCATGACAAGATCACGAAGCCTGAGGACCCCGCGCAACAATCCCGTGGCCGAGGTGACGTAGACGTATTGCACATCCATATCCGCGTGGCGTTCCGCATTTTCACCAAGCTCATGCAAGACATCACCAATCGTGGCTTTTTCGGAAAAAGAAGCGAACGATGTCCGCATCAATCCCCCCGGCCGTATCCCACGGATACTCGGAGCGAGTCCGCAGTTTCTCAGCCTCTTCCGGATCATCGATTTCCACAAGAACTGCCTAAGTTTCCTGAGTCTGCATTTCGCGAAGAACATCTGCCCCCCACCGATTCTGGCAATTCCTCGACAACGTTTGCTGCCGCCTCGGTTGCCATGCCCTCAAGAATGTCTGCAACCAGCGCATCGGGCAAATTCTCGAGAATCTCCGCCGCTTTACCGGCAAGAAAAAATTTCCATCAAGAGCGCCTGCTCCTCTGTCGGCAAGTGCGACATCACAAGCTTCTGATCCTCGAGGGAAAAGTCAGCCAGAGCCTCCGCAGCACCAGCGGCATCCGACCGCTCAATGCGCTTCTGCAGATAAGCCCAGGGGCGACCGGACTCGGTAATTCCGCCTCTGTCTGGCATTTTTCAATCTGGAGGAAAAGGATTCTATCCACATACTCCTCCGACCATGCTTCGATGCAACGCGATTTCTCTGCATAAGCTCCTGGATTACTCGTCAAACACCCATGACCTTACGCACTTTTCTATCGGCTTCTGTTCTTGTCGTGCCTGACGGATTCGCCTCGCTCCAACTCTTGAGCAACTGCTCGAACCAAGCGGAGTTGGCCAAAATCCATGGCAAAATCCAATTCGTTGACAGCTTTCCTGACTACAAAGTCAAGGTTGTCGACTCTTTCGCGGACCTGCACGTGCAACGCGTTGGCAGTTTTCCCAACTCACCGGGTAAATGGAAAATCACGAACAGCTTTCCGGATTTTAAAATCCAGATAGTAAACAGCTTTCCTGACTTCACGATCAAATACGTGAACAGCTTCCCCGGCGTGCAGAGCTAGCGCACTCACCCCTCTTCTCACGTTCACCAATAGAAGCGAAGTTGGAACAGAGGACTTTCATTCCGCTGCCTGATAAGTGACTGTTAGTTAACTCTCTTCTTTTGAGCTGATACCCCGAACCCTTTCGGTCACTTCTACCTTGTCCGTGGCGAGCGCCGAGAAGAATAGAGGTAGTGAATAGTTTATTGTGATGATTTGATTTGTTTTGGCTTGGTCTAAGTTGTAAATATACATCCGGCCGGTGCTCGCGGCATCCATTAGGCATTGAGACGACATCTTTTAGACACGACACCCGACGAGGAGGAGTCCGATTTGCACTAACGTTCTCACACGCAGTAAATCAGCCCTGCCTCGAATGACTTGAATATTTTTTCCGGTTTGCGGATCCGGGCCCATCCGGCGCGATCTTTCCCGCAACCCGTTCCTTGAACTTTATCCTATTCTCGTCTCCATTTCCTGGATATGGATCGAGCCAAAAACCTCTCCCAATTTCTCCAGTCAGACGGGCGCACCGTCATTCTTCCCATTGACCACGGAACGATTATTCCCGTGCCCGGTCTCAATCCGCAATCCCTGATCGAGGAATTGAATCCTTTTGTCGACGGTTACGTCGTCAACCTAGGAGTCGCCCTCGGCGCTGCTGACGTCTTGGAAGGAAAAGGCATCTGCCTCCGCACCGACTGCTACAAGCCACCCTACAGGGACAACGTCGACGAAGGCAGCTACCGGCTCTACGGTGCTGATGAAGCTCTTTCTGTCGGTGCTCACGCGATGATGAACATGCTCTACTCCCATCATCCGAATGAGGCCGACAATACGCGCGAGGTTGCCGAACTCGTTTCAGAAAGCGTTGAAACGGACATCCCCGTTATTCTCGAAGCCCTTCCCTTTTCGATTGGTCGCCCCGATGACTACACGGTCGAGAACATCGGCTTCACCGTCCGCGCAGCCGCGGAGCTCGGGGCTGACGTCGTCAAAACTGCCTTTCCAACCGACGGAACCGTAGATGAATTCAAAGCCATCATCGACTCCTGTTGGGTGCCCGTCGTTGTTCTCGGCGGAGCTGCCATGGGTGACGACAATGCTCTCTTGCAAATGGTGAAAAACTCCATCGATGCCGGTGCCGTTGGGATCGCTGTGGGACGTAACGTTTTCCAACACCCCGAACCCGCTAAGATTGCCGCAGCACTGCACGCGATTGTCCATGACAACGCGAGTGTCGACAGCGCTATGAAATTGGTCAGCTAACCACCAAGGACCAGCCCCCCCTATCTCACATTCCCAGTTTCTATGCTCATCCCCTCTCTCCAATACGGTGCCCGCATTCTTCGTACGGCTGACACCCGTCACCTCGCCAAGTTCATGTGGAACTTTGGCGTGAAGGGCGTCCGCTCAGTGAACCTGTTCAAAAAACGGATGAAGGAGGGAACTTATTTCCCGCCGTTCCTCTATATTTCCATCCTCAACAGCTGCAACCTACGCTGCCAGGGTTGCTGGGTCGATGTCGACAAGCCGCAGGTTAAAATTGAACTGGATCAGCTGAATAAGATCGTTACCGACGCAAAGGAACATGGGAACTCCTTCTTCGGCATCCTCGGCGGTGAGCCTTTCATGCACCCGGAGTTGCTTGACTTTCTTGCCGAGCACCAAGACTGCTTTTTTCAGGTCTTTACCAACGGCCAGATGATCACCGAGAAAAAGGCGAAGCAACTTCGCCAGCTCGGGAACGCGACACCGCTCATTTCAATCGAGGGAACGGAAATCGTGGCAAACGAAAGACGAGGCGGGAAGGACGTTCTCAACCGGACCCTCCGAGGACTCGACAATTGTCTCAATAACAAGCTCCTTACTGGGGTTGCGACCAGCCTATGCCAGACGAACATTGACGACCTATTGACAGAGAATTGGTTACGGGCACTTATTACTCGAGGTGTTCACTACGCCTGGTACCACACCTACCGCCCTGTCGGACCTCAGCCGAACGAGGAGCTAGCGCTCACGCCCGAACAAGCGCGGCGCGTCCGCGAGTTTGTCGTGAACATGCGAACCAAGCTTCCTCTCGGCATCATCGATGCCTACTACGACGGCGAAGGTCGCGCCCTCTGCCCCATGGCAAATGGCATTTCTCATCATATTGGCCCGACCGGCGGGATTGAGCCGTGCCCGATTATCCAATTTGCAGCCGAAAACGTGAAAGACGGTTCTGTTTACGACAGCCTCACGAAGTCGGAATTCATGAGAGACTTTCGAGAAACCGCAGCCCAACACACCCGGGGCTGCATCGTTCTTGAGCGGCCCGACCTCGTGAAGGAACTGGCCATTAAGCACAACGCAACCGATACCACGATTCGCAAAACCGCCCTCGCCGAGTTGGATGCGATGACTCCCCGCAACAGCCAGTGGCTCCCTACCGGCGAGGAAATCCCCGAAAAGCATCCCATCTACCGCTGGGCCAAGCGAGTGTGGTTCAACGACTTCGGAGTCTACGATGAGATGAAGAAACAGGAAAAAGAGGCAGCTTCGAACTGAGCTGCCCCGCACTTCAAAGCCGACACCTAACAGGGTAGAACCGAAGACCTGCCCCTGTTGGGCAATCGACCATACCCTGTTTGGTCACGTTTTTCAGCTTGGAGGAAAGATTTATCAGCAGCTATTCTTCAACGCTCCCCCTATCCAAGTGGATCTCCGTTTCACCCTCGCCATTCTTACCCTGAGCTACACATTGCCGCAGAGCGCAACGGCGCAGGAAATTTTAAAACGAATAATGCAGGCACTGGGTCACTCAGGCAGGCGATTTCGAATGGGTCACTCGGGACCAGATCGGGAGCAACGAAGGTGCAGAAATCGATTTCCCTACGCCTCCAGTTGCTGGCGCCGCAAACACTGATGGAGACTTCGTGGGAACTGCCGCTTCACCACTCAGCCTACTTCTCGCCGCTATCAACGAAAGCGGCGTACCCACGCGGACACGAGTTCCACTGAATGCCTCACGCGCAATCAACCCGGCAGGCGGCGACACGAATTCCGGCTTTACAACCGACCAGCGAGGCATTTCGAAAGTCATTTCGGGAATTGTCGACATCGGTTCCGTTGAATTCGATCCTGGCCCCAATGACATCGCAGCACTTATCCGCTTCTTATACAAAAAGATCGCGAAACTCAATCGCAATATTCGGAAGGAAAAACGTAAAATCCGGAAGTGGAAGCGTTCGATTCGTTCGCTGAAAGACAGATTAGCTGCCATTCAATAGTGAAAGCGAAGCCGAGTAGTCCGGCGTTTGTCTTTGCCATGGATTGCCTTAGATTTAATTCTCATGCTCCCTTGGTTCCAAAACGACCGATTCCCTCTTTACCTCGCCCCGATGGCGGGGGTGACAGACCTAGTCTTTCGCCGAATCTGCAAAGAACTCGGTGCAGATGTCATGGTGACTGAGTTTGTCTCGGCAGAGGGCATCATTCAGGCGGACGACCGAACCCGCGTCTACACGGAATTCGAAGACGAGCAGAGACCGGTCGGAGTACAACTGTTTGGCGCCGATGGCCCGCGCATGGCTGAAGCAGCGAAGAAAATCATCGACTGGAAGCAACCAGACTTCATCGACATCAACTTTGGCTGCCCCGTCAAGAAGGTGGTTTCTCGCAACGGAG
>Ga0181574_10000583_pt1 | contig 33899 bp, 27 predicted proteins | sample 101ome_24_FD_145600 | JGI IMG/M metagenome (GOLD analysis project Ga0181574, IMG submission 145600) | Coastal salt marsh microbial communities from the Groves Creek Marsh, Skidaway Island, Georgia - 101410AT metaG (spades assembly) | ecosystem: Environmental > Aquatic > Marine > Intertidal zone... | reverse complement strand
GAGCGGGGGAACCGGACGATCGCCTCGAGGGCCACCGCCTCCCCTCGCGGGTAGTCCCCCGCGAGGATGAACGTCTCCGCCAGCTTGATGTAGGTCTCGTCGAGCTCCGGTCGGGTGGGGTCCGCCTGAATCGAGAGTGTGAGCGCCTCGGCTGCCTCGATGTGCCGCTGGGCCCGGAGCATCACCTCCCCGTAGGTCTCGAGGAGCGCCGCCCGCAGCGGCCCGGTCTCGGGCGCGAGGTCGAGCCCCTCCTGGATCACGCCGAGGGTGCGATTCCGGTGGGCGGTCAAGATCGCCTCGATCTCAGTCGGCTGCAGTCGCGCGCCCCACTCCACCTGGTTCTGATGGTCCGCGAGGGCGACGACCCGGTCCTGATTGAGGAAGAGGAGGCGGGCGAGGATCCGCAGGACTTCTGCCCGGACCGGGCTCTCCCCGTGATCGCCGAGCCACGCCTCGGCGGCGACCTCGCCGCTATCGAGCTCGCGGAAGACCCGTGGGAGGTCCGAGGTGCGCACCTTCCGGACATCGCCGATCTCGTCGACGCGCTCCTGCAGCCAGGCGAGGAAGCCGGCATCGTCCAGCCCCGTCGGGACGGCGATGGGGTCGGGGGTGAGGGGGATCGGCTGGGCGGGGGCGCTCCGCGGCGCGAGGAGCGCGGCGAAGAGGAGCACGGCGGTCGTCAGGGCGCGGAAGAGGGGTGTGCCGGACATCGGGAGGCCTCTTTTCGGGACGGAGCAGCTCGGGGGAGGGGAGATGCCCTCCCTTCGGGAGTATCGGAGATGGTCCCTCGGTAAGGACAGTGAACCTGACGGATTCCCCCTCGGTCACCGCTCTCGCGGATTCCCGGGACTCGAGCCGCAGATCCGGCCCCCTCTCGACCGAAGAAGAGGAAGGGAGACCTCACCGGAAGGTGCCGTCTCCGTCCGCTCCCTCGGAATCCACGCTCCGCCGGAGACCTCGCCCGGCGGGAGAGTCCGCGGAGCGGCCCCGGCTGGAAGGAGCCCCATGTCGCGCCTCTCGTCAGGTCTCGCGTGCCTCGCGCTTCTCGCGTTCCTTCTGCCGGGCTGCGGCAGCGACGCGGAGAGCCCCGTGGCTGCCGCGGATGGACCTCCCCCCCCGGCCGCGCAGGGGGAGCCCGTCCCCGGCAAGGTCTTCCCGGCCGAGGAGGAGACCCCTCCCCCCGCCGAGGCCTCCGGCTGGATCGGGCGGCGCGCGCCGGACTTCCTGCTCCCCGGTCTGGATGGGACGCTGACCCGCCTCTCCGAGGTGGAGGAGTCTCTCGTGGTCCTCGAGTGGACGAGCCACATCTGCTCCTTCGCCAAGCGGCACTACGCCCGATCGAACGTCCAGTCTCTCGTGAAGACCTACGGCCCCCGCGGCGTCGCGTGGTTCGCGATCGACTCCTCGATGTACCCGATCTCCCACCCGATCAAGGTGCAGCGCTGGATCGACCAGCGCTCGATCCGCCACCCGATCCTCCTCGACAAGACCGGGGTGGTCGGTGAGGCGTACGGGGTGAAGACGACCCCGACGGTGGTGATCCTCCAGAAGGGCGTGATCGTCTACTACGGCCCCCTCGATGATGATGTCTGGGGACGGAAGAGCGCCCCGCGCCACCATGTCGCCGAGGCGCTCCAGGCGCTCCTCGCGGGAGAGCCGGTGCCGGAGGCGACCCCGAAGACCTACGGCAGCCCGATCCGGTATCTCGCGGACGAGCTGGAGCGCCGGGCGGCCCGTGAGGCGGCGCTCCCCCCGGGGGGCCCGCCCGGGGGAGCACGCGCGAACGAAGGCTCCCCGCCGACGCCGCCCACCGATGGTGAGCCCTCCGATCAGTCCGGAGGCGCACCGACGCCACCGAAGCCGATCGGCTCGGACCCACCGAGCGACCGCGCCGAGGCGCCGCGACAGTCGGCGTGAGTTCGGCCGGCCCGCTTGGCGCCGCGAGTGGCGGGGTGAGTCCTTCGCGCGGCCGTCGAGCTGGGGTCTCATCGTGATTCCCACGACACGCCTCCCTTCCCCCCTCGATCCCGTATACTCCGCCCGCCAGAGTGTCGGGGGAGCGTCGGACGAGGGAGGTCGCGGAACGTGCTCGAGTGGCTCGGCCAGCTGACCGACATCTGGGGGCCTCTCCGCCTCTTCTCCTCGCCGCTCTTCCTCTCCGCGCTGGGCGTGCTCATCGGCGCCATCGCCACCGGCCTCGCGCTGGGGCGCGGGCGGTCCCGACTCCCGACCGACCGCGGGCGGGAGCACGCGGTGCACGCTCAGGCCTCGAAGGGGAAGCCGACGGGGGCGGGAGTCCTCTTCATTCCGCTCTACGCCGGGGTCTGTCTCCTCGTCGTGCCCATCTCCTTGGAGACGGTCGCGATCCTGCTCCCCGTCCTCGCCGCGATGCTCACCGGCTTCCTCGATGACCGCGCGAAGCTCCCGTGGGGGGAGTACCGGAAGGCGGTCCTCGACCTCGGCATCGCGTTGGGAGCCGCCGGCATCGTCTTCGGGACCGGCGAGGTCGAGATCTGGGTGCCGTTCTGGACCCCGAAGACGATCGATCCCGAGACCGGCGCGGCGATCCTCGCCTCCGTCACGGTGGGCCCGTGGGTGAGCTGGTCGGTGGGAGCCGCGGTGCTCTGGATCTCCATCAACGCGACGAACTGCACCGACGGCGTGGACGGTCTCAGCGCCAGCCTCCTCGCGGTCGCCTTCGTCCTCCTCGGAGGCCTGCTCTTCGTCGCGGTGGGCAATCAGTCCGTGGCGGAGTTCCTCCTGCTCCCTCACTCCCCGGAGGCTCCCGCCTGGGGGATCATGGCGTTCACCCTGCTGGGGGTGCTCGGGAGCTACCTCTGGTGGAACGCCCACCCATCCCACCTGATGATGGGGGACGCCGGGTCCCGGCCCCTGGGCCTCCTCCTCGGGCTCTTCGTCCTCGCCACGGGGAATGTCTTCCTGCTGCCCGTGGTCGCGGGGATGGTGCTCGTGAACGGGGGGACCGGCCTCGTGAAGGTGGCGCTGCTGCGCTTCTTCCGGATCGGGATCTTCCGGGAGGTGCGCTTCCCGCTCCATGATCATGTCCGTCAGAACCTCGGCTGGTCCGCCCCTCAGGTCCTGGTCCGTTTCGTCGTGCTCCAGGCGATCATCGCTCCGCTCCTCATCGTGCTGATCCTGAAGGTCCGATGAGGGGGACCGCCCGCCGGGGCGTCCGCACCCTCGCCCGCCTCGGCGTCGCGCTCGTCCTCGCGCTCCTGCTGCTCATCGCCGGTGTGACCATCGAGCTCGGCGGACCCCGGGATCGGATCGACATCTTCTTCGAGCTCCGCAGCGAGGTCCCCGGGCTGACCTTTCTCGTCGAGGGGATCGAGGCGCCGCCGCCCCTCCTCCTGACGGTCCACGATGCCGACCCCGCCCTCCTCGATGCTCCCTTCCCCGGGACGACCGCTCCTCTCGCGCCCTCCGAGGTGGACATCGATGCCTTCGTCGCCGATCGCTTCTCCCTGATCCACGAGCTCGTGCCGGGGCTGCGGGAGGGGGAGGTCCTCTCCTGGCAGGGCGGGGGGACGGAGGTCGGCGCGGCGCGGGTGCTCTGGTTCACCGACCTCTTCCGGGTCCGCGGCGCCCCGCGCGAGGACGGCTCCGACCGCGCCGACCTCCTCCTCCTCGGGATCGGGATCGACGACCCTCCGCTGGAGGATCCCCCCGGCGGTCGACGCTTTCCCGAGTTCTTCCAGATCGGGCGGGCGTCGGTGGTCGAGGTGCGGGGAGCCCCGGACGGCCGCCCCCTCATCGCTCGGACCCGGGTCGATCTCCGCCTCTCGGGCCCCGCGGAGCGCCCCGAGACCGCTCGCGTCCGGATCGTCACGACGCTCGCTCCGCGATCCGAGGAGCCGACCCGGAGCGAGGGAGGATCCACGGGGGCCGACCTCCCGGAGCGCCCCGGCGGGGGGTGATTCCCCGAGAGCGATGCGGCGCTCCCGGGCCCTTGCTATGATCCCGACCCCGGAGAGGGGGCGCCCCGAGCCGCGCCCCGCGCCAACCCGATCCCCGGAGCGAGGACGCGATCGATGAGTGACACCCCCGATTCCTTCCGCTTCGCCGATGTCCCGGCGAAGCCCGACTTCCCCGCCCAGGAGGCGGAGGTGCGCGCCTTCTGGGAGGAGCGCGAGGTCTACCACCGCTCCCTCGAGCAGCGGGCCGGGGCGGAGCGCTTCGTCTTCTACGAGGGGCCCCCGACCGCCAACGGCATGCCGCACCCGGGGCACTGCCTGACCCGCGCGATGAAGGACCTCTTCCCCCGCTATCAGACGATGCTGGGGCGGCTCTGCGAGCGGAAGGCGGGGTGGGACACCCATGGTCTGCCCGTGGAGGTCGAGGTCCAGAAGGAGCTCGGGATCCGGACGAAGGAGGCGATCGAGGAGTACGGGATCGAGCCCTTCATCCGCCAGTGCCAGCAGTCGGTGTTCCGCTACACCCGGGAGTGGGAGACCCTGACGAAGCAGCTCGGCTTCTGGGTCGACCTCGATGAGGCCTACGCGACCTACCACCACACCTATGTGGAGAGCGTCTGGTGGGCGCTGAAGAAGCTCTTCGACGCCGACCGGCTCTACCGCGGCCAGAAGATCGTCTGGTGGTGGGCGCAGGGCGGGACCGGCCTCTCCGCCGGGGAGGTCGGTGAGGGCTACCGCACCGTCGATGACCCGAGCGTCTACGTGAAGATGCCGATCACCGTGCCCGCCGATCCGCGCCTCGACGGAGCGCAGCTCGTCGTCTGGACGACGACCCCCTGGACCCTCCCGTCGAACCACTTCTGCGCGGTGCACCCCGAGCTCGAGTATGTCGTCGCCGAGGACGGGGACTCGGGAGAGCGCCTCGTCGTCGCGGCCGGGCTCCTCGAGACGGTCGCGGAGAAGGGGAAGCGGAGCCTGGTGGTGCGGGAGCGCCTGCGCGGAGCGGAGCTCATCGGCTCGCGGTACAGCCCCCCCTTCGACATCTACACCCGCGAGCACGGTCCGACCCTCGCCCCCCTGCGCGGTGGGGGGGAGGACACCGTCGGTTGGCGCGTGGTCGCGGCGGACTTCGTCACGACCGACTCGGGGACCGGGGTCGTCCATCAGGCTCCCGCCTTCGGTGAGGTCGACCACGATGTCCTGGTCGAGGAGCGCACCCGCTTCGTCGACGGGACCGCGGTGCCGCTGCTCAACGCGGTGGGGGCGGACGGCGCGTTCACCTCGGTCCTCCCCGACTTCGAGGGGCAGTGGGTGAAGGACGCCGACAAGGGCCTGATCACCGTCCTCAAGGAGCGCGGTGTCCTCTATCACCGCGAGCAGTACCGCCATGAGTACCCGTTCTGTCCTCGCGCCGATCAGGACGCGCTGATCCAGTACCCCCGCTCCAGCTGGTTCATCCGCACCACCGACTTCGTGGAGGACATGCTCGCGAACAACCGCGAGATCACCTGGCTCCCCGAGCACATCAAGGAGGGGCGCTTCGGGAAGTACCTCGAGTCGAACGTCGACTGGACCCTCTCCCGGGAGCGCTACTGGGGGACGCCGCTGCCGATCTGGGTCTGCGACGAGACCGGGCGCCACGAGGCGATCGAGTCCTACGCGGAGCTCACGGCGAAGCCGGGGTGCGCGGGGACCGAGGTCTGGGATGAGGCGGTGGCGGCGGAGCCGGACCTCGACCCGAACCTGAGGGTGCATCGCCCTTGGATCGACGCGGTCACCTACGACTCCCCGTTCGCGGCGGGGAGCCGCATGCGCCGCGTCCCCGATGTCATCGACTGCTGGTTCGATGCGGGCTGCATGCCCTTCGCCCAGTGGGGCTTCCCCCACCAGGGGCGGGACCGCTTCGGGGAGCTGTTCCCGGCCAGCTTCATCTCCGAGGCGATCGACCAGACCCGCGGCTGGTTCTACGCACTCCTCTCGATCTCGACGATGCTGTTCGGGGAGAACGGCGTCGCGCGCGACGATGAGCGCGTGCCGGCGGAGCTCCCCTCCGGATGGCCGCAGCCGTTCGAGGCGTGCATCGTCCTCGGCCACCTCCTCGGGGAGGACGGCCAGAAGATGTCGAAGTCGAAGCGGAACTACCGGACCCCCGACTACATCTTCGAGCACGAGGGCTCGGATGCGATGCGCTGGCTCTTCTACAGCGGGCAGTCACCGTGGACGAGCGCCCGCTTCCAGGAGCAGGCGATCGCCGAGGGGCAGCGGGAGTTCCTCATCCGCCTCTGGAACGTCTACAGCTTCTTCACCATCTACGCGAACATCGACGGCTGGCGTCCGGAGGGCGATGCCACCGGGCGGCCCGCGACGATCGAGGGGCTCCCCGAGCTCGATCGATGGGTCCTGAGCGAGCTGAACCGCACCGTCGCCGAGGTGCGGGGCCGCCTCGACGCCTTCGAGAACTTCCCCGCGGCGCGAGCGCTGAACGCGTTCGTCGATGCGCTCTCGAACTGGTACGTGCGGCGGAGCCGGGATCGCTTCTGGGGGGAGGGGCTCACCGAGGACAAGCGGGCGGCCTACGCGACCCTCTACCACTGCCTCGTGACCGTGACCCAGCTCGCGGCCCCCTTCGTGCCGCACCTCACCGAGACGCTGTTCCGCAACCTCGTCGGCAGCCGGGGCGACGATGGGCTCCCCGAGTCGGTCCACCTCTGCTCCTACCCCGAGGTGGTCGAGGCGTTCATCGACGAGCCCCTCTCGACGCGGATGGCCGCCGTGCGGGAGATCACCTCCCTCGGGCGCGCCGCCCGGGCGCAGGCGAAGCTGCGCGTCCGCCAGCCCCTCGACCGCGTCGAGCTGGTCCTCGCCGACAATTCCCTGACCGCGGCGATCGAGGCGTGCGGCTCCCTCATCGCGGAGGAGCTGAACGTGAAGGCGGTCCAGCTCCTCGAGCACGCCGACGAGTACGTCCGCTACGAGGTGAAGCCGAACTTCCGCTCGATCGGACCGAAGTTCGGGAAGCTCGCCAAGGCGATCCAGGGCGAGCTGCGCGCCTACGCGAGCCCGGGGGCGCTCCTGCGCGACCTCGAGGACGCCGGCTCGGTGACCCTCCATCTCGAGAGCGGGGAGGAGGTCGTCCTGACCGGCGAGGACGTCCAGGTGGAGGTGCACGCCCGGGAGGGGTGGACCGCCGCGCAGGGCGGTGTCGGCGTGGTGATCCTCCACACCGATGTCTCCGACTCCCTCCGGGAGGAGGGGATCGCGAACGAGGTGATCAGCCATGTCCAGGGGCTGCGGAAGGACCTGGACCTGGAGTACACCCAGCGGATGACCCTCCATGTCGCAGGGGACGCCGGGCTCGTCGCCGCCGTCGAGGCCCATCGGGAGCGGATCGCCGCGGACACCCTCGCCGCCGATGTCCGCTTCGCCGACGGAGCCGGGGAAGGACGGAGCTTCGCGGTGGAGGGGCTCTCCGGGACCGTCTGGGTCTCGACCGCGGAGCGAGGCTGATGCTTCGGTTCCTCTGGCGGGGCCTCTGCGGGCTCTTCGTGGCGGCCCTCGCGGCCGGGTATGCCTGGCTCGAGGCCGAGTGGGGGGGAGTCCTCATCGGGCTCTCCGCCCTCGCCGGGGGCGCCCTCGGCTTCTGGCTCGGGCGCTTCATCGGTCCGACCGATGTCTTCACCTGAACCCACCGTCCTCACCTGAGTTCCCCCGGACGCGAGGGACCGGGCTCGCCGGGGATCAGTCCCGCCAGATGATCCCGTTGCCGTAGGCGGCCCGCTGCGCCTCGTGCCGTGCGCGCAACTCGGCCGGAGGCTCGAGGGCGAGGGCCTCATCCAGGGCGGCGACCGCGGCTTCGAACTCTCCGTTCGCAGCGTGGACCGCGGCGCGGAGCTCGAGGAGGGCCCCGCCCGGCGGCCCCGGCTGCTCGGCGAGGATCGCACTCAGGAGGCGTGTCGCCTCCGCTCCATCGGTCACCTGCGGGTCCTCCGCCACGGCGAGGATCCAGACCTCCTGCCAGCGGAAGGTGGCATCCCCGGGGAAGGCCGCGAGGCCGGCGCGGGCCGCCGAGAGCGCCTCGCTCCATCGGGAGGAGCGGAGGAGGGCGCGGACCAGGTTCCCGTGGGCCCCTCGCCGCTCCGGCGCGGCGGCGACCACCTCGGAGAAGACATCGGCGGCCTCGTCGAACCGCTCCGCGGTGCCGAGGGTCACCCCGAGCTCGAACCGCGCCCGCAGGAGGCCCGGGTCGAGGGCGATCGCCCGCCGCAGACTCTCGATCGCCGCATCATTCCTCCCGGCGGTGCGGTAGCCGAGGCCGAGGTTGAAGGCGGCAGGAGGGGAGTCCGGGAGCGCTTCGGCGGCGCGCTCGAGCTCGGTCAGGCCCTCCTCGACCTTCCCTTCCCCGACGAGCACGGCGCCGAGGGTCCCCCGGGTCTCGTGGAGGGACGGGTCGAGGGCGAGCGCCCGCTGGTAATGCACGATCGCGGCCCCGATGTTCCGCATCTGAAGGGCCGCGCTCCCGAGCCCCTCCTCAACGGTGGCGTCATCCGGGCGCTCCATCAGGAGCGCTCGGTAGGTGGTGATCGCCTGCGCCGCCCGCCCGGCGCGGAGCTGGGCGGAGCCGAGCTCGAGGCGGAGGGCGATGGAGTAGTCCCCGGCTTGGGGATCGGCGTCGATCGCCTGCTGCCACTGGGCGAGCGCCTCATCCGCGCGCCCGAGCTCGAGGAGCCGTCGACTCCGCTCCCGCTGCCATCGCAGGGTCACGCCGCGCTCGAGGCCGAGCCCCGTGCGGAAGGGATCGGCGAGGGCGATGGTTGTCCCCGCCGCCCGGCGTCGCTCATGCTCCGCGGCGGCCTCCGGGCGTCCCTCTCGCCGGGCGAGCTCGGCGAGGAGCCGCTGGACCTCCGCAGCCTCCGGGTCGCGAGACTCGCCGCGCGCGAGCGCCTCTCGGGCCCGGGGCAGGTCTCCGTCGAGGAGCGCGACGCGGGCGGCCACCACCGGGCCGGCCGCGGAGTCCGGGGCGAGCCGCTCGAGCTCCGCGGCGAGGGAGCGCGCGGTGTCGAGCTCCCCCGAGAGGATGCACCCCTCGGCGAGCGCGCGGGCGATCGCCGGCTCTTCCGGGGCGAGAGCGCGGGCGGCGCGGAGGGAGGGGAGCGACGCGGCGGGGTCGCGGACCGCCTGGACCGTTCCGAGGTGGTAGGGCCAGCGGGCCACGGTGGGGGCGAGGGTCGCCGCGCGGGTGTAGGCGACGGTGGCGGCTTCGGAGAGGTCGTGGATGTCGCAGAGGATGCCGAGCTCCCCCCAGACCTCGGCGGAGTCCGGGCCGCGCTCGACGGCGCGCAGGCTCGTCTCGACCGCCCGGGCGAGGGGGGGCTCCAGGCCGCTCCGATCGATGGCCGGCAGTCCCTCGACGACCTGCCGCGCCCCTGAGGATTCCTGGCAGCCGCCGATGAGCAGCGCGAGCACGATCAGGAGTCCCTGGATCCCATGTCGGGTCATTGCCCCTCTCCCTTCATGAGCTCGATGGTGCGGTCGACGCCTCCCCCGGGGAAGGTCTCTCTCGACCGATCGGGCCAGATCACCTCGATCGCCGTCACGGCGCTCTCCGCGCCGAGCCCGAAGTGGACGGCCGGGTCGACGGCGGAGAGGTAGCTCCTCCCGCCCCCGGTCAGTCCGGTGAGGAGCCGCTCTCCGACTCGGATCCTCACCGTCGCCCCGATCGCATCGCTCCCGCGGCGCGGGTCGATGGCCCGGACCCGGAGCCAGTGCGGTGGCGCCTCGGCGTCCCGGGCCGTTCCCCGCAGGAGGCGGAGCGCCCCATCCGCCGTGGTGAGGACGAGGTCGAGGTCGCCATCCCCGTCGAGGTCTCCCCACGCGAGCCCGCGCCCCACCTCGACCGTGGTCGCGAGCGCCCCCGCCTCCTCCTTCGCCTCCCGGAATCGCCCCGCGCCGTCCCCCAGGAAGAGGGCATCCGGCTCGGCGTAGGGAGCCCAGTGGGGCCCGAGGGTGGTGCCGGGGTCGCGGGCGCCGCGGAGGACCCGCCCGTGCAGGGCGACGAGGTCGGGGCTCCCGTCGAGGTCGGCGTCGATGAAGCCGACTCCGAAGCCGGTGCGGGGGAAGGTGGCGGCGGCGAGGCCGGCGCGGACGGTCCCATCGAGGAACGAGGCACCCTCGCGGCGGTAGAGGGTGTGCGTCTCCCGGACGAGGTGGGTCAGGATCAGGTCGAGGTCTCCGTCTCCGTCGCAGTCCCCCGCATCGATCCCCATCCCCGCCTCGGGGCGACCCTCCCCGTTCAGGGCGAGGCCGAGCTCCACCGCCCGCTCGGTGAAGCGACCATCCGCTCCGGCGAGCCAGGCGAAGTTCGGCTCCCCGTCATTCGCGACGACGAGGTCGAGGCGCCCGTCCTCATCGAGGTCGAGGACGACGACCCCGAGCCCGCGGCCGCGATGGCCGGCGAGCCCGGCGGCGTCGGTGATGTCCTCGAAGGTCCCGTCCCCCCGATTGCGGTAGAGGCGGTCGGTCATCCCGGGGAACATCGCGGGGGCCGGGTACTCCGGTCGCCCCGCCGCATCCTCCCCGGTGACCGAGGGGTCGTGGTCGAGGTAGCGGGTGACGAAGAGGTCCAGATCGCCGTCCCCCTCGAGGTCGAGGAATGCGGCGGAGGCGCTCCACCCGGGGCCGAGGGGGTCTCCGGCATCGCTGACGTCGACGAAGCGACCGTCGTCATTGCGCAGGAGGCGATCCGCCCCGTAGCGGGTGAGGTAGACATCCGGATCGCCGTCTCCGTCGATGTCCCCGATCGCCGCGCCCATTCCGTAGCCGGAGCTCGCCAGCCCCCGCTCCGCGCTCACCTCGCGGAAGCGCCCGCGGCCGTCGTTCTCGAAGAGGAGGTCCGCCCCCGTCTCGCTCCGCGCCTCTCCCTCGGGGGTTCGGGTCGCGCCGATCCGCAGGAGGTCGAGGTCGCCATCTCCGTCGAAGTCGAGGAGGGCGACGCCGGGGCCCATGCTGTCCGGCATGAAGTGATCCCCCGCCACCTGTGGACGCGTGACGCGGAGCTCGAGACCCGCCTCGACGGTGGCGTCGACGAAGAGCCCCCGGGGTGGAGGAGGAGCGGGCGCGGCGTCGGTCGCCCCGGTGGCCGGGGGACCTGGATCCGCGCCGCCGCATCCCGGGAGGAGCCCGAAGGGGATCAGGCAGAGAAGAAGCAGACAGGGATGAAGCGGGGAGAGGGAAGGCTGGGTCGCTGGGGGCACAGTCTCTGGGGGCACAGCCTCTGAAGACACAGCCTCCGAATGCGAGGTCCGCGGGGTCGTGAGGGAGGTCCCGAGCGGACCGACGATCGATCGCATGCCACCACGCTCCTCCCGCCCGGCATTCTGCTGGATTCCCCCGGGGCTTCAAGAGAAGGGGGCCGCGTGGGGCGGATCGATTGGGTGGGAGGGATCGAGCGATTATCCTGCGGCGGGAGAGGAGGGAGCCGATGCCGCCGTCGCGATCCGAGCCGATCTTCATTCACGCGCCGACGCCGCCGATCGACATCGGCGCGCATGTCTTCCCCACCGAGAAGTACGGGCGCCTGGCCGCGGCGATTCGGGAGATGGGGGTCCCCGACAGCTGCTTCGGGGAGCCGGAGGCGGTGGCGACGGAGGACCTCGCCCGGGTCCACACTCCGGAGTATCTCGCCGACTGTGCCGAGGCGCGGACCACGGGGCGGACCCTCCCCTCCGAGCTGCCGGTGCGTCGCGATGTCATCGCCGGGTTTCGGGCGATGGTCGGGGGGACGACCCGCGCGGCGGACCTCGCCTGGGCGGGGAAGCGCTGGACGATGCATCTGGGGGGCGGCTTCCATCACGCATTCGCCGACCACGCCGAGGGTTTCTGCTACTTCCACGATGTCGCCGTGGCGATCCGCCGACTGCGGATGGAGGGAGACCTGCGTCGGTGTGCGGTGATCGACACCGACCTCCATCAGGGGAACGGGACCGCCGCGATCTTCGCCGAGGACCCGGAGGTGTTCACCTTCTCGATCCATCAGGAGAAGCTGTACCCTCTGAAGCAGAGCTCCGACCTCGACATCGGCCTCGATCAGTTCGTGGGGGACGACGAGTACCTCGACCGGCTCGAGGAGGGACTCGACCGGGTCTTCGCGCACGCGCCCGAACTGATCGCCTACGTGGCCGGGGCGGACCCCTTCCACGACGACCAGCTCGGTGACCTGAAGCTGACCTTCGATGGGCTCCACCGCCGGGACCGGCTCGTCATCGAGCGGGCGGCGGCGGCGGGGATCCCCGGCTTCGTCACGCTCGCGGGCGGCTACGCCCGGCGGGTCGAGGATACGGTTCGGATCCACGCCCAGACCGCGGAGACGGTGTGGGAGACCTGCGACGAGAGAGAGAGGGAGAGACCGTGAGCGATGTCTGGTTCGATCGACTGGCGGCGGCGACCGATGCCGCTCGGGATGCCGGGGCGCTCCGCCTCCGCTACTTCCACGCACCCGGCTGACTCGGCTGTGCCCGGATGGAGGCCAGGACCTGGCCCGATCCGGCGGTGGGGAGTCTCCTCGCCGCGCACTACCGTGGAGTGAAGTTCGACCTCGCCCGGCCCCACGATGACTTCGCCGAGGGGACCGCCACCGTGAAGGTGGTGTGGGCCCCGACCTTCGTCGTCGATGATGTCCGGGGTCGCGAGCTCCGCCGCTGGACCGGATGGCTCCCGCCCGAGGAGTTCGTCGCCGAGCTGAAGCTGCCCCTCGCGATGGACCATCTTCACCACAAGCGCATCGATGCGGGGATCCCCATCCTCGCCGGCATCCTCGCCGACACGCCGGATGCCCCGGCCGCGGCGGAGGCGCTCCACTTCCTGGGGATCTTCGAGTTCCTCGCCGGCAAGCGGGACATGGATGCGCTGCGCTCCCGCTGGAACGAGCTGCGCGAGCGCTTCCCGGAGAGCCGCTTCGCCCGGCACAGCGAGGTCATCGACGACGTCCCCGTCTGACCCGACCCCTGCTCCCCGCCGGCGCGTGCCGATCAGGGGCAGAGCGGCGGGAGCGAGCAGTCGAGGCCATCCGGTGTCGGGTCGACGCCGCACGCGGGGAAGGGGGGCGGCAGGCTCCCCGTCCCGAGGAAGAGGTGTCCGAGGAGCGCGACGGGATCCGCGATGTCCCAGACCCCATCGTCGTTGCAGTCCTCCGCCGACAGGCAGACCGGGAGGCACGAGAAGAGGCAGGTCAGGCTCGCGATGGCATCCGCGATGTCGATGGAGCCATCCTGGTTCGTGTCTCCGCGGACGAAGAGGGGGGCCTCCGGGAGGACCGGCTCCGGCACCGGCAGGAGGAGCGAGAGGTCGATCGACCCGACCGGCTCGTGCACCCCGAGGATCGCGAGGGCATCCATCGGCGGACGGTCTGCGGTGAACCCGAAGCTGTACATCGCCCCCCACCGGAGCGGATTCTGCGGCGTCGCGGAGGCGGCGGGGTCGGTGCTCCAGCGCGGGAAGCCGGGGATCGGGTCGAAGCTCCACGGCTCGTCGTCGTAGCCGGGCTCCCGCTGCTCCGGTGCGTGGAAGGTGATGTCGGTCAGGATGATCCCCTCCTCGACCGGCAAGGTGAAGCTGCCGATCCCCCCGGTGAGGTCGAGGTTCTGGATCGCGTAGTCGTAGCGCCAGGCCCCACCGCCGAGCTCGGTCACCCGGCTCGCCGCGTAGACGCGACCGTCCAGGCCGGTCGGGTCGCGCGCCTCCACCACGGTGGCCCCCGGCCAGGCGTGGATCGCCGCACCGACCGTCGCCCCGCCCGAGTCATCGAAGCTCCAGGTGCCGCCCGGGCTGCCGGTGATCCCGATCGGCTCCCACGCGAGGCTGTCGGCGTGCTCGAGGTCGTCGTGACCGAGGACGTAGACCTCCGCGAAGTAGCTCGCCCCCGGGCGCAGGGAGGGGTCGATGTCCGGATCCTTGAGGATAAGCCGCCGCTCCGTCGGATCGAAGGCGGGGCTGGGCTGGGAGAGGATCGAGAGGGAGTAGTCGTAGTCCCCGGTGAACGGATCGATCTCCGAGCGGGGGCCGAGGTTCCCCTGAGCGGCGTTCGTGCCCGCTCCGTAGATGTCGGAGCAGCCGCTCCCGAGCCGCGTCCCGTTGACATGGGGCGTGCATCCGAAGTTGCAGGCGTCGGTCTGCGCGGCCGCGAAGCCGTGCTTCACCCACGAGAGCCCGATCTGCTCGAAGCGCCCCTCGTGGAGCCGGTAGGCCGCCGTCGTGATGAAGGGGTGACGCGGGTCCGGGTTCCCGTACCAGTCGAGGGGCTCCGCTCCCTGGTTGCAGGTGGTGGATGCGATCGAGCACCCCACCTCGTCCCCGAGTCGCCCGAACTGGCTCATCCCGAACAGGTTGCCGACCACGATGTTCGCGCCGGCGGGGAGGGGGGGGACCTCCTCGATGAAGATCTCCCCGTCCCCGCTCGCGCCGTTCCATCCCCCGACCTGGAGGCGGACCGTCTCCCCCGCGAGGAGCGCGATCTGAAGGATCGGGGGGCCGCCGCCTCCGCACCCATCATCATTGCAGCCGATGGCATCGCCGGAGGCGGGAGGACAGGGAGCGCTGGCGGGGTAGATCGCCATCGCCGCGTCGTAGCCGGTGTTGACGCAGAGGCTGATCCGCCAGGTCCCCTCCGTCGGCGCCGTGAAGTCGAACCACCGATCGGTCCCGATCTGGGCGCAGGCGGGAGGCCCATCGGTGCCGAGCCCGAGGGTGGTGTAGGGGGTCGCCCCCGTCGAGATCGGCTGAGCGTCGCTGCACAGATCGCCGACCCCGAGGCTCCCGATGTCGGTGATCGAGATCTCGCCGACCCCGAGCGCGCCGTTGTAGCCCCCGACCTGCAGTCTCACCACCTGGGCGGACGCGAGGGCGAGCTCGACGATCGGGGGCCCTGCGCCCGCGCAGGCATCATCGTCGCACCCGAGGAGGTCGGTCGGAGCGGGGGGGCAGGGGGCCGCGCCGTCGTGGATGGCGAGCGCGGCGTCGTAGGTGGTGTTCGCGCAGAGGGCGAAGCGGTAGATCGAGCCGGCGGGGGCCTCGAAGGTGAACCACACATCCCCGCCGAGGAGCGCGCAGGGTGAGGGACCGTCGGTGGTGGCGGAGAGGGTGCTGAACGGGGTCACCCCCAGGGGGATCGACACCGCGGAGGCACAGTCGTCGGGGGACTGGGCTGCGAGGCGCGTGACCGCGAGGAGCGCGAGGACGAGGGCACGGGGAAGGGCGGGGAGAGATCGCGGCATGGTGCCTCCGATCCCGGGCTCGGCCGCGGCCGACACCCGGCGGGGGGGTGGTTGATCGACCCCTCCACCATACCTTCCGCCGCGCCGAGCGGCGAGGACCTTGATCCCCGGGGGCCGAGCGGTTCGCATCCGCCGGACCGGACCGCAGGGCCCGGAGAAGGGAGCACGATGATGGAGTGGACGGGATTCCTCACTGACCGGGTGAAGGAGGTCTACGGGGCGACCCGTGGGCTCCTCGCGCAGGTCGAGGAGACGAGCCTCGACTGGAGACCCGGGACCGGTGAGAACTGGATGTCGATGGGTCAGCTGCTCGCGCACCTCGAGACCGCCTGCGGCTTCTGCATGCGCGGGTTCGTGACCGGTGACTGGTCCACCCCGGACGGCGGTGACATCGCGGAGATGACCGAGGAGGAGATGTTGCCCTCGGCGGACCGCATGCCCGCCGCGAGCGGGGTCGAGGCGGTGCTCGAGGCCCTCGCGGCGGACGAGGCGCTCGCCCTCGCGATGATCGCCGAGGCGGGGGAGGGCGACCTCGCGGCGCGTCAGGTGACGGCGCCGTGGGATCCTCGGCCCGCGCCCCTCGGGGTGCAGCTGCACTTCTGCGTGGTCCATCTCGAGCAGCACAAGGCGCAGCTCTTCTTCTACCTGAAGTCCCTCGGGGTCCCGGTTCACACCGGCTCCCTCTACGGGATGGCCTGAGAGGGCGGGAGCGTCTCCGGCATGGAGACGGGGGAGGCGCGGGCCCATGGGCCCGCGCCTCCCCCGTTCTCTCAGCTGGACGAGGAGTGATCGGGGACGAGGCTCACTCCTCCTTCAGGACCCCGATCAGCTCGATGAGCGCCTTCTTGCCGTCTCCGAACATCATGTAGGTGTTGTCCATGGCGAAGAGGGGGTTCGGGATGCCGGCGAAGCCCGGACTCAGGGAGCGCTTCACGACGACCACGGTCCGCGCCTTGTCGACATCGAGGACGGGCATCCCGGCGATGGGGCTCTGGGGGTCGGTGCGGGCGACCGGGTTCACGACATCGTTCGCGCCGATGACGAGGGCGACATCGACCGTCTCGAAGGTCGGGTTGATCTCGTCCATCTCCTTCAGCTTGTCGTAGTCGATGTCCGCCTCCGCGAGGAGCACGTTCATGTGCCCCGGCATCCGCCCCGCCACGGGGTGGATCGCGAACTCCACCTCGATGTCCCGGGCCTCGAGGAGGTTCGCGAGGTCGCGGACGGTGTGCTGGGCCTGGGCGACCGCCATCCCGTAGCCGGGGACGACGACCACCCGCTGGGCGCCATCGAAGAGCATGGCGACCTCGTCGGGGGAGGCGCCCTTCACCTTGCCGCCGTAGACATCGTCCGCGCTGGGACCGTCCGCGGAGGGGCCGAGGGACCCGAAGATGACATTCGTCAGGGAGCGGTTCATCGCCTTGCACATGATCGCGGTGAGGATCACGCCCGATGCACCGACGAGGGAGCCGGAGACGATGAGGACGTTGTTGTCGATGACGAAGCCGGTCGCGGCCGCCGCGAGCCCCGAGTAGCTGTTGAGGAGCGCGATGACCACCGGCATGTCGGCGCCGCCGATCGGGGTGGTCAGGGTGATGCCGAGGACGGCGGCGATCGCGCAGATCGCGTAGTAGGTGGAGACCTGGCTCGAGTCCTGCACGAGCTGAACCCCGAACCAGAGCGCGCCGAGGAGGAGGAGGCCGTTCAGGACCTTCTGGCCGGGGATCGCGCCGGGGATCTTCCGCAGGGAGCGGAGGTCGAGGAGCTTGAAGAACGCGACGATCGAGCCGGTGAAGGTGAGCGCCCCGATGAGGCCGGAGGCGGCGGTCGCGATGTCCCCCTGCAGGGAGGTCTCGGTCCCGATGGCGAGGAGGAAGGCGCCGCCCGCGACCAGCGCGGACGCGATGCCGCCGAAGCCGTTGAAGACCGCGACGAGCTGGGGCATGCCGGTCATCTCGACCTTGAGCGCGGTGAGTGCGCCGAGGACGGCGCCGATGGCGATCCCCGCCGCGATCATCGTGAAGTCGAAGGCGTGGCCGCTCAGGGCGGGGCCCGCGACGGTCGCGGCGACGGCGATGAGCATGCCGATCGCGCCGAAGGCGTTGCCGCGGACCGCGGTGCGCGGATGCGTGAGCCCCTTGATCCCGAGGATGAAGAAGATCGAGGCGATGAGATAGAGCAGGTCCGCCCCCTGGGCGCTGAGGAGCGATCCGCTCGTCGTCTCTCCGCTCGCCGCCTGCGCGAGGGGGAGGATCAGGAGGGCGTTCATTTCTTGCTCCGGAACATCGCGAGCATGCGGTGGGTGACGAGGAAGCCGCCGACCACGTTGATCGTCGCGAACACGAGGGCGAAGAATCCGAGCCACCGGGCCATCCCGGCGTGCTCGCCCTCACCGCCGAGCGCGACGACCGACAGGAGGGCCCCGACGATCGCGATCCCGGAGATCGCGTTCGAGCCCGACATCAGCGGGGTGTGCAAGGTCGGGGGGACCTTGGTGATCAGCTCGAAGCCGACGAAGACCGCCAGCATGAAGATCGTCAGCAGCGCGAGGAGGGATGTCCCCCCGTCCGCGGCGGCGACGAAGAAGCAGCCGAAGAGCTCCAAGGGTCCTCCGATCAGTTGACGTCCGTGGCGAGGCCGAGGATCGAGCGGACGCGCTCGTTCACGACCTCGCCGCCGCGGGTGACCATCGTCTCGCGGACGACCGCATCGTCGACGTCGAGCTGCAGCGCCCCCTCCTTGTCGAAGAGGAGGGCGAGGAAGGTGACGAGGTTCTTGCCGTACATCTGGCTCGCGTGCGCGGCCATGGAGGAGGGGAGGTTCGTCGGACCGAGGATGACGACCCCCCCCTCGACGACGCGGTCGTCCGGTCGGGAGAGCTCGCAGTTCCCGCCGCGCTCCGCCGCGAGGTCGACGACGCAGCTCCCCGGGGACATTCCTCGGACGCCATCGGCCGTCAGGAGGAGCGGGCTCTGGCGACCGGGGATCGCGGCCGTGGTGATCACCGCGGCGCAGTCGGCGGCGACCTCGGCCATGCGGGCGCGCTGACGCTGGTAGAACTCCTCGGTCATCTCCTTCGCGTAGCCCCCCTTGTCCTCGGCCTCGCCCGCCTCCGCCTCGACGGTGACGAACTTGCCTCCGAGGGACTCGATCTGCTCCTTCACGGCGGCGCGGACATCGTAGGCGTAGACCACCGCCCCGAGTCGCTTGGCGGTGGCGATCGCCTTGAGGCCGGCGACCCCGGCCCCGATGACGAAGACCTTGGCGGGGCTCAGGGTGCCCGCCGCCGTCATCTCCATCGAGAAGAGGCGCGGGCACTCGTTCGCGGCCATCAGGACCGCCTTGTACCCCGCGACCATCGCCTGGGAGCTCAGGATGTCCATGCTCTGGGCGCGCGTGATCCGCGGCACCAGCTCCATCCCGAAGAGGGTGACTCCCTTCTCGGCGTAGCCGCGGGCCGCCTCCGCGCCGCCGAGAGGATCGGTCGCCGCGATGACGATCTGGCCCGCGCGCAGGGTCGCGAGGTCGGCCGCGCCTCCCTCGGTCGCGGCGCCCGCGGCGCGGACCTGGAGGAGGATCTCCGCTCCCGCGAAGACCGCGCCACGGTCGGCGATCCTCGCGCCCTTCGCCTCGTACTCGGCGTCGACATGTCCGGCCTCGAAGCCCGCTCCGGCCTCGACGAGCACCTCGTGCCCGGCCTTCAGGAGGGGGGGGATCAGCGAGGGGACCAGGGCGACCCGTCGCTCGCCGGGGAAGGTCTCCTTCGGGACACCGATCTTCATCGCGCGCGTCCTCTCCGCAGGGCCGCGCCGGGGAGAAGGCGCGGCGGCCGCCCCGCCGCGGACGAAACTCCGTTGCGGGCAACGGGATGCGATCAGAGGCCACCCGGCGGCGCAAGCGGAAAGCCCGCGTGGGGTCGCTCCCCGGGAGGGGTCGGAGCCGCTACGATCGGCGCGCGTGCGGGGCGCGGGGCGCCGCAGGAGGGAGCGGGGACGGATGGAGCGGCGCGAGAGCGGGGGAGAGGGACGGGTCCGGTCCGTCGCCGTCATCGGAGGCGGCATCATCGGGTTGAGCATCGCGATCGCCGCGCGCCGCGGGGGAGCGGATGTCCTGCTCCTCGAGGAGGAGAGGATCGGGGGGGGCGCGAGCGCGGCCGCGAGCGGGATCGTCACCCTGAGCCAGCAGGGCCGGACCGCCCTCCGCCAGCTCCGGCGGGAGGGGGCGCTCGCGTGGGAGCGCTGGCTCCCCGATCTCCCCCCCATCGATGGAGCCCCGGTCGGGGTCCTCCGCCCGGCGGTGCGTCTCTTCCGGGAGCCGCCTCCCCATGCGGAGAAGCTCCTCGCGACCTGGCGTCGGGCCGGCCACGACGCCCGCTACGTGGAGCGGGATGAGATCGCGGCCCGGGTCCCCGGCCTCGATCCCGTCACCGTCCACTGCGGCCTCCTCCTCGACCGCGAGTGGATCTTCGATCCCCCGCGCCTCCTCCGCTCTCTCGCACGGCAGGCGCGGGAGCTCGGCGTGGAGGTGAGGGAGGAGATCGGGGGGGTCCGGCTCCGGGGTGGAGAAGGGGAGCGGACGACGGCGCGCTCCGCCGAGCGGGGAGGGGCGGACCTCGCCGAGGGCGCCGAGGTCATCGTGGTGGCGGGGGGCTGGCGCTCCGGCCGGTTGCTCGAGCCCCTCGGGCTCCCGCCGCTCCCCCTCGTGCCGGTCGGCGGGGTGGGGCTGGTCCTCGACCTGCCTCGGTCCGCGGAGGGTTGGACCGCGCACTTCGGAGAGAAGGGGCGGTTCCATCGCGTCGGTCGGGCGGGAGCCCGGGTGTACCTCGGCAGCACCCTCCGCGAGGAGGGGAGTCTCGAGCCGGGAGCCCCCGCGGAGCACCGACAGCTCCTCGACGAGGCCCGTCGCCACTTCCCGGAGATCGATCGCGCGCGCCTCGTGACGGTCGAGGACGGGCTTCGTCCGAAGACCACCGTGCGCGGCGGGCCCCTCGTCGGCCCCGTCACCGGGCGACCGGGGCTCTGGGTCGCCACCGGGCACTACCGCGTCGGCCTCGCGGCGGCGCCGGCGACCGCGGAGTCCCTCTGCTCCGCCTGGGGGCTGCGGGAGCCGGGGGAGGCGCCGCCGGCCGCGTTCGCCGTCGATCGGTCCGGACCTCTGGACTGAGGGCAAGGGGGACGGTGTGGATCTCCTCTCCGGGTCTTCCTAGAATCGACGGCCCGGGGCGGAGCGAGCCCCGAGAGCGAGTCCCCTGACCGAACGATCACGGCCCGCTGATGGAGAGGTCCCGCCGATGCACCCCTACGCCCCGAGCCCCGAGCACGAGTTTCTCCAGCGGAAGGTCGGAGTCTGGGACATCGAGTGCGAATACTTCTTCGACCCGACGAGCGATCCGATGAAGGCGGCCGGCGTCGACACGGTCGAGGCGGTCGGCCACTACTGGGTGCAGGCGAGGTCCGAGTTCGAGCTGCCCGGGGAGGTGATCCTGCGCGGGGTCGCTCTTACCGGGTTCGACCCGGTGGTGCGGATGTATCAGGGGACCTGGGTCGACTCCGCCACCCCCTTCCTCTACACGTTCGAGGGGAACTATGACGCGGAGCGGGACCTCCTCGAGCTGACCGGTGAGAACATCGATCCGGCCACCGGCGAGCTCGTCACCTATCGCAGCAAGGAGTACTACGGCGGAGCGGACGCGCGGATCTTCGAGCTGATGGTCGAGGCGGAGCCGGGACTCGAGACCCAGATTCTCCGCTACGAGTACACCCGCCGGCGCTGAGCCGCTCAGGGGGCGCTGTCTCCGCCGTGGTCCGGAGGTGGGGGGATCTCCTCGGTGATCCACGCGCGGATCCGCTTCCCCTCGCGGGTGAGGTGGAGCGCCACCGCCGTCCCGTCCGCTCCACCCCCGCCGAGCTTCCGCTTCCAGAGCGCGGGCTCCTCCCCGCCTCTCGCCCGCACGGCGGTCACCCGCATTCCTCGCTCCTTCGTCCAACGACGCACATCCTGCACTCTCCCGGCGAGGACGCCGAGGAGCCGGAGCGGGCGCAGCCAGGGACCGACGATCGGGCGATCTCCCGCGAGGAGTCCGCAGTGGTCGTGCGGCAGGGTCAGCCCGTGGATCCGGGCGAGCACCCCGAGGAGATCCGCGCGCTCGACTGCCGGCTCCACGAGATGGAGGTAGACCCCGCCCGCCTCGATCCTCGGGTCCCCGTCGGTGATCTCGGCGAGGGGCGGGGCTCCCGCGGGACCCTCCAGTGAGGTGACGCGGGCGCCATCGACCCGGGTGGCGCGACGGGGCGCCGAGGCGGGGGGCCCACACCAGAGGACGGTCTGCACGAGCCCGCGGCCGCGCTGGATCACCTCGATCTCCAGGGGGATCCGCGCCCCGTCGACTTCGAAGAGCTCCGGCAGGTGCTCCAGCTCCGCGCCCGGTCCGAGCTTCACCGCGCCTGCTCGCCCGGACCGGATCCACGCGCCGATGACGGGCGGGCCGGGGAGGAGGTCTCGGGAGGACCAGCTCCGTCTCCCGTCGGGTCTCCGATCCGGGTCGAGGTGGAAGGGGAGAGGGCCGACCGCTCGCGAGCTGGGGCCCCCCGGGGTGGGGGGGATCGCCCCGGCGGCGAGGTCTGCGATCACGGCGGGAGGGAGAGGGGCACCGACCGCCCGGACATTCCAGCGGGCCGCCGTGGCCCGCGCGATGTCGCGATCGACGAGGATCGGCGTGCCTCCCTCGAGCGCGAGGCCCAGGGCGTCACCGCCGATGCCGCAGCAGAGGTCGAGGACCTGCCCCGTGTGCCCGGCGAGCAGCCTCCGCGCCTTGTAGCGGGCGACATCGGTCGAGGTCGACTGCTCCACTCCCACCCGGTCGAGGAGCAGCGCCTCCGCCCGCGCGAGCTTCCCCCGGGCCCGTTCCCGGGCATCGAGGAGGGAGAGCGCGGCTCGAACCGTCTCCGGATCCGCGAGGCGGCGGGCCCGCTCGATGGTGCGCGGGGCGGTCCGATCGGCCCCGACGAGGAGGGCGAGGAGTCGCTCCCCCGCCTCCTCCCGGATCCAGCGCCACCCACCATCGCTCCGCTCGTCCATCCGGTCTCTCCTCCGCCGGGAGGGTAACGAAGTGCTCGGGACTCCGCTCCCGTTCCCCGAGAGGCGGATGCGGTTGACGAGGTACCCGATTGTTTGGCATACCAAACAATCGGATTTGGAGGATGCACTCCGCCCATCCCCCGCATCGATCCCCGGTCGCAGCCCCCCGTGCCAGAGAGGCGCCTCGATGGTCCCCCGCGCGCTCCTTCTTCGAGGGCTCCTGCCCGCCCTGCTCGTCTGCCTCACCTTTCCCGTCCTGCTCCGAGCGCAGGGGACTCCCCCTCCGGAGGATTGGATCGAGAGGCTGCGGGAGGCGGAGGCCCGCCTCGCCGCCCTCGAGGGAGACGCGCCTCCGTCCGAGGAGGGAGCGGGGCGGGTGGCCCTGGGGGGCTACTTCGACCTCGAGTACCGCGATGGGCAGGGGGCGGACCCGAGCTTCGTGCAGCATCGGTTCGTGCCGCAGATCGACGCGGCGATCGGGGCGGGCCTGCACTTCTCGGCGGAGATCGAGTTCGAGTACGGCGCCACCGACAGCGCCCGCGGCGACGGAGAGACGAAGGTCGAGTTCGCCGCGCTCGACTGGGAGCTCGCGGAGGGATTCACCCTCCGTGCCGGCGCGCTGCTCGTCCCGCTCGGCCGCTTCAACGAGAAGCACGACTCCCCCTTGAACGACTTCACCGACCGTCCTCTCCTCGCCCGGTCGGTGATCCCCACCACCCTCACCGACGCCGGAGTGGGCGGGCTCGGTGCCTTCGAGGTCGGAGAGGAGGGGGTGGTGAGCTGGGAGCTCTATCTCCTGAACGGCTTCGTCGGACTCGAGGCGGACGCCGATGCCGCGACCGGTCTCGCATCCAACTTCGACACCACCTCCGGACTCCGGGGAGGGCGTCCCTCCCTCAAGCGGGATGGGAGTCGCGGGATCGCCGGGGCCGGCCGTGTGGAGTGGTCCCCCCGGCTCGGGATCGAGCTGGGAGTCTCGGCGCATCACGGGGCCTACGATGCGGACGGGGAGCGCGACCTCCTGATCGCCGCGCTCGACTTCGATCTGGTGGGAGCGGCGCTGGCCGCGCCCCTCGCGGGGTTCGAGCTGAACGGAGAGGTCGCGCGCGCGGAGATCTCCCGCGATCGAGTCGCCCGGGAGAGCGGCGTGCCCGACGACCTCTGGGGATTCTCCCTCGAGGTGAACCGTCACTTCCTCCTCGGCGGCTCCGCCGCGCTCGGTCCTCTCCCGCTGCCACCGGGGTCCGCGGTCACGGCCGCGGTCCGGCTCGAGCACGTCGAGCTCGGGGCGGAGAGGGAGGAGCGAATCACGATCGGCCTGAACCTCCGACCGATCGAGGAGACGGTTCTCAAGCTCGACTACCAGTTCCACTTCGAGGACGGCGATCACCGACGGGAGGAGAATGATGCGATCCTTCTTTCCATCGCGAGCTACTTCTAGGCGCGACCTCCGCATGGGTCTCCCGCTGCTCTTGATCGGGCTCGGGATCGGACCCCCGGCGCGAGCGGGGGAGGAGGTGCACCTCACCCGCGAAGCCGCGATCGTGGCGGCGCTCCCCGGCGCCGCGCGGCTCGAGCGCGCCCTGCATCGACCCACGGCGGAGGAGCGTCGCCACCTCGCGGAGGAGCGCGGGGTCCGGGTCCCGGATGAGCCCCACGAGCTCGTGCGCGGCTTCGATGCCGAGGGACGCTCGGTCGGGGTCGCGATGTTCGTCGACGAGGTCGGGAAGTACCGGCCGATCACCTTCATCGTGGCGCTCGACCCGGAGCAGAGGATCCGGGACGTGCGGGTGTGCGTCTACCGGGAGAGTCACGGCGGAGAGATCACCCGACGGCGATTCCTCCGGCAGTTCCACGGACGGCGGGTCGCTGAGCCCCTGCGCCTCGGGCGCGAGGTGGTGCACATCGGGGGGGCCACGCTCTCCTGCCGGGCCACGATCCGTGCGGCGAAGCGGGTGCTGGCCGTCGTGGATCATCTCGCTCGGAAGGAGGGGGGGCTGGAGCAGCTGAGGTTCGAGCCCTGGACCGTGGCGGCGACCGAGCGGTCGGAGGAGATCCCCTCCGCGCGACGCCCCGCCATGGGCACGCTCCTCGACGTCAGCATCGATGCCGAGCCGCGTGCGGCGCGCGCCGGCTTCGACGCGGTCTTTCACGCCGTCGCCGAGGTGACGGCGTGTCTGGACGGGCGGCTCCCCGACTCCGATGTCGCCCGTCTGCTCGCGGCGGCGCCCGGCGACCCAGTCCCGGTCTCCACGCTGATGCTCGAGGCGCTCGCCCGGGCCCGGGAGGTGGCCGAGGCGAGCGGCGGGGCCTTCGATCCGACCCTCCGGGAGGGAGGATGGCGGCAGCTCGGGATCGACCGGGCGCGGGGCGTGGCCACCCGGGGACCGGAGGTGGAGCGTCTCGACTTCGGCGGCATTGGGAAGGGGATCGCCCTCGATCGGGCGGCGGCGGTTCTCCGCGACCGGGGGCTGGAGCGCGCCCTCCTGAACTTCGGGGGGCAGCTCCTCGCCCTCGAGGCGCCGCGCGGCCGGGCCGGTTGGGCGATCGAGCTGCGCGGGGAGGAGCCGGCGGCCGGGGGTGAGGCGCGCCTGCTCGTGCGGGGCTCGATCGCGACCAGCGGGGAGCGGTTCCGCGGGGCCCACCTCATCGACCCCTCGACCGGTCGGGCCGCCCGCGTGCCTCTCGTGACCCGGGTCTGGGCGGATGATGCGACGACGGCGGACGCCTGGTCGACCGCCTGCGCCCTTGTCCCCGGGCTCGAGGAGAGGATCGCGGGGGGGCCTCCCGGAGTGCGGAGGGTGGTCCGGATCGAATCGGCGGAGGAGTCGCCGTGACGCGACCCTTCAAGGAGCGCGGGTTCACCCTCGCGCGGGCGGACCACTCCACCCGGGTCCTCGTCACCGCGTTCCTTCTCTGCGTGATCATCGGGATCGGGGTGGCGATCGCGCAGTATGCGGGTCGCGCCGGGGGGCTCGGCCCGCGGCACGCGGTGGAGTGGATCCACGGCAACGAGACCGACTTCGACGCGACCGTGCTGCGCGTCGCGAAGTCGCGCGCGGAGCTCCTCGCCTTCACGCACGATCATGTCTTCTCTCTCGCGATGCTCCTCTTCGTTGTGCTGCACCTCGTGCAGCTGACCCCCCATCGATCGCGCACCAAGATCGGGTTGACGGTCCTCGGATTCGGAGGGCTGCTCGGCACGCTCGGCGCGCCCTGGCTGATCGGACCGGGCGACGATTCGTTGCGCCCCCCGCTCCTCATCGCGAGCGGCAGCGCCGTGCTGCTCTCCCTGCTCCTCGGTTCCCTCGCCACTCTCCATGAGATGTGGAGCGCGCCCCTCTGGCGGCGTCGGCGGCGGATCCCGGAGCCGCCCCCGCCCGACCCGATGTTCCCCGGATCTGAGCGTCCCTAGAGCGCACCATTCTCGGTGAGCTCGGGGAGCGGCTGCCATCTCCGCGTCACCCGGGCCCCCTCCCGCAGGTCGACCGGCGCCCCGTCGTCGCGGAGGGGCCGCTCCTCCCACCACGGGGTGAGCGCGGGCTCGCCCCCGAGGGGGGAGGCGTCGCCCAGCCTCCGCGGAGGGCGGGCAGGGGGGCGATGATCTTCAGACCTCCGGCCCCGAGTTCGATCCGCCGCACGATCGGGAGAGGGGCGCCGACGCGAGGCCGCCCCGAAGACGGGCACGGAGCTGGGTCCACAAACCGGGGTGGGACGGTACCCGGAGACTGCGGGAGGTGCTCCTCTCCCGTCGAACCGGCCCGGTGGATTCCCGGGGACCGCTCCCGGTCCGGCACGCCGAACAACGGCAGAGAGTCCGCCCCTGGTGCTCCCGCGCGCGGCGGCCCTCTAGAGGAGGGTCTCCTCCCGCGGGTCGGTCTCCCCCTGCCACGCGATGGTGGGGCGGGCTCCCTCGTCGAGGGAGAGGCGAGGGGGCGTGGTGCCTGCCAGGGCGCGGGCCTCCGGTGTGGCGCCCGGCATGCCGTCGGCGCTGCCGCCCTGCAGGGGAGGGAGCCGGTCCGAGATCACCACTCCGCAGGAGTCGAGCTCGATCCGACGCTCGACCTCGGGGGGGCTCTCCCGAGGGAGGCAGCGCGCGATCCGGGCGACAAGTCTCCCCACCCGAGTCCGCGGTTGCGACCGCGGCGTCGCGCACCCCCGGACGGTGAGTCGCCCCTCCTCCTTCTTCAGCTCCCAGCCCCCGGCGCGGTGCGTGGTCTCCCACGATCGTCCACCCTGACGGAGTCGCCAGCCGAGCGCGGTCCGCGGCTCTCCTCCCGGGCGGCGCAGCTCCACGACCCCGCCGTCGTTCCCGTGGACGATCGCCTCCCAGACGCGCCCCTGGGGCCGCACGACCCAGAGCCCGGCTTCCGGCCACCAGGTCTCCGCGGGGAGCCGGGGCGGGATGGGAGGGACGAGTCCCGTGAGGTGAGGGAGCGCGCTCAGGAGGCTCGCCGTCGTCTCCGGCGCGGGAGCGAGGTCGAGGTCGGGGAGGTTCCCTTCGAGGAGCCAGGTGGCGACGGGATGGGTCTGGGCCAGACGGACCAGGCCCACGATCCCGTGCAGCGGTCGAGCCTGTCGATGCGCGGAGGCCGGGAGGCGTGCGTCCCGCGTGGGGATCGAGGTGAGGAAGCGGAGGAGCGAGTCGATCGCTCCCTCGAGCTCGGGGTCTTCGGACAGCGCGGCCAGCTCGGTGAGGGGGTCGAGCAGGCGGAGTCCCGCCTCGGCATCGCAGGCCCCGCTCTCGGGGAACCACCCCTCCGGACTCTGACGCCGCAGCAGCGCGGCTGTCGCACTCGAGGCCCGCGATGCGACCCACTCGTCGAGGAGGAGCGGCGGCAGCCGCAGGGCGCGGACGAGGGTCACGATTCGGTGAGCCTCGTCGATGGGAGAGGGGAGAGGCGATCGGGTCGCGAGCGCGGTCACGCGGCGGGCGAGGGCGCGCCACGGAAGCGCCCGAGGGGCCGAGGCGTCCGCTGGCGTGAGGACGGTCAGGGCCGCGTGGAGGGGGCGCGGATCGATGGCGCCGTCGCGCAGGGAGGTCGCGGCGACCGCGCCGATCGCTCGATCGAGCCACTGCGCCGACCGCCGAACGACGGTGAGGGGGAGCGTCCCGCGCTCGATCGCCGCGAGGGCGAGGATCCCCGCGGCGGTGACGGACGCCGGGGACTCGCCCCGGGGATCGAAGCTCCCGGCGGTGGGCGAGTCGGGGTCCCGGTCCAGGCGAGAGAGAAGGGCGCGGGCGGCGGGGAGCGCGAGGGCGCGGAGCGCCTCGGCCGGATCGGGGCGCCTCGACCCGGGGAGCGGCCAGAGAGGGGAGTGGGGAGGGGCGTGTGCGGTCCTCATCAGGGTGTCTCCCTCCTCCCGGTCCGGCGGGGAGCGGTGTGCTCCGCTCCATCTTCCTTATCGTCCCGCCGGAGGCGGGGCTGGAGTCGGACCGGCGAGAGAAGCGGGGAGAGGCGGAAGCCTGGATCAGGGACCCGCGGGAGTCCGCGGGCGGGGCAGGAAGGACTCGATCCGCTCCTCCAGCGCGCACAAGTCGAGATCGCGTCCCCGGATCCTCCCCTCCGCATCGAGGAGGAAGGTGCTCGGCCAGCGCCGGATGTTCCAGCGGCGCGCCCACGCGCCCGGGGGCTGATCATCCCGCCACCCCTCTCGCGCATCCTCGAGCCGGACCGCGGTGCGGACCCGCTCCCGCGCGGGCAGGACTTCGAGGACCTGGAAGGGCTCGTCCCGGAACCGGCCCGCGAGGAGCGGGGCCGCATCTTCCGCGGGGAGCGGCTCGTCGTCGCCGCGGAAGACGAGGAGGACGACGCGGCCTCGATGCTCGGAGAGTCGCATCGGTCGACCGGCGAGGTCGATCCCGTCGAGCTCCGGAGCGAGGTCTCCCGGTCCGAGGTGATCGAGCTCGAAGAGGTCCCCGGAGGCGCGCTCGCCGTAGGTCACCTCGCGATGGAAGGGGAGGTCGGCGTGGAACTCGATGAGCGCGACGAGGAGCGGGCGCGCGGCGGAGACCTGCTCCGTCCGATCGAGGGTCTCGTCCTGGAGGCGGGAGCGCGCGAGCCCGTATCCGGCGGCGGCGCGGTTCGCATCGATCTCGGAGTGCAGCCAGACCGTCTCGAGGAAGGTCCGGACCGCCGGCCCCGGTCGGCAGTCGTGCAGGAAGCGGATGCGCGGGGCGAGGCCTCGATGGTCCCGGTAGCCCTCCGCGAGGACCTCCAGCGCGTGGATCGCGGCGGCGCGGAAGCGCGGCGCGCGCCCCGCGTTCTCGACGATCCAGACCCACGCGCGGATCGCCTCGGGGGTGCCGGCGTGCTCCTCCGCGAAGGAGCGGTAGCGCGGTACGAATCGGGCGATCGGATTCTCCGCCGGGTCGAGCTCCTCACCATCGAGAATCGCTGCTTCCCCCTCCGCGGCGGTGGCGAAGAAGGTCTCGACGCTTCGCCGGAACTCCTCATCGAGGGAGCGGAGGCGGGCACCGCGGAGCGCGGCGGACGGGGTCTCGCTCGCCGGCGGCGGCGGCGATGCCGAGGGCGGTGGGCTGGAGGGGATCGGATCGGACTGCGCCGGGAGGCTCGCGAGGCCGGACAAGGGGAGGAGCAGAGGGAGGAGGAGGCGGCCGGCGCGGCATCGCCGCTGCGAGTTCGCTGCGTGCCCGACCATCGCATCTCCTTCCCTACCGGGTCCCGGTCCGCTTCGGGACCCTCGGGACTCTTCTGGAAGGATCGCGTGGTGCGCGGTTTCGCGCAAACGGCCGAGGGCCGCCTCAGGTCCCGTTCGGTCCGGATCGGGCGGAATCGCGATTTCCGGGGGTCGGATCCGCTCCGGAGATCGGGAGGAGCCTCGAGTCTCCGGGGAGGAGGTCCCTCATGGTGCGGGCGGGGGGGGCTCCTTCGTCGTGCCGCAGCCGCCGCATCCACCGCCTCGCGGGCCGGGGCGACCGCGGCGGACGAGGAGGATGAGGGCGACGACCGCCACGATGGTGACGATCCCACGCTGCAGCTCCGGGGAGAGCGCCGCGGTCACGCCCCGCCTCCCACGATCCCGTGGGTCAGCCACGCGAGGAACCACGCGACGACCGACATGTACCCGAACTGGAGCGCGGCCCAGCGCCAGCCGCCGGCCTCCCGGCTCGTCACGGCGAGGGTGGGGAGGCACTGCATCGCGAGCACGAAGAAGACGAGGAGGGAGGCGGCCGCCGCGGGGTCGAGGAGCGGGGAGCCGTCGTCCCGGCGCGCCGAAGCGACGATCTCCCGGACGCGTCCGGAGTCATCGATGTCGTCTCCCGCGCCGAGGGTGACGGTCAGCGCGCTGACGAAGACCTCTCGCGCCGCGAAGCTGGAGAGCACGGCGATGCTCAGCTGCCAGTCCGCACCGATGGGGGAGAGGATCGGCTCGACGGTGCGCCCGATCCGCCCGCTGTAGCTGCCGGCGAGGGACTCGCGTCCCTCGAGGCGATCCGCCTGCGCGGCGAGCTGCTCCGCCGCGGTCGCATCGGCGGCGGCCTCCGCCCGGGTCCGAAGCTCGAGGACCTCGGGGGAGGTCGGCGTGCCGGGGTAGGTCGACATCCACCAGAGGACGATCGAGATCAGGAGGATCACCGTCCCCGCCTTCACGAGGAAGGTCCGTCCGCGGTCCCACGCGGTGAGCGCGGCGTTCCTCAGGGAGGGGCGGCGATAGGGGGGGAGCTCGAGGAGCATCGGCCGACTCCGGCCGCGCAGCAGCGTCCTCCGGAAGAGGAGCGCGGTGAGCAGCGCCGCGACCCCCCCCAGGAGGTAGCAGCCGGCGAAGGCGAGCCCCCCCTGCCACGCCGGACGCCCCGCGAAGAGGACCCCGATGAGGAGGGTGTACACCGGGATCCGGGCGCTGCAGCTGACGAAGGGGGCCACGAGGATCGTCGCGAGGCGGTCGCGTCGATCGGGGATCAGCCGCGTGCAGATGATCCCCGGGATCGCGCAGGCGTGGCTCGAGAGGAGGGGGACGAAGGCCGTCCCCGGGAGCCCGAAGGGACGCAGCAGCCGATTCGCGACGAACGAGGCGCGCGCCAGGTAGCCCGTGTCCTCGATCAGCGTCAGGAGGAAGAAGAGGAGGCAGATCTGCGGCAGGAACACGACGGTCCCCGCGATGCCACCGACGACGCCGTCGACGAGCAGGTCGCGGAGGACCCCTTCGGGGAGGAGGTCCGTCACTCCACCCCCGAGCAGCGCGAAGACCTCCTCGATCCAGGTCATCGGGTAGCCGGCGAGCCAGAAGATCGTCGAGAAGAGCCCGGCCATCACCGCGAGGAACACGACGACTCCGCCGATCGGGTGGGTCAGGATGCGGTCGAGGCGATCGGTCCCGTGGTCCTCCTCCTCGCGCTCCCGCCGGGTGACCGCGGTCGCGGTCCGCGTCGCCCACTCCTCTCGGGACTCCCCGCTCTCCGGCGCGCGGCCGAGCGTCGCGTGATCGAGCGCCGACACGATCGCCTCGACACCCTCTCCCCGGCGGGGATTGGCCGGGACGACCGGGACGCCGAGGTGCTCGGCGAGCGCGTCGGCATCGACCTGAACGCCCCGTCGCTCCGCGACATCCCCCATGGAGAGCACGACCACGAGGGGGAGTCCCCGTTCGATCGTCTCCGCCGCGAGGGTCAGGTTCCGGGCGAGGTTCGAGGCGTCGACGACCACCACGACGGCGGACGGCCGGGGGAGGCTCTCGGGGGAGGAGGGATCGACGGGAGGCTCGAGCACCTTCCGTCCGAGGCGGCTCTCCGGGAGGTCGAGCTCGAGGGAGTAGAGGCCGGGGAGGTCGATGTAGCTCCGCTCCCGCCCTCCCATCCGGGAGCTCCCCACCCGGGCATCCGCCGTGATCCCGGGATGGTTCGCGACATGGGCGCGGAGACCGCAAAGGCGGTTGAAGAGGCTGGTCTTTCCCGTGTTCGGGTTCCCGATGAGCGCGATGGGCCCGGGAGGGGCGCCGACGGACTTGGACACGGGGGACTCCCTCCGGGGGGGATGGGCGGGGGGCACGGATGGGACGGGGAGTCAGGAGGTCGATCCGGCGCGGATCAACCGGGGGGGAGCTGGGTGAGGCGGGCGGGGCGCTGGATCGGCTCCGCCGGGACGGTGTCGAGCAGGGCCGCGATCGCCCGGGAGAGTCCGACCCGCGTGCTCCGGACCTCGACGATGCAGGGCTCCCCCTGGCGACACACGCGGACCGGGGCATCGCTCCCGACCCCCATCGCACGGAGAAGCTCCCGATCCGTGGCCTCAAGGCGATCCCCGGAGAGGGTGGCTCGCGCCCCGGCGGGGAGATCGGAGAGGGGGGTCGGCGAGGGGCGGCTTCCCTCCGAGTCGCGCTTGTCGATCATTCGGCTCCTCCATGGGGGTCCGCTCGGTTTGCGGTGCGGCCCGCCTCTGGGTACCCTCCGGGCTTGGGTTGGGGTGAGGCCCCGGTGGGGGTCCTCTCCTCAAGCTCCGATCCTACCGCCGTGGTTGGCAAGTGGTCAAGTTGTTTGGGTTGCCAAACAAAGCCCGATCCGGCGCGCCTGCATCGAGGCGCGCCCCTGGGACGAAGGAAGCGATGCACGACTGGCGTGAGTTCGACCAGAACCCCGTGAGCCACTCTGCGGCGCACCATCTGGTGGCGATCGCGGAGCTGCTCGATGCCTACGGCTACGCCCGGGTCTCGGATGTGGCCCGCGAGCTGGGGATCACTCGGGGGAGCGTCTCGGTGACCCTGAAGGGTCTGAAGGGTCGCGGGCTCGTGACAGAGGATGAGCGTCGCTTCCTCGGCCTCTCCGAGGATGGGGAGCGGATCGCCCGCGGGGTGATGGCGAAGAAGCAGGTTCTCAAGGCGCTCTTCGTCGATCTCCTGGGGGTTCCCGACGAGCAGGCGGACCTCGACACCTGCAAGATCGAGCACCTCGTCTCGGACGAGACCGCTTCACGAGCGAGCCGGGCGCTGCTGTTCCTGCGCTCGGGAGCGCGGGAGGCGGAGGCGTTCACCGAAGCGCTCCGCGAGTTCGGCCGGGCGGGGGATCCGGCCGGGTTCCCATCGGAGGAGGTCGAGGAGCTCGCGCGCGAGATCGCGCGCGAGGGGGAGGAAGCGGAGGAGGAGCGATGAGCGGGTCCGATCCGATCTCGCGCGAAGAGGCGCTGCAGCGACTGAACGAGCTCTATGCCGAGGAGATCGAGGCGGGTCTCCGCTACCTGCATCTCTCGGTGAGCCTCAAGGGGCTCGACCGGCTCATGATCCGGAAGGTCCTCCTCGAGAACATGGAGGAGACCTTCGAGCATGCCCAGCAGGTGGGGGAGAAGATGATGCAGCTCGGGGCGAGCCCTTCCCTCTCGCTCCAGCTCGAGCTCCCCGCGGAGCGGGCGGACGGCCGCAGCGCTCTCCGGACGGCGGTCCTCTTCGAGAGGGCGGCGCTCGACGCCTATCGGGAGCTCCTCGAGCGGGTCGACGGCGGGGATGATGTCGTGCTCGAGGAGTTCGCGCGGGCGCAGGTCGCCCTGGAGTCCCAGCACGTCGCGGAGATCGAGCTGCTCCTCGAGGATTGATCGCCCTCGTCCCGGGAGGGGCGGGCTTCGCGGCGGGCGGCGGCCTCCGGCCGGACGCCTTGCAATCCCGGCCCCTCCGATCGATCCTCCCCCGCGCGTCGGGAGAGGCGGTGCACCCGGGGCTCTGTGGGCGCTCGGGGTCTTCGGGGAACTCGAGATCTGCGGGGCGCGAGAGGGGCGGAGGGGACCGATCATGGCGAGCTCCGATCGGCCGAGCGGCCTGACCGCCCTCGCGGTGATCCAGTTCCTCTTCGGGGTCGGGCAGTTCTTCGAAGTCCTCTCGCTCACCCTCCTGCGCTTCGTCTTCGGCCCGGCCGAGCTGGAGCGCGCGGAGGGGCGAAGGCGAGGCCCGAGCGCGGAGGAGCTGGAGTACCTCCGGGAACTCATCGAGGTTCCCCTCCCTTCCTTCAGCCTCCTGCTGGGGTTGCTGCTCCTCTCCTGTCTCCTCTTCCTGCTCACCGGGCTGGGGCTCCTACGCCGGAAGCGCTGGCTCGGTCGCCACGCCTCGACCCTCTTCGTCCTCGTCGAGTTCGGGGCCCTCGCCACCGCGCTCCTCCTCTTCCCGGAGAGCTACCTGCGGGAGCTGGGGATCGGGCTGATCCGGATGATCTTCTATCCGCTCTTCCTCCTCGCCTGCGTCCACCTCGTCTTCCGACGGGATCTGGTGAACTGAATGGAAGCGCGTCGGCTGCTCCTCGTGACCCGCTACTCCCTGCCCGCGTTCCTGCGCAACGGGAGCGGGATCTCGTATGTGGTCCTGACCTTCACTCTGGGGCTCCTCCTCGCGGAGCTGCCCCTGAGCATCGTGGAGTCGGGGCTCGCCGATCTGGAGGAGCTGCTCGAGCAGATTCGGGTCATGGTCGCCATGATGCTGGCGGTCGTCTCCCTCGAGCAGACCTTCTCCCAGCTCGGAACGCTCTCGTCCGCCCCCACCCCCGAGCAGGCCCCCTTCCTCGAGTGGGCGCAGTACCTGCTCAACGAGCGCCCCGCGCTCCTCTCCGCCGTGCTCGCGATCGAGCTCATCGCCGTGCCGCTCTTCATCGCCACCGGGACCTTCAACCAGCTCAGCGGGGACCTGC
>Ga0181574_10000578_pt1 | contig 34038 bp, 28 predicted proteins | sample 101ome_24_FD_145600 | JGI IMG/M metagenome (GOLD analysis project Ga0181574, IMG submission 145600) | Coastal salt marsh microbial communities from the Groves Creek Marsh, Skidaway Island, Georgia - 101410AT metaG (spades assembly) | ecosystem: Environmental > Aquatic > Marine > Intertidal zone... | reverse complement strand
CAGTAGATGAAAATAAAGGTGCCACAATAGCCGGAGAGTACTATTATTCAGAGGACGGCGCTGTTCTTAAAGGCGCTACATTTATTTACGCCGTAGCCATGGACGACATGGCCCAAGAACTGGGTGAGCGAGTGGCCCAAGTGAAGAATGACGTATACGATATGGTTCCTGTGTTGGTCCGTGGAACGGTTTCACGAAACCCCGCGTTGGATCAAGGCCAAGAAGTCTGGGAGCAAATGCTCACCATTAAAGAAATTGTGAGTGTGGGTAATGCCCCTGCAGCAGTTGACATTAAAATACAAGAAGAAAAGAAAGCCGATGTTAGCAATTAAAAATCTCCACGCTGGAGTTGACGACAAGAACATTCTAAAAGGCATTAACTTGGAGGTAAATCCAGGTGAAATTCATGCCATCATGGGGCCCAATGGAGCAGGAAAAAGCACCTTTGCTTCAATCATTGCGGGTAAAGAGGACTTTGAGGTGAGTCAGGGACATATCCTGCTCGAGGGAGAAGATTTAGCCGATTTGGATGCCGAGGAACGAGCGCACAAGGGCGTGTTTTTGTCCTTTCAATATCCCGTTGAAATTCCCGGGGTTACCGTAACCAATTTCATTAAGACGGCCATCAATCAAACCAGAAAAGCACAAGGCTTGGACGATATGCCCGCCGGAGAAATGCTAAAAAAAATAAAAGAGGTCTCCGAACTGCTGGACATCGATCGAAAATTTTTGTCGCGTTCCCTCAATGAAGGGTTTTCTGGAGGAGAGAAAAAACGCAATGAGATTTTTCAAATGGCCATGCTCGATCCCAAATTGGCCATTTTGGATGAGACCGATTCTGGCTTGGATATTGATGCACTGAAAATTGTGGCCAATGGGGTCAATAAACTTCGAAGCAAAGACAATGCGGTAATTGTCATTACCCATTACCAAAGACTCCTTGACTACATTGTTCCGGATTTTGTGCACGTTTTGATGGATGGAAAAATCGTGAAATCAGGCAGTAAAGAACTCGCCCTAGAATTAGAATCTAAAGGCTACGATTGGATCAAGGAAGAAGTCAATTGATTTATGGAGTTAAAAGAAAAGTTCATATCCTCATTTTTAGCTGTAGATGATTTCATCGACAGCCACGGACCGATTTATGACATTCGCAAGGCAGCGATAAAGTCATTTGAGGCCAAGGGATTTCCGACCAAAAAAACGGAAGCATGGAAATACACCTCATTGAAATCCCTTTTAAACAATGAGCTGAGTATTTTTCCAAAAAAGCAACAGGCCCTTGAATTCAAGGAGGTTCGCAAATATTTTATCCATGATATAGACACCTACAAAATTGTCTTTATCGATGGCAAGTACAGTTCATTTCTGTCTCAAACCACCCATGACGGAGTTGATGTCTGTTTGCTTTCCGCAGCACTGGGCAAGGACAAATACCGGCCGATCATTGAAAATTATTTCAATCGTGTGGCGCCGGACGACGGCATGACGAGCTTAAATACCGCCTTTGCTAGAGAGGGTGCTTACATCTACATCCCCAAGCATAAGGAGGTAGAAAAGCCCATTGAAATTTTAAACTTTTATTCTGGAGCAGAAACAGGTCTTTTGCTGCAACCGAGAAATTTAGTGGTGGTTGAAGATAACGCCCACGCACAAATTATCGAACGTCATCAATCTCTATCTGAAAACGCCGTTTTGACGAATTCTGTGACCGAGATATTTTTAGGCCCTAGAGCTCATTTAGATTGGTACAAAATTCAAAATGACCATCACCAGGCCTCACTCATTGACAATACCTTCATCAAACAAGAGCGAGATTCCATCGCCTCGGTACACACTTTTTCTTTTGGCGGTAAATTGACCAGAAACAATCTGAATTTTTATCAGCACGGGCAGAATGCCTCCTCGGTGATGAAGGGAGTTACGTTGATTGAGGACGCCCAGCACGTAGACCACAACACACTGGTGCATCACATCGCTCCAAATTGTACCAGCCATCAAGACTACAAAGGCGTATATGACGATAAAGCCGTAGGGGTATTCAACGGGAAGATTTTTGTGGAAAAAGAGGCCCAAAAACTGGATGCGTTTCAACAAAATAACAACATCCTGATCAGCGATAAAGCCACCATTAACTCAAAGCCTCAACTCGAGATTTTTGCCGATGACGTTAAGTGCTCCCATGGATGTACCATTGGTCAACTCGATCAAGAGGCCTTATTTTACATGCGGGCACGAGGCATTGCAGAAAAGGAGGCCAAAGCCCTTCTCATGTACGCTTTTGCCAATAACGTTTTAGAAAGCGTGGACATCCCAGAACTCAAAAAACGAATCAACAAACTGATTGCACTAAAAATGAATGTGCACATCGGATTTGACCTGTAGACCCATGGGCTTTTCAATCGACAACATACGTGCTGATTTTCCGATATTGCACAGGCAAGTCAATGGCAAACCGCTGGTCTATTTTGACAATGCGGCTACAAGCCAAAAACCACAACAGGTCATTGACGCTTTGGTTCATTATTACAGTCATCAAAATGCCAACATCCATCGGGGTGTGCACGCCCTGTCCCAAGAAGCAACTGATGCCTATGAAGCCGCCCGTGATCTAATACAATCCTTCTTTAACGCAAAACATCGTGAAGAAATCATTTTAACCTCAGGCACCACCCACAGCATCAACTTGGTCGCCCACGGTTATCGCAGCTTACTCAGCCAAGGGGATGAAATCATAGTCGGGCAGGCCGAACATCACTCTAATATTGTCCCTTGGCAAATGGCTTGTGATTTGACTGGGGCTATTTTGAGGGTACTCCCAATGGATCAGAACGGTCAGCTTAAACTTGACGATTTCCAAAACCTACTCAATACCAAAACTAAATTAGTGGTGGTCAATCAAGTGTCAAATGCTTTGGGGACCATAAATCCAATCAAAACAATCATCGATTTAGCCCACAAACAAGGGGCTAGGGTTTTGATTGACGGCGCACAAGCCAGCAGTCATATCAAGGTCGATGTACACGCATTGGATGTAGATTATTACACGACCTCTGCGCATAAAATGTGCGGCCCTACAGGGGTAGGCATGCTGTATGGGAAAAAGGAATTACTCGAGGCGCTTCCTGCTTATCAGGGCGGGGGTGAAATGATTAAAGAGGTTTATTTTGAGGGCACCACCTACGCCGGCTTGCCTCATAAATTTGAAGCTGGGACCCCAAACATTGCAGGAGGAATTGCATTTGGAGCAGCCATTAAATACCTCAATAGCATTGGGCTGGATGCCATCGCAACGCATGAGGATGAGCTTCTTCAATACGCGACTGCTGGCCTAAAAGACATTGACGACCTGATCATTTATGGCGATGTGCCGGATAAAACAGCGGTAATTTCATTCAACATCAATGGGTTGCATCCTTATGACGTTGGAACCCTCTTGGACCAAATGGGCATCGCTGTGCGCACTGGGCAACACTGTGCACAACCCGTGATGGATTTCTACGGAATTCCCGGAACTGTGCGGGCGTCTTTTGCCTTTTACAATACCAAAGAAGAAATAGACCTCCTGATCAGTGGTGTCCGCAGGGCCGTAAGCATGCTTCTTTAATCCATAAATTATGATACGACGAATGCCTACTCCAATAAAACTGAATGTTTATAAATGCATCGTTTTTGCCGGGATGATTTTTTTTAGCCTTCTAAGCAGTTGTGGCGGATCAAAAATGAGCCCAGGATCAATTCAGAGTGGGCCTGAAGGATCTTACCGAGTCATTTCGCTTGACCAAACCCCGATAAGAGATACTCAACCCAGCATGATTTTGGATTTAAATCAAGCACGCGTTTCTGGAAATTCGGGGTGCAATGACTACAGTGCAGCTCTCGTCATGGACAAAAACACTTCTGATGAAATTCGTATGGATTCTGTGATGACGACAAAAATGTATTGTGATGATCAGGTCATGGCTGTAGAATATTTATTTCTTGGCAATATGACCAAAGCACAACGATGGTCGCAAAGCGGAGATACCCTATATTTGTCCAACGCAGAGGGCACCAACATACTGATTGCCGTAAAAACCCAATCCCAATGAATACTCAAGCGCAGCAGGAAATTATTGAAGAATTTGCCTTGTTCGATGACTGGATGGACAAATACGAGCACCTTATCGGTTTAGGCAAGTCGCTGCCCCTGATCACTGATCAATACAAAACCGATGAATTTTTAATCAAAGGCTGTCAAAGTAAAGTTTGGCTTCGCGCTGATCAAAAAGAGGGTCGGGTCTATTACTCAGCCGATAGCGACGCCATAATCACTAAAGGCATCGTCAGTGTTCTTATTCGCGCATTCTCAGGCCTAAGCGCACAGGATATCGTGAAGGCCCCTACGGACTTTATCAAAGAAATCGGTTTGAGTGACCACCTTTCACCGACGCGAGCCAATGGGCTGGTCTCAATGATTAAACAAATGAAACTTTATGCCACGGCATTTGCCGCGCAAAACAATGCATAAACTATGAGCAGTGAATCCTTGAATACAGAAGAATTAGGCGATAAAATTGTCAAAGTACTCAAAACGATTTTTGATCCAGAGATTCCCGTAGACATCTATGAGCTGGGCCTAATTTATGATGTCCTTGTCAACGAGGACTCGGAAGTCAAAATTCTCATGACGTTAACCACGCCCAATTGTCCTGTGGCAGAGACTTTGCCCCTGGAAGTTGAAGAGAAGATCAAAAGCATTTCGATGGTCAAGGACGCTGAAGTTGAAATTACTTTTGACCCACCCTGGAGTCAAGATTTAATGAGTGAGGAGGCCAAATTAGCCTTGGGAATGTTATGAGTCAAGAGCCCATTGTCAATCGAGTCGCTAAAAGCCCACTGATCAATCTTGATTTGACTCAAATGACTCCTGACTTTCCAGTGGTTCATTTGGATTTAGCCCAATTCTTAGATCGAGGATTGGTCTTGCGCGAACAAGATTTTCGAGCGCAACTAGAGGCCTTAGATCTCACTATTTTTCAAGAGGCCTATGTCCGTATTTTTTGCAGTGTTGAAGCCATCATTCCGGCTTGGACCCATGCCCTAATTGCTGCTCACTTAGCCCATACCGCAAAAAAAATAGTGAGTGCATCCTTGAATGATTTTTCGAACATCACATGGATGGACCACATCGCGCAGATGAATTTAGAGCCATACCGGGATGGACTGGTCTTAATAAAAGGCTGTGGTGAAGGAGATGTCCCAGTGAGCGCTCAGACATTTTTGGCACAACGTTTGACCAAAATTGTAAAAAAACTAATGTTTGGAGAAGCATGCTCTTTTGTCCCTCTCCATAAAAAATAGATGAATGACCTCGATCGACCCAACCAAGATGGTCCTTAGAAAATTGCGATGTGCCACCAATCTGTTTTGGTCATGTTTTATGATTCTTTGTGCTTGGAGCCTAAGAATGAATGCCCAAGAGACAGCCACTGGCCAAAACAACTACTGGAAGGAAAATGCTGTCACCACCGTTTTGTTTAACCAGGCCGCCTTTAATAGAGAATGGCAAGGAGGTGGGGTCAGTAATATTTCCGGAAACGTAAATCTGACCTATAACCTGAACTACAATCACGATGGGGTTAGTTGGGACACTAAGGTCACCGCAGAATACGGAGCTGCCAAAATACAAACTAAAGACAATCTGCAAAAGACCAATGACCGCTTCGAGGTGATCTCTGTACTGGGGAAAAAAATAAAAAATAGCCCATGGTTTTATTCGGGGCTGTTCAACTTTAAAACTCAATTTGATTCTGGTTTTGAAGCGACTGAACGAACCGAGGTGGTCAATGGTGTTTCGGTTAAAATTAGTAGTGATGTTCGCAATTCAAAATTTTTCTCTCCGGCTTATTTCCTCTTGGGGCCGGGGATCTTGTGGAAAAAAGATGATAATTTAAAGCTCAACATCGCTCCGTCAACGGCCAAATTAATTGTCGTTTCAAGTCAGTTCACCAATCCAAACGATCCGAGAAACCGTCTAGACAATAGCGGAAAGTACTTTGGGGTTGCCTCAGGTGAAACCACGCGCTCGGAATTGGGGCTTGCACTCAATGGGTATGCCAAGGTGGTCTTGTTGCCGAATGTAGATCTTGAAAATATTTTAGGGCTCTACTCGAACTATTTGGACAAGCCTAAAAACGTTGACATCGACTATACAGCCAATTTAACCATGCGGGTTAATAATCTGATAACCACCAATATTGCCCTTCAGGCCATTTACGACGACAACGCCGTTAAGGGCTTTCAAATTCGACAAGCCCTGGGCGTTGGGGTCACCTACAAGCTCAAATAAGGGAGTTGTATTCCCTTTGCCGGGTTTCGAAAGCATGATGGAAAGCCCTATCATTTAAGCTTGTCCACCCATCATTCGTAAAATTCTTCGGGGTATAAAAAGTTGTTGTACGGAAATCTGGTTACATGAATTTCACGGACTTTTTCATAAACAACTTTACGGAATTCAGCCAGGTTTTCTTTTTCAAGAGCCGAAATGAATAAAGCATCTCCATTTGTTCGTGCCATCCAAGTTCGCTTCCATTCCTCAATGCTGTTGTGTTTTGACGTTTTTTCAAGCGTCAAGTCTTCAGGATCCCATGGCTCTGGTGCATAAGCGTCAATCTTATTAAAAACCATGAGCGTGGGTTTGTCTTTACTGTCAATCTCATCCAAGATCAGGTTCACGGAATCCACATGATCTTCAAACGACTCATGAGCAATGTCCACAACGTGCAGTAGGAGATCGGCCTCGCGCACCTCATCCAAGGTGCTTTTAAACGATTCAACTAACTGGGTGGGTAATTTTCGAATGAACCCAACGGTATCGCTCAATAAAAAAGGCAGGTTACCAATAACCACTTTACGGACCGTAGTGTCTAAAGTGGCAAAAAGTTTATTCTCTGCAAAGACCTCACTCTTACTGATGACATTCATCAGGGTCGATTTTCCGACATTGGTGTAACCCACAAGAGCCACCCGTACTAACGCGCCCCGATTTCCTCTCTGGACACTCATCTGACGATCAATTGAAGTGATTTTCTTTTTTAATAAGGCGATCCGGTCGCGTACAATTCGGCGGTCGGTTTCTATTTCTGTTTCTCCAGGACCGCGCATACCAATACCCCCGCGCTGTCGCTCCAAGTGGGTCCACATTCCGGCCAGACGGGGGAGCAAATACTCGTACTGTGCCAGTTCAACCTGTGTTCGGGCATACGAGGTGGTGGCTCTTTGAGCAAAAATATCCAGAATCAGGTTGGTTCGATCGATGATTTTGACCTGAAGTATTTTTTCGATGTTTTTCTGTTGGGCTGGACTCAATTCGTCGTCAAAAATCGCTGTGCTGATGTCATTTTGGTCAATGTAAGCCTTTACCTGATCCATCTTTCCCGAGCCAATGAAGGTTTTAGGGTTGGGCACGTCTAATTTTTGGGTGTATCTCCTGCTTACATCACCCCCGGCTGTAAAGGCCAAAAAAGCCAATTCATCCAGGTATTCTTTGGCCTTAGCCTCATTTTGCGACTTGGTGATCAGGCCAATGAGAATGACTTTTTCGTATTGTGATTTTTGTTTGTCTAACATGACGCGTAATGCCAAGCAAATGTACAAAACAAATCCAGGAGAATTAGGCCAGAGAACGCCCTTGGCCCGAATTCGAAACGATTTGTCTAAAATTGACCGAATCCTTAAAGATTTTTCTCGAAATTGCCTACTTTAGTCACTATAACCACCAATCATTTTTACAATGAATACATCTTCGTCTCTTCGTTGGAAGAATTCACTACTGGCTTTGGCCTTAATTTTTACAACGAGCTTCTTCACTCAGGCCCAAAATGTCGATTGTTCTGCAGGCCCGGTGAACACGACCTATTGTTATGGCAATAGCGACAATACCCAATTTGCCTTTCAAAGCAATAGTGGCTTACCACTAATCGTATACTTCAATGCTGGCCAAGTAGAAAGCAGTTTTGATGAGGTCATTATATTAGACTCTGACGGCGTTACTGATCTGAATGCTGCCACGCCATATGGAAATGGCGGGGATCTGACCGGATTGACCTACACCTCAACCGGAGATAGTCTTACGGTAATTATTCAGTCCGACGGAAGCATCAGTTGCCAAAGCAGCGGTTTTACCCCATGGGACTTTGACGTGTATTGCAGCACCTGTACCAATCCTACGGTTTTATTTGACACGGTGGGCGATTGTGAGACGAACAATCAATTTTTTGTGGAAGCAGATTTTACTGATTTGGGAACCGGCTTGTCTTATTTAGTGACGGACAACCAAGGTAGCCCTGCACAAACCATCACTTCACTGGGAACTTATTCTTTCGGTCCTTATCCTTCGCTGACTAATGTGGTCTTAACTGTGGCCAATGACAGCGACCCAAATTGCGTGATTGAGAGTCCAAGCCTGACCTTTTTCTGCATTACTGAAGGAACCTGTTCACTGCTCGACGCAGGAGACGATGTCTCCACCGAGTGTTCAGGACCGTGTGTTGATTTAGAGGCAGAACTCCTGGCCATTCCAGGACAAGGAACGACTTCCTATCAAATCCAGGGGCCGTTTTGTGACCTTCCCCCGCTTACCGGCGGAACCCCAACGAACCTTCTGATCGACGACCGCTGGAGCCAAGTCATCCCAATGGGCTTTGATTTCGAATACTTTGGGAACACCTACAACCAATTGGTCATGGGAGCAAACGGACAGATCAGTTTTGATTTATCTTTAGCCGATCAATACAACGGTTGGTCCATTGATCCTGCCGATCTCATTCCAAATAGCGAACCGAATTTCCCGCTCAACACCATTTACGGTGCGTTTCACGATCTGAATCCAGCCATTGATCCGGACCCAGCGCGCATGAATTATTTTGTTACGGGAGATGCGCCTTACCGGATTTTTGTGATGAATGTTTTTGAGATGCCACACTTTGGCAGCAGCTGTAGCAGCTTTTTCACCACTCAGCAAATTTTGCTGTACGAATCGCTTAATGTGATCGATGTGAACCTTATCGACAAACCAGCCTGTCCCGATTGGAACGATGGTTTGGCCGTCGTTGGTCTTATGGGAAACAATGTTGGAGAATACAGCGTCCCACTGACTCGAAATACCGGATTTTGGGAAGCCACAAATGAAACCTGGCGCTTTGTTCCGGATGGTGCACCGAGCACAAGTTTCTCGTTTGAATGGCGTGATCAAGACGGTGCCGTCATCGGCACGGATTTGGCCATTACGGTATGTCCTCAGGTCGAGACTACCTATACCGCGGTTTCAATTTATGAGACCCCAGGAGGAACTACAGAAATCATCACAGACGATGTGGTGGTTACCCCTTCTTCAAATGCAGGTTTTACTGCTGACTTAGGGCCAGACCAGGTGGTTTGTGATACGCCCAGCGTGACCTTATTGCCTGAGCTCGACGGGATTTCTGCCAGCGAGGTGACCTTTCTTTGGAATACAGGGGATACCACACAAAGTTTAGAAGTAACCAGCTCCGGAATCTACACTGTAGAAATTGAAGGTAACGGCTGTACCGTTGTTGAAAGTGTAGAAGTAATCTTTTTGACCAGTCCCTGTACCATAGAACCTCAATGTGAGGACATTGATTTTCAGGAGACTTTTGGTACTGGATCGGGCTTGTCGTGTAACTTAAATGGTGCCAGCACCACCTACACTTGTTACACCGGAGGACAAATCGAAGATGGAGAATACGCCATAAGCAATACCTCCGCTGGATTCAATACAGGATGGCATCAAAGCATGGAAGACCACACTGAGGGCGACACCGACGGGCGCATGTTCTTTGTGAATGCGGACATTCCTGTAGGCGAATTCTATCGCAGAACCATCACATTGAACCCGAACACAGATTATTCATTCAGTGCCTGGATCACCACGGTTTACGATACCGACTCATTCATTTGTCAAGGAAACAGCGTGCCGTCTAATGTGCGTTTCCGCATTGAGGACATGATGGGGAATATTTTAGAAGAAACGGTCACCGGAGATATTCCAAATGGGCCTGACCCAGATTGGCAAGAGTTCTTTATTTTCTTCAACACGGCGGACAATAGCGACATTCAATTGGTGCTGATTAACAATGCGCCTGGGGGTTGTGGAAACGACCTGGCCATTGATGACATCACCTTGTCTTACGTGAACAGTACTCCTGAAATTGTAACTCCAGGGGATTTAAGCACCTGTGATACGGCAGGGAGTGGTGAGGCAGTATTTGACTTAACCTCAGTCATCCCTGAAGTATTGAACGGTCAATCACCAAATAATTTTAACATCACCTTCCACTTGAGTCAATTGGAGGCTGAGGTCAATTTAAATGCCATTGCCCTGCCTTCGGCCTATACCAACACCTCAAACCCAGAAACAGTTTTTGTGCGTGTTGAAAAAGCCTCAGAACCGAGCTGTTTTGCCGTAGTAGATTTTGATATCGTAGTAAATCCAGCTGTAAATTTTGATCTGAACATTCCTTCGGTGGTCAGTGTTTGTGATGGCGACCCCTTCCCAGAATTGGACGGGACACCGCAGAATCCAGACATCGATTTAAACTTTGTCTCTTACTCCTGGGCCGATGCACAAGGAACGGTATTGAGTACCAATCCAATCTTTATGCCCATGGCAGAGGGAGGTTATTCGTTAACTGTTGCCTTAGAGCCCTGCGACGCTACGACCGTTGGTTTTGTCGCCGTGCGTTATGAGCAGCCGATGTTCGATCTCGGTGAGGACACTTGCGCCGGTCCAAATACCCTTTTAGACGCAACACCGGACAACTATGCGATTGAAGACGTGAGTTTTGTTTGGCTCTTAGACGGTGAAGAAATTGCCGACGCCGATCAAGCGACCTACAACCCGACCACTCAAGGGTCGTACACGGCCATCGTGAGTGTAGGCGGTTGTGCTGCTGAACAAACTGTAACGGTGGGTCCAGAATTGAGCCTGAGCCTTGCCGAAGAATGTGTCCCTGATGCCGGTACCCTAAAGCAAGCTCTTGTAGCGACAAGCGGTAGTGGCGCTGGAAGCTTCCAATGGTCTGAAAATGGCAACGATATAGAGGGAGCCACAAGCAGCACCCTGATCATTGATTGGGGCACTCAGAGCAGTGGAGATCCACGCACCTTTACCGTGACCCTTTCTGAGGCCAATTGTAGCACCAGTGAAACGCTCACAGTGACTCAGTTCAACTGTGTCATTCCACAAGGGATTTCTCCGAATGGGGATGGCCTTAACGATTGCTTCGATTTGGCGTTCATCGCCGATCGCTTTGGAGCCTTCAGTGTAGACATCTACAACCGATACGGTACAAACGTGTTCAGTCAAAACAATTACATCAATGAATTCTGTGGCGTCGACAAAGACGGCAGTGACCTGATAACCGGTACGTATTACTACGTTATCAAATTCGCCGAACCAAACACCGAATACGGAGAGCTCGTTACGGGTTGGGTTTACGTCAATCAAAAGGTCAACTAATCAATTTTCAAACTGAAATAACAACCAAGCATAATGAAAAAATTAGCCATCGCAATACTACTGGTCAGCCTCACTGCCTCGGCACAGCAAGATCCGCAGTATACCCAATACATGTACAACATGAATGTGGTGAACCCGGCATACGCAGGATTGAAAGAGTCCTTGTCAGTAACGACCCTATATCGTAAACAATGGTCTGGACTTGATGGAGCGCCCACAACCTTTACTTTTTCTGGTCATTCTCCAGTAAACGACAAAGTTGGGTTAGGTCTGTCTGCCATTAAAGATCAACTAGGGCCAGTAAAAGAAACCAATGTTTTTATCGATTTCTCCTACACCTTACAAATGAGTGAGCGCACCAAATTGGCCCTGGGCCTTAAAGCTGGTGCTACATTTCACGATGTGGGATTGACGGATTTGGATCTCCAACAACCCGGTGATCCATTTTTTGCGAACGACATCAACAACACCTACCCGAATGTTGGCGCAGGGGCGTTTCTATATGGCGACAATTACTATTTTGGATTGTCGGTCCCCAATATGCTAAACAGTGTTCACATAGATGAAAATGGATTGCAATACGGCAGTGAAGTGAACCACTACTTTGTCACGGCCGGGTACGTATTTCAGGCCACTGATGACATTAAGATAAAGCCGTCGACCATGATCAAATCGGCCTTTGGGGCACCAACATCAATCGATTTGAACCTCAACGCCCTGTTTATGGAAAAATTTGAAGTGGGTGCGTCTTACAGAACAGAAGATTCCTTTAGTGGGCTTGTGGGCTTCCAAGTCAGTCCGTTTTTGCGCATTGGTTATGCCTACGACAGTGTGATGAGCGAACTCAGCGCTGTCGCTTCTGCCTCTCACGAAGTGGTGATTACTTTTGACCTTATTGCCAATCCAAAAACATTGCGTTCTCCGCGCTACTTCTAATGCTAAATTTTAATTCCATTAAAATGAAAAACTTCATCACACTCCTCTTAAGTTTGACCCTTACCGCGGTAATGGCCCAAAATAAAGACACTCAAAAAGCGGACGAACTCTTTGAACGCATGGCCTACTCTGACGCTGCGGATGCCTATAAAAAATTACTCAAACGCGGTAAAGGCGGACGCTACGTTTTCGCGCAGTTAGGTAATTGTTATTATCAGATCAACGATTTAAAAAACGCGGCAACTTATTTTAAACGCGTGGTTAAGGGACGTCGAGTCAATCCAGAAGTCTTCTACACCTATGCACAGGTTTTAAAAGCCAGTGGAAAATTGAGCGAACACGATTTATACATGAATAAATTCGCTGAGGCAAAACCAGAAGATTCTCGTGCCAAAGCCTTTTTGGCCAACCCTATGGGTGTCGCTGAAATGCGTGATGCCTTCCCGGCTTTTGACGCGATAAATATGAGTCAGCTAAACAGTGAATACTCGGATTTTGGATCCGCTTTGGTGGGCAAAGATTTCTATTTCACCTCCTCGCGAAACACCACCAGAAAAAAATATCACTGGGACGACCAGCCTTTCTTGGATGTTTACAAGGCGGAAATGGTCGGTACAACCATTAAAAACGCAACATTGCTCGAAGGCGATGTCAACACTAAATATCACGAAGGCACGGTCGCTCTATCCCCAGATGGGAAGCGGCTCTATTTTGACCGAAACGATTATTTAGACGGCAAGTACGTCAAAGATGAAAACGGGGTCAATCAGATTAATTTATACTACTCTGAATTGGTAAACGGTGGTTGGAAAGGGGTCTATCCAGTCCCCTTTAACAATTCTGAGTACTCCGTTGGGCATCCTGCACTCAGCCCTGATGGTTCAACCCTCTATTTTGCCAGTGACATGCCTGGAGGATTTGGCGCCTCGGATTTGTATCGCGTGTCGGTAGGTGAAGATGGTAGCTTTGGCGCCCCAGAGAACTTGGGTCCCTCAATCAATACAGAGGGCAAAGAGTTATTCCCGTCTGTAGATCGCAATGGAACCCTCTATTTTGCCAGTAACGGCCATTTAGGAATGGGCGGGTTGGATGTGTTTCAAGCCGAAACCACCGGAAGCAATTTTGGCCGACCTAAAAATATGGGTGGCGGGGCAAACAGCGCTGGAGATGACTTTGCTTTTGTGTATGACCCTGAAACCGAAACAGGTTTTGTCTCCTCCAACCGTGAAGGTGGAAAAGGGATGGATGACATCTACCAAATCACGCCAAAAATTCCACCCTGTGACGTAATTTTAGACATTACCGTGGTGAATGCCTACACCGACGAGCCGCTTTTCGGAGCCAGAGTGAGTCTCAGTGATGGCAGTTCGGAGCGACTCAGCACCATTCAAACTTCTGAAGCTGGAACAGGTCAAATAACAGCAGCCTGCAATACAGCCTTGTCCCTGTCTGCCCAATACATTGGATTTGAGCCAGAAACCATGGACATCGCGCCAAGCGGCAACGGCAGCATGAGCAAAACCTTAAAACTCAAACCCGTAGAGGCCATTATCGTCGATGATAAAATTGAGCTTGAAACAATTTTGTTTGATTACAACAAAAGTGACATCAAACCTCAGGCCGCCTTTCAGCTCGATCGATTGGTTGAAATCATGAACAAATACCCCAAACTCGTTGTTCGGGTGGAAAGCCACTCAGATACTCAAGGTGAGGCCGATTATAACCGTTCACTCTCTCAAAGACGCGCTGAAGCCACAGTACAATACGTGGTTGATCAAGGCATTGATGCTTCACGCATTAGTGGCGAAGGATTCGGTGAAGATCAGCCCTTAGTGGATTGTGGAGACAATTGTACCGAGGCAGATCACGAAAAGAATCGACGCTCGGAGTTCATTATCGTAAACGAATAAGGAGGTAGATAAAATTATTACCCTTTAATCCGCGGCTGCCAAAAGGCAGCCGCGGATCTTTTTTGTCAAAACTTTAACGTATCGCACGCCGAGGTCAATGGCATTGAATTTTATACCTTTGCCCAGGTTAAACAAGGCCTTTGGAAAAGCTATTCAGTATCGGTTTTTGGAGCGCTGCCGCGCGATTTATCTTGCGTAATCGCATCGGTATTTTAGCGGGTATTGTTTTGGCAACTGTGTTTTTTGCCTCTCAATGGCAGCACATGCGTTTTACCTACACAGAGGCAAATCTCCTTCCGGACGACCATCCTTATAACCTGGAGTACCAGGAGTTTTTGAATATTTTTGGTGAGGAGGGCAATCTCATTGTACTGGGAGTCAAAGATGAAAAACTCTTTACCCCCGACAACTTTAAGGCTTGGATGAAGCTCTCGCAAGAGTTACAAGAATTCGACCAGATTGAGCTAAGTCTATCGGTGGGCGATTTAAAAAAGCTCCAAAAGCAGAAAAAACAGGCCGCCTTTGAATTGGTTCCCTTTATTGAGGATACCTTATTTACGCCAAAATCCATTGCGCGCTATCAGCACGAACTCTTCAACAAGCTGCCGTTTTACGAAGGGTTAATTTACAACCCCGCAAAAAACTCGGTCCGGACAGCCTTGTATTTGGATAAAAGCATCGTGAATACCTTTACACGCCGAGACTTTATTTTAAATGACTTAATCCCCAGAATTGACGCTTTCGAAAACCAGACGGGGATTCAAGTTCACGCCTCGGGCATGCCCTACATCAGGACGCTGAATTCAAAAAACATCATTGATGAAATTGGTTTGTTCATCGGGGCTGCCATGATCATAACCTCTTTAATCTTTTTCTTTTTTTTCCGATCCTATCGTGCCACGTTCATCTCTCTGATTACCGTATTAATCGGGGTGATGTGGTCCTTTGGTTTTTTGGGGCTACTGCACTATGAAATCACCGTTCTCACAGCCTTGATTCCTCCGCTTATTATCGTCATCGGTATTCCAAACTGCATTTTTTTGATTAACAAATACCAACAAGAAATTCAGCGTCACGGGAATCAGGCTAAATCTCTACAGCGTGTGATTACTAAGGTTGGAAACGCGACCTTGATGACCAATCTCACGACCGCTTCAGGCTTTGCTACCTTTATTTTAACCAACAGTAAGCTGTTAAAAGAATTTGGTATTGTCGCTTCAATCAACATCATTGCCATTTTCTTGTTATCGCTCTTTATTATTCCAATCATTTACAGTTTCATGTCGGTGCCCAAGCACAAGCATCTGAAACATCTCAACAAGCGATGGATTGGTCTGTTTGTCAATTGGATGGAGCGCATGGTTCGGGAGCACCGTATTGCAATCTATGTGATTTCCATTTTTATGCTGTGCATGAGTATCGTGGGAATTTTCAACATCAAACTCTCGGGGAGTTTGATCGAAGACATGCCGAAAAACATGGCCTTTTATAAAGACATCAAGTTTTTTGAAAAAGAGTACGAGGGCATTATGCCTTTGGAGATTTTAGTCGACACAAAACGAAAGAAAGGGGTTATGAATTTGGCCACACTGAAACGCATGGCCTCGCTTCAAGAGGTCATTAACGACGTTCCAGAATTGTCGCAACCCATATCCATTGTGAACCTGGTCAAATATTCAAAACAAGCCTATTACAATAACAATCCAGAGTATTATCAATTGCCCAACAGTCAGGAGCGCAGTTTTATTTTGTCTTATGCGCAAAACGAAGCTGAAAACACCAATCTACTGTCGAGTTATGTAGACAGCACTGGACAATACGCCAGAATTACGGCCTTTTTGAAAGACACTAAATTGGAACGATTTGAACGCATCGAAGAGGATTTACGTCAAGAAATAGCCAAAATTTTTCCCGAAAATCGATATGGTGTTTCGATCACTGGCAAAGCGTTTATCTTTGAAAAGGGGACCAAATATTTAGTCAACAACCTTTTGCTCTCCCTGTCTTTAGCCATCTTTCTTATCGCCCTGTTTATGGCATGGATGTTCAGGAATTTCAAAATGATTTTGATCTCGCTCATCCCAAACATTCTTCCTCTTTTGATCACTGCAGGAATAATGGGGTTTGCAGGGGTCGATATCAAACCATCGACCATTTTGGTCTTCAGCATCGCTTTTGGTATCTCGGTGGACGACACCATCCACTTTTTGGCCAAATACCGACAAGAACTCATGGCGCACGGCTGGAAAATTAAAAAATCTGTATTCTTGGCGCTCAGGGAAACCGGCGTTAGCATGTTCTATACCTCCATCGTTTTGTTCTTTGGGTTTTCAGTTTTTACGATATCCGAGTTTGGTGGAACCATCGCGCTGGGAGCCTTAGTTTCTTTGACCTTGTTATTTGCCATGCTCGCTAATCTGCTCCTGTTGCCTTCTCTATTGCTTTCATTAGAACGCAGCATCGCCAACAAGCAGACCCTTTTAGAACCTGCACTAGAAATTCTTACCAATACTGACGAGGAAGTCCAAGCCTTGACCCAAGAAGAATTCGAAAAGCGAGCCGAGAAATAATTATCTTTACCCTCAAAATAAAAAATTTCCATGCACGAGCACGTTATTTCTGAAGTATTGGCCATGGACCCAAGCATCAACCCGGTAACCATTTCTGGCTGGGTGAGGGCCTTTCGCAGTAATCGTTTTATACAAATGAACGATGGATCTACCCTAAACAACTTACAATGTGTGGTGGATTTCGAGTCTTTTGATCAGGAAATCCTTAAGGAAATAAATGTTGGGGCAGCAATAAAAGTTACTGGCCCTCTTGTCGCCAGCCAGGGACAGGGGCAAGCCGTAGAAGTTCAAGTGCAGCAGATCGATATTTTGGGAACCGCCGATCCCGAAGAAGTGAAATTGACCATCCTGAGCCCAAAACGACACAGCTTGGAAACGCTGCGCGAACAGGCTCACCTTAGGGTCCGAACCAACACTTTTGGAGCCGTCATGCGCCTTCGCTCAAAACTTGCTTTTGCGGTACACGAGTATTTTCAAAAAAACGGGTTCAATTACATGCACACCCCGATCATCACGGCCAGTGATGCTGAAGGGGCCGGCGAGATGTTTCGCGTGAGTAATTTATCTGCAGAAAACCCGCCCAAAAACGAGAATCAAGCAGTCGACTTTTCTGAAGACTTTTTTGGAAAAGAAACCCATCTCACTGTGAGCGGCCAATTGGAAGCAGAAACCTACGCCATGGGGCTCAGCAAGGTATACACCTTTGGCCCTACGTTTAGAGCGGAAAACTCAAATACATCGCGTCATTTAGCTGAATTCTGGATGATCGAGCCCGAGGTGGCCTTTAATGATTTGCACGACAATATGGATTTGGCAGAGGACTTCATCAAATACGTTGTGCGTTATGCCCTGGAACATTGTCAAGACGATTTGAATTTTCTTGAAAAACGCTTGATCGAAGAAGATAAATCCAAACCTCAGAATCAGCGCAGCCCAATGCCGCTTAAAGAAAAACTTGCCTTTATTCTAGAGCATAATTTCATGCGGGTAAGCTATACCGAGGCCATTGATATTCTAAAAAACTCCAAACCCAATAAAAAGAAGAAATTCAAATATCCCATAGACGAATGGGGGGCTGATTTGCAGAGTGAACACGAGCGATATTTAGTCGAAAAACACTTTGAATGTCCTGTAATTCTTTACGATTACCCCGCCAAAATCAAAGCGTTCTACATGCGTTTAAACGACGACGGGAAGACCGTAAGGGCCATGGATGTTTTGTTCCCAGGTATTGGAGAAATTGTCGGAGGATCCCAACGCGAAGAGCGCTACCAGGTTTTGAAAGACAAGATGGAGGCCATGGATATCGATCCAAAGGAATTACATTGGTATCTCGATCTACGAAAATTCGGTACCTGTGTCCACAGCGGTTTTGGTTTAGGTTTTGAACGATTGGTTCAATTCGTCACAGGAATGGGCAACATTCGCGACGTCATCCCTTACCCGCGTACCCCAGGCAATGCCAATTTTTAGAATTGGCACGAAATTGGCTGTATCCAAAGTAAAGGCGCAAGCAAAAAATATTTTTTAACTTTAGGTAACCGCCAAGAGGTCATGCTAAAACAGCAATTTCAATTAAAGCTTTCACAGAAGCTATCGCCGCAGCAGATTCAGTTGATGAAACTGATTCAATTGCCCACGCAAGCTTTTGAACAACGTGTGGCCCAAGAGTTAGAAGAAAACCCTGCGCTCGAGGGAGGTAAAGACCAAAATGAGCGCGATGAGCACTTTGATGATGATTATGAAGCTTATGGCCAAGAGGGCACTGAAGTCATAGAGACAGACATCAATGTCGATAACTATTTGAGCGATGATGAAATCCCGAGCTATAAACTCAATGCCAACAATTACAGTGTCGATGATCAAGAGCGGGAAACCCCCTATGCTTCAGGGACAAGTTTTTTTCAGTACTTAAACGAACAGCTCAACACCTACAAGCTTTCTGATAACCAGAGGGACATGGCCTTATTTCTCATCGGCTCATTGGATGACAGTGGTTATTTGAGACGAGGCATTGAAGATTTAGTAGATGATCTCGCCTTCACACAAAACATCTATACCAGCCCCTCAGAACTATCGGGGGTCTTGAACTTAGTCCAGGAACTCGATCCTCCTGGAGTTGGGGCTCGTGATCTCCAGGAATGTTTGGCCATCCAGCTCCAGCGCAAATCCGCCACGATTAACGCACAAAATGCGCTATTGCTGATACAAGACCATTTTGACGCCTTTTCAAAAAAGCATTATGATAAGCTTCTTCAACGTCTGGGCTGGAACGAAAATGATTTAAAGGAGGCCATTCACGAAATCGAAATGCTCAACCCGAAACCCGGCAACGCCTATTCAGGCCAAAACCGACTCATTGAAGCAGTTGTGCCAGACTTTTCAATTAAGATTGAAGACGGCGAATTACAGCTCACCCTCAATGGCCGCAATGCGCCCGAACTGCATGTGTCACGCAGTTATTCAGAAATGCTAAAAGGCTATAAGGAAGCCGCTCAGCACTCCAAAGCTCAGAAAGATGCGGTCATGTTCATCAAGCAAAAGTTAGACGCCGCCCAATGGTTCATCGATGCCATAAAGCAGCGTCAACACACACTCTTTGTGACCATGAGCGCCATCATGAACCGACAAAAAGAATATTTTTTAAGTGGGGACGAAAGAAATTTAAAACCCATGATCCTCAAGGATATCGCCGATGAAATAGGCATGGATATTTCAACAGTCTCTCGTGTGGCCAACAGTAAATACGTGGATACGCCTTATGGCACCAAACTCATTAAAGAGTTCTTTAGTGAGGCCATGAAAAACGATCAAGGAGAGGATGTTTCGACACGCGAGATCAAAACCATATTGGCCGCCACCATAGAGGAAGAAGATAAAAGACGTCCGCTAACCGATGACAAATTAGCCCAAATACTTAAAGATAAAGGCTATCCCATAGCACGGCGTACCATTGCAAAATACCGCGAGCAACTCGACCTTCCTGTCGCAAGATTGAGAAAAGTACTTTAATGGCCCTAATGACTCAGCCCCTGTTCAATGCCCTTTGGTCAACCGCCAATGCCCTAGGTCATCCACTTTTTATTCCCATTTATGGGTTTTTTTTGGTCCAAAGTCGAAACTCATGGGCTGCGGTTCAATGGATAAATTTTAGCGCCATAACGATATTGCTGGTGGTGATGCCTCTTTTAATTTATCCGATCTTAAAGCGCAGCGGCAGAGTAAACTCGCTTCGGCTGAAAGAAGTTAAAGAACGTCCATGGCCCTTGGGTATAAATGTGCTGCTCTTGTGTTTGCTGTTAATTGCGAGTACTGAGACTGGGCCCATTGAGCCTTGGATTCAACTAGAACCTTCGCTATTCCATTTCTTTATCGGGGCCACCATCAGCGTGATGCTCGCCTTTGCCATGAGTCTTTTAAAACACAAAACGAGTTTACACCTCATGGGCTGTGGTGGTTTAGCCTCATTTGCCTTAATCCTAAATCATTCGGTCACCGAAATACCCTATTGGCAACAGCCCTATCCTGAACTTTTGATTGTGGCCCTGGCGGGAATTCTATGGGTGGCTTTGGCGCGCTATTGCACCAAAGCACACAGTGCAATGGAATTACTCAGTGGGTTGATCGTGGGAGCGGCACCTCAGTGGTTGATATTCTTTGGCTGAGTCCACCTCTGGAGCAGATCGAGGACCTAGAGGATATAGAACATAATGCCCAGTTTTATCGGCCTTAACCCAATGGATTGCTGGGTCACTGAGTCCTGCACACCTTCAAGCAGGGGACTCAGTCCCCATTGAATTTGAGCGTTGAAAGTTCCAAAACCAAAGGACACCGTAGCGTACCAAATTCCAGAACGAAGTTGCGGCAAATCACTCAAGGTTTCAGACTGAACGGGGCTTGAAAAAACCGTTTTAGAAAACAGATGTTGGCTCCACTTAACCCCAGCGTAAAGTCGCCAAAACTTGTAGCTCAAGGGGGTGGAACTGCGCCATCTGATCTCCAATGGAAATTCAACAGCAGTAAGTCGAAGGCTATTGGCATCAATGGCGCTCGGGCTTTGTTCAACGGTCCAGGTGGGTGCTGCATCAACACCCTCGCGCGCTACCACATTACTGCCGTAGCGGTCATAGCTCATGCCCAGCCCAGTTCCTAGCGACCAATCACCTCCCTGACTCAATGGCCAATCTCGGATAAACCCAAATTGAACGCCGCCGACAAGCCCACGACTGGCCACCTCCTTGGGGACCTCGGTGAGCAAATCATAACTCAGAGCGAAATAGAATTGATCCTCTCGATAAAATTCAGCGGAGTCCTGCGATGACTCCATTGCCTGTTGGGCCACCAAGGATGATGGCATCCAAAGCCAAAAACTCATCAGCACTAAGGAGAACATACCGCGACATTTCGCGCAGTTAGAAATTGTGAATAATAAATGACGGGTCATTGGCGCGTTTTTTCGGAAAAAAAAAGCCTCTAAATAGAGGCCTTTTAATTCATTTCTACATCATACTTAGTAAGATTCAAGCGCATTACCTGGTGTGGTGATGTATATCAGCTTCAACAGGTTTTGCTCCCTTAATTCTTGCTTGATGTCTGAAACCAAGCCTGTGTTGGTTTCTCCGTCTACCTTCAAAGCAATCATAATCTTGTCCTGCAATTCAGGGCGCAGTTTACGACGTGATTCCTCAAGGGCAAACTTCACATTACTCAAATCCATGTACTTGTCACCGATCTGTATCTTCGCTTCCTTACCGTACTTTTCGTAACCCGGCCCAGGTTTACCCGCGAAAATAAAAACTGAACGGTCTTTTTGTAATTTTTCAACTTGATCTCCTTTAGGTAAACGCTGAGTCACTAACAAATTACTGTCACGCAAAACGGTTACCACCATAAAGAAGAACAATAACATGAATACGATATCCGGCAAAGACGCCGTGGAGATCGCTGGCAAGTCGCCACTTTTTTTCTTGTTAAATTTTGACATTGCTCTGTATTTTAAGTTCCCGACTTTCTAGGCTCTGCCTCTGAAAGTTTGAGCGGAATTAATTCTTGAATCTGCTTGAGCTGTTCTTGTATCATCTCTTCACGCTCCCCTGTGATCTGTCCTTCATCGATCCCCTTTTTCATTTCGGTAAAATCCCAACCAAACAAACGCTGCGACTCTCTATTTCGCAGGGTATTGTAAGCCGCAACCAACTCATTTTGAACAGAAATGTACATCTCGTAAGATGTCAGACGGTCGTTTTGGACAGAAATTACAGCCTTTTGAGGGTTGTCTGAAGATTCTGGAGAACGCTCACCCTTACAATAATTACAATATTCAGGAGAGCCAGCAGGAGCACCGCCATTGTCAAGAAAGTCGATAGCTGCTTGACGTAAATCTTGAAGCTCCATGAGTTCGTCCTCGACCAATAACTGATCGCTTTTATTGACGTTCACAATGAACAAGTTTTTCTGCTTGATCACAACGTCTAGTTCTTCTTCTATAGGTGGGGGCAACTGACGTGCAATCCCTTTGTCCTTCTCGATGGTCGTTGTGACCAAAAAGAAAATCAACAAAAGGAAGGCAATGTCGGCCATGGACCCGGCATTAACCTCTGGTGTGGCTCTTCTTCCCATATTACTTTGTTTGAACTTTTTTCACACCGCTGAATACCATTGAACCTATGGCGGCAACTGCTAGAATATAAAAAGCAATCAACCCAGTTCCAACCCAGCGCGAGGTGCTTTCAGACACCATTTCGTTATCTACAAGTGGCAAACCCTCTGTGCTGCCTGAAGCCATGACATAAGAAATCACAACCACGGCCAAAAAAGCCCCAACAGACATTAAGGTCTTTTTGACGTTTCCAGCAAGCACTCCTGACACGACAAACATCAGAACCATCAGAACAACGATGGCCATGATGATGTAACCCGTGTACAACATCGGTGAAACACCCTCACCGGTCATCTTCACATAGTCGTCTCCTTTTGAAATCAAAAGGAACCAGAAGACCACTCCGGCGAGACCCAAAAGCAACGCGACAATTTTAAAAATTTTGTGTAAATCCATTTTCGCTGTGCTTTTAAATTATTTCTTGTTTTTGTAAGCCACTAACATATCGATTAGCGTAATGGAGGCATCTTCCATATTGTTCACGATGCTGTCAATTTTCGCTACGATATAGTTGTAAAAGATTTGAAGGATAATGGCCACAATCAAACCAAATACGGTTGTCAAAAGGGCCACTTTAATCCCCCCTGCAACCAAGGACGGGTTCATGTCTCCAGCCGCTTGAATTTTATCGAAGGCTTGGATCATACCGATTACAGTTCCCATGAAACCAAGCATGGGCGCTAATGCGATGAACAATGAAATCCATGAGACATTTTTTTCGAGCTGTCCCATTTGAACACCACCGTAAGCCACTACAGCTTTTTCAGCAGCATCCACGCTTTCATCCGCACGATCAAGACCTTGGTAATAGATTGAGGCTACTGGGCCTTTAGTATCACGACATACCTCTTTTGCAGCAGAAACACCGCCACTTTTTAAGGCTTCTTCAACACTAGCAGCCAACTTAGCTGTATTGGTAGTCGATAAATTTAAATAAATGATTCGCTCAATGGCAATGGCCAATCCAAGAATCAAACACAATAAAACGATGCCCATGAAACCAGGACCCCCTTCGATAAAACGTTGTTTTAGTTCTTGGTGAAAACTCTCTGATTCAGCAGGAGCTTCTTCATCTTGAACAAGAGCCGTTGCTGCAGGCGAACTGATCAAGGATACATTAGATGAAAGTGCAGTTGCAGTTGATGCTTGCACTTGGTTAGTACCGACAAATACCAAAGAGGCAATGACGAGAATAGAAAATAGTTTTTTCATTGCTATCGACTTAAAAGTTTGATGATTAGTTTTTAATTTTTAAGGCTCTAAAGATATAAAAATATTTAGTTTATCTACAATCAAAACCCCATCGAATTTAGCGGTGGGATTCCGTCCAAAGCGGCGTAAAATAGTGAGGTTAAATGATTCTCGATCAAAATTTAACCTTAACTTAAAACCGCGAAATAAATCCACAAAATTCACAGGGCTAATGTGACGTGTTTCTATCCACCCATCCACCTTAAAATATGAATCAAATAGATTTCTCTCAAGCGCTAAAATCTCTCTCGAAAGACCCTGTAATGGCCTATTTGGCGGAGCAATTTGGCCATGAAATTACCTTGAGTGACCGTTATGAAACTGATCATGCCAAGGCGCTGGCCCTATTGGTAGTGGAACAACAAGTCAGTTTCAAGGCGGCCCAGACCATCAAAGCCCGTTTTTTGACACTCATCGATGGCTTGAATCATTCACAAATTTTGGCCCTGGATCATGACTTGGTACAAGGTGTGGGCCTGTCCAACAGAAAGGTCGAATACATCAAAAATATTTATGCTCATTTTAATGAAAAGCCCAGAGATTACGGGTCAAAAACAGCGGAAGAAATTTATCGCTCTCTGATTGATATAAAGGGAGTCGGTCGTTGGACCATTGAAATGTTTTTAATTTTTGTCATGGGGGCGCCCGACATTTTCTCCAAAGGAGATTTGGCCCTGATCAACAGCATCAAAAAAAACTACGCCATGGATCCACTCAGCGATCAAGATTTGGACCGTCTGATTGAACGTTGGCGCCCATTTAATACCGCAGCCTCCTTATTGCTTTGGTGCTCAATCGAGCAGAAGAATTTTTATTCACCGGGCAAATAATTCGGGTAGATCCCTTTCTGCGTAATGGACTGGGCCCTGGTTTAACGATCAAATATGCGCCACATGAAATAGACCCCCAAAGACCCCAGGCCTAAAACTAATAGGTACTGGGCAAACTGCCAGGACATCAATTTAAACAAAGCGGCAAAGCAGCTCATAGCAAAACCGAAGTACTTTAATTTTTCCATGGTCACAACACAAAGACACAAAAACAAGCCCTGGCCTATTGATCTTTAGCAGAGAGGAAGGGATTCGAACCCTCGATACGCTTTTGGCGTATACACACTTTCCAGGCGTGCGCCTTCGACCACTCGGCCACCTCTCTAAATCCGAACCATTACATGCTCGGGGCGCAAATATCGCAAAAAAAAGATGTCCATCAAGACTCGAGATCCAATTTCATGGATTTCATGAATGATCTTATGGGTCACTCAAAGTCGTAGTGAAATCACAAAGAAATTTCACCCGCCAGAGATTGGGCAAATTGTTCCCGAATGCCCTCCATGGTCTCATTGAAGCCAATCAGGTACATGAGTTTGGTCAAGGCCGCCTCTGTGGTCATGTCTCCACCAGAAATAACCCCCATATGCATTAGGCTACTGGAGGTTTCATAAAGCCCCTGCTCGACAGACCCCCCTGAACACTGGGTGACATTAACCACAGGAATACTTCTGGAAATGACGCGCTCAATGGGTGCAAGAAATTCTTGGGCGTTGGGCACATTTCCACTGCCGAAGGTTTCCAAGACCACCCCTCGAATTTCGGGTGCACTCAACATATGGTCCAGAATCGCTGGTGTCAGTCCTGGGAATATCTTGATTAAAATCACTGGCGCATCCATTTGATGACGCACAACGAGTTGGGTGTTTTTCGATCGCCAGAGCAAGCCTTTATTAAAACTCAAATGCACACCACTTTCGGCCAATGGTGCATGATTGAATGAGGCGAATGCCTCGAAATGCTCGGCGTTGATTTTGGTGGTACGATTACCGCGATACAGCTTGTATTCAAAGTAAATACAAACCTCTTGAATCAGGGCTACAGACTCTTGTCTCATAGCCGCTAATTGAATGGCGGTAATCAAATTTTCTTTGGCGTCGGTTCGCAAATCACCGATCGGCAATTGAGATCCCGTCAAAATCACTGGCTTGGTTAAACCCTGTAACATAAAACTGAGCGCCGATGCCGAATAGGCCATGGTGTCACTTCCGTGAAGCAGGACAAAGCCATCGGCCTTATCGTAATGTTGTTCGATAATCTGGGCCATCATGCCCCAATGCGAGGGGTTCAGATTAGAACTGTCTTCAGGCGTTTCGAAAGAGATGGTCTCGATGCTACAATCTAAAAGATTGAGCTCAGGGATTTGTTTGAGCAACTGGTCAAAGTCAAACGCCTTGAGGGTTCCAGAAGAAAAATCACGAATCATACCGATGGTTCCTCCGGTATAGATCAGCAGTATGTGCGGCTTTTTCATGACTTAAAAATAGTATGTGCATTTGCCGTGGTCACCTCAGCAACTTGCGCCAATGGGCAATCGTAAATCTGAGCAACACGCTCGGCTACATGATAAAGATAAGCACTTTCGTTGCGCTTCCCGCGAAAAGGAGTTGGGGCCAAATAAGGACTATCGGTTTCGAGAACCAAGTGCTTCAAGGGAATCTGAGATAAAAATTGATCAATTTTACCGTTTTTAAAAGTCGCCACACCACCGATTCCCAGGCTCAGTCCCAAGTCAATAATGTGTTGGGCTTGTTCAAGTGTCCCAGAAAAGCAGTGGAAAATACCCTTTGGCAGTGGCCCTTTGACAGCCGCCAAAACTTCAAAAATTTCATCAAAAGAATTCCGGCAATGAATCACGATAGGCAATTCAAACTCTTGAGCCCACAGGATTTGTTGCGCAAAGGCTTCTTGTTGCCAAGGCAAGGTGCTCTGCTCCCAATAGAGATCGATACCAATTTCGCCAACAGCACAAAAAGACCCATGGGATAATTGGTCATGCACATGATCCAATTCATCCGCGTAATTCTCTTGAACGGAGGTCGGATGTAACCCCATCATTAAGTGCATGCGCTCGGGAAAACGTCGCTTTAAGGCATGCATGGCTTGAGTGGTTTCTGAATCAATCGCTGGCAAATAAAACGCTTCTATCCCCAGATCTACTGCCCGCGCTACAACAGCCTCAATGTCCTGAGAAAACTCAGGTAAATACAAATGGGTATGAGTATCAACTAAGGTCATGCTATATCCCCGGAACAACGACTTAAGATTGGGCCATTGTTTTGTGGTTTATTTTTTGAGCCAAGTCAGGATCTAAAGCTCTAGTGCCTTCTTTGGGTCACCGTTCATCAGTATCTCTATAGGATTTTCCAAGGCCTCTTTTACGGCCACTAAAAATCCTACCGACTCTCGTCCATCGATGATGCGATGGTCGTAACTCAGGGCCACATACATAATCGGGGCAATCGCGACCTGGCCATCCTTAACCACGGGACGCTCCACGATGTTATGCATGCCTAAAATTCCAGATTGTGGTGGATTAATGATCGGTGTGGACAACATACTGCCAAAGACCCCTCCGTTAGATATCGTAAAGGTTCCCCCGGTCATTTCATCTACGGTGATTTGCCCATCGCGCGCGCGTAATGCCAATCGCTTTACTTCGGCTTCTACACCGCGAAAACTCAATTGTTCCGCGTTACGAATTACCGGAACCATAAGCCCTTTGGGGCCAGAAACTGCAATCGAAATGTCCTTGTAGTCATAAGTAATTTTATAATCGCCATCTATCATAGAATTCACATCAGGGAACAGTTCTAGAGCCCTCACTACGGCCAAAGTAAAAAATGACATGAATCCAAGACTCACCTCGTGCTTGGTTTTAAAGGCCTCCTTGTGGGCTTTGCGCAAGTCAAAAATCGCGCTCATGTCAACCTCATTAAACGTGGTCAACATGGCCGTTTCATTTTTGGCAGAAACCAAACGCTCAGCAACTTTTCTACGGAGCATTGAAAGTTTTTGGCGGCTCGCACCACGGTCCTCTGAAGCGGCACTCCCCATAGCGGGAACCCCTTTGACCACGTCGTCTTTCAAAATTCTACCGTCCCGTCCTGAACCCACTATTTGATCCGGAGAAAGCCCTTTTTCGTCCATCAGTTTCTTCGCCGCTGGGGAAGGAGTCCCTGTTGCATAAGTCGTAGTCGATTTTGGGGTTGGTGCTGACGCTGGAACTGGTGCTTCGGCCTTTTGAGTGGACGGTTTAGTAGACGCTTGACCCTCGGGGCGTTCAGCAGCTGTATCGATCAAACAAACCACTTGACCCACAGCCACAGCGTCACCTTCCTCTGCTTTGAGGGTGACAATACCGCTGGCCTCAGCGGGTAATTCTAAGGTGGCTTTGTCACTATCGACTTCTGCAATAGCTTGATCTTTTTCGACATAATCGCCATCGGAGACCAGCCACTCTGCAATTTCAACTTCGGTAATCGATTCGCCCGGAGAGGGCACTTTCATTTCTAACATAATACAACGTTTTCTTATGGTGTATTGGGTGTGTCAAAGACACTGTCTAAAACTTTTTTATGACGAGCTTTTGAGCGCGTGCTGCTTCCTGCTGCAGGCGAACTGTGCACGTTTCGAGAAGCCAACCGCAAGCGGGCGGCTTTAAAATTCATCAACATATAACTCCATGCCCCCATATTGGCAGGTTCTTCCTGAGCCCAAACGTAATCCTCTGCATTTGGGTAGGCCTTGATGATGGCTTCTATTTCATTTTCAGGTAATGGGAACAATTGCTCCAATCGCACTAAAGCCACATCGTTTCGCCCATTTTCCTCTCTACGCTGGGCCATATCGTAATAAAATTTACCCGTACAGAAAACCACTGAGCGCACCTTTTCTTTCTCGCAGAATTGATCGTCAATGACTGGCATAAATCGACCTTCGGCTAGGGATTCTCGGGTGGAAATCACATCGGGATGACGCAATAAACTCTTAGGAGTAAAAACAATCAGTGGCTTTCTAAACATCCACTTCATGTGTCGACGCAATAAATGAAAGAAATTGGCTGGTGTGGTCACATCAGCCACAATCATATTTTGTCTCGAACAAAGCTGGAGATAGCGTTCCATTCGCGCACTGGAGTGCTCGGACCCCTGGCCTTCATAACCATGTGGCAAAAGCATGACCAAACCATTTTGAATTTTCCACTTACTCTCGGCAGCAGAAATATATTGATCCAGCATAATCTGTGCTCCATTAGAAAAGTCTCCAAATTGAGCTTCCCATATGGTTAAGGTTTTTGGCGAAGCCATGGCATAACCATAATCAAACCCCACCACAGCATATTCAGAGAGCAAGGAATTGTAGATGTCCATATTGCCTGGAAGCCCCAAGGTGTTGTGCAGGTTGATTTCCTCTAAATCATCTTCTGTTTTCTTGATGGCGTGTCGGTGTGAAAATGTCCCGCGCTCAACATCTTGACCTGAAATCCTAACATTAAAGCCCTCTGCCATTAAGGTGGCGTAAGCCAAAAGTTCTCCAAGGGCCCAGTCCAAGCGATTGTCCTTGAAATACCGGTCATGTCGGTCCTGAATGATGCGCTGAATTTTCTTGATGAATTTTTTGCCCTCAGGTAGCTCAGTGATGCCTTTGGCCAATCGGTCCAGTTCCTTTTGGTCAAATGTGGTGTCCACTGACTTTAAAATGTCTTCTGCCTTGGCCAAGTGATACTCTGCCCAGTCGTCGGCCAATATTTCGGTCACCACCGTTTTCTCCTTCTCTCTTGAGGCAGCCAAATCATCTTCAAGGGTATTCTTGTAGGCCCGTTCAATGGCGGGAACATGGCTTTGATCAATCACGCCCTCTGCCATAAGCTGATCTGCATAGAGGTCCCGTGGGTTTTTATGACGCCCGATGGCCTTGTACAAACTCGGCTGGGTAAATCTAGGTTCATCTCCTTCGTTGTGTCCGTATTTTCTATAGCCCAGGACATCGATAAATACGTCGCGTCCAAAAGTCATTCTAAAGTCTAGAGCAAATTTAAACGCATGACAAACAGCCTCTGCATCATCGGCATTGACATGCAAAACCGGAGATAAAGTCACCTTGCCGACATCGGTACAATAAGTGGATGAACGCGCGTCCAAGTAATTTGTGGTGAATCCCACCTGATTGTTGGCCACAATGTGAATGGTTCCCCCTGTTTTATAACCGTCGAGTTGGGCCATTTGAATGACTTCGTAAACCACGCCTTGACCAGCCACGGCTGCGTCTCCATGGATTAAAATGGGCAAAATCTTCTTGACATCACCACCTAAGGGTCCATCAATTTTTGCTCGGCAAATGCCTTCGACCACCGCATCGACCGCCTCCAAATGTGAGGGGTTCGGGGCCAAATCCATGCGGATTTTTTGACCCTTGTCGGTCTCTCTAAAGCTGGTCCAACCCATGTGGTATTTTACATCTCCGTCAAACAAGTCGTCCTCGTCGTATTCCTTACTGTCAAATTCACTAAATATGGCCTCGGCCGATTTGCCAAAAATATTGGCCAAAACATTGAGGCGACCACGATGGGCCATCCCCACGACAAATTGCTCTACCCCTTCTAATGCGCCTAACTCAATGAGCGCATCCAAACCAGGGATAATGGCATCAACCCCCTCGATTGAAAAACGTTTTTGCCCCACATATTTCGAATGCAAAAAACTCTCAAATGAAATGGCTTGATTGAGTTTATTTAAAATGTGTTTTTTCTCTTCTGGGGAAAATGTCGGGTGATTGTCATTCACATTCAACCAATTCTGAATCCACTGAATCTCATCAGGATTTCGGATGTACATGTATTCCACCCCAATAGAATCACAATAAATTTGATCCAAATGATGACAAATATTACCCAATGTAGTTTTGCCAATACCCAAGATACTTCCCGCTTCAAATTCTCGGTCTAAATCCGCTTCACTTAACCCAAAATTTTCAAGGGCCAGGCTTGGATGATATTGACGCCGTTCTCGAACGGGGTTGGTTTTAGTAAACAAATGTCCACGTGTTCGATAACCATCAATCAATTTGATGACCTGAAATTCTTTAAAAACCTGAGGATTAATTTGATCTTGAACCTCTATGCCTAAAGCCGATAATGAGCCGTGTTCTAAGGCAAAATCAAAGCCTTGAAAAAAAGCCCGCCAACTGGGCTCGACCATGTCTGGTATTTGCAGGTACTTATCGTAAAGCTCAGCGATGTACGAGGGATGTACTGCATTGAGAAATGAAAATCGATCCATAAGTGAAAACTCCTGCTGGGGTTTATGATTTTGACAATACAAAAATACAATAAATAGACAATACAAGCGGGCTAAAGCTCATAATTATCAAGGTTTCGCCATCCTAATGAAAGGCCAAAAAATAAATTAGAAGTTTTAGGCCTTTCGGCTCATTAGTTCCCGTCCAAAAGCCAATAGATGCGTCTTGGCTTCTTGAGAAATAACCGTCTGATCGAGTTGATCGAAGGCCCGTTTGGTAAAGGTTTCTATGGCATGCTGTACGGCCTTATCGCCCTGAGTTTGCTCAAATAAAGATTTGACCTCTGCCACTTTATCCTCTGGAGAAACATCGTTGGCTTGGTACAATTCTAAAAGTCGCTCTTTTTGCTCAGCGTTGCCTTTTTCCAAGGCACTGAGATAGAGATAGGTTTTTTTGCCGCTCAGGATATCTCCGCCCACTTGTTTTCCAAAAACATTTGGATCACCAAAAGCATCCAGATAATCGTCTTGCAACTGAAAGGCAATCCCCAAGCAACGACCAAATTCATAAATTAAATTTTGCTGCTCGAGCTCAGCACCGGCGACAATTGCCCCCATTTTCATGGCCGCGCCCACTAAAACAGCGGTTTTGTACTCAATCATCTTGAGGTACTCTTGCTTTGAGACTTCAATACGTTGCTCAAAATCCATATCGTATTGTTGACCTTCACATACTTCAATGGCGGTTTGACTGAATAATTTAGACAAGGCGCTAAACGTTTCTGGTGGATACGATTCAAAATGTCGATACGCCAAGATCAATAAGGCATCCCCAGAAAGTATGCCTGTGTTGAGGTCCCATTTGTGATGGACCGTAGCCTGTCCACGACGCAATGGCGCCTGATCCATAATGTCATCGTGAATCAACGAAAAATTATGAAACAACTCCACCGCCAGTCCTGCAGGAATGGCCTTATGATGATCTCCGCCAAAACAATCACAAATCATCAAGGTCATTATGGGACGCAGGCGCTTACCCCCCAACTGCATGATATAATCGATCGGCACATAGAGTCCCTGAGGCGAACTTGGCCAATGGGTATTGGCCAAGGCCTGTTCAAAAACTTCTTTATAATGACCCAACGTCTTCATGCGAGATTTTTTGCTAAAATACAGTTTAAGCAGGTCCTCAAGGGCATTTATGGTAAAAATATTACTGACTGACCCGCAGAATCTATACTCATTGCTGGCCTTTACGCAGCTTTGTTAAAATTTTGTAAACGCAGGAAACTTTTTTTGTTCTAAAAGTTTTCTTGGTTACATTTGCCCGCTGTGAAGGAGAAAATTGTAGACAAAGCCACCGAGTTATTCTTGAATTTTGGGTTCAAGAGCATCACCATGGACGACATCGCCCGTGAACTCTCCATGTCTAAAAAAACCATCTACAGTTACTTCGAAAATAAATCCGCGCTTGTGAGTTCTGTGACTCAATCCATTTACTCGACGGTCACTAGCGGCATCGATTGGATTTGTCAACAACAACTCAATCCAATCGAAGAACTTTATGAGATCAAAAAATTTGTTTCATTGCAACTCAAGGATGAAAAATCATCACCACAATTTCAGCTTCAAAAATATTATCCAGAGATTTTTCAGCAAATCAAAGGCAATAATTTTGAGCTCATCCATGACATTACCCTGAACAACCTCAGGCGAGGGATTGAACAAGGCCTTTATCGCGATAATGTCAACGTAGAATTTGTGGCCAGAATTTATTTCATCGGCATGACCGGAATCAAAGACGATACGGTTTTTCCAATCACTGAATTTCCAAAAATAAATCTGATAGAATCCTATCTCGAATATCATTTGCGCGGCATCGTCACCAAAAAAGGCTTGTCGGTGCTCAATAAATACATCGATCAATCCACACCATGAGATCACTGCCCTTTCTTCTTTTATTTGGCCTATGTTCAATGACCCTATTGGCTCAAAACAAAAGCTACACGCTTAGCCTATCACAGGCGGTTACTTTGGCCCAAGACAGCAGTTATGCCAGTCTAAATGCGCGTCGAGAAATGACCCGAGCATTGAAGAAAAAGTGGGAAACCACCGCTACTGGTTTACCACAAATCAATGGGTCGATCACCTACAACAACAACCTAAAACAACCCGTAACCCTCATCCCAGGTGAGATTGCAGGCGGCGCTCCAGGGACTTTTACCCCAGTAATCTTTGGGACTGAGCAAAACGCAGCAGCCCAAGCGACTTTAGAACAATTGATTTTTGACGGGAGTTATTTGGTTGGTCTTCAAGCAGCAAAAACCTTTCTCGATTTTTCTAAAAACGCTTATGAAAAAACCCAAATAGAGGTTGAAAAAAGTGTCGTAAATGCCTATGGTAGCGCCTTAATGTCTGACGCGCTGGTTTCAGTTTTTCAAAACAATCACAAGGCCTTAAAAGAATCTTATCGAGAACTAGAGATCGTTTATCAAAACGGCATGGCCGAGTTGGAATCTCTGGAACAGTTAGAAATTACCCTTTTGGAGGTCAAGGGGTTCCTGGACAATGCCCGTCGCAGCCAACTTTTGGCCTATCACCTTTTGAGAGCAACACTGGGCGTCCCCCTTGAGACTGAATTGATCCTCACCGATGACCTCAATAGCTTAGTGCTAAACGCCTCGATGCCGGGCTCCTCAGAATCAACACTCGATCTCAATCGTCAAATTGACGTGCGCATTGCTGAGAACTTTAAGGAGCAACGACGTCTGGAATGGCAACTCGAACGCAGTAGAGCCCTACCCAGTTTTTCGGCTTTTTTAAATTACAGCACCCAAGGATTCAGTAACGAATTTAGTTTTACAGAGCGTGATCAGCAATGGTTTCAATCATCCATGTTAGGGTTTAGAATGCAATTGCCTCTGTTCAGCAGTGGCTTTAGAAGTGCGCGGAGCAAACAAGCCAAAATTGCTTGGGATCAGGCCAAAACAGATTATACTCAAACCTTACAAGCCACCCAAATCGCCTTTGAAAACGCCAAGAGTGACTATAGCCTGACTAAGGACAACTACAACAATGCCCTCAGAAGCATGAATCTGGCAGAACGCGTTGCTCAAAAAAAT
>Ga0181574_10000575_pt1 | contig 34070 bp, 28 predicted proteins | sample 101ome_24_FD_145600 | JGI IMG/M metagenome (GOLD analysis project Ga0181574, IMG submission 145600) | Coastal salt marsh microbial communities from the Groves Creek Marsh, Skidaway Island, Georgia - 101410AT metaG (spades assembly) | ecosystem: Environmental > Aquatic > Marine > Intertidal zone... | reverse complement strand
GGTTGAAGTTCCTGAACGAGCCGAATTTATTCGTCTCATCGCTGCTGAATTGCAACGTCTCGCTTCGCACCTCATGTGGCTCGGTGCATTCGGTCCAGACATCGGAAATTTGACTCTGATGACATGTTGCATGCGTGACCGTGAGATGTTCCTCGATCTGCTCCAAGAACTTGGAGGTTCGAGAATGCACTACAACTATCCTCGAATTGGTGGCGTTAAGCGTGATCTTCCTCTTGGGTTCGCAGACCGTGCACGTGCTAAGATCAAGTTGTTCGAGAACCGAATTAACGAATACGAAATGATGCTTGACGAATCAACCATTTGGCTTGTTCGATTGCAAGGCGTTGGTTATTCTCGAGCCGAAGACATGGTCAACGCTGGAGTATCTGGGCCAAACGTTCGTGCTGCAGGTGTCAACTACGACGTTCGATGGGCTCATCCATACTCTGTGTACGATCAAGTCGATTGGGAGCCTGCTGTCGAAAAGCCAACCTCTGTCAAGGGCGCAGATTGTTACGACCGCTATCGGGTTCGGATGGAAGAGATGCGACAGTCATGCAAAATGACGCTCGATGCTCTCGACAAAATTCCAGGCGGCGCTAACACACATTACAACACGGGCGACGAGATGATCATCGCCAAGGCGCCTACTCGCGCTCCTGAAGGAGCAACAGGATTCAGCAACTACGAATGTACTCGTGGTGCATCACAATTCTACATCCAAGGTGGTGGCGATGGTCGTGGAAAGAATCCTTACAGGCTCTCCATTCGTTCACCAATGTTCATCACCATTCCTTACGTTGCAAAGACCATGATTGGCTACAAGGTTGCAGACATTCCTGCCATCATGGGTAGCTTTGACCCTTGCATTGGAGAGACGGACCGCTGAGGTGATACGATGGATGACAAGTACGACCTGAGAAGCCTCTTCATCGGAGAGGAGAGTTTTGCTCACGAGACCATTACTTCACTCCTTGAAGGAACTCCACTCGAGGAAAGTTCCTCTGCCATTGCGTTCGGTGCAGGGACGTTTGCTGTTGTGAACATTGTATTCCTTCTCCTGTTTTTCTCCCAATTCGCAATTCTATGGATTGAACGAAAAGCTGTTGCTCGTATGAACGATCGACGTGGTGCTACAACCGCTCTCCGTTCACTCTGGGTCGGTGAAAACGGAGTAACTGCCGGTGCATGGTGGAACATGCTTCCATTTGGCCTTGGCCGTCCAGTTGGCGCGCTCAACAAGTGGCTAAACAACCGTTTTGGAAATCAATCGGAATACGAAACGGTTGATCGTGTTGGAAACCGTTCGTGGATGGGGTTCAGCATTCTCCCTGGTTTCTTCCAAAACGTTGCAGACGGAATGAAGTTCCTTGTCAAGGAGCACATGGTCCCTCGTCGTGCTGACAAACTCATTTTCGAAGTCTCTCCATTCCTCATCGTTTCAACGACACTCCTCATTCTCGGAATGATCCCGCTCTCAAGCGGAATCTATGCCACGAACCCTGATCTCTCGATTCTTTACATCATTGCTATTTTTGGAATTGCTCCAATCGGTGTTTTCTTTGCAGGTTGGTCCTCCAACAACAAGTACACACTTATTGGTGGTATTCGTTCAGCAGCGCAATTGACCGCTTACGAGATTCCACTCTTGCTCACACTTCTTTCAGTTGCCATGCTCACCGGTACGTTCAACATTATCGAAAGCGTTCACTTCCAACACACCGCAGGAGCATGGAACCTCTTCCTTATGCCACTCGGTGGTGCACTCTTCCTCATCACCATGATTGCTGAAGTTGAGCGTGTTCCGTTCGACATGCCAGAAGCTGAAGCCGAACTGGTCGAAGGATGGTGGACTGAATACGGCGGCATGCGATTTGGAATGCTGTTCATGGCTGAATACATTCGAACCTATGCAGCATGTTTCCTCTTCACACACTTCTTCCTTGGCGGATGGCACCTTCCATTCCAAGGCCTCATTGGAAGCATCCCCTACCTCGGCCCTGCTTACCTTTTGATTCCAGGCGCCCTAGTCGTTCTCATCAAGGCATGGCTCGTGTTCCTCATCGTCTTCGTTTGGGCTCGATTCTCTCTTGCTCGTATCCGAACCGATCAAATTCTTGAGTTTGGATGGCGCATGCTCCTTCCACTCGCTGTCTTGCAAGTTGTTCTTGCAGCAGTCTACCGCCTCTATCTCTTCGATGTGGAAGGTATGAAAGACACCGTTTATGGAGGAACAGCATGGGATGCATTCGGCATCCCATTCCTCGTGCCAGCATTGACCACAATCCTGTGGCTTGCTCTCTTCTTCCTCTTGCTCAATGATACGGGCAAGAACGAACGCACTGCACGTATGTACCACGTGCAAACGGTGCAACCCGCAGGTACGCACTTACCTGGACAGGAATGAGGTGAAGAAACATGCCAACACACCCTCAAGCAAAACCAAACTTCCGAAATTTGTTCTGGTATCCGTTCAAGATTACGTTGATTACGGCACTACGAACATTCCCGTTCTTGGGTCGTATGTTCCCAAAGAAACTGGGAATGGGATACCACAACACCTCTCATCCAGAGTTTCTTGATGATGCAAGTGAACATAGAGCAAAAAGTCGTGCAAAGTACAACGACATTTCCAAGCAAGAATTCGCTCCTGACCGAGTTACATCAGATCTGTTCCCAAGCCTATGGAAGCCACAGACCGTTCAGTATCCTTACGAACGTCTCGAAGACATGGAGCCATGGCTCTTCGTTCCTGGGAATTACAACGGTCGAATCGGTGTCATTTGGGAAACCTGTACGGCTTGTAAGATGTGTGTCAACATTTGTCCAAACGACTGTTTGCACATGACCACCGAACTTCGTGTCGACGTTCTCGACAATGCTGAAGGTGAATACGATGGCTATGGCGCTGAACTCGAAGTCGGCGGCTATGCAGCCAAGTTCCGTGAAGAAGTCACTGAAGAACTCGAATCCTTCGATCTCATCACGGCTCACTCAGCACCCCCATCCGAGTGGCGATTTGCGCAAGTGTTGGACCTCTCAGGAAGTACCGCAACGGTCCGATGGAACGACTCAGGCCAAGAAGAAGTACTTGCACAATCAGAACTCCGAACGGCTGACGATCAAATCGTATCCGGACGAATCGACATTGGACGTTGTATGTTCTGCGGTCTTTGTATGGAAGCATGTGGGTTTACTTCCTTTTTCATGACCAATGAATACGATGGAATGTCAGGATTTAGTCGACAAGATCTCTGGTTTGATGCTAACCGTACGCGCGTTCTTCCTTCCGTCCACCAAGAAGCTGTAGATGGCGAACTTGCAAAGCGAGCAACCAAGGAACGGGACAAGCGTGCTAAGAAGGCCGCTAAGGCTGCTGAACCCGTTGCGGAGGCCAAGGAACTGCCCGATAAGGGGGATGCCTGAAATGGACGTCGCCTCGACCACTGAAACCATCATTTTCTTTGTCTTTGCAACGATCACCATTCTCGGTGCATTGGGACTCATCTATGCACAGCGAGTTGCTCACTCGATGCTTTCACTGATTTTCTGTTTCATGGCAGTATCAGGTATCTTCATCCTCATGGGTGCTGAATTCCTGGCAGCCATTCAGATTCTGGTCTACCTGGCCAGTGTCGGGTTGGTTGTTCTGTTTGGTATCATGCTGACTCGACGGCAAATTCAGGAGGAGGATTTTGAATGAGATTGATGTCCACGTTGACTCGTATTGGCCTGATTTTCCTTGCAGGTGCAATGATTACCGTTCTTGGAACGGCAGAACTCTGGGATGAGGAGCCGAAGGAAGTGACCACCGAAAACCTTGCGAACACATTGCTCGATGACTGGGCGCTACCTCTTCTCGTTCTTGGCGTGCTCATGGCGATGGCCATGATCGGTGCAGCATATCTCGTTCGTGACGAACGTCGGGAAAACCTGGAATGGGAACAGCGAGGTGAAGACGCATGATCGATCCAGCATGGGTAAGCGTTCTTTCCGCTATTCTGTTCATCATCGGTGTATGGGGCGCATTCACACGAAAGAATGCCATTATCGTCCTGATGTGTCTTGAATTGATTCTCAATGCTGCAAATCTACAATTCGTTGCAGCAGCCATCCAGCACGGTGATGCAACTGGGTGGGTTTACGCAATCTTTGCCATCGCCATAGCAGCATCAGAAGTTGCTATTGGTTTGGCCATCTTCCTTGCCATGTATGGCCAACACGAAACGATTTCACTCGATGATGTGAATCTCTTGAAACACTGAGGTGATAGAATGGGCGGTACATCAGAAACAATCAGTTCAACATTCATTGAGTATGCGATTTTCATCGTACTCTTACCAATGCTTGCATTCCCAATCATCCTCTTTTTGGGACACATCTTCAATGGCAATCAAACATGGGTCAAGTCTGCCAAAGAAGGTGGCCTAATCGCACTGCCAATCATGGTTGCGAGCTTCATCCTCTCGATACTGCTAATCTCCGAGTTTATCGGTCAAGGAACCGGTTCCCATCACATCGGGGACTGGCTCTCCTTTGGATGGATTAGTGAAAATGGAATGACCATCAACGAGAAGGTCTTCGGGGTAGGAATTTACATCGATCACGTCACTGTAATGCTCCTCTTCATCGCCTCTTTCCTCTGTATGTTGATCAACATCTTCAGCATTGGGTACATGAACACGGATCCAGTCAACGACAACCGCAACCACCGATTCTATGCTGAATTCGTTCTGTTCTGTTCTGGTATGCTCGGAATGGTTCTTGCTGATTCCTTCCTTTGGTTGTTCATCTTCTGGGAATTAATGGGTCTCTGTTCCTATCTTCTCATCGGATTCTATTACGAGAAGCCAAGCGCTGCATACGCTGCAAAGAAGGCGTTTTTGACCACACGTGTTGGTGACGTCTTCCTCGTCATCGGGTTGGTTATGCTCTGGAATCTCTTCGATTCACTCGATTATGCCGTCGTCTTCAACGAGGATTTGATCGCCCAAGTCGATCCTGGACAACTCCAACTCGCCCTTGGAATGATGTTCATTGGGGCAGTCGGTAAGTCTGCTCAATTCCCGCTTCACGTGTGGCTTCCTGATGCAATGGAAGGGCCAACACCAGTTTCCGCTCTTATCCACGCTGCGACCATGGTTAACGCAGGTTTGTACCTCGTTGCACGAATGTTCCCATTCTTTGGTGCACCATCGATGCAAGGCGAGTTGGTCGATCTTGCCTTCATTATCGCCGCAATCGGTGGCATCACTGCCGTCATGGCCGCTGCCATCGCTTTCGTTCAAGACGATCTCAAGAAAGTACTTGCATATTCAACCATGAGTCAACTCGCTTACATCTTCACAGGTCTTGGTGCAGCATTATGGTTGGCAAACTCGCTCGACTGGCATACAGATGCTGCAGCTCACAACATCGTTGTGGTTGCATTCGGTGCAGCCCTCTTCCACCTTTTCAACCACGCTATGGCCAAGGGAATGTTGTTCATGGCCAGTGGTTCAGTCATCCACGAAATGCATCATGCACACCATGATTTGCATCACCATGATGACGACCATGGTGATGACCATCACGACGATCATCACGATGACTTCGATGCACAGTCCATGGAGAACATGGGCGGTCTTGCGTCCAAGATGCCAATTACAGCCACTGCTATGTTGGTCGGTTCAGCCTCCATCATGGGATTGCCACTGATTGGCGGTTTCTGGTCGAAGGAAGGTATCATCGCCAACGCATGGCGTGTTGCACTTGAAGATCCACGCTTCTTCCTACCAGCAGCATGTGTTCTCATCGGTGCAGCCATGACTGGATTTTACATGTCCAGGATGTGGCTCAAGACGTTCGCAGGTAAGCCAAAGACCGAGGTTGCAGCAAATGTACACGAGCATACACCATGGATTCCAATTCCTCTGGTTACACTCACCTTCGTTTCGCTTTCAAGCGTCATCCTTGCCGGAATGATGTTTACTCACTGGGCTGGTGAACCGAACGGTGGCTACGAATTCTTTGGTGAAAAGGGCATGCTCAAAGGACTCATTTACGAGTTTGAGCACGTCTTTGCGAATTCAGATGCCTTCTTCTTTGTCTTGACGTATGTGGCCATTTTCATTGGTGCGATAGTTGGGCCCGGCCTTGCAATGGCGTTGTATGGTGGTTCACTCAAGGATGGCGAAAAGGCCAAGCCATGGATGCAACCGATCATCAGCCTCTCATCTCGAGTTAACGCAAAGCGTGGATTCGACAACAGTGCATGGGCAAACTCAGGTCTTTCCAACGCACTGAAAGAGCGTCTCTACTTTGACAAGTGGTATGATGCGGCTATGCTCAAACTTGTTGCAGGCTTTGCCAACATCAGTGCTGCTTTCGACCGAAACGTCGTCGATGGAACCATTAAGACCATTGAATCAACATCCCAGAAACTTTCAACCCAGGTTCGTCGACTTACGACGGGATCTGCCCGTGATTACATCATGATGGCGGCATTGGGTGTCCTTGTCATCTACCTCATGTTGGAGGTGATGATTTGAACATTGATTATCTATCGATGCTGGTCATCCTACCAATTCTCGCGAGCATCTTCCTGTTGATTCTAACATCGCGTCTCAATCCAGCAGCTCGTGCCAAATTTGACGCTCCTGTTCGAATGGCTGCTCTCATCATCTCTTTGGCAATGTTTACTGTTGCAACCTTGATGTTCCTAGGTCAAATTGGTGATGTAGGATGGAACGACATCACCTTCAACAGGTTTGAGTTCCAAGAGTCCTATGTTTGGATTGAACAACTTGGTATCACCTGGACAGTCGGTGTTGACGGACTTTCCTTCCCAATGGTTTGGCTGACTACGCTGTTGATGCCGATTACCATCATCGCAACTTGGAATGAGAAGGCAGGAGCCACCTACTTCCCGCTCATGCTGATGCTCGGTGGCGCATTGATTGGTGTCTTCGTCGCTCTTGACATGTTCATGTTCTATGTCTTCTGGGAATTGACACTCATTCCAATGTTCTTCATGATCCTCAAATGGGGTGGAAAAGACAGGAAGTACGCTGCTCAGAAGTTCTTCATCTACACCTTCACCGCTTCAGTCGTTATGTTGCTTGGATTGTTGACGATGTACTTCTTGATGGATACGCAAACCTTCAGCATGCAAGAAATGGTTGTTCAAGCGAGCGGTGCAAACGCAAGCGGTGCTTGGCTTGGACTTGAAGTTCAGAAAGCCCTGTTCATTATGCTCATGCTTGGGTTCCTTGTCAAGCTCCCAGCAGCCCCGTTCCACACGTGGCTTCCAGATGCACACGTTCAGGCACCGACAGGTGGATCGATGATGTTGGCTGGTGTGATGTTGAAGATGGGTGCCTACGGTATGTTCCGATTACCAATCTCCTTGTTCCCACGTGCGTTGGAAGAATTCCAATTCATCATCATGATGATCGGTCTCGTTTCCTTGGTATGGGGAGCAATTGTCTGTCTCGGACAAACCAATCTCAAGAAGATGGTTGCTTATTCATCCGTTTCACACATGGGTGTCATCCTCTTGGGAATCGCAAGTATGCAGCCGCTTGGTTGGGCTGCTGCGCTCTTCATGATGTTCGCTCACGGTATCATCAGTCCAATGCTCTTCGCCGTTTGTGGTGCATTCAAGCACCACTATCATAGCATGGAGATTGGAGCAATGCGCGGCATGGCTAAGCATTCACCATGGCTTGCGACAAGCATGATGTTTGGTTGGATGGCTTCACTTGGTCTTCCATTGCTCGCAGGATTCGTTGCAGAATTGATGCTCATGGTTGCCTACTGGCATGCATACGGCTGGTGGATTATCTTCCCAGGTCTTGTTCTTGCGATAACCGCAGCTTACTATCTATGGTCCATGCAGCGAACCATCTTCGAAGGTGGAGAGGCAACACAACCTCCAGAAAGTTTGCATGGAGACCCAGTACCTGACATCGACAACTCAGAAAAGATTGCAATGCTCTTGCTTGCAGCCTTTACCATCCTCTTTGGTATCATGCCATGGATTTTCCTCGATATGATGGATATGTGGACTCGAAGCGCTATGGCGTTCCTTGGTTTCGGAGGTGCCTGATATGTCATCACACAACGGATTTGATTCAGACATGATCGAAACACTCGGTCCAGAATTTACGATCTTTGTTGGGCTTCTCCTCATCATGATCGTTCCGAACGTAGGAAACGGTACGTTCCGTGTCCCCGGAACCTCAATTCGAGTACCTTGGCTCTTTGGAGGAACTCGCTTCAAAGCGGTCGCATCCCCACGTCTACCTGGCCTATTGGCTGTTCTAACGATGGCCCTTGCATTGTTCCAAGTTGTTTGGTACCTTTTCGACGCTTCTTCATCGGACGGTAAGGTCATCTCAAGTGAGAACGGACTTGAAATCTTCAAGGTGAATATGTTTTCTCGAATTTTCGAAGCCATCTTCTTCGCAGCGTTACTTCTTGCAGCCATTGCTTCGCTTGACCGCTTGCCAACAGGATCTCAGAAGAGCGATGACATCGATGTTCTGTTTAACAACCGTCGTCAGGCAGACTTCTACATCTTGATGCTCACTTCAGCGCTCGGAATGAGCGTTGTTGCACTTGCTCAAGACATGTTTGTCCTGTTCGTAGGATTGGAACTTGCTTCGTTTTCGACCTACATTCTTGTTGCGTTCCACAAGGAGACACGAGCGGGTTCAGAAGGTGGTGCCAAGTATTTCATCGTAGGTTCGGTTGCTTCAGCGGTCGGCCTTTATGGTATGAGCATACTCTACCTATGGGCAGGCAAAGATGGTGGCGGTCTCCAATTTGATAACCTCGCGCAAACATGGGCAGAGCAAGGAGCAACGTCACTCAGCATGATGGGTCTTGGTTTTGTCCTAGTTGGATTTGCTTTCAAGATCAGTGCAGTTCCATTCCACTTTGCTGCTCCAGATGCTTATTCGGGTGCAAACAGTCCAGTTGCTGGCGTCCTTGCAACGGCAAGCAAAGCCATGGGTATGCTTGGTTTGATGCGTGTTCTTCTGATCATTACAGTACCAGATATGGAAGCAGACGGGTCAGCAGTTTGGATTGGCCTCCTTGGTGTCCTTGCAGCCGTGACGATGACCTGGGGCAACATTGCAGCTCTCGGTAGTGACAATCCAAAGCGTATGCTCGCTTACTCATCGGTTGCTCATGCAGGTTACATGTTAGCAGCCTTGACCGCTATCGGTGCTTGGAATTGGGGATTGGTTGACAATGCAGGTGATGCCATGGATGTTGTTGTTGCAGCACTTCTCTTCCATATGTTCGTTCTTGTCTTCTTTAAGCTCGGGGCTTTCCTCGTGCTCGGTATTCTTGAAATGGAGGGTGGAGCATCCCGTCTCTCATCCCTTGCAGGACTCGGTAAGCGAGAACCGCTTCTCGCAGTGGCCATGTTCTTGTTCATGATTTCACTTGCCGGTGTCCCACCAATGGCTGGATTCCTCTCCAAGTTGTTGGTTATCATGGGTATTGTCGAAGTTGCTACCGGAACAGGTTCGCTTTCTTCTATCGGGGACGCTCACTGGGTTTGGTGGCTCGCTCTGTTGATGGTTATCAACAGCGCAATATCGATGTTCTACTATCTGCGCATTGGAGTCGTTATGTACTTCCATGAGCCTGAAGAGGGTCGTAAGGGTCCTCTTGCTTCTGGAGCATCGATCCGCATCGCCATCGCACTTTGTGCGATTGGAACGGTAGCGTTTGGATTGGCCGGTGGCGAACTCATCGACCTTTGCCGAGATGCTGCTGAATCACTCCGTTGAGGAGGGGCGACTTCAAGAGGGGTTGACCTCTCGAAGCACATGGTGAGACCCTATGGGACGACGTCATGAGGAAAAAGTGGACGAGGAAGAACTCGCACGCTTGGAAAATCCTGAAGGCTCATCTGGGAAAATCCGAGTAAAACTCCCAAACGATGGAAAATCGAAAGGCGAACTCGGCTACAAAGGCGAAATGTTCGCTCTTGCTGAGGAGATTCTTGGTGGACGACGAGTCACCGTTCTCTGTGCAGATGGTGAAACACGAATGGCTCGCATACCAGGAAAAATGCGTCGTCGACAATGGGTTCGTGAAGGTGACTTGATCATCGTTTGGCCATGGGATTTTCAAGATTCAAAGGCGGATGTAAAGCACCGCTATACCAAGACACAGGCAATGTATCTCTCAAGGAAGCAAGTCTTGCCTGAAGTAGTCGACATGTTTGGAATGAATTCACGTAGTGATGATGATGATATTGGTGATGACTTGTTCGGTTCATCCGATGCTCCAGAAGAAGTAGAAGTCGCCGATGGTGACGATGAGGACGTTGACGACATGTTTGGCTCAGATGATGACGACGATGATGTTGACGACATGTTTGGCTCAGATGATGACGACGATGATGTTGACGACATGTTTGGCTCAGATGATGACGAGGAAGCTGTCGAAGAACAACCGGTTGTCGAGGACATGCCAGAACCTGAACCACTGGATGATGATGACGATGACGACGACGATATCGATGCATTGTTTGCCTGATATGGCAAAGGATTGAAGTTTAACGAACACCAACCAAGAGATGAGGAGTGTTCGCATGAGCCGTTCTGGTGACGATTGGGATGAGTTAGCGGAACGCACCCGTCAACGTAAACAAACGCGCAGAAAGCGGAACAAGCGTCAACGCTCAGTCGAAGAGCAAGCAGATTATGACTACAATGAGGAACATACTTCCAAATTTGTTTCTGAATTGACTAAGACGGACAGCCAATACAACTGGATGAAAGAAGAAAAGAACAAACGAATGTTTCAGAAAATCGAAAAACGCATCCAGGGGGCAATGGGTAGTGGTACATACGATTGGGTTGACCGCCGTGTTTTCGATCAAGTCTTTGACCGTCTCACCCTTATGTCACTCTACAAACTGATGAATGCTGGAGTCTTAGACACGCTTGACTTCCCTGTTGCACGAGGAAAAGAAGCTCACGTCTTCCATGGAACGAACCAAGAAGGGAAGAGTGTAGCCGTCAAAATTTTTCATACTTCAAATGCAGTTTTCAAGAATCTGATGCAATACATCGAGGGTGATCCTCGATTTGGAGGACTTCGGCGACGTCATCGAGATCTTGTCGATATTTGGGTACGTAAAGAACATCGCAATCTGATGCGGCTTCATCGATGGGGCTTACCCGTTCCTCAACCAATTGCCATTCAGAAGAACGTCCTTATCATGGACTATCTTGGAACGGAATCTCAACCATCGCCAAAATTACGTGATGTCAAAATCGACCATCCACAGGCTGTTTACGATGAAATGCTTGAATTCCTCGCCGTCTCATGGCAAAAAGCAGAGTTGGTGCACGGAGATTTTTCTCCGTACAACATCCTTTGGCACGGTAATGCTCCGATGGTTATCGATGTCGGTCAAGGTGTGATACAACACCATCCAAAAGCAAAGGAATTCTTGGTTCGGGATGTGACTCGTCTTGTCGAATGGGCCAACAAGAATGGAATGAATGTCGAACTCGCTGATGCAATGTACGATGTGCTAGAGATGGATCTTTCACACATTGTTGAACGAACGGAAGAAGAGTGAATCACTCTTCTTCCCAAGTAATCGATTCGTCATCGGCCATTTCCATCATAGCCTCGACTGCTTCGTCATCTTCTGGATTGATTTGACTGGCACGAAGACGTCTTCCTCGACGTTCCGAGATATCAGCAAGTCCTGGAACGAGTCCATCAAATCCATCTGCTCGCCCCTCATCTTGGCGTGTTTCGATGTATTCTAAGGAACGATTGTCCATCTTCATTCGCTTACGACTACGTTCGAGGAACGACAGAACACTCCCATGTTCAGAACCTCCGGCAATCATCTCAACGGCTTGACGAGCTAAAGCAAGGCCATCAGCATCCCCTACGAGAACGACCGTTGATTTGTAGATGGTAATTTCAACATCGGTTAGATTTTCGATTAGCCTTCGAATCTTTCCTTGACTTCCGATGATTCTGGCGCGGATACGACGTTGCTGTTGGGAACGCTTGCCTACGAAATCCTTCAAATCAACCATTTCGAAGAAATTGTCATCCTCAAGCAGACGAATTGCTGCTTTAGGGGCCATACCTCGCCCAACGGCTTTGATCACGTCTGGGAATTTCATCGCCTTGATTGGGTCGTATGAACCGGGTTCTCCCCAAACAACCTCAACATCACCTGATTCAGAATCGATGTGAAATTCTTTTGCGCCCGAGGCCTCTCGTAGTGCTTTCGCAGTCGAACCTTTTGAACCAATGAGAACAGCGATTCTGTCCTTTGGAATACGTGGCAGCCCTTGTCGCATGTATCAATGCCTCCTGCCACTCTTTTTCAATCTCGTTGTTGAAGCAATGCAACAACAAACCCGACACAAATCAGAGCAGTGAGGGTCGGGGCGAACGATGGAACGAGACCTGGACTTGAAACATCAGCACCTGTGACCACCATGTAGTGGTCGTTGTTGATCTCGCTGTTCTCGTCAATGACATTGGTTGGGTCGATACGTAAACGCAGGTCGTATTGGCCACTGTTTGGAACAGTGTACGACCATTCAATGGTCTCAATCCCGTCATTTAGAGAACCTGCTAGTAGAGTTTGGACCTCCATCACAGTCCATTCTGTCGTTGCACTTCGATCAGCAGGGGCTGCTTCCAAACTTAACACAACTGCTCCTCCATAGCCTTGATTTGATCTCAACTCACCAGTGATGGTCACGTTACCGAAGGTTTCGCCCGGGCGCACGACCAAGCGATCCACATCTGTGGCCGTTGCATTCCAAGATAAGTCGAGTCCTGGCATCACTTGGAAAGCACGAGGTTCGGTTGTATCCGAATTCCCTGCCTCATCAGAAATTGTTGCACGCAGCATCAGGTATTGACGAGACTTCGTTGCCCAATTGGCCATCGCTAATCCACGGTCCAAGCCTGAGCCGGGAAGTTCCAACCACTGACCTGAAAGGTCCGGGGTGAGGCCAACGCCGTTGGAGTCAAATCCATACTGCAAAGAGACGGCACTTACATCGATTCCAGATAGAAGGTCATACGTCGAATAGGATATGTTTGCAGTTCCAACCAAATCTGTGGTCAATGGATCAACTGTCCATCCAACAAGCTCAGGCATGGACGTATCGACACGTACTGTTTCGGTAATGGTGTTTCCAATGTTCCCAACACGGTCCGTGGCTCGCAAGGAAATGCTGTGGTTCCCTTCGCTTAGATCAACGGTGTGAGCGTTGACGGTCAGAGCAGTCCACGTACCTCCGTCGACTTGGAGTTCAACGAAGTCAACCCCGCTTCCGGAACCATCGTTGGCAGCATCAAGAATGCCACTGATACTCACTGAAGTTGTGGATTGCCATGTGTTTCCGTTCCCAATGGACACACTACCCATGACCGGTCCAGTCCGGTCAATACCGATGAAAATCGTTTCCGAACTGCTCAATCCAGAATTGTCGAATACAGTGAGTCGAGGATTCCAAGTACCCTCTGAAAATGAACCACTGCTCCAGTCCCAACCATAGGAGAGTGAGGTTGGGCCATCGGTTGCTGGACTACCTGGGCCGGGGACGTTCTGGAGTGTTGCTCGATCGAAGTCATCATCTGAAATGCCGTATCGGAATTCAATTGTTCCTGTTTCACTGACATTGAACCACGCTCGATCGGTGCTTGCTGAACCTGTTCCGATATCTGGGGACAAAGCGGTAAAGACTGTGATTTCAGGGATATGATTGTCGATGGTGAATTCATCACTGGTTGTGATGGTTACATCGCTGACATCCGTATCCCACCCCGTTGCACGAAGGGTGTAACTCCCATTGGAATACGATGTTGAATCAAAATTGAACAGCCAAGGCGAACCTGTGAGGTTTGTCAACGTCGAATACGAACCCCCTACCTCGGCGATTTCGACCAAGATAGAATCGATTGTTCCAGAACCCGTCATAGTAAACGTAACCGTTTTCAAACCGGTCACAGACTCATCCTCTCCGGGACCGTTTGAAAAGACAATACTCATAGCAGATGTACTGAGTGGTTCAGGATTCTCATCAAGGTGTGATGCTACGGGCGGTGAGACCGAGAGCATGGATAAGAGAAGGAAGGTGACGAGGCTGACAGCAACAACTCTCCCTCCCATGCTTTGCCTAGATATGCGACCACCCTTCAAATCTCCCCTTCTACCATGAGAATTAGTAGGGTCTCGTAGGGGTATTGACCAGATGGGTTCAAGTGCTTTGCATGTCGTCGAATTACTATGGCGAGAGGCGCATACGCAGTCTGTTGTGTTCTCCTGATGTTGACTTCCATTGCAGTAGTCCCAGCAAGTTCGTACGATAGCAACGGTGTACAGGCTTCGGAACAGACGTTGAGCATCCTCCCTGCAAGCCCAACTGAAGGTGGCTCAATCACAGGTTCATTGACGCTCCAAAACACCAATTCACAACTTGCAGCAAACGTTGAGTATTCGTTCTATGCAGACGCCATTTCACCAAGCACTCGTCTCTTAACATCAACGGAGAACATTGCTGCAAATGACTTTGCAACCGTTTCTGCAACTTGGGATGGCCTTTCAGAAGGTGAACACAAACTCTGGGTCAGTTATTCTTACAACAACGGACCAGTTCAGGAGTTTTACCACTCGTTTACAGTCGAAGGACTTCCAAATTTGTACATCCTGGAAACTTCAATGAATCCTGATTCAGGAATTCATGCAGGAGATACGGTTGAGTTGAACACGAAAATCGGAAACATTGGGAGCGTTGACGCATCAGCATCGCATCTCGGAATCAATTATCCTGGTTCAACGACCGACGTGGAACTACCAACTGACGCTATTCCCGCAGGATCCGAAGTTTGGGTAAACACCACCTTCGTGGCGCCCCCAACAGGCACGTATGACATCATTCTCACGCCAGATGTACAAGACGGAATCTTGGAATCTTCTGAACTAGGGAAAGAAGCAACGGTTCCTTTGAACGTCGATGCTCGAATGGATTTGTCGCATGAAGGTGATGTGACAATTACCGTCACACAAGGCTCTCTGATTGGCCCATGGACCGTTTCTGGGGTTCTAGCCCGTGAAGCAGGCGAAGGAACAACAATCGTTCCAATGGTCTTAGAGTTCCGTGAAGGAGCCTCCGTGATCCGCTCATTGCAAGCGTTTGATGTGACGATTTCAGGAACGGGGTACACTCAGCAAACATGGACAACATCGATTACAAGTTCGGACATTGCAGGGCTTCCAACTGGACAATACACTCTTGCAGTGAACATCGATCCCTTCCAATCAGGCTCGTTTACACAAGAGAGTACCGATAACGATGTTCTCTTAACGACCTTTACGCTTCCTGAAATCCCTGATGTCTTTGTTGATCCGTTAGCCCTCGCAAACCTTTCTTCAGTGCCTGCAGGCGAATTCGTGAATTGGTCGATGACTGCAACCAATACAGGGGATGTAACCGTTTCCGGGACGTTCCTATACACGTGGGAAGGACAAACCTTCGAATCTCCGTTGATTCTACTTACCACTGGACAGACCTACACCTACACGACTTCTCGTGGAACATCTTTGGAGCAACATACTGCAGAAATTAGCGTGCAGTGGAGAGCCGCGTCAGGTTCCTACGATCGAGTTCCAACCAACAGTGTCGCCACTGGATCTGTTTTGGTTGAAGCGAATCTTCAACTCTCCTGGGATGGTGACTCAATGGTCTTATTCGATGATGCGGGTGATGTCGCAACTTTCCCGCTCGAGTCGGGAGAGAAGTACACGATGACGCTTGATGTCAAGTCAACACGTGGAAGTGGTGACGTATCCTTCACCTGTAAAAACAGTCAAAACACGTGGGATACAATCGATGTATCCATTGCAAAGCCAGGTGATCGGGCTGAGGTTTCTTGCACCTTCACTGCATCAGGAAGGATGTCGATTGTCCAAATGGTTCCATCCGATGCGATGATTGTTTCAACCTATGAACGCTCGTTCTCAACGGCCTTTGCAGATGGAAATGATGCGAGTGGAGGCAACAGCGACGGGACTGGAACGGCCGTTCTCATGTTTGTTGGAGCTTTGGCTTTGATTGGTATATTGGTCGCTGCAATCATCCTTACACGAGAGCGTGAAGAAGAAGTTGAGCGTGACATTTTCAATTACTGTCCAGCGTGTGACGGTGAACTTGAAGGCGATGAAAACCGTTGTCCACATTGTTCCTTCAACTTGCGCAAGGCACGTTCGCAATTCCACGATTGTCAGGAATGTGGCGAATCGATTCCTGATCTTATGGAGAACTGCGCTTATTGTGGTGCAGAACAAGATGTATCATCCTACTTTGAACGACGTGAGCGACGTATTCGCGAAGTTTCAGAAGAGAAGGAATTGGTTTCTCTTCCTGAAGAGGATGAAGACGAAATTGTCAGCGGTTCAGAAGACTTTGCTGATGCAGTCAAAGAATTCGGTTACGATGAATCCAATCTCGAGGACGAGTGGGATGAGAATGTTGTGGCAGCTGAACAAGAAGTTACGGCTGCTTACGATCTACGAAATGCTGACGAAATAGCAATGGAAGACATGACCGAAGAGGAAATCGAAGCAATGCAGAGTCAAGTGGTCACCACACTCAAGACTGTTGCAGAGTCCTTCGAAGGCCATGATTTGGATGCATTCCTGCCAACCAAGGATGAGATGAAGTCGCTCAAGGACGACGGTGCTGACAAGGATGGAGATGCTTGGACAACCCTCTCAGCGAGTGATGCACAAATCCGCGGTGATCTCTACGAACTCACTGGTGAGGAAGGTGTTATGCCCGGAGAGAAGGTTCACGTTGGAATGGGCATCACTGACAGTTCGCTTGCAGGAAACGAAATCAAAGAAGCAAGTGCAGACTTCGCATTCGAAGATGAATCCGAATTACCGCTTACTGTCGAAGACGGTGACAAGACTGTTGCTGCAAAGCCTCGACGACGACCACGTCGTAAGCGAGAGGCTGAAGTCGAGACAGCAGATTGTGGCGCATGTGGGGCAGTGATTCCTGCAGATGCAAAAGAATGTCCAACGTGTGGGGCAAAATTCGAGTGACGGTTGCCTGTCAGCACTCATAGGGTTCGTCATCGCTTGCGCTCGGAGTCATTCTTGCGTCATTCAGGCAAGGTGGTTGAATTGCTCCGTTCGTTTGAACACTTCCCCGTGACGGGGTGATTTTCATATCATTGAGTCGAGTGGCATGTCCATGCAGCAGAGGTTGTTGACGGTCTTTGTGGCTCTCTCGATGCTGCTTTTATCGACATCAGGTTGCATTGGTCTTCTCCAGGGAAGAGAGTACATGGAGCATCTCCGTGGTGATGTCAAGCAAGATACATCCGTTGAAACAACCGTAGTTGAATATGCCTTCACTAACGCTGAGGTACAACAGGCATTCAATGAAAAATTTACTGTTGATTCTGAAGTTACGAAGATTGGTGTCTATTTCAAAACTGAAATGGCAGGAGAAATCGTGAAAGATTTTTTTGAGCAACTTGGAATATTAGACCCTCGTGAAGTTGAAGTCGAAATCAAGGATCCATCCGGGGCAGTCAAGTACAACGCAACACACATTACAACCAAAACAGCCCCGTATGTATTGATTGAACCTGAGTCTGATGGCGAATTTATTTCCGGTGAATGGCAGATTGAAATTACTGGAACGGGTGGAGGATTCCTTACAGAGCAAGACAACTTCCTTCTCAGTGTCGATGTGACCAGAACCTGTACCATCTATCCCCAGGATGATGTATGCGTTGTCGATTAGACAAGTGATTCACTGCAAGCGTATCGCCGACTGCAATTACGACACTTGCCTTCACGTTCATGGTTTCGCGTGGCTCCGCCTTCAATCATTAACCGTTGAACTTCAATGATGCTTTCTTGTAGATGCTGTTTTGCGTGTTCATCCCAGAAGACTTGGTGCAGGTCATCCTCTCCATAGCGAAGGATGCCGTATGGCGGGGTTTTTTTGGTGCTACTCTCGACCAATGAAATGTATGCGAGTAGTTGCAGACGGTGGGATTGATGTGGCTTCCTAGGAATCTTCCCTGTTTTCTGTTCGACCGGAATAAATTCACCATCAATGATGACAATTTGATCGGGGCGTCCACGAAGTCCTGACACCTCGTCCTTCAGAAGATCACTGCTTCTGTCATCATCAGAATACAACAACTCTGTTCCTTCCTCGAGCCCAATTTTTTCTCGACTGGCAACCATTTGGTTTTCAGCTTTGAGGGAGCGTTGGAGTTGCCATGTTGCAAAAAATGTCCAGATGAAGGCGATGACAATGAGGACAAATCCGGCCTGACTTCGATCCTCAGCAGCGACCAATGCAATAGCATGGACTCCAATGACAATTGTAGCCAAGAGTAATCCCGCTTCGGTTTTTCCTGCCGAAAACCATCCTCCTAAGAATCCAATTGGGCTCCATGTTGGTTCAAGACCAGTCGAGGCAAAGCGATGCTTCATCTCACGAATTTCTTTCATACTCCGTTCGATTTTGAACCAGTTTCGCCACGGGAGAGCAATAGAGAGAATTGCTGCAATAAGACAAGATACCGACCACATCGACAGTACCTTCGCGAATTCGATTGGTGAATTCATAACATCATCAATGTAGAGAAATGCCAATGCATCAATCGCAAAGGCGATGACAATTCCATACCACCATGACCAGATGAGAAGGGAACGACGCATACGAATCAGCGCTTCTTGGAAGTCGCTCATTTCGTTGTGAATTACCTTGTGTTTCTCAACACCTTCCTCAACCGCTTCACCGATGCCCGAGGCTCCTTCTTTGGCAAGTTGCCAAGAAAGTGGACAATACATGAAGCGCTCCAAGTCACTTGCACTCACGGGCAAGGGCGTACCCAAATCATCGAGATAGTAGCCTTCTGGGCCTGCTTTTCCATCCGCAAAAGTGGCCCCCATAATTTCATCTTTGAACCGAATAGATTTGATTTCTTCCCCTTCTTTCATCAAAAACGTAGTTTGGAGATGATGCGAAGCGGTTAAGAAGAGGGTTCAGGTCGGTTGCTTGCTGAGGCACTACTATGTCTGAAGAAACAGGGCTCCTGATTCCACTCGAACTCTACGAAGAATCCGGTGTGAACATCGGTACAAAGCAAAAGAGTGCTGACATGAGCCGTTTCATTGACACCGTCAATTCTGACGGTCTCTACCTTCTTAACCTCAACCAAACCGATAACCGCATTCGAATCATCGCTTCTTTCTTGAACCAATATGAGCCAAAGCAGATCATGGTTGTCTCCGCTCGTCAGTACGGACAACGGCCAGCTCGAATGTTCGCTGAAGCAATCGGAGCAAATTCCGCAGTTGGTCGCTTCATTCCTGGAAGCCTTACCAATCCAGCACTCCGTTCTTACAAGGAACCGGACATCCTTTTCGTCACAGACCCAGCATCGGATCAGCAATCACTTAGAGAAGCCGTCAACACAGGCCTTCCAATCGTCGGATTGGTCGATGCAAACAACAAGTTGCGAAACGTCGATGTTGCACTCCCTGCCAACAACAAGAGCCGACACTCCCTCGCTCTTGTTTACTGGCTCCTCTCTCGTGAAGTTCTCAAGTTGCGTGGACAAACCACCGATGAGGCATGGGCAGAAGCGAATGATCTCGAAGATTGGAAGTCAACCTTCTGAGATTGGCTTCAAAAAATCAGAAATCGCTTGCGCGGATTCGTTCACATCCGATAATTCGTGCATAAGCGTTCGAACAGATTTTGCTCCTGGCAATCCTTTTGAAAAAGCAATAGCATGTCGCTGCATTGTTTGCTTAGCGAGACCAGTCGTTTCCCGACAAAGGGCTACATATCGATCCCAACACCATCGACGGGAAGCAAATGCCTTTGATGTCTCAGACATCTTTTCCCATTCGTTCTGATGTTCCTGAACCCATGGTAATTCAGATTCTTCCATCCATCCCAGTCCAACCTTGATTTGGGCAAATACATCCGGACGTCCAATTGCTGCACGACCAATCATCAATCCTGATGCATTGGTTAATTCCAAGCATCTCTGAGCGCTTTGCGCATCAGTAATGTCTCCATTCGCAACGACCGGGACCTCTACAGAATTGACCGCCGTTTGTATGGTCTGCCAATCAGCAATTCCCGAGTACCGTTGCCGTAATGTTCGTCCGTGAATGCACAAGCGCTGAGCTCCCACTCTTTCGAGTGATTGACAAATATTGACTGCATTGTTGGGGCCTTGTCCAGTGCCCAGTCGCATCTTTGCCGTGACTGGAACATCAACCGCATCGACGATGCTCTCAACCATCGTCACAAGTTTTTGCGGTTCTCCCATCAATGCTGCCCCCGCACAAATGTTCGTAACTTTAGGAGCAGGACAGCCGAAATTCAAATCGATGACATCGGCAGAATCTTGGAGCATTGTAGCAGCCTTGACCATGTCATCCATCTCGCCTCCAAAGATTTGAGGAATGAAGGGTTGCTCTCTTGGATCGGATTCCATTTTTCTCCAAGATGCAGTCGCTTCACGGCTCAATGCCGTACTGTTTGTAAATTCAGTAATCGTTATGTCTGCACCGCATTCCTTTGCTAGCAAACGGTACGGAAGATCGGAGACACCTGCCATTGGAGCGAGATAGAGCGGCCGTTGTTCGCCCGACCATGGCTCGTAGGTGTCGAAACCAAGTTTTCCCATCATGCATCGCCCGTGGTCATGACCTCTTCAATCATCGTGCCAACACGTCGTATTCGCCGTAGCAATCGATCAAGTCGAGCAGTGATGTTTACCTTTGAATCAGTAATCGATGAACCAATCAAACGGTAGCCAAGCGGCAAACGCCCACCGAGTAAGTTTAGCAGCAGCATTTGATCTGATGCGTCGATGCTTTGCATGGCTTCCTGAACATCTTCAATGGTTAACTTACCCTTGCTCAGTGGTTGGAGCAATGAAGCATGACGTTTCTCAGGAATCAGTCGCACGAAACCACCTTTCTTGAGCAGCCAATCCTCTCCTCGTCGTTGGTGTTGTGTCATCATCGCAGTCCAGAGTGCCGATGCAAGTCGGTCTGTTCGAGGAATTCGCTCTACTAAACCACAGGCTCGGAATCGTTCCAAGATTCGACCAATTCGTGCTTTCTGTCCACCAAATTTCTCATGGGCATCATCCAATGAAATTGGAGTGCCCGAATGAAGCAGGAGATGAAACAGTTGTTCTGAAACAGAATCGGTGAGAATTTCGTTCCCAGGCCGATCACCAAGTAATCCGAAATCAGCCATCCACTGAGTAACAACTGAACCACCTTCCTGAGGGGGGCGATAATCGATGATGCTAACATTGAGTGGAAGTTGTGAATCCTCTGCGATTTCGTTTTCCAAGGTGACCCCTTCACGATTCCAATGGGCTTCAAGACCATCCATTTTTTGCTCTAGAATCAATCTGTATTGTGCAAAACACAATTCAAGAGCTTGTGACAAACCACCTCCTCTGAGGATGTACGTTCTCCAACCTTTGCCTTCGTTTGTGTAAGAGAGTAATCCCGATTGACTGAGTCGAGAAAGGTGATGATTCAGTGCAGCAGGAGTCATCGCAAGTTCATCAGAGAGTGCTTGAGCATCCCATGATTTGCTTGGATTTGGGAAGAAATGATCTCTCAACATTCGATGTATTGGTGAAGCAGCCCCGTAATCAGCAGTTGCATCACCCTTTCTTCGAACAAAACAAAACGACTCGACAAACCATCCAACCAATCGGTCAACCGAACGGTCGGTAGTCGGCATCGGAATCTCTTCCAATTTGACATTGAGCATAGTAAACGACGCATGGCGATGGTCTTTGAAGGCTATGCAACAATTGCTTTTCAGAAAGCGAAAATTAAGCCTGCGCACGACGTCCATCGTCCCATTGATAGGACAATCGTTCGGATCGACGGAAGGTATCGATTTCGATATGCGATGCGAGATTAAGTGCGTCTTGCCGCAAGACTCCTCTACGACGTAGAACCTTAATTGCGGAATGAACACTCGCTCGTGAACGACCAATACGTCGAGCAAGTTGGGCTTGGGAACGAGGGACTCCCTCTTCGAGGATATCATCGATCACTTGGCGCTGTACTGCTGAGAGACCAATGGGAAGGCTTGATGCCATTCGCTGATGGTCACTTGAAACCGATTGAAGAAGTTCCACTTGTGAAGGACCTCCTGCGAAGTAGCACGTTCTTCCATTGACGGGCATCACAGTGATGCTTCCTTGATTCTGCATTACATCCAAGTGATGCCGAAGTGTGCCATTTGCAGCACTGAGTTCGTGTTGCAATTCCCGATAGCACAGCCCAGGATGGCGCTCAAGCGTTCGAAGAACACGTGTACGGAATGGATGTTCACTTGATTGTCGTTTGGTTGAAATGCCACCAAAAGCAAGTGCTGAGGCAGTTGATGCCATGGCCGCTACGCCATGAGCAATGCCTGCAAATCCTCCTGCAGCTCCTGCGATTCCTGCAGCGAGCCAAGGCCGTTGCCGAACCCATTGTGCAAGAAGTGCCATAGGTTGAGGATGACCTCTTTGTATCTTAATTCATCGTATTGATGCATCTACGAACTAATGATGGATCCTTGATGGATTTTCATGAAAGCTACCAATGGAGAAAGGAGACGTCCGCAAGTCAATCCATGGCTGGATAGCCTGTAGGTCACGCGAACAGGGGGACCATCGGTTACAATCCGCTCGACCAGACCTTCATCGGCAAGGTATCGAAGCTTATCGGAGAGTGTACGGGATGAGATTCCCTTGAGAAGGTGTTTCATCTCGTTGAATCGTCGGTCACCAGCGATGTAGAGCGTTGAAAGAATCTCGATAGTCCATCTTGACCCAAACACATTGAGCGCTTCAACAGCAGCATCGACCTCCCAATTCAAATCAAATCGCCCTTGTCCTGAATGGTCTTCAAGAAGAGATCGAACGAACCCACCAATCTGAATCGTCTCGCCAATTTTGTCGCTTACAATCTTGAGTTCAGTGGTTGGGAGGACCATTGGTGGTTCTGGCATGATGTTCCGATTGAATTCGCATACTTGATTTCTTTTCAACACCGATTGGAACGGATTGCAGCAACTTCTTAGCTCAATCACTTATTCGGTGGTTTCCAATTCTTGTATTCGAAGTGGGCCGGTTGGGCGTCATTGTTGTTCTTTTGGTTGTATTCATTGATGCGTTCGGCGAGCCAAGTGAACCACTCCAGCCGTGTTTCATCGTACAAGCGTCGCTCATCTTCAATAAGAGGCAACATTTTCTCATGCGAAAACACGATCAGGCCTCCATAGATGTCATACACAAGATGAAAATCGAGATCGCCTCGGTGAACGAGAGCGCCAAGGGTTTCCCAAGTTGTGGCCAACGTTAGAACATGCTTCCATTCATCACCGTGGTGTTGCTTTAACTCTTCCATCGTGGAAATGTCCGGCTGACTTGACATAGCGACAACGGCTCCAACGAAGTCCGGTTTATGCAAGTGCTCCGAAAGGATGAGCGCACCTTGACTCTCTCTGCTTGCTTTCATTTCCTTGATTTGGTACCATGAATAAACGGCGGCGCCGAGGATGGTCAGTAATCCAATGACTTCTGCATAATTTGCGGCAGTATCGAGGTCCATGACTTTAGGTTGGTAGGTCAGTCCTTAATTTGTCCGAATTGATGTCCTCTACCCACGTAAATGAACAAAACGCAAGAGCGTATGATTCATGAACGGTTTACCAGTCGTTGGCCTCATGAAGGCTGTCGAGAACGTTGCAATCATCGGTGCAGGAAACATGGGTTCGGGTATTGCACAGAAAAGTGCACAGGAAGGATTCAATGTGCAAATGGTCGACAGAGAGGCACAATATGTTGCTCGCGGCCGCTCAATCATCGAGAATTTTTTGCAAGAAGCCATCGAGCGTCGAATCTTCTCACAAGACGAAGTGAATGCCACTCTTGCACGAATTACAGATGTTGTCGGTACGGAAAATACAGCTGCCGATACGGACCTTGTCATCGAAGCAGTCTTCGAGGATTTTGACATCAAAACGGCCGTTTTTACCGCACTGGACGAAGCCTGTGATGAAGGAACAATTCTCGCTTCCAACACCTCCTCGTTGTCCGTCAACGCCCTTGCAGAAGCAACCGGTCGTCCAGATCGATTTGTTGGATTGCATTTCTTCTACCATCCTGCTAAGAACCGTTTGATTGAGGTCATTCCAGCAGAAACAACGTCTAAAGATACCCTCGAGCGAACAGTTCAGTACTGCCGAACACTTGGCAAAGTCGTCATCGTTTGCAAGGACCGACCGGGTTTCGTTGTCAACCGCTTCTTCGTTCCATGGCTGAATGAAGCATGTTTGTTGCTTGAAGAAGGCTTTGCAACAGCAGCACAAATCGATGCAATTTCGTGCAAAGCATTCCGAATAGGGCTCGGTCCATTTGGATTGATGAACCTCACAGGTCCACCTATTGCATTGCATTCCACAGATTATCTTGCAGAACAATTGAACACGCCTCGATACAACGGTGCTCAGAACCTTCGAGACCTTGTTGAGAACAATGCAATGTGGCCGATTGAAGACAATTCTGAGTACACCCAAGACCAATACACAACCGTATCTGAACGCCTCCTTGGCGTTGTCTTTGGTGTTGCAGCACAGATTGTTGAGGAAGATATCTGCTCGATGGAAGACGTTGACAGAGGAGCCAAGGTTGGTCTTCGATGGGCTCGAGGGCCATTCGAAATGATGAATCGAATTGGTGTTGCAGAAGCCTACCGAATGGCACAATCGTACCAAGCGATTGCAGGTGAAGCATGGACGCTTCCTGCTTTCTTCAAGGACCAATCCGACGCTTCAACAAACTGGGATTTCTCTTACGTTGATTCATCAACTCAAGACGGAATTGCAACCATCACCATCAACCGCCCAGAAGCCATGAATGCACTGAACGAAGTGGTCGTCGCTCAACTCACCGAGGCTGTGCAAGCCGCCAATGCAGACAGTAATGTCACAACCATTGTCTTGGATGGAGCTGGTAAGGCCTTCGTAGCAGGTGCTGATGTCAAGTTCTTCGTCGATAAGATTCGTTCCGATGATATTCCAGACATTGAAACGTTCACGGAGAACGGTCACGTTCTTCTCGCAGCCCTTGAAGATTCAACGAAGACAACGATTGCTTTGACGACTGGGCTTGCACTTGGAGGCGGGCTTGAACTCGCTCTAGCCTGTGACTATCGTATTGGTACACGCAGAACCCAATTCCGATTCCCAGAGACCAGCATTGGGATTTACCCAGCGCTTGGAGGTACACAACGACCTGCACGTATCGCAGGACGAGAACTCGGTCGATGGGCAGTTCTTGCTGGAAACTTCATGAATGCTGAAACTGCGAACGATCTTGGTCTCGTTACACATCTTGTTGACATCAACGATGTTCCCAATTGCATCAAGGACATCCATGCATCCGGGAAACCAGACAACAAGTATCCTGGAAAACCAATGAACGAAAACAGTCCTGTGGTCAAGTTTGCTAGGAAATTTTTCTCGGATGGCAACATGGCTGCTCTGCTTGCAGGAAGTTGCCCAGATGGCTTTGATGCCGAAGACAAGACCGTTGCCCGCCAACTCAAGTCGCTCAAATTCACGGCTCCAATTGGACTGGCTATGGCCAGTGAACGAATCGATGCAACCGCATCGATGTCACTCGATGAAGGTCTGCAACTCGAGCTACAAGGTTTGGATCGAATCTTCTCAACCGAAGACGCTCTTGAAGGTCTCAGTGCTTTGATTGAAGGTCGAAGAGCGACCTACAAGAATGCCTAAACCCAACAGGATTGCATCTTCTGAATGGATTCAATTATCTTCTCTAGATCTATTGCTTCATCCTGTTCTTGGGCGAGTAGAATACGATTCTCTACCGCTTGGACAAGGTCGTCAGACGGTTCCTCATCCATCATCTCAGTCAGAACTTCCTTCAGTGATTTGGATTGACCGCGAAGGATGGCAATGTGGGCCTTGAGTTCCTCCTCGTCATCTCGGGGTGAACGAACGTTGGATGTCAAATCATCACCTCGATTGGTGTTTCTTGATGCTCTGCATACCAACGGTCCCATGGCGTGATGTCTTCCTCAGTCCAGTGTTGAAGCGGCCCCTCAAGACCGATTGAATGACCGTTATCGGGACCAAGGTTCCGACTTTGCTTGATGCCTGGGGCTCCAAGAACAAGAGCAGAGGAAAGAATCCCTTGAGCAATCGCAAGGCTGTTTTTATCGGTGCCGCTCCAGTATGCGTGGAAACCTGGGTGGGTGTGGACCCAGACCCTGAATGGAGCCATCATTCCGACAGGTGGGCGTAGAGGAACTCGTCCAGGGGAGCCCCAATCGATCTGAATTTGGCCGTTGGCATCGATGAGGACCGAGGTCTCAAGCCCTGCAATAAGCGAAAGGTTGTACACCAGATCCCATCTCTCATGCTCAGCAGCATTTCGTTGTACGTCAAGGACATCATCGGAATCAACCGCTTGTGCTTCTGCCTGAATGCATGCTCTCATCCACTGCTCATAGGTAACACCTATTGATTCAAGATTCATCACTGGAATCATGCGTTCACCTCAGGGAATTTGAGTTCACCAAACATAATGCTTGACATTCGTTCACGTAGAGGTGGTTGATTTCTCAGCTGCCCCATGAGCCACGTTGCCGCAGCCGCTGCGGCATTGACGTAGCCAAATTGGATGTTTCCAGAAGCGATTGCTCCAGCAATTTGGCAACTTGCAGGCTCGTGGTCTGGCGTCATCATGGCGACAAGAGCGGGGTCCGAATCGTTGGTGAAGTAGACGTGACCATCGCCTGTTGACCGCAAGTCAATCCAAGGAACATCGGTTACATGAACCAATCTTCGAGGATGTGGTCGGTCAACGCCGATAATGATGTAATCAAATTCTTGCAGCTGTTCCTTGACCCTTAGATTTTCTGTGTCAGAAACGCAATATACGTTCTTCAACGATTCATATTTTTGAACGAGAGCCGTTGTTTTGAAGGAACCTACATCCGATGATGAGAATCGTTGATGGCCCAAATTTGAGGCTTCAACGATATCTCCATCCATGATGGTGATCGAACATTTCTGCCCTACTTTTTCAAGTGCTGGAACAATCAAATCAAAGGCGAGTCCACCGATTCCACCTGCACCTACAATCAATATTCTTGGCATACGCTCTGCTGTCATGTCAGAAGAACGATTCCACAGTATTTGAACACACACGCATACACACTCATGGTAACAGAATAATGGTTGTTTAATGGAGAGGTCACGTTTCAAGTGCCTGTAAAAACGTAATGCAGGGGCTCGTGAAATCAGAAAATACGGCAAAACAACTTTTGGTAATACTGATAAAGGAGATATTAGCAGGTTACTGTATGCGTAGATTACGTATTTTTCTGACCTGCCTGATTTTGACCACCAGTTTCGTTGCACTGCACAGTGATGCGCAACAAATTCCCGAACCATTGGGCGACAGTGTCGCAGAGCACAAGCCTTCACCGGCTTTGTCTCAACACCATCGTCCCTCTCGTTCTCGACGCAAACGTAAAGCCCGTATGGCTCGTCTGCGCAACCAGAGAAAAATAGAGGAAAACATTCGCAAGCAGAAATGGCTCAATCGGAAATCGCGCAATCAATTTGCTAAACGTCCCGACTCCTATCGCGGGCTTGACATCGCTGTTTTTGATGAGGTGGTCAGGGCCCAAACTGAACTAAAGCAGGTTTTGGTCGGCGCTCTGAAGGAGGGCACAATTCTGGGCGAAGCAGATAACAACGCCCTCTTGGCTTTGCTAAGGCGATTAGGTCGCGCCTTTTCGGTCAAACATTCCGTAGTAGAGGCATGGTACAACCACGCACTATCATCTCTAAGAATTACCATTGACATGACTGTAGCATCCACGATCGGCTTGAATAGTCGGCTTTCTGACGTCAAGATATTCGACCGCAGGCAGATTGATGACGCGGAACTTGAAACTCGATTTTCTTGCCCTGACGTCTGGGCTGAAAAGGAGTCTGCGCTGGCTAAGGAGGCTGATTTCGGGCTTCTTGTTGATCGCATCTGCTCAAAGTTCGGTCGTTCAGATCGTCGCGAGGACATGAAGCGCATCGTTGCGAGAACGCTTGTGAAACTTGAGTCCGCAATCTCTGAGTCGTGCTCCAGAGTAGTCAGCCACTTGTTGTTCGGAGATGTGCAACTTGGAAAGACGTTGGTGGCTGTTCTTTTGACGGCAACTCATGCCCGTAACGGAAGGAAGAAGCTGGTCCTCTATCTAAGTGACAACATCACTGAGAATCATCAGCAAAACCTGGCTGACTTCAAAAAGCTTGCAGCGTTGCGAAGGCTCCATGTTCAAACCGTTGTGTGCGCAGAGCTGGGCCAAGATCACAAACCGTCCAACCTGCACTCGTACTCGGTGCGAGTCGTAGAGCAGGTTATAGATGCTCTTGACTCGAAGGATGGCGCTGATGTTGCTGTGGTTGCGGTCAAGAAAAATTCGCTTAACATGCGTAGCTCCTACACGGATGTCCTAACACCGATTTCGAGTCATTTTGTTGACAAGGAAATGGACATACTCATCATCAATGACGAGGCTGACGCTGCAACAGCGATGAAGGACATTGAAGAATACAACCAGTGCATGATTGTGTTAAACGACATGGTAGGCCTCCCGCAAGTGCGAGCGGTCTTGCATGTCACCGCAACTCCGCAGGCGGTGCTTGGTCTGCCAGTGACTGAACCCTGCTCGCCATCGAAGGTGACGGTTATGGAACGCCCAGCGAGCTATCTTGCCGCTTGGAGAATCTTTTGTTGTGCAATAGGGAACAAGCGGCATGTTCAAAACTGGATGCTCAAATTCCGACCACCGTTTACACAACGCAAGACCGATGCAGATCTTCAAATTCTAAATGCGCACAGAGAAGGCGCTGAGGCGCTCATGAATGAGATAATTCTGCACCACGCCATTGGATTTCTCTACCTTGAGAAGGATGACCGTCTACCAATTAAGGACCACACTGCTCTCCTTCAGCTGCACGGCCACAAGGACGTTCAGAAAGCATTCCATTCGATTTGCAAACAGCAGAGAGATCAGCTGATTCAAGAGATTACTAAGGCCTTGTCCGGCGAGAAGAAGTTCATCAAGAAAATTCGAGATGCAGCAACCAAGTATGCACAAATGTTCGAAGGAGACTATCAGCCGAACCCGAACTTTAGCACCGATGATTTACAACGCCTCATCGAAGTGACTCAGGACATCGACTTGATGCTGGTAAATGGCGATCAAGATAAATCCCTTCGTCAAATTCCGAAGGGCGGTGATCCACTTCGACCTGTGAACGCAATTATCATCGCGCTCAAAATGCTCGAGCGAGCACGACGTGTGCCTGGACTTCACACCAGCGTCGTGATGCACGTTCCAAAGGACCCATCAGTGGACATCTATCGGCAACGAGACCGAGGGAGTGGCCATCGTTTCGAGGAACTCGACTACATAAGCTACTGGCTTACAGACAGAATGGCTCACGACCTAACGGAAGTTGTCGCTGCGAACGAGCGAACCCGTGCAGCTCTTTTGCGTCATGATGCAATGAATTCCGACCTTCGTGACTTCGACTTGGAGGATGTACTTCAGGCGCCCATTGGCGGCGCTCCAATGGGGGCGTCACGTAGAGGTGCAGCAACAACGAGCGGCAACACGAGCGTATTCAAGCGTCAACGTTACGACCGCTCAGCCGCTCGTAGCGAACCTGTGGAAGATGTCTTATGCAGGCTGAATGGGCTTCTTCTTCATCAAAATGTCAAATTGATCTCACGTTCACCGGAACCGAGCAAAGACCGAACACTTCTGCTGCATTCAACGGTGGGTGGAGTACTTGAGATGTTTGACGATCTTGATTTAATCAAACACCTTCCGCACAGTCAGAATGATTGGGAGAGGATCAAAAGTGAAATGGAGCCAATCAAAATGCAAGCAGCAGTAATTGCTCTTGCCCTGAACGGGAGCGGTGAAGAGTTGAGTCTTCATGCCCACGCAAATGTTCTATTCGAACCCGGCAGAACGCCAAAAATCTCACAAGGCAAAGGAGTGGTAGGAACTGAGGTGGTTTGGGGCTCGCTTTCACCTGGTGGAAGAACTGGAAGTGCAATCAACGATTGGCGTTCAGATGGCTTCGATCATGAAACATCAGGCAACGTTCGCGGACGTCGTTCCCCGAGCGATACATGCCTCTTCCTATTGAAGCCGCGTTCTTTTGATTCATGGGTGCGGCCAGATGGAAGCCCATTTGCTGGACGAAGTGATCCTGAAGGAACTTGTAGACTCCTCTTTGGCATTGACGCTCCGCACGGACTAGGCTCTGGCGCCGGTGCGAAATCATGGACTCGTCCACCGATGTCGTCCTTTGTCAATGGCTCCGATGTCTGGGAGGGGGAGGAATGACGGTCTCTGCTATTTCAACATCGTATACGGCTGATTCAAATCTCCGATTCCGAGTCATTGGCGATGAGGCAGAGGTTTTGCTCTTGTTAGATACGCTTCCATCGGGAATCATAAGCCAGTCTGGCGCTCATTGGGAAACAAGCGCTGAAACCTTCTCCGATCCTTTGGGCCTACTGGATTCGACGAATGTCTTACGATTGGTTCTTGATGACACATTGTCGCCGCAACTTGACGAACTCCTTGCGGCTGTTCGTAGGGAGCGAGGTAGTCAACTCAATTTCACACAAGCCCACCTCATGGCTGCACTACGGAAGCTAAAGCATTGGGGGAGAATCATGCCCTCGGACATTGGTATCACCGGTGCTCACGGTGAACTGGTTTTGCTCTACGAACTGCTGTTGTACTGTGATGGCTGCGCAGATGAAATGACTGACATTCTTGCTGCTTGGGATGGGTTTCGAGGCTCAACTTTCGACTTCCAGGTCTTTTCAGCAATTGTTGATCAAAAGGCTACAACCAACCATTCGCAACGATGTCATCGCTTTTCTTCACCGCACCAGGCAAACCCTCCAAATGGTGCACTGGCATGGATTGCGAGCGTGGGCTTGAAACGAGAGCAGTCAACACATTCAGATGCTAGAACGCTTAATCAACGCGTTGAAGCGGTGAGAGCGTTGCTTGCGTGTGGAAACGCACACAATGATTACGGCTCGGATGCTCACGCTGAACTTGTGGAGATTTTCGACAGCCTCATCGACGACAGCCAGGTTCTATCGGCCCCCCAGGCTGAGATTTCATATCGAATCAACCCCAATCTACCATTGGCGTTCTTTCAGTACTCGGAGATTCCTGGGATTGAATCCATTCGGCAGTGTTACGATGGAATCGGTTGGATAGAGTCTCCAGTGTTCTGCCTGGATGCAGCGACGCAAACGCCTATAGAGACTATCTTTCAAGCATTAATCAACGGCAGTGAGGAAGAGTAGCCATGGTTCGACACGCAATTGGCCAAAGAAAAATCGACTACGTTGCCAACGTGCTCGAGCGGCTCGGTCTTGGAAGTTACGATGGCAATCAACAATTTGTCAGCACTGCATTGATTCTCAAAGTTTGCGAGAAATTACCAACACTCGACATGACTACGAGTACACCGTCTCGCCATGATGCAATAATGTCTATCTACGATCACATTAATCCGCTGCAAGAAGATGATAGCGGGGAGTACTTTACAACATCAACACTCCGAACAACTCAACGATTTTGGAAAGAACTCTCAGAAACGTTACCAGCTTTAACCAGTCTCGAAGAATCTGACATCCAATCTGAAGTTAAGTACGATGTTCATCAGGTATCAGTTGGCGAACTACTATCACGCGATGCGGATGGTACTCCTACATTTCTAGGACTGAATCTCCACATTCCTGATTTTCAAAGACCGTTCCGTTGGACACGCAAACAGTGGTTGGATCTACTTGATACCATCAAGCGCGGTTTGCCAATGGGGCCGCTCGTCTTTGCTGAGCGGATAGATAAGGGGAGATGGGATGTTATTGACGGTTCGCAAAGACTGAGGTCCTTCCAAATGATGCTATCAAGAGACAGGAATGCGGAACGACTTGGTATTGATAGCCGCCTTGAAGAGTTGATTCGTGATTACCAATTGGTGGCTTACGCAATTTACGACTCGGAATCATATGATTATGATGACCAAGTGCTTACAGTCTTTAACCGATTGAACATAACTGGCAAGAAGCTCACATCTGGGGAGTTGAGGGCATCCCGGCATCTCGATGGCGTCTTGGGTCAATCAATCATGAGAGAAGTTAGGAGAGTGAATGGCTTATTGTCTGAACAAGATGCAATCCAATCATTCGAACCATTTGTTTCCGAGCTAAGTCATGTTCGTAGACCTGACAAGACTCCAAAATCGGTAACAATGGAGAGTGACGCTCATCTCTCTTCTGAGTTGTCTATTTACAATGCAATTACACGTCGAATGGCTTACGGCCACCCTGGCGATGGATCAACGAATACTGTAATCAACAATTTTTTCAAACTACATAGGAGCAAGGACTTGTCATGGTGTGAAAATGAGATTTTACGAATACGGGAATCAATCAACCTTGCAATCGAGTTAATTGAACCAGTTGATGGATTGGGAAGGCCGCCAAAGCCAAGCCAGGAGCTTGTAGATCGACTCATTTCAAATAACAGCTGGGACGAGGGTTGGGAGACGAAACGATTCCCATACAGCCAGTGGTTGCTATGTACAATATCCATTGGACTCGACAGACAAAGATCTGATTCACCAGAGGTCTTCGTTGAATCCGCAAAAAGAAAAAGTCGAATGTTGAAAGAACAATGGATGGACTTTTATTGGACGAAAATGCATGGAGTGAATCAGAGTTCAACCAATGTTTGGACACTCCAAAGAGAATGGTGCAACATCGTGGATATGATTGTTCACTGAGTGCAACATTTACACAAGCCTTTGCAGAGTTATGCTCCTACGTTTACTGCCCAAGAATCGGGAGCTTTTTAACAGGGGGAGCAATTCCCAAATCTTCTGGGAAATACAGTTCTGCTTCTGGGATCGGGATTGGCACAATCTCGCGACCAATCAGGGCGACGCGACTGGGTCGGCTTTCTGACAGGACTTCTCGATTGACTTGAGGTGCAAGTTCGTTGGAGAAAGAAAGGATGTCATCATGACTCGGCATGTTTTCCATGGAGAGGTTTTCCCTACTGTGGCCGACATAGACATATCCCTTTGCTTCGATAAAGTCTGGATCGGCACGGTTGTCAAGTTCTGCGAACTCCTTGATGTGTGTTGATGACATGTTGACGCCTTTCATCAGCGTATGTCGACAGACAATTCTTGTGTCGAGACTTGGAAGAAGATCGATGGTCTTCTCGAATTGATCCCAAGCTCCACTGTTCCACTTTGGCCGGCACACGTCATCAAAGACTTGCTTATTTGGAGCGTCTACAGAAACGTAGAGTTGCGTAGGAAGCGTGTCAAGATTTTCCAGAACCTTCGGAAGAGTTCCGTTGGTAACGAGCATGGTCGTCATGCCATGCTTGTGGCACAAGTCCATGTACTCGCCAAGACGTGTGTAAAGTGTTGGCTCTCCATTCAGCGAAATAGCAACGTGTTTTGGATCCTGAGCTTCGAGGAATTTCTCTCGTGGAACCTTATCGTTTCCTCCGAAACCTGTGAGCAATCGACGCTGAGCTCGAACACTCTCGTAAAGAAGTTCAAGAGGGTCTTGATCGGTTAACTCAAGCGTGTCCATGTGAGGCTCTCGCCAACAGTACGTACACGCAAGGTTGCATTGATCGACGACTGGTGACATTTGCATGCACGTATGACTTTTGACGCCGTAGAATGTTCCTTTGTAGCACGCTCTGTCACGAAGAAGAGATTCTTTGGTCCAATGACATGTTTTGACACCGCCGTGTTCACCGACAATGTGATATCGTTGCTTCTGCAATTTTGCTTTGAGTGCCGGGTCCATACCCATGTGATTCCTCC
>Ga0181574_10000574_pt1 | contig 34149 bp, 28 predicted proteins | sample 101ome_24_FD_145600 | JGI IMG/M metagenome (GOLD analysis project Ga0181574, IMG submission 145600) | Coastal salt marsh microbial communities from the Groves Creek Marsh, Skidaway Island, Georgia - 101410AT metaG (spades assembly) | ecosystem: Environmental > Aquatic > Marine > Intertidal zone... | reverse complement strand
CAGTGTCGTCAGTGTCGTCGTCGCGCACCGAAGCCGCGCCGAGGTGGCGATGTTGGATTTGGACGAAGAGACGGAGCGCGCGCTGGACGCTGCGCGCGAAAAGGAGGAGGAGGAGGAAGAGCGACGACGACGAGAAGAAGAAGGAGAAGGAGGAGGAGGAGGAGGAGGAGTTGCGTCGCGACGAGGGCGGGTGAGTTTTATGGAGCGAAACTTTGGAACGCGCGAACCGCGAACGGCGGAAGAAGCGATGGGGATGAGCGCGATGACGTGCGCGGCGCTGGTTAACGCGCCGCGGGCGGAACTGAGCGCGAGGAGATTCGCCAAGGCGATGGAAGCGGCGCTCGGGGCGGGTGAGGAGAACGCTCGGGCGAGAGGGGCGAGTCGAACGAGGTACGCGGACGCGACGCGGACGGGGATTCGGTTGGCGTATCGCGCGTTCGGGGAGAGCGAGAAACGCGCGGTGATCGTGTTGCACGACGTCGGGGAGAGTTGTGGGGCGTACTGTGGGTTCGGTGGGGCGCTGATGGATGCGGGATACGCAGTGTACGCATTGGATTTGAGAGGACACGGCGAATCGGCGTGGTCTAGAGAAGGGCGGTACGCGCCGGAGGATTTAGCGGATGACGTCGAGTCGTTCATCATCGAGCTCGACTTGTACGTTCGTCCCGTAGCCATCGTCGGGTTTGGTTTGGGTGGTCTCGTCGCGGCGGCGATGGCAAATAAGAATCCTCGGCTCGTCGCGGCGGTAATTTTGGTAGAGTCTTCGCCGCTGGCGCCGGCGGATGCGTATCGCTTTTTTCCTTTACAGACAGCCGCGTTCTCGAGCGTCGTGGAAGCCGCCAGGGCGCTCGCGTCGCCGATTTTCGATGCTTCCGAAGAAAAATCCAGTGGTCGTGAGCGAAATTTGAAATACATGTGCAAGCTCGCCGTCCTCTCTTCGACGACTACCGATCGGCGAGACGGAGGCGTTCGTGAACCGTCTCTCACGCGATGGAAAATGGACCACGGCTTTTACAGCAATCACACCGCAGAGTCGTTTTGGGAAGACATCAAACACCTCCAGTGTCATCTATCGCTCGTGTACGGCGAACACTCATCCTACGTCGACACATCAGACGCCAAATCCATCGTCTCCGCCGCCGGTTTAGCCAAATCGGCGCGCGCCTACCGCGTCCTCGACGCCACCCGTCGTCTCATCGAAGATGACCCAAAGTACTTCCTGGACGTCGTTCTCACCGCTTTATCCCACGCCGACGCCGACATGCTCATCGCGAACAAAGAGCCCCGTCGCCCCGAATCTCTCGGGATTCGTCCGCTTCCAAAGTACGCCACGATTGAAGACGCCATCAAAGCGCTCGCGCCTCGCGCGCCGCCTTCGTCTGACGACATCGAAGCCGCCCTCGCGCGCGCGCGCGTGGAAGACGAGTGCGAGAGCGACGACGACGAGGGTAAATTCAACAATCGCACGATGCTCATACAAAACGATCCCGAGTACTTTGGTTTCGTCGGGTGAATCAATCATGGAGACTTTGCAATAAAGCGCGAAAACAAGCAGACTCACGCAACGCACGCGCCCCACGACACGGACGCTTCATACCGCGACGCGAATCCACGATGACGATACCCATGCTGGGGACGACGCACGTCGCGAAGATGCGCGCGACGATGACGCCCCGAGCGACGCGCGCGTCTTCGCGAGCGGTGCAGACGCCGCGGGTGCGAATGAGGGTCACGCGAGCAGCGACACAAACGACGAACGACGGCGGTTCGACGACGTATAAACCCGCGGTGGCGATAGATCTGGATGGATTGAAACGCGAGACGCAAAGACGGCTCGACCGGATGGTGAAGAAAGTGGGGAAAGCGACGACGAAACTGCGAGAGTCGAAGGAGACTGTGAACGCGTTGTTGGAAAAGGAGGACGCGACGGAGGAAGAGTTGGAAGCGTGTCCAGACGTGGCGGCGGTGGAAGAGGAATTGGTGGGGCTGAAGGAGGAACTCAAGGCGTTAAATGCGTTGGACGAGGTGTTGCGTGGGTGCAAGAGTGTGAATTCGCCGAAATTTATTGAGGATGCGTACCCGAGAGCGGCGGCGTTGGAGGTGAACGACGCGCCGCCTGAACGTCCGGCGCGGGTGAAAAAGGTGAAAGGACCGAAGAATAGCGCGCCGAGGATGCCGTATTGGACCTTTGTATCGGTGGATGGGATTGATATTCGCGTGGGAAGGACGTCGTCGGATAACGATCGGGTGAGTTGCGATCCAGAGTGTCGGGATTCGCGTGATTGGTGGATGCACGCCGCGGGATGTCCGGGTTCGCACGTCGTCATTCGGTACACGGGTGAGGATCTGCCAAAGGAGACGATGATTGACGCCGCGGTGTTGGCGGCGGCGAATAGTAAAGCGAATCAGGTTGGTCGAGCGCCGGTGTCGCTTGTCAGGTGTCGACAGGTGAGCAAACCGAAAGGTGCCAAGCCAGGATTGGTGCAACTCAGCGGAGACGTGCGAACTGTCGTCGTCAACGTTAAAGACGAAGCGTCGCGCCTCGAGCGTCTGATGGAGACCAAGACGTGATGATTATAATAGACAGTGAGTACAGTAGACACATTCTTTTAAAAAGCTGAACAGTGCGAGTAATTTATAACAACTTGGAACATGCAGGTGTAGCGAGCGCAGTCGCGTAAAGATGATGTTTGTACAATAATTCGATAAGCGTTTCAGACGAGCGCGGTGATCATCTCGCGCGAGATGCCGCGATCGTCGCACCGGTACCATGTGGTTTCGTCGCGCTCCCCATTCCCGTGCGCACTATTTGCTGCTGCGGGATGAACGGCACCCACTCTTCCGGCGGATTTACAAACCGACCGTGGCGGTTGTATAAGCACATACTTGCCACAGTCGGCGGCGCCGGTGCTTTCGCCAATTTCATCCCACTCTGCGCCAGCGTCTTGTCACCCTTTTTATTGTTACACGACGCGCACGCGGTGGTGAGATTCTCCCAGGTCCACGGCCCACCCTTTGACGCTGGGTGCACGTGGTCCACGGTGAGGCTGTCGCCCTTTCCGCAGTACTGACACTTGAACCCGTCGCGGATAAAAATATTCCTCCGATGCAGCGACACCAACGGCGTCTTGTGCGACCGATGCCGACTGTAACTCCTCGTTCTCACTACCGCCGGCACGAGATACGCATCCTCCGCACTCAGCGCCCAGGGGCCGTCGTAATAACTGACGACGTCCACCTTGTCAAACATCAGCAAAACAACCGCTCTCTGCCAAGACACAATGTCGATCGTCTGATAACTCACATCCAACACCAACACCCGGTGATCATCACTTGCGAGTTGCAAAGGCCCATCCGTCGCTTCCTTCACCTCCGCCGTCGGCATCGCCATCGCATTTTTAAACGCCGAAGAAGTAGCCGACGACCGCCGCTTCGCCGCTTCGTTTGCTCGCGCGCTCGGTTTCCCGCCAGACTTTGTAGTCGTCCCACCGTTCGGCGTCTTTGGTTTCCCCGATGTCCCAGACGCCGACGCCCGCGGGGCCATTCGAATCGCCATCGTCCGCATGATGCGTCCTCGCGACGATCGCGCGTTTCAACTTTTCAACGACAATCTATATAGTGCGCTCGGTCCTCCAAACGTCGTTTTTCAAATCCAGTCGAGATCGCCCGTTCGTTCCGTCGATCCGTCGATCGGCGCGCGCGCGAGTCCCTCGATCGATCGTCACCGTCCGTCCGTCCGTCCGACCGTTTCGTCCGTTTCGTCGTCTGCGCTCGATCGTGCGCGGAATCGCAAACGAACGGCGGGGTGTGAGGAACGCAATCAAGATGACGTGTCCACGTCTAACGGTATTCATTCGGCTTGCCAAATCTAAACTCGTATTACTAGTGCCAAGTGCTGGCTGGCGCGCTACGTAAACATCTACTCCCTGGGGGCGGTACCGAAGAATGACCGACCGACCGACGCGTGGTGCTAGGCGTCAGCGGTGATGGTGGAGAAATCGGCGCCGCAGGTGTGGCAGGCTTCGACGCGCTCGCAGAAAATGCTGAGACAGACGCTGCAGACGAAACCGACGGCGACGGGACGCTTGTGGCAGAAACAAGACGCGCGGAAATCGATCCCGCGCGCGGCGGGGAGTTTCATGTACTTTCTAGAGTACAGATCGACGCCGGCGGTGGTAAGGAGGTATTGGAGGAGGCCATCGCCGCGCGTGGGTTTGACGTAGGCGCCTCGGGTGATGTGGGCGGCTTGTTGCATAAAGGGCGAATCGTAGTCGCCGAGCATGCAGCTGTCAATGGGAATCGACTGGCGTTGGGCGCTAAAAATGGCGTTCATCATGGAGATGTAATCAGTGGGATTGTCTTGGGAGCCCTGCATGCAGAGGATTCGCGGTTTGACTCGTAAACCGGCGGATTGCTCGAGACTTTGCGCGCGGTTGCAGTAACACAAAGCGAGACTCAGCGCGCCCGCAATGGGGGATGCGCGACTTTGCGCGTCGCCGTTGCGGACGCCGACGCCGTCATCGGTGAGTCCGCCTTTCGGTGGCTTCTTGTTCTTCCCACCCGACGGTTTGTCCGCTGGAGCGAGCTCAGCGAGACGCTTGAGCATCGTCGGCACGCCCTCCGTCTGCAGAGGATCCAAACCGCCCACCTTGTTTGTCCACTTTGCATCCTCCGCATCCCCCCCTTCCTCGTCGATTGGCGCACCGAGCGGCGACGTGTACAGATAGTGACATCCATCGTCGTGCACCGCAATCACGGCGGCTCTGTTTTGCTGATTCAACGCGAAAAAACTATTCAAGAACACCGTCGTCGCGTTCAAGACATGCGTCAAACCCGCCGCCGCTGCCGTCCCCTCGCTCTTCCCTTCGCTCGACGCCCAGTAATTTGGGTTCGTCTCCACGAGTAAGATGAGCAATGACTTATCGTCGACAATATCGTCCGGCATCGTGCGCGCTCTGTCTCTCTGTCTGTGTGTGTGTCTCACGGTATGCTAATCTACGTTACCCCGCCGTGCCTCTGCGTTTCCTCTTCCTTTCTTTCCAGCCCCGCGAACCTTTGATTCGTCGTAATCGTCCCCGAAATCGTCGTAAAACCCAACGTCGGCGCGCACGAAACCCTGCGACGAGCCGTCGAAGCGTTCACCGGCGTTCACGATGCGGTCGGGTCCTATGCGTGAATGAATCAACAATCAAAAGGTCGAACGTTAGTCAAACGTTCGCGACGAGTCAGCGAACTGAACAAAAGCGAGCGTGGACGTCGTATTCGTCGTATTTATGAACACACCTCGCGTGTCCGTCGTTTCGACGGGGTGCTTGATCGACGGTTGAGACGTCGAACGCATCAACGAGTCGCTCTCTGAAGTGCGGCGGTTGGTTTTGGTTTGGAAATACTTTACATACACACACGCACTCTTCGTACGCTACAGTCTACACGCGTCTAACGCACCGAGAAACCCTTTACTATCGTGAATTGGCGATTCGCCGTGATGCTCGAGAAAGCCAAGCAAGCTGCCGAGACCCGTGGGATTCTTGCCGACGTATTCCAACGCCTTCAACAGCATGCACTGGTGATCAACCTCCACGCGTCTTCCGGCGAGAGAACGATCGTCCAAGTCACACGCGACGACGTACGTTTTACTCATTTCGCCACCGACGTCGTTGCAGTGGGCACGAGCGACTATGGGATCGAGTAGGACAACGGTGACACTCCTACCGGCGAAGCGTGCCTCACCAGAGACTTCGCCGATGAAACCCTTGACTCTACCGTCGTCGCGCAAGAGCGCGGACTCCATGTTGACCTCTTGCGGTTTAATCGCAAACGGGGCCGCGTCGACGGGCTCGCCCGAGGGTTTCTTCCAGCGCAAACCAGAATTTTTGCTAAGTTGATGGTTCAACACAAAGGCGACATTCGAACGCCAGTTGAACTCGGCCTCATCCTTACCGAGGCCATCGACGGCGGTTTCTTGTTGAAGGACGTCTTCCGGGATGGTATCCTTAAAGCTTGTGAGGACGTGCGCGATGAGAGGCTGCGATCCGGGGGTAAAGATGAGGAAATCGTCGCGCAGTGTCGCCGTGGAACCCGGCACCGTCCACGCCTCCAAATCGCTTGCCTTTACATCCGCGTCGTGCACGCCACGCATGGCGAATACCGAGTGACCACCGTGTCGCGCGATCGATTCAGCAATCACCTCCATCGGATTTCGGCGGAATCTCGTCGTCGGTGCCGTCATCATGACGGTGTATCCCAGATTTACGAGTTCGTATGCCACCTTGACGCTCGCCCACCTGCTCGCGTCCTCTTTGCTCTGTCCCTTCATCGCAAACTCTTCGCTCTCCGCGCTCGCGTCGAACACCGGGGCATCGAGCGCTTGCATTGGTTTCAAGCACTTCGAGTCCACGCATCCAATCATAAACTTGAGCACGCCGGCATCCTTAAGCGACGTCGCCCACTCGTACGTCTGTGCCAAGTTATCCCCGGTGCTCACCGTGAGCACGACCACCTTGTGCGCCTCGCGCGGGACAAACTCTCCACGTCCTCGAAACCTCTTCGCGTGTAACTCGACGTGCTCGTGCGCTGCCAGGGACGCCGCGGAGTTCCAGTTGCGACCGAGCCGCGGACTCGTAAACGCAGACGTGAACGCAACACCCTCGCCTTTTCCTACATACGCGTCGGCTAGCGCGACGACTCCCAGTGCCACCGCAAAGGCGAAGGCAAACGCTTTCACAAAGTCTTTCGTCATCATCGTCACCGCGCTTCGAGACCGTCTCGGTCTCGTCGACGGCGTCGCGAGCGCATCCGTGAGACTAGTGCGATCGGTCGCATCGCTCGAAGAACCAAAGCTCAAAGTCTCGCCGGTGTACGACGACGCCGGTGTCGTCGACACGGGTAAAAGCGACGTCTGAGCATCCATGTCGCAATCGCGTCGTCGTTTTGGTGTTCACGCGATCGGCCCTTCGCGATCAGTCCGTCGAGCACTGGCGAGAAGTTAAACGAGTGGGTGTTGAGGCGTCTGACGAACGGCGCCGCGCGTCGCGGCGAGAAATCACATTAAAATATATCTACGTCAATCAATGTCATTCATGTGCTCTAAATGTCTTCATACACCATCATCTCGCGACGTACCAACTCTGGTTCGTCTTCGATGATTTCCCCGTCGCGAATGCGTTCCAATTCTTCCTGGGCGCGCTGCCGAATCTCCTCCATATGTCCTTTACCTCCGATAGTGTACTCGGCGCGCTTATCGCTGTAATCAACCATGACGACGCGACCGTCGACGATGACCGGTTCTCGATCCGGGTCGGACATATGCGCGTTGCTCGCGTTTACAATTTTCTCCGCCGAAGCCGAATCGGCAAAGGTGACGAAACCGATGTTTTTGCGCTCCAGCACGCGACAGCTATTCACTCGTCCGTAGCGGTAACACGCTAGGGAGAGAGTTTCAACCGTACATCCCTCGGGGAGGTTGTTAATGAACACCTCTCGCTCCGCTTTATCCGTGCGTTCGCCCACCCCGTCGGTGGCTTCGGGGAACGGCGTCGGCGCGCCGGGCTTTGCTTTCTTTGCAAGCGTCGACGATCCGCCAAACGCACCGTGGCGCTTCAACACGCCCGGTCGTTTGATTTCCTTCTTCTCCTCAACCTTTAGCGGGACTATGATTGGTTCCGGCGGGGCTATGATTGGTTCCGGAAGAACCTTTGTCGTTTCTGTTGCGGGAATCTCCGTCGACGCGTACCCGACCGTCGGTGCGTATCCAATTGCCGTCGACGCGTACCCCGTCGGACCGTCATCCGGCGGACGCGTCACGTCACCCGGCGGGTGCACCACCGGCGGTGGTGTTTTCACCTCGCGTTTCCCCATCGTAAACACCAATTTAGGTTTCTTCACCTCCCCGACCGCACCTCCTCTGGCGTCGATTTCATTCGCAATCGACGATGTTTGCGCGACGCCCGGACGCTGCTTCTTCGCTCGCAAACCCGCTAAAATCGCCTTGGCGCGTTCAATCGCCGGATCCACCGGTTCATCCTTTGTCGCCGCGTCTTGCGCGCGTCGATGCGATGGAGAAGCCTTGGATGCGTCGTTCGGTCGTAGTTTCGCCGCACCGGGGAGTTTTCGAACCGTGGGAACCGGAACCGTCGTTTGTTTCTTCCTCGGCGCGCGCGCGGCGTCATTCGCCGACGGTTTCTTATGCCTCCCGCTCGTCTCCCCTTTGTTCGTCGTCCGAGGCGATGAGCCCGCCGGGATCACACTGGCTCTATCATCTTTCCCATCCTTCCCATCTGTCGTCGTCGTTTCCGCCGTCTTTGCCGCTTTCGCTTGTTGCTCGCGTTCAGCGCGTTCCTCCTTTTTACGACGCAACAGCGCGTATTTAGCCTCCCGCGCGCGTTCGGCCTCGGTCTTCTCCGTCGACGCCGGCTTTGTCGCCGTCGACTTTGATCGTTTCATCGATATCGTCGTCGTCGGGCGACTCGACGGCGGCGACATGACGGATTCGATTCGGTTCGTTTCGATCGTCGTTGAATGAAGTTTGTTTGATTTTTACCCGACATCATCATCATCATCATTGCACGACGCGGTTCTGATGCCGTCGTCGTCGTCGTTTCGACCGTCGATTCGCGACGACGCGCTCGAGGAGACTTCGTTTCACGCACTCCGCGCATTTGTCACGGAATACATCGAGTGCATCGACGATGGATACGATCCGTTTAACGACGTTGATGTTGACGATGCGCAAGGAAAAAGTGCACCGACGACGACGACGCTGACGAGCTCGTTTTGGATCCCGCGAGACGCGTTTGAACGACCGCGAAACGCGATCGAGGCGTACGTCGGTGCGATGGCGTCTTCGTCGGCGTTCCAGAGGGCGTTCGAGGAGACGTCGGGGACGCTTTGCGAAGGAGGAGGCGCGTGCGCCGGCGCCGAGTGGTGGATACAAGACGTCGCGTGGGACGAACCACCCAAGCTGTATCACACGGATTGCGACGTGCGAGTGGAGTTTGAAGAGGGTGGAGAAGGAATGAGTGGTGGGTACGTCTCGAAACGAACGTTCCCAGAGGTGGCGAGCGTGTTGTATATCGAAGGGGGAGAGCGCTGCGGCGGTTTGGACGCGGGCGCGACGGTTGTCTTCGATCAGACGACTTCAGATGATGGTGACGGGAATCTCTGTCCAAAGACGCCGAGAAGCGCTTGCGCGTGCGCGCCCAAGGCGAATAGATTGCTGCTCTTCGGTGGAGATCGTTGGCACGGGGTTTTGCGCGGTGAGGCGGGGTTTCGAGGCCAACGTGTAACGCTCTTGGTGAATTGGTGGCGCGAAAAGCCGAGCGGAGCGAGAGCGTTGACGAAACGTTTCGTTGACGAGCGCGCCGTCGTCGCCAAGGCGGGGGCTTTGGCGCGCGTGAAGTGTCACGTAGAATCGCGTGGGGCGTACTCGAACGATGCCGAGGATTGGGAGGCGCAGAGATTGCCGAGGCCGCGCGATGGAGCGATTTTAGACGACGCTCGGCTCTACGCGTACGAGTAGTCGACAAATTGTTGTACAGTAGGATTCGTAGTAGTTGTTGTTGTTTTACCGCTATAGGTGGCGTGACTCTTCCGTTGCTACTACAAGGGCTTGCTCCTTCATTTAAAAGTCGATAATCTTCTCCTTGTACATCTTTTCGCGAATCGCCTCCTCGCACTTTTTGTACTCTGGGAGCGACCTCAACTCAATCTTTTCGCCGTTACGAAGCGTGATCACCATGTCCCCCCAAGCGCCAATTCCGCGTCCAATGGACACAACATCCATAATTTGATCCACTGGAATGTCCGTGCGCTCCTTTCTCAACGGAGACGTCGACACGACGCTCACACGCTTATCCGTAATCTTATAGTTCAACCACAAAGCGCGACCCACTGCCTGTATGGTCAACGGCAACCACACCAACGTCCACGACATGGCGACGTTAGCGACAACCTCCCCTCTCGCCGGAGGACCTTCATAAATCACATTCTCAACGCCCCAATCCACGTTTGGTTCGTCGACATTCTCCGTCACGGTGAAGTCTCTCACGCCCTTGGCTCGGCTTTGCGCGCGCGCCGCCGTCGCCATCGGACTCATCGTCCCTTCGTTCGACGCCGCATCACTCGGGTCTTTCGCCGCCCGTTTCGATCGCTTCCCACGAAGCGCCGACAATCGTTCCTCGAAATCATCCGTCTCGTTCGTCGCCGCTCCGTCTTCCTGTTCGTTCGCTCGCACCACGTGCGCTTTACGCGTCGGCATCGACGTCATCATCATCATCTTATTCGTCTTTCTGCACGTCGTCGTCGTCGCTTTGTTCGCGCGAACCGGCGGTCGCATCGTCGCGGACATCGTCATCGTCATCATCTTACTCGTCGTTTTCCGTGCGTCCTCGTTTCCGAAGCGGCGTCCGCGTGTGTCGTCCGTCCGTCGCGTCCGCGCGCGCGCAAAACCTCGACTCTGAGGACTCGGATCGCGCGTGTATGGATGTGTTTGTATGGGTAAACAGTATGATAATCCATGGGTGATCACTGTAAAATATATTGATTCCATGGTTCGTGAACCGTAAAAAGATGGGTAGAACACATTGGTGTCGTCCGATGCCGCGCGACGCCCACGCGCCGAAGCGTCGTCGACGAGCGTCGACAATTGTCGTCGTCCCGCGCCGTTCCTTCGCGCGCATCATGCGCGGAGTCGCTCATCTCTTCATCGCGCTGTCGATGTGCGTCGTCGTCGTCGCGTCCGCGGCTTCGGTGGTGGCGCCCCCGCGACGCGCCGGTGCGCGGTCCGTCGGAGCGCTCGGCACCCAACTGGCCGTCGACGCGACAGTTGGGGAATTCATGCCGTTTGGTGTGGGCGGCGACGACGAGGGCGACGAAGGCGGTCGACGGGAGCGACAGTCGTGCGTGGATAACGCGGCGGAGTGGGCGAAGACGTGCGCGGATGAGACGGAGAAGTGCGCGGAACGGTTTGAGCGAGGCGACGCCACGGCGGAGGAAACGGTTAGCGATTTAACGCGAATCGGTGCGGAATGTGCGGCAAAGATGACGGAAATCGGTACGGAGTGTCGCGCGGCGATGAAAGAGTGTGAGGATGCGATGCGAGGCGCGGAAAGGGCGTGCTTGGATGAGGCCAAGGCGACGGAGAAAAAGTGCGCGGCGGGAGAGTTGACTCCGGCGGAGTGCGTCGCCGCGTTGACCGAACTCGGGCAAAAGTGCGCCGAGAAGGTGACGAGTGACTTGAACGAGTGCGCTGAGAAGATTCAAACTCAGGGCGAGGACCCGGAAGATTGCGAGGCGGAGCGCAAAGCGCTGGCGAAGAAGTGCCACGACGAGTACGACGAGATAAAGAGCGAAATCGCTTCGGGTGACATTTCGTTTCTCAAAGGCATGAAAAAGCTCGCCGAACTCGGTCGAGATTGCGCGAAAAAAGCGATGGACATTGATAAAAGGTGTCGCCCGCCTCGCCCGCCACCGCCCTGATGTCAAAGACTCGTCGGGACGGCCGCACATTGTCAAAATGATAAAAAATTTTCGTTGCAATTTACAAATGTCTACCGTGTACTGTTAGTTTAAACGACGGCATCGTCCCTGCTCATCCCTGTTTACCGAGATCCACTTTTTCCTGCATCGCACGTTGTCCTCTGTACACGGCGCCGTCGACTATGCTCGACACCGCGTACACGCCTCCAACGACTGCCGCTACGTTTGACAAAAACTTGAAGAAACCCATCCTCTTCTCTTCGTACTCGACGCGCAATGGAGACAAGTCGTAAAAGAAGAACAACCCAGGAAGCGAACGCTGCGTCGTCGGGTCGAATTCTCTGTAGTGATCCGTCACCGAGTACTCGTTGCTATCGACGACGCGCGCGTTGAATCCTAAAAATTTATAACGCGCTGGCACGACTTGCAGTCTGTACTGATACGTTCCGCTCTTCGACTCCATAATTCGCGACACGCCGTCGAGCGGGTTCACCACGCCCGGGAACTCTTCACCGAAAGAAATCTTATGAATCGTGTGCGAAAAGTTGAAGACGTCCAAATCGCCAAAGGGAGAGAGATCGTGGACGTGTTGGCCATTGTTGTCGAAACTCTTTCCAGGCGAAATGTGGAAATTCCCCGCCACCTTGTTCACCTCGATGTGTCCCTCGAAATGACACCCCTCTTTGTGCAAGTTTCGCATCGCCGTCTCGTCGTACTCTTGCTTACATTGATCCACGGTCCCGATGCGAGAGAGCGCCCAACCTTTCCGACGATAGGCGCGACGAACGGATTCGCAGTCGTCGCAACACTCGCCCTCCTCGCCGGCGCCGTAGCAATCGCCGCACTTTGCCAACCCCGTGCCATCCTCCTCCTTCTTCGCCTCATCGCTCGCCTTGGTGTGTTTTTCATTCACCTTTGCTCGCTCTTGCGTCATCGCGATTCGTTTTCCGAACATATCCACCCGTCGCTTCGTCACTTCGCTCGACGTCACGTCCAAGTGTTGCTCCCCCGTCACGTCCATCACATCCAAACTCACCTGTTCGCAGTGCATCGCGTGCAGCGTAAGGTCCACGTTTATCCGCATCTTCGCCCCAAAACCCCGATCGTCGCCATCCACCAATAAATCGTACGACGTCGACGTTGTCGCGTACTCGATCATTTGTTGCGCAAAGAGCATCACGATGAAAATGAGCGAAACCACAGAGATGATCCCTCCAGCCGTCGTGCGCTGCGCGAAATCCTCCGAAATCTTCGGGAAGAGATCATACCGCGATATGTTCTTCCGCGCCTTTTCCACCATCGCCCGTTCGTCGTCCGTCCGTCCGTCGTCCGTCCGTCGTCCTATGGCGCGTCGCGTCTTTCCCGCGTTTTTTCTTGTTAGAAAACAATATGTATGTACAAATAGTGTGAAAATGGATCATTCTCCACAATTGCATTCAAACGCGTTCCACTCCGTCGACGCGCGGGAGACAACGACGCGCGACCGCTCGCTCGCGTCGCGTCGCGCGCGGGGCGTCCCTCGTTGACGGCGATGATGAGGGTTTGCGTCGCACCGATCGCGTCGGGGCGTCCGACGAGCGGGACGACGGCGTACGCGACGCGACGATGCGAAACGTTATCGGCGAGCGCGCAACGATTTGGGGTCGCGGTGCGGCTCGAATGCGGTTCGGGGGCGTTTGAATCGACGTCGACGTCGCGACGTGGGACGGTGGTGCGAGGGAGAACGCGCGAGAGATTCGCGAGGACGACGGCGACGCCGCGGAGAGGGGAAGAGACGGTGTCTACGAGCGAGGGGGGAGGCGGGAGGGAGAGACGCGCGAGGACGAGGGCGGTACGAGAACCGAGCGCAACGACAGAAAAGTCGGGTGAGGATGACGATGAAGAGGGAGCGCGCGCGTCCGCGTCGAGGTCTGTGGAGGAAGATGCGTCGACGGCGTATCTAGACACGTTTCCGGATGCTTTCGAGGAGGCGGCGACGGGGGCGGTGGAAGAGAGGGCACCGAGCGAGACGGGGGCTTCGAGCAAAACAGTTGGAGGTTTGTTTCGAAACGAGGGCGAGAAGAACGCGGCGTGGTCGCTAGCGCTTTTGACGCTTGCGTACTGTCACGCGAGCGCCACGGGGTTCTTGTTGCCGAGTTTACTCCCGGCGATGAGCTCAGAGCTAAAACTCGGCGATGGACAAGGGGCGTTGTTGACGACGTTGTTCACTGTGACGTACTCGTTGCTGTTGCCCTTTGTCGGTATCTTGGCTGATACCGTCGATAGGAAGAATTTGCTGGCCATAGGTGCCGGGACGTGGACGCTAGCGTCATTCATGACGGCGCATTCGGCCAACTTTTCCGCTCTCGTCCTGTCGAGAGGGTTGTTTGCCATCGGCAACGGCGCGCAGAATCCGGTGGCGTTTAGCATGATTCCTGAACTCTTTCCTCGCAACAAGGCTTTCGCGCTCAGTTTCTACAATTTGGCCATCCACGCGGGACGCGCGGTGAGCTTTGCGAGTGGCGCGTTTGTCGGGCGCGCACCCGTTCCCGCGGGTGCGGAGGAACACGTATTTTCAAACGAGCCGCTGACACTGCCGCTCACGTACCTGACGGAAATCGGGGCGCTCGGCGCTCATACTATCCTGTACACCACCGCTGATTCTGTGGTGCTCACGCCGAATGTCGGTACGGTGTTGGAGAACACCGTCGGTGACGCCATGCTCTCTACGGGCATGTCGTGGCACGAAATCTACGACGTCGTCGCTGCCCCAGGCTTGCTCATAGTACCGCTCATCTTGTTCACGATTTCCGATCCTGGTAGAACGTGGACGGGGTCTCGCGCGCTCAAGCGCAAGGTGAGAATGGAGAAGGCGCGTCGAGAGCGTCTCGAGAAAGAACGTGCCCAGAGCATGGATGCCGAAAGTCTAGTCGCCCTCATCGGGTCGATTGATGAATCCGATATGTCGAATGAGACTGAAAGAGTGATGGCGACGTCTCGAGCTGTCATTGCGCAAAGCGAAATGAAAGGGCAGTACACCTCGATTCCGTTAAAGTCAAGCGGACTCAATGATATGTTTGCTTCTCTGACGAGTTGTTTTGAAAGCGAAGCGTTCAAAAAAGTCACGGCGGCGTCAACGTTAGCGGACGTCGGAGGCTGGTCGATGATTGCGTTCCAGGCGGCGTTCTACGAGCGCGTATTTTCGTTGACCCCCCAGGAATACGATCCGCTACTCGCGCTTGTCATTCCTTTGGCGGGCGTCACTGGTGGGTTAGGGGGCGGTTACATTTGCGATAGACTTCAGTCGCGCGGTCCAGAGGGCCAAAGGTTGTTCATCGCCATCACGACGATGCTCGCCGGGCCGCTTCTCGCCGCTTCCCTCCTCGCCGACGACTACAAGACTTCGCTCATGTTTCTCTTCCCGGGTATGATTGCCGCGGAAATCTTCCGCTCGCCCACCGCCGTGATGACGCGCGATAGTAGACCCGAGACGCCGTCCGTCGCTGCCGCCGCACATCTTGCCGTGCGAAACATGGTTGCGGGCGTTGGACCGCTTGCGGTTGCGTTCTTGGCGAGCAAGTTTGACTTGCGGCATGCCATGCTTCTCGCGCCGGCGTGTTACGTCATAGCAGGCATCGCGTATTACGATGCCATCGGCGTACTGACGCAAGAAAAAATCAAAAGAATCGAACGTAGAGCGTCGTGAGACGTCTAAAACAATACATCCATTACCATTAATCATTAACTCATTGTAATTATTATAGCTGCACTGCATGGCCTGGTACGTTGTACGCGCTCGCTCCGATTGGCGTGATGGCCTGCGTCGACTCTCGGAGCGAGTCGTCGGGCGGCGAACACAAACCGTCGGCTACATCCCCGGAACTAATTGTGTTGACACGAACTGTGATTTTTGAATCCAAATCAACGCATACCTCTAGTTCAACTCGCTCCTCGCCCAACGTCGAAAGGACGCCTTCGAAACCGTCACGAGAAACCTCTGCATGCATGGGATCGTACTGCACAGTTTCGGGCGTCTTGCAAACAGCCTGCGCGGCGTAAGCTGGCGTCTCAAGCGATGGGAACGCGATTGACGCGGATCGCCTGACTTGTAAAACGACTGCACTGATGTTATCCTTGCTTTGTCGGACGCGAGCTAGCGTCACCAGCGAGTTGGCAACGCGACGCGTACGCACGGGTGAAGGCGACGGCGCGAGCGTGCCGACGGGTGCCGCTCGCATCGTTTCGCTCGCCAGTTTACCTCCCATTACGTCTGTCAACCCATCCGAACACAGAATCAGAGAGTCAAAGCTATCTAAATCAATCTTTGTCACTTCCGGCTCCACCGAGAGAAATCTCTTAATGCCGGCGTTCCCAAACGCGCGGGATACGGCGAGTATACCCCCCGTGCGCAACACCCCGTCTCGTCCTCTCTTGACAAACCCTCCATACCCTGTGATTCTATCTTTTTCTTCCGCTAAAGTTGGCCGTTGGTCCACCGATTCAAAGACGACTCTCCCTCTATCATCTAAAGCCGTGGCGCGCGAATCGCCGACGTTCGCCACGTACATCACCGGCGGCATGATCAACGCCACGATCGCCGTCGACCCGGGGCCGGGATTCCCATACATACCCTTCATTCTCCCCGGATTCTGATCGCACACCACGTCATCCACTCTCTTGAACGCCCTCTTCAATGCCGAAGTCGGATCCTCTCGCAACGCTTCATCTGCCAGCACCTCTCTCGCCAACTCCCTGCTCAAGTGCGCGCTCACCGCCGCACCTCCGTGTCCATCAAACACGCCCAACACGAACGCGTCCTTCGTCTCATCCAACACCGCGCACCACCGATCCTCCATGTGCGGTCTCTCGCCTCGTATCGCGCACGCATCAAACGTAAAGTCGTACCCATTCAGACCAAACGTTTCATTCGCCGCGCAGTTTTCCACCACACCAAACTCGAACGACGCGCTTCGGCGTCGGTGATCGCCATTCATGGTATCGTCTTTGTCCCCGACGCGTCGACGGCGTTCGAATCGCGCGTCGACGTCGACGTCCTGTTTGTTTACTTCTTCGTCTTCTTACTCGTCCGTTCGAGGTAGTCTTCGTACGCGCGCAGTTGTTTCTCCTTGTACCCACGCTCGAGCTCGCCTTGGACGTAAAACCCACCGACGGCACCGACGAGAACGAACGCGATAACTCTACCGACGGAACCCGGGTGCGAAGGGTTCACCATACGCGGGCGTGCTTTGACGTTGATTTCTTTCAATCTTTTGAAAACAAATGATTTTTTTCAACTGTCGCGAGGCAGCCGCCAGTCAGATGTCACCCTTACACGTCGGATTGAATCAGAGCGACTAGGAGTTGATAGTTTACAAATGAGCTAACAATAAATCATGTGGTGGGTGCGCGGGAATGACGCAACGTTTCGTTCGCGTGCTATTTCTTTGCGGCGTCTCGCTCGGCGAGGAGCGCGTTAACTTCTGCGACGAGTGATTCGTGTTCGTCGCATGGTAAACCTTGAGACTTGGCGCATTCAATGACGTACCCATTGAGGCTGTCGATCTCGAGCTTGGCACCCTCGTCAAAATCAAGCTTGGTAGATGGGAAGTGGTCTCTGTACGTGGCGAGTCCTTCGAAGACGACGTCGTGGAAGTTTTCCGGGGCAAGGGCGAAACCGGCAGCGTGAGGAACGCGCAAAACGTTGAGCATCTCTTCGTACAGCCTGTCCATGCGAGCTCTATGATTCGTGAGCAAACCGTCGCAGTTGCAGTCGCCAACGATGGCGAGGAGATTGGCGACGCCGTTGATGAAATACTTGCGAATGAGTAAATACTCAAATTCGTCCGTTGCCACGCTCAATACGCCGCACTTTTTAAGCAACTCGCGCGTTGCTCTTCCGCCCGCTGTGTTCGGCATCACCCACGGCTTGTCCTCATTCTTCACGTGAATGTCGTACCCACACCCCACTCCTGGGGTCTCGATGATGTCCCACGACTGGGGCATGACAGCTCGAGTGGATTTCGACTCATCGAAGAGCGGTCGCACGATGCCGTTGTGCGCCGTCACGACGAAGTCAAATGTGATTAAAGCCTCATCGAGCTCGCGTTTCACAGCCTCCAATGCGTACGTCTTCACGGCTACGAACACGAAATCAAAATGCCGACCCCCAGCATCCTTATCGAGACTCTCATACGTCGTCAAGACGGTCGCTCCGGCATCTCTCGCGATCGCCTTGACCGCGACGCGCGTCGTGTCGCCCGGCGTCTCTGCACGATTCGACATCTTCAGCACCACCGTCTCCACCCCGCCAGCGCGAAACGCGCGCGCGAGGTACGCCCCGACGCGTCCACCACCGACAACGAGCACGCGATTCGCCGTCGCGTTCGTTCGCCCCTCCTCCTCGTCCATTTTCGTCCTCTTTCCCGTCGCTTTGGTTCGTCTCGCGCGACGTGCTCCAGCAGGTCCACCACACCGTCGACGCGTCGTCGTCGTCTCAAACGCTATCCGCACGCCGCCGCACCGCGTCGCGGGTGATAAAGAAATGTAAGTACTCGTCGTCGTCGTCGTCGTCGTCGTCGTCGTCGTCGTCGTGAGATCACGATTCTCGCAGTCGTCCGACGCGGCGTTCTCTTACGTCGTTGGGTCGTTCGCGTGGCATCGCCAGACTTACAAACACGTGGAGCGCTGGATGCATGACAGTAGACACACATATAAACGTACAATTTAGTCGATATATGGTAATTTCACGCAAACCACTGTTGGGTACAAGAATTCCATTCATAGATTTTTGGGTCACCAATGTACTACACTCCGTAAACCCAGGGTTCAGTTATAAATTCGGTCTCGGAACGTGTCGAAACGATGGACGCCCGTGCCGACGACAGATCGCGACGACCGACGACGGACGCGTTCGCAACCCGCGTGACCGACGACGATCACGATCACGACGATGATGACGATGCCGGCCACTTCGACGGCGCGCGCGAGCTACGGCGGTGTGACTCGCGGCAAGATGATGACGACGCTTCGACGCAAGGGCGGCGCCCAAGTGGCGACCAGACGCGCGAGCGTGACGACGGCGAGCATCAGAACGACGGAGAAACCGGAAACGAAAGGTGCGACGATTGGAGGACCGCGAGGGGCGCGCGATGGATGAGTGCACGCGAAGGAGAGAGGTCGCGGACACCGCCGACGACGCGGACGTTCGACGTTCGACTGAGTTGACGAGGGGGGAGGGTCTCGAGGGGTCAATCTGGATAGGGAGATTTTTTTCGATCCAGACGATCGGGTGGTTTGAATGACGTTCGGTGACGAACGGGACGCAGGAGAGGGGCTGGGATGAAAAAGTATAATGCGCGCGCGCCGATTGACGCCCAAATGACGATGACTGACGACGTTTGCGAATGGTTTTCTCGTCGCTCGCAGCGTTCCGCAAACCCATCGAGAGCCGCAACTCTATCCGCATGGGCATCCCGTCGAAGGGTCGCATGGCGGAAGATACGCAGGCTTTATTGAAGGTGTGCCAGTTGCCGGTTAAAAAGTTGAACCCGAGGCAGTACGCGGCGGAGATTCCGAGCGTTCCGGGCATGGAGGTTTGGTTTCAGCGCGCCACGGATGTCGTGCGTAAAATTGTCTCTGGCGACATTGACATCGGCATCGTCGGCTACGACATGTTGGCGGAAATCGCCTACAACAACGATGACATTGTGATTGTGCACGATGCACTTGGGTTCGGGGGGTGCCATCTCGCTGTGGCCATCCCGCAAGCGTGGGATGAGATTAACAGCATGCGCGAGTTGATGGCGCTGTCAAAGTGGGGACCGCAACGCCCGTTGCGCGTAGTCACGGCGTACCCGAGCGTCGCGACGCAGTTTTTCAAGGACATCGGCTTTGAATACGTGGAGATTTCGACTGCTGACGGCGCTTTGGAGGCGGCGCCGGCCATGGGTGCCGCGGACTGTATTCTTGATTTGGTGAGCAGCGGCACGACGCTCAGAGAGAACAACTTGAAGGAGATTGAGGGTGGTCGCGTGCTCGACAGTCAAGGGGTTTTGGTCGCGTCTAGGGAGGCTCTCTTGAAGCGTGAGGGTCTTTTGGAGATTGTGCACGAGCTCCTCGAACGTCTCGAGGCGCACTTGCGTGCCGAGAGCTTGTTTATGGTTACGGCGAACGTGCGCGGCGAAAGCGCCGAAGCCGTCGCCACCAAGCTCAACGGGTGCGGTCAAATTTTGCGCGGTTTGCAAGGTCCGACCATTGCTCCGGTGTACACGCCGCAACCCGATGGTTCTGGTAAAGCGGGTGAGTACTACGCCGTCTCTGTAGCTGTGCCGAAGACTCGCATTTACGAAACTGTCAAGCAGCTTCGCGGCATCGGCGGTAGCGGTGTGCTCACCTTCCCGCTCACGTACGTCTTTGACGAAGAGCCGCCGCGTTGGAACGCGCTCATGAACGAGCTCGGTCTCGACGCCGCCAAGTACAGCCACCTTAAGGTTATGTAAAGCGACCGCGATAACAGCGTTAAGTTCATTGCAACATTAGATGACAGACAGATTATACCAAACTCGTACGACGTAGAAGAACGTAAGCGATTCCCTGCGCCACGCTGTGAAAACGACTCGACAGACGCACGTTCCATCCAAACGCCTTTCCTCCCGCACCTTACTATGATCGCGTGCGCGTGTGTGTTCTCGTCGTCCTTCATTAATTAACAAGATAACATTCAACTAAAACGGGGAAAGTTCTATGCTAGCTAGCACTCGCCGCGTCATGGGTGAACTTACAGCAGAAAACGAACAGACTTTCACCTCGAGCTCCGCGTTCGCCGGCCACAGCTCTTTCGTATCTCTTCTCCTTCACATCGTCGCACCGCTCACAAGCGGCGGTGCGCACCGCATCCCACCTCAAACATTCATATTCGTTCGTTTATCTCTTCTTGCTCGGGGTGCGGGAAGATCGGCGCGGGCTGACGACGGATTTGGACGACGTCTTCTTCGGCGCCGCCTTCTTGGATGAAGCCTTCTTGGCCGGGGCCTTCTTGGCCGGGGCAGCCTTGGCCGGGGCAGCCTTCTTGGACGAGGACTTCTTCGCCGGCTTACTCGCCTTCTTGGCCGGAGCCGGGGCGGCTTCGATCGCCTTTGTGGACGGCTTGCGCTCGCGCTTCGGGCGCGACGAGCCGCCCGCAGACTTGGACGAAAAGATGGACGCGACAATCAAGAGCACTTGCACGACGATACCCAGGGCAAGAATACCCACGGTAACGCCCGCGATGAGCGCGAGCGGAGAATCCATCTTGGTGAGCGCCTTCTTGGCCGCAGCCTTGGCGGCGGTTCTAACTGCCATGATCGTTCGTTTGTATCCGGTTCTTAGGCGGCGTTTGAAATGGACGAGTTCTGCGCGCGTTTTCAAAGGCGTCGACGAAGCGAACCGCGGCGCGCGCGCGGACGCGTCCCGATCCGATCGAGACGCATCCGCGCCGTCGCACGCGTCGTCATCGCGCGTGTGTTCGTCAGTACATCGTCGTCACCGTCCAAAACATCCCTCCACAAAAAACCTTCGCGTTCGCATTCGCGCCGTGGTTGTTACCCCTCAAACGAGCCGTTTGAACCGAAATGCGTGCGATTGGCATTTTTCAATTTTCAATCGTGTTTTCAAACCGACCGACGGACGGACGGGCGGACGGACGGCACGAACGCCGACGGAACGAACGAACGAACGAGACCAAGACGCGTCGCTCGTCTCGCGAGAGCGCGCGCGTCCCGCGAACCGAACGCGTTCCGTCCATCGTTCCATCCATCCATCGTTCCATCCAACGGCGGTGTAGAAAATCAAAATGATTTTTGAGTCGATTCGAGACGCGACGCGCGCGCGGACGCGCGTCCGAGCCACCGCGCGTCGAACGTAGAACGAGGCGAGGGCGAAGAGAGAAAGAATCCGTGCGCGCGTGACGTTCCGTCGCGTACCTCTCGAAAGAAACGCGTCAAAGTGTGCGGGCGGCGAACGACCGAGACAGACTCGAGGAGGCAGACGAACGTCTCTTGGCGCGAACGACGACGACGACGACGACGACGATTAGGATGCGATCGATATCAGTGATGTTGAATCAGTTGTAACGCCTATTTGAGGATTCATGACTCAAGAAATGTAATCGAGGGTAAACAACCTCGATGGAGAAAAAAGCGCACCTCGAGTGGGAGTGGGATTGGGTTGAAAAGCGAGAGGCGTTCTCTCTCGCGCGCGTTGTTCCCCTCTTTTGGGTGATTGTATGCGTTACACTCGAGCGAAGGGGCTAACGGTACGCCGCGCGCGCGGCGTTCGCGCGAAACGTTCGTCCGACCCGTCCCGTTCGTTAACGTACGTTAACGACCCGTCGCCGGGGCTGGGGACGAGAGATCGATGAGCGGGGATCTCGGGACGTCGGAGAGACGCGCCGCCGGCGCGCTCGCCGACTGCGGCGGCTTGCCCGCGTTGGCTACGGTGAGCTCAGAGTTGAGCCATTGAATCACCTGTTGGTTGCTTTGGAGCAACGCGTTGGATTCTTCGAGTTTGCCCGTGAGTTCAGACTCTCGAGCGCGCAACGCTTGGATTTGATCGAGGAGATTTTGGGTTTCGAGAGAGGCTTCGGCGCGGTCGCCGGCGGCGGAGCGAACCGTCATTTGGCGCTCTTCGAGCAAGGCTTCTTGCTTTTTAATCACGGCGGCTTGGATCTTCGTCTTGTTCTTCCCGGCGCGAACCTCTTTATGGAGTTCCTCAATGATGCTGTTGCCCTTGTTGATCTCCTCCGCGCTCGCGGCGACGCGCTCTTCCGCCTTGCCGAGCGCGCGGCGCGCTTGCTCCCACGACGCGGCGAGCGCGACTTTGTGTTCCTCGCTCGCGTCGAGCCTTGATTTCAGCAGTTCAATCACCTCCTCCTTGTCCCCGAGTTGCTTCTCGAGCCACTCAACGCGCAAGGCGCGCGCACTGTGCGCCTTGTCACGTTCGTGCACCTCGGCGTCGAGCGCCGCGTTGTCTTCTCGAACGCGTTGCAATTCGCGCTTTGTAATCGCGAGTTCACCTTCGATGAGTCCCAGCTTGGTTCCCAACTCGCTCACCTTGTTTTGCGCTGAAAACTTTTCGCGGTCGATCTCGGCTTTTTCTTGCAACGCGTCGTCCATGCGCTTGCGGAGTTCACGCTTGTCCGCTTCGTAACGCTCTCGTGCTCTCTCGAGTTCGTCCAAAATTTCTCGCTTGCCCTTTGCGCTCGCCTCGGCGTACTTCATCTGCGCCTCGATCGATTTCGCCCTCGAACTCTCGAGCGCACCCTGAGATTCGCGATAGAGCTTTTCAAATCTCTTGAGTTCGCGCTCGCGCTCTCTAGCATCCATCAAGAGCCCGGCGAGAATCCGCTTCGCCGCTCGGTCCGACGCCGGTTTAAATTTCAACGCCACGTGCGTAAACTGGTTGAACGCATTCGTCTCGACGATTGAAAACGTGCTCACATCCGGCGTCGGGTGTCCTGGCCCGGGAACATCCAACACGCAGTATACATCCTTCTGCCCGTCCCGGCCTCCATCGCACGCCCGAATCAACCGCACGAGCGCCTTGGGAAACTCGTCGAAACTCACCACGAGCCGCTGCTCCGCCCGCAGTTTCGCGTAATCCTCCTCTCGCACCTCCATCGCGTGATAAAAGAACGGATCGTGATCGCACGACACGTGCACGCGAAGCATCCTACTTGTCGTCGTCGTCTCTCCTCCTCGTCGTCCATCGTCTCCTCCATCATCACCGCCGTTTCCATTACCAACCATGACGCGCACGCGCGCTTCGATTCTTCGCTCTTGCGACGACGGAGACGCGCTACCGCCGGCGCCGCCGCTCGTCTCCCGAACCCGAACCCCACACGATCCGTCGTACACCAGCGTCGCCAACCGTACGTTTTGTCTCGTCCAGTTTCCTCCGTCTCCATCTACCACGTGTGCCGTCGTCGTCGTCGTCGTCGCGTCATCATCTTCCGTTCGCACCAAACGGTCATCATCTGCATCGAAATCGTCATCAACAGCGACGTCGGCGTCCTCCTCGCGCGCGCCTTTGGACGGGCCCGGGGTGGACTCGCGGTCGTCGTCCATCAATCTCGCCCGGCGGTGTTCCGGCGATTTCGACGCCCCGAGCAGGGTCAACATCGTTGGCCGTCGGTGCGGTGCGTCGCTCTGTGACTCGAACGTTTCAAACGTTGGAAGATGAATGTCTCTGATTAACGGTTCATGACTCGTCAAACACACACACACACACTCTTTGGATTTGGATTTGGATTTGGACGCGCGCGCACGCGCTCGCGCGCCTGTGTGCGACGCGCGAACGGACGGAGACTCGGGGACTCGGGGACTCGGGGATCGGTCATGGCGGGACCGTCGTCGTCGGCGGCGCCACCTCCGGTGGTGTATAAAGGCGCGCGCCCGCCTCCGCCGAAACGGAAAGAGGAGGAACCGAAGAAAGATGACGACGACGATGTGAACGACACGACCACGGCGACTCAGTCAGCGTTTGCGCTGCCGACGGAGGACCCGGGAATTGATTTCTCGATGCGTATGTGGACGAAAGAAGGGGAACGGGTGAGCGCGTCGCGACCGGCGCGGGTGCAGTACGATCCGGAAACTGGACCGAGGATTCGACACCGAAGCGACGGCGCCAAGGGCGACTTCAACGTGTGGTGGGGGAAACACGCGACGGCGGCTGGGGGGTTGGCGAGGGATTTCAACTCGGCGGTGAAAGCGGTGACGAGGTGCGCGCCGATTTTAGACGCCGGGGCGACGAAGGCAAACGGGTCTGGGGTGACCGCGGTGTGTTATCACTTCGCGCGCGGGTGCTGCGGCTTGGGCGAGGCGTGCGAGTATTTGCACAAAGTACCGACGGCGTTTGACGACGCGAAGAATCACATGATGTTGGATATATTCGGTAGACCGAAACATCACACGGAGCGGGACGATAACGGGGGCACGGGTTCGTACATGCGGATCGGGAGAACGCTGTACTTGTACTTTGGCGGCGCCGTCGATCCGAATTGGGACGCGAAAAAGGTTTACGACGAAATCTCCGCGCAGTTTGGTGAGTTTGGCCCGCTCGAGGACGTCACCGTGAAATTTGATCGTCGATTTGCGTTCGTTCGGTACAAGTTTCGCGCCTCGGCTGAGTTTGCCAAGGAGGCTATGGCGGGTCAGACGTTGTGGAGAGCAGAGGAGGCTGAGCCGCTCAATGTTCGGTGGGCCAACGATGATCCGAACCCCATCGCCATCGTTCGCGTCGCCAACGAGACGGAGGAGCGCGTGCGAGACATGTTTTTGCGGAGCGAAAAAGCGCAGGCGCTTATGCAGATGAAGCGCGAGCTCGAGGGCGACGGTGGTATCGATGATGGAGAGGATTCAAAGCGAAAGAGCAAAAAGAAGAAGCGCCGAGACGAGGAGGACGCCAAAGCGCCTCCGCCGGATTGTTCCTTTGACCCCGCGGACTACGAAGACGAGGTGTAGTTAGTTTTAGCTAGTTTTAGTATCTTACACATTGGTAGTAGATCCACCGAGTAGCGGTACCGGTAGAATCCATCCTATTTCTAACTCAACGCGTCGACGTGCGCATCGATGATTTGCGATTGACACTCGCGAAGCGTTCGCGCGGCGTCTCGCCACGAATCGTTTACGGAGTCGTCGTCGTCGACAATTCGTGACTGCGTTTCGCGCCATTTCGAGGCGTCGTCGAGCCAAATTTGCGCCGCATCGCGGTGCGAGCGCTTCATCTCGGAGACGTTTAACGCGAAATCCGTATGCGCGGGATGGACGCCGCGAATGCTGGAAGCGTTTGAGTCTCCACCACCACCGGCGATGACGCGTTCGTCGGCGGCGTTGTTTGCCAAAGCAAACCCGTACATTCGAAGGGCCCTATCATTGCTCAGAGCGTCGCCGTAGCTCAAAGTCAACGATTCACCGGGTTCGATGACGCGCAGAGTGGATGCGAAGACCTCGTGCGTCTGCGAATCGCGCCCAAGCCTGCAATTGGCGTCGAACGAGTGGTCGAGCAAATCGCACCCGGGCACAAAGGCGAACGGGACGACGTCGGATTTCATCGCTCGCGACGACACCGCGCCGAGGGCCCAGGCGACGTCTTTGACGGGTAACGACGTCGCTTGGCTCAGCGCGCGCGTAAACTCGGCGCGGGATTCGAGCCGACGACGCGTCGACGTGCCTTCCAACAGGGCGACGCTTGACTCGTCCAGACACGCTTCAGCGAAATACATTGAATCCGGGTACGTTGCCGCGTACGCAGATTCGTCTTCGCGACTCATCATGCGTTCGTTGAGCACGTGTAACGTCATCAACACCGTCTCCATCATCGTCTTGTTGTGCGCCGGACCGGCGTCCATGGCGTTAAAAATGGCGCCGAATCGAGCGTCGTTCGACGCGCTCGAAGCGGCAAAATCGACGCTTCGAGTCGCCCATGCCGCAAACGGCGTCATCACCGCTCGCACGCCGGCTTCAATCCTCGACGTCGCGGCGAGCGTCAATGACGCCGACGCCGCCGCGACCTCTTTCAGCTCGACGCCCTGCGCGACGTCGAAAGTACGCCCCAAGTGTCGTCGACTAATCGCGACGAAACGCGCTGAAGCCATCGAAACCACGCCTTCTACCGCACCATGAGAATCATCTCCTCAAATTCTCTCAATCGTCGTCGAGCCTCGCTCAGCGCCGTCGCCGTCGCCTCCTTTCCGCTCGTTCGAGGCGTCTCTCGAACCGTTCGCTTAATCTCCTCCACCGCGCTCTCTCTCGCGCACGTATCGCTCAGCGACCGCGTCGCTCGCAGCGCTCGTCGGATCAACGAACGCGCGGAGGCGTCCGTGATGAACGACGCCAAGTCCCGGGGAATCGTCGTCGTCGGAGTCGTCGTCGGCGCGGCCGACTGCGGCGAAGCGCGACGGCAGGGAGTGCGAGTCTCGTGCGAGTGTCCCACTTTCGCCGAAAGTCCGACTGTGCGCGATAAACTTATTTATGTTATATCGGACACACGGTACTAATTTAAAGCGACGATCATAGATATGAAGCTGGAAGTTGAACTCCGGTCACACTACGGTATGTACCCCGGTAGTACACAAAAAAAAACAGTTAACTTTTCAATGAGTTATTGTGTGTCATCCCTTCGCGAGCGAGAACGAGCGCGCGCGTCAGTCCCTACTCCGATTGGCCGTTCGTGATTCGCTCTTTTCCGAGCGTGCGCGATGACGAGTCGTGATTCGACAACGTACTTGCGCAGGGGCCATGCTAATCTTCTCTGTATTTTTTTCCAGTTTAACAAGTGTTCGGTTTAGAATAAACCGAACGCCAATATGAGTAGGTATTGTATCTTTAACCCGGGTCGGGATGACATGCGCGTGAAAGTACGGGTGGTTGGGACGCAGACGAGACGGTTGGACCCGGGGCCGACCCCGCAGAGGGCGACGGTTGGACCCGGGGCGCGACCCCGCGGAGGGCGACGGACGGACGGGCATGGAAGACGGAGGAAGAGAACGCGCGGGAACGTCGTTCGACGGCGCCGACGTCGACGCGGAGTGCTGCGTCGTCGTCCCGGACGTTGGTTTAGTGTACCGGTCGCTCGCGAACCCGCGCGCGGTGCGTCTCGAGCGGTCGTCTTCTTCCGGGGAGGATCGCTGCGCGGAGACGACGACGACGACGACGACGTCGGCGGCGTCTGCGTTGTTCGTGTGCGTGGGTCGAGTCACGTGCGTCGGAGCTGCGCGACGAATCGGCGGTGGTTACGTCGCGTTTGCTGGCGATTCCATGGGGTACGTGACGACGTCTCTCGGCTCGCCTCCGAAACGGTTTTCGATGAGCCCCGTGCGGTACTGCGACGGCGAGTACGTGGCGACCGAAGACGGATGCGTGTTACACTGGGACGCGACAGTCGGAGCTCCGAAGCGTCGATGGACGCTCAGAAGGTTGGCCCCGATGGTTGCCGCGACGGGGAAAGTCACCGTGGACGCAAAAACCGGGTCGACGATTCGTTTGGTCGCCGTCGGCGGTGCCGCCGTAGCGTGCTCTTCCACGTCAGCAGTCGCTCCGGGAGATAGAAAGAAATCAGCCGCCAATCAAGCGGCGTCCATGCTTAAAAAACTCTCATCCACGGCGTTTGGTGTCGTCAAAACGGCGTTCGATCAAAACGCGCGGCTTGGCGCCGACGTCGTGGCGTACGAAGGAGAGGACATGGACGAAGTGAGCGCGCTCGAGCGCGAAAACGGCGAATCACGATGGAACTGCGCCTTTGTTGACGCCCCTCGACGGTACCGCGCGTTCATCCCCGCCGGGCACGGCGGATGGTTCGCCACGACTGATAACTTGCACAGAGTCATCTTGTACCGCCTGGTTGGCGATAAAATTCGCGTCAAAAGAATCATCAAAGGTTGCAGAGACGCGACGGCAAACTTTTCTGCCTCGTCGCTTTGCGTGCACAAACCATCGATCCGTACGCTCGAAACGTACGAATTATTAGCCAGTCACGATGATGGACCGTCGGTGTCGGCGTCGACGTCCTCTGTGACGGCCATCGATGTCTCTCACCTCGACGTTGTTCGCGTTCTCCCGACGGCGGACGAAGAAGGCAAAGTCTACCTGCTCACCCGGGACGAACCCGCGACGAAACCATCGTCGTCATCTTGTAGGTACCGCATCCAAACCTTGGAGGACGTCGTCGCCGACGTGAGCGCGAGTACCGCCACTCAGAAGAAACGCTGATTCCATCACTGTTAGCCCATACATTGTAGTAAGAAGTAGAAGTAGTCGTGGTAGTCAACACCCAAGTGAGCCACCTTCAGTCGTCGTCGTCCGACGTCGCGCTCGACGATCATCACGGACAAGCATGTCGTACGTCCTAGATCTTCGCGAGCTCGTGCACAAACTGCCGTTTCACCACTTTAGCGCGTACGAGTTAAAGTCGTCGTGCGTGGTGATCGCGTTGACGTACGCCATTCCGCCGGTGGTCGCCGCTGGCGTGTGCTTGTTCTACTACCGGACGTACACGGTCCAAAACAGAACAATTTTTGAGAATACAAACATTCGCGAGGCGAAAACGCGAGGGATCATCACCGTGTGCGTGTTGGCGGCGTTCGGACCGGCGGCGATGATCGGAATGGTGGAGGGGTTCAAGGGTGGGCGGGCGACGTTGAAGACGATCCAGGCGTGGGCGGTTGAAGGGCAACGAGGCATGGAAAAAATCGCGTTGCCAATCATGCAGATGGACGACGCACTGACGGCATTGCTCGGGGAGGCGGATGATGCGAACGACGTCGCGGCAAAGGCGACGATCACGAGCGCTTTATCCGCGGTGACGACTATGTTGCTGCACCACGGCAACGGGCCACAGTTCATCGAGGATTTGAATGCGTTACAGTGGGTCAACGTCTTCACGTGGATGACGGCAGGAAGCATTACGACGCTGTGTTTGTTGCTTGTGGGCTTACTTTTCACCGTGTGTTTGCCCATTGTCGCCCATCACGGGCGCACTCCTGTGGCCAAGTGGTGGAAAAAAGTACCCGGTAGGATGACTCCAGAGTTCTTCGTGAGAGCGGTGCCAGTGTGGATGCTCGTCTTCTCCTGGCTCGTCGTTGCGATGTATTGGCCTATCTCTGTCATAGGCGCAGAAATTTGTTTCGCCTACGAGGGTATGGTTGAGTTTCAAGTCCCGGAAAACATTCAGCTGTACTTCGTGTGCCCGAGGTTTGGCTACGAGTTGGGTCCGTACATTGAAGAGCTGCACGCGGATAGGACAGCGGTAACGGCGGCGATTGAAAGCGTAGACAGCCTCGGCGGGGCGTACGCGTCGTCAGCCAACATGGCTAGCTTGACTTCCGCCGCGGAGTCTTACAATGGATACCTCGACAATATTGACGAAGGCCTCGGCTCTTGCCAACCCATGAGCGACACGATTGAACTCGCCGTCGTGCAAGTGTGCGACGAGGTGATTTTAGCCTTGCAAATGTTCACCGCTCTCATCTTTGGCTTGACATGTCTGCTCATGTACGGCACCTTGCACAGATGGTTTGGTTCGGACGTCGCCAAGGAGCTCGCCAACGACGAGGAACAGAGCTTATTCTCCAAGCTCACCTCTGAGTCAATGCTTGAGGCGCGCTCCAAGTTTGGCGCCGTGGAGAAGAAGAAGACGGAGGCTGAGAAGAAGAAGGAAAAGGATGAAAAGAAGCTCAAGAAGAAGAAAAAAGCGGCACAACGAAGCGCGAGCGCGAGCGCGAGCTTGGGTGTTTCCAGTGACGAGACGAACGAGCAACCGCCTCACAGCTCTCCCACTCCGCGGGAGGCCGAGGCTCCGACTGATGAAGCGCTGACTGAACTCGCTGAACGAGATCAAGGAGAACGAGGAGACGAGGACGAGGACGTCCTCGCGGATGAAAATGATGGCCCTCCTCCCGGTGCGGAGATTGAGCTCGTGGATGTCATGAATGATGACGGACTCGTCGTCGAAAACAGAGATACCGGACGAGACGACGTAGACGAAGAATGGTTGGAGGACGAAAACATCGAGGTTGGCGATGGTGACGATGAAGACAACGAAGAAGAAGGAAGAGAAAATGTCGATACACCAGCAGCAGAACCGACGGTCGCCGAGCCCGAGACCGAGCCGGCGACGACGACGGAGCCTGAGTCAGCGATCGAACGAGACAGGACTCCGCTTGACGCAACAAATCCACCGAATCAAGGCGCCCCGTTCGCCGACGGCGCGTAGTGTCGACGGGGGATGGGACGAAGGGTATTCCTTTGTGCACACGCCGTGTCTACGCGCATTCGTAAATGCTCGTTCGTTCATAGCCGCCCGTAGCGCGGGCCTTGTTTGTGTAAAATGTAAAAGACAATCGCAAAGTTGTTCACACAAGTTGTTCACACACGCGCGCGCGCGCGCGCACGCCATATGCGCGCGTCAACCTCGCTCGCATTTACATCGTCCTCGTCGTCCTCGTCGTCTTCTGTCTCTCTCGATGACGTCCGCGCAAGATCCGAGCGCTTACTCAGGCGCGGGCATCGTTTAGTCGCGAAACGGCGCGAACTCGAACGCGGGCTCGAACGCGTTGACGCGAGCGATGAGGCGCAGAGAGAGTCGCTGAGGAGAGACGCGGCGCGCGTTGACGCAAGCGTGGATAAAGTGATCGAGCGGGTGGAGGCGCTGAGGGAAATTGCGAGGGCGTTGGAAGACGATGGTGGCTGACAGAGGACGACGCGGCGGGCGGTGCGCGAGAGCAGTGCGCGAGAGCAGTGCGCGTAGTGGTACGGTGATAGAGTAGTTGTGTGTGTGTATTTAATATTTGCAAGGCGAGATTGCTTAAATATGATACGATGCGACGACGTTTTGCACGTAACGCGCACTCATCGTCCAACCGTTCTCCCGTCCTCTTTGCTCTCGTCTTCTCGCTCTCGTCGTTTGTGCACCTCGCCGACAACGAGCGACACCGTGATGAACCCCGCGACGAACGCCAACAACGGTTTGACCGCCCGAAACACCCCGAACAACCTCGGTCTACGTCTCTTTGAGCTCGCGCTAAACTCATCGTCGCTAAACTCATCCAAATCCGCCGTGCGATACATGGAATGAAACTCGCTCCCTCGCGTCGTGTTCACCGCCATGGATACGTTTGCGCTCTCGAAACTCACGGCATCGCTCGATCGACTCACATCGTTGTCGTCATCGTCGTCAAACCTAAAAGACGCGTCGTACATCCCAGACCCAGCGTCACCCGCCGCCGGTCGCAAATTCGGTGACTCGGGCGTCGGCGGTGCGTCCTCCTCGCGTCTCTTGCGTCCATCCTCTCCCTCGTTCGCCCCGACGATCGGGCTCAACATCGGCGACCCACCGCCGCCCTCATCACCGCTATTTTCATCCCCTCTACCGTTCGTCGACGCCCCGCTCGACATCGTTCGTTCGAGCGTCGTCGTTCCTCGTTGCCCGGCGACATCGACCGTTGCTGCGTCATCTTTAACCGCCATCCCTCGCGCGACCGACGAATACCCTACTTCGTCAACGACCCCTGTCGCCGTCGTCGCCGTCGTCGGGGTTTCGATGAATAATTTTCTTCGCACCTCTGGCATCGAAACTCTCTCGCGTCGTCGATGAGTGTCGTCGTCTTCGATGAGTGTCGTCGTTTTCAAAATGAAAAGCATTTTTTCTTTCGCGGAATTCGCGGACGCGAACGTCAGCTCGCAAACCCGCCACGCAGACGCCGACGCGACGTACGATCGCATCGCGACGGCGCGGGGGTCGTTCGAGGAAGATAATCTCTTCGCGTTGACCGTCGCGTTTCCGACGGTTCCCGACACGCGCGGTCGCACGATACCCGTCGGCAGCGATAAGAAAGATGATGCGTCCACCGCCGCCTCGAAAACCGATATCGAAAAGGAGCGAAGACGACGACGATGTACCGGCGACGACGACGCGAACGACGGGCGAACCGGCGAAACCAATCACCGTCGATGCCAGCATTCCGCCGCTGAGTAAAACCTACGACGTCCCGCCATGGGGCGGCGCGCCGACGACAGAGTTTTACCTCGACACGCTCAAGGAAGGTGTCTTGGTTTCCCGAGAGCGACTCGACGCGACCAAGGATGGAACCCCACGGTCGTGCGTGCGCTTTGGGCGACATCCGAGCTGCGACGTCGTCGTCGAACACCCGTCGACATCGAGGTTACACGCGGTGATTCAGTTTAAGGGCGGGACGACGGAGGCGTACGTGTTGGATTGCGGGAGCGCGCACGGAACGTTTGTGAACAAGCGGAGGATCAAACCAGGAGCGTACGCGCCAGTAAGAGTCGGGGATCAAATAAAACTTGGGGAGTCGAGTCGGTCGTACGTTTTGGATGGAGATGAGAGTTTGATGCCGGAGGAAGGGTTGAGTGCGGCGGAGATGCGGGCGTTGGCGGCGTTGGAAAAGGCAGCGGAGGAGGAGGCAAAGAAGGAGTTGGAAGCGTTGAAGCGTGAGCGAGCGGCGGAAAAGGCGGCTGCGGTGTCTGCGGCGGCCGGGTCTTCGTGGGGGATTGTCGATGACGACGAAGAGATTGCGGGAAGACAACGGGCGATCGAAGAGGTGGATTGGCGGACTCATCGAGGGAAGTTCAGCGATAGGCAAGAGAAGCAAAGGGAAAATATTCAACGCAAGGAGGAAAAGCGCGCGTCGATGCGATTGGAGATTGAGCGGATTCGCGCTAAGGAATCGACGCAGCAGGGTGGGTTAACCACGGGTCAGCTCGCGCGGGTATCCATCGTCGAGCGGGCGATCGAGACGCTAGAGGAGGAGATTGAAGATGCGGGTGAAACGTTGAACGAATCGTTGCGCGCGAGTTTGGGCTTGACGAGCGGCGGTGTCGGCGCGTCGAGACGTCGTCGGGGACGAGGGTCGGATGACGACGAATACGAAAGTGATGAAGATGACTTTTACGATCGGTCTGGCTCTAACCCCCAGCGTAAGAGGCGCAAGGGAATGAAGAGGATGAACGTCGACAATAAATCAAGCGCCGGCATTTCTGCGCCAAAGACGCTTGAAACGGCAGCAACGCTTTGGGACAAGCGTGTCGCCGTCGAAAAGTCCATATCAGACACCGAAAAACTCATTTCCATCACTGAACAAGCCGCACAGGCTGAACGTGAGCGCACGGCGGGCGTTTCGAGCCAAGGTGACGCGTTGGACGCTTACATGGATGAAATCGGAGCCAGTCGATTTATGGCGGAAATCGACAGGTTGCGCGAGATGGTTTCTGCAAAAGTATCCGAACTCGAACACATTTCGCGTTTGCTCAAGTACGCCGACCCGAAGGAAGAGTTCCGCCCGGGTTCTGCAAAAGGCGACGCGATGCGCAAACACGTCGAGGATGCAGAGGCTCGACGTGTCGAGGAGGAGCAGAAGCGCGAGAAGGCGCTCAAAGCCAAGCGCGCCGAAGAGGTCGAAGAGCGCGCTCGTCGCGACGAGGAGATTAGACGACAGGAGGAGTGGGAGCGTCAAGGATACCTCACTGAGAAGCGTAAATTTACTGGCGGCGGTGGTGGTGGTGGCACTGTCGGTGACGTTCAGGCTGAGACACACCAAACGGCGATCAAAGACGAGGACGACGAAGACGGTCCAGTCGTCGTCGACGTAGCCGAATTGGCACCATCTCTCGCGCTCGAAGGTCAAAACGAAGCGCGACGAAGCGCGTCGCCCAAACCCGCGCCGCGCGAGAATCCTCTGGTGCCATCTGTGCCCGCCACTGACGCTGACGCTGACGCTGACGCTGACGACGGTTTCCTCATGCCAGACCAACTCCGAGCGCTCGCGTCGTCCGCCGGCGGCTTGGAAATCCGTAAACGGCCCGATGCCGCTCGGGATCGACCAACGACGACGAAGTCGACGACGAAGACTGCGACGACCGCAAACACCGACGATTCCACCCGTACAGCAGAAGCATCCGTGATGGCCGACATCGAACGTCTCATCGCCGCCTCATCCGGTCGACGTTACGCCGAAGACGAAGCAGAAGAAGACCAAGATCGAGCCGACGCCGCCCCGGCTTGGGCCGCCCCGGCGAATCAAACCGGCGACGGTAAATCCTCCCTCAACGCCAAGCTCGGCTATTAACGGATGCGCGGACGAAACCGAACAAACGACATGTATATATGCAATCTTTGTACATTATAGCACCACCAATCAGTGCGTGA
>Ga0181574_10000572_pt1 | contig 34170 bp, 31 predicted proteins | sample 101ome_24_FD_145600 | JGI IMG/M metagenome (GOLD analysis project Ga0181574, IMG submission 145600) | Coastal salt marsh microbial communities from the Groves Creek Marsh, Skidaway Island, Georgia - 101410AT metaG (spades assembly) | ecosystem: Environmental > Aquatic > Marine > Intertidal zone... | reverse complement strand
TAGATTGCTATTTTGGATAACACTGGTTGTTTGCTCATTTCCATGTCTCCGTCTCCTTTTAGATTTATCTTTTATTAATTTTGGTTGCTGTGAAAATGCGTTTCCGCCGACTCCCCTACTTTGGAATATTCCAGCCGGTCGCAAGCGGAGTAAGGTCTCTGCTCTTGAAAGCCGGGTAGTCTTTTGAAAATTTGTAAGCGCGATAGAAGGTTGAGCGGCTACCAGGGATTGTCCGCAGCACCTCTTCACCCTCGTCGGTTACTTCAAACATTCCACTCACAATGCCGCTGACGCCAAAAATATTGCCGTTTGGTAACCGTCTGGCCCCAGACATAAATGGTGCAAAGAAAATCTCTGGCTCATCCCCAGCAAATTCAGAAAATTCATAGGACGGTGCAGCGGGGCCATACGGCCTTTTAGCAGCACGTTGGTAATTGGAGTCGCGGAGCTCAGGGAGCGTTAACTCAATGTAAGCCGTGTACATCGGCTCTCGGTTAACCCCATTATTAAAAATGCTGATATCGCCCTTGCTAGGAATGCCCTTTGGTATCCAAGCTGCATCGTGCTGTTTGAACAGCTGTCGAGACTCAATGCCGGCCATACCATAAGCGTGGGGATTACCCCATCGATAGATCAGATCGCCACCTTTACCACTGGCGCCGCCTTTATCGCTACTTGCCTCAGCCATGGTCGTGCTGTGATCAATAATAAAGACCTCGTTGGTACCAAAATTACTGACTAGGATTTGGTCCCGGTCTGCGTTGTACGAGACGGCGTTAAAGTGAAATACGCTGCCCGGGATGAATTTCGTTGATTTGCCAACATAATTGATGTCGATCTTTCCAGGGTGCTCTGAAGGCGTTCCGTAGTTGGGGCGGTCGGGATAAAGATCTTGAACGATGTGGTCTAGGACATCCCATTCCCACACAATCTGAGTCGAGCCATCCACCAGATTAGGTTTAATTTCAACAATGCGCTGAAAGGCTATCGCCCTGTCATTCAGAGGCTTGAAACCGATGGCCTCCGCTTCTTCATGGGGCATAAAATCGTTAACGATAAGAAGAATGTTGCCGTTTGGCATCGGTTCAATGTCGTGATGCATGCAATGACGTTTTGGCGTGCAGTAGTCAAACTCCCAGAGTTGATTGCCCTCCCAGTCTATGATTTCAAGAGACGTGAAAGAGGCCACATAGAAATTTTCCATGTACACCCAGTTGCCCTTCGAAAATGGTCGGACTACCAAACCGTTCTCTAGTAGGTAGGGCCCCACACCCTCATGGGCGTGATGATTACTGTCCCAACGGTGTACAGGCTGGAATAAGGAGTTTAATAACCAGGTGGTCTTGCCCACCGTGCGACCGCCATTGGTATCATGGGTCGAATAAAAAATATAACCATCGAAGGCTCGGCTATCTTCTCCTGGTCTGATTCCCCTATCAAAAGGTGTCGCGCCAAAGGGCCCAAGGTTTTTCGTCGTCATTGCTCGACCAAAATCCCTAAACCCCCTCATATCAGGGGAACCCGCTTTTCCCTTTTCAGTCGACTTATCAGCACTATCTGAGCCAGCTCGCTCGAAGCGTATGGCATATTCGTCACGAGTCAGGCGCCAATCATTGTTAGCATCGAGTACTCTAATTGCAGCAGCCGAGTCTTGAATTTCATCAGCATCGATAGCCCCATCGCCGTCACGATCTATTAAATTCATCAGCGGCTGAACTCGAGGATTCAGCAACATATTTCCCACAAAGCCTGGTGGAAGCTTTACTTGAGCAGGAAATTTAAGCCTTGTTTCTGGGGATGACAGCTTGCCATCACCGTCTCTATCAAGCGACTTTAGTGATTCGGGGCTGGCCAGAATTTCACCTGTCGAGAGCACCCCGTCGGCATTGTGATCAAGCGCTGTCAATACCGGTTGTTCAGCCTGGGACAACACTTGGAATCCTTGCGCGGATGCCTCTACGACACAAAGGAAAAGAAAAAAAAATGAGACGATCGATTTAAGATAAGACTTTATAGCGCCATTAGTTAATTCGCTTACGCTCTTTATTGGTCTTGATGGAGCCCTCATTATTATTTCCATCTCCAAAATTCTAGTTATTCTTCTAAAACCTGATTTAACTCGTCTCATGCAGACTCGTGCCACCTGGCAACGAAACCCTCTTACGTGACAACTAGACTCGCCAGTATTCGTCTACCTAGCTCCAGCCCAGCTTAGTAAGACTCTAATTGTTTGGTGTAATGATGATAATATCCCTCAGCGAGCCCTCACTATTCTCGAATCGTGAACTTTCTATCGTAGTTTTCACTGCATAATTTCAGCACTTAAACATGGCATGGGCGTCGATTCGTCTCTTGTTGTGCGGGGGTTAATGAACAGGATTCAGCAGCTTTTAAAGGCACTCGGTGGTCTGAGGCGTAAGCCTCGACGTGCCATTATTCTTGGTGCTGATTCACCGGAGTACAAACTTTACAGCCGCCTAGAAAGCGAAGGGGAATACAAGGTCCTGTTCTTCATTAACGAAGAACCGTGGAGCCACCGTACTATGCTCGGACATGCTCAGCTCCGCTATCCTTCAGAGCTGACTGCCTTATGTCAGAATCATAAGATCGATGCGATTTTTTATTGTGATGAGGCAAAAGCGAGGACGCTGCCGAAACTACGGTGCGAGCTAATCAGACGAGAAGTCTGACACGGGAAAGAGCGGCACCCCTCTATGCGTCTTACGGATGTTGCTCACAGTCACGAGCCACATCTTGTGCCGTAGGCTTCACGCAGAACCCCGGGGTACCTTATTCACTTTATCGCCGATAAAGTCCACATAGTCGAGAATACCCTGAGGCGTGCTGCGGGCGAAGGCGCAAGAGGAAATCCAGGCGGCAAAGACCTTGTGGTTAGTACCGATCAGAAAATGTGCTGGCTCACAGAAAAGAGGCATCTCTTCCTCTTTCGCTTTTGAGGACACAAAGACACCAAGCTCCCGCGCTTTACCAACCGGTATTTCGTAGCCTACCTGCAGATGTTGGAGGTCTAGTTTTTCGTAGAACTCTAACGCACGTTCCCGTGTGTCAGCACTAACTGCCAACACCCCTACATCGCGATTCGTAAACTCGGGAACCAGTGCATCCAATTCTTTCAGGTGTCGTGCGCACTGATGACACCACTTACCGCGATATATGTTCAGCAAAGTGAAGCGCCCCAGTATAGGCTCTCGACTCCTCCAAATACCGCCACCGAGCAGTTTAAAATCGAACTCTGGTATTTCCCCACCAGTGCGACGCGCGTTATCCATCCGTGTTATTTAACTCTTCATCTGCATAGTCACCCACTTCAGTTCGGTGAGTGCATCGATATCGGCCTCAGTTCCCTCTCGTCCAAAACCGCTGTCACCAACACCACCGAAAGGCACGTGGGCTTCGTCGGTAACAGAGGGTCCATTGACATGGACCATGCCCGACTCAATAGCCTGAGCATAACGCAATGCCTTATTCAAATCGTTTGTGTAGATGGCGGAACTCAACCCGTAGCGGGAATTATTCGCCGCAGCAAGGGCCTCGTCCAAATCCTCGACCTGATAAATACTTACCACGGGCCCAAAGGTTTCCTCGGCAAAGCACTCCATCTCTTTCGAGACATCGGTCAGAATTGTGGGCTTACAGCGGTTGCCATCCCAATCACCGCCGAGCATGACCGTTGCTCCCTTACCCTGTGCATCACGGATATGTCGCTTTATTCGGTCACGCTGTCGATCACTAATAATGGGGCCGATAACTGTTGCGGGGTCCCGTAGATCCCCTAATCCCAACATGGAGACCGCTCCTAGGTATGCCTTAATGAATTCAGAATAAATGCCCCTCTGCACGTAAATTCGACTAGAACTAATACAGGCCTGTCCCTGGTGCATGAACATACCTCTAACAGCTCCCTGAATGGCATCCGGTAGGATTGCATCATCAAGAATTACCAATGGATTCTTTCCGCCAAGCTCCAGCGTCACATGTTTATTATCTCGGGCACACAGCTGCTGGATATGTTTTCCCACGACCGTTGACCCCGTAAACGACACCGACTTAACCAATGGATGCGTCACTAAGGAGTCACCGATACTATAACCATCACCTGCAACGACATTGACTGTCCCTTCAGGAAAACCTGCTTCTGACAGTAATTGTGCAAATTTCAAGGCAATGACTGGAGTATGCTCGGAAGGCAATAGAACCACCGTGCTGCCCGTTGCAAGGGCATTAGCGCAGAGGCGACTGGCCTTAATGAGCGGAACATTGAATGGCGTAATGACGGCCACTACGCCTCTCGGTTCACGCCAGGTCATACTTAGCCTATCTGGATAGTCACTGGGCAATGTCTGGCCACTGACGCGGCGGACCATCCCGATAGCAGCACGAAGGAAGCTCACCGCTTTACCTGCCTCGAAATGTGCCTTTGTAAAGGTTGATCCGGCTTCGTCAATCAGTAAATCAACAAACTCTGACTTTCGGTCTTCGAGTAAGGCCGCGGCCCTTGCCAACCATGCTTCTCGGTCGTTAATCGATGTACGGCGGTAGGCGTGAAACGCTTTATGAGCCGCTTCGACCGCTAAGTTTATCTCCGCTGGAGATCCCTCAGCGACCTCTGCAAATAGACTGTCATCGATAGGATTGCGAACGGAAAAAGTTTCCCCTCCGGCCGACGCACATGATTGATTATTGATCCAGTGCCCCAGGGACTCGTCATCGCTTATCGCCACGCTTTCAACTCCGCCGCTCTTCAATTCAGTAGTTCAGCGCGCCGCCGTCTACATTGATGCACTGGCCAGAAATAAAGTCACTGTCTTCACTGGCAAGGAAATAGATAGCCCCAAGTAGGTCGTCCGGCATCATGTCACGCTTGAACACCCGCATATTGTGATTCGCCGATCGCGCCATATCGTACTGCTTGCTCGCAGCGACGCCCTCACTTTCCGTCAGCCCCACCATGATGCAGTTCACGCATACGTTGCTGGCACCAAGCTCACGAGACAATGCCCTAGTCTGTCCCACTACAGCGCCTTTCGAAGCCACGTAATGACAAAACATTGGAGCTCCTCTTAAGAAAGTGCCCGAAGATATGTTGATGATCTTACCGCGCCCATTTTTCTGCATGCTTGGTAGCACTGCCTTCGTGGCCTGAAAAGGACCACGGGCATTCACTCTCATGACCGCATCCCACTCTTCATTACTCAACTGAGTGAATGGCTTGAACTGAATGGAGGCAAAAATCGCTGCATTGTTGACGAGAATCTCAATCGGGCCAAAATTTGTCTCCACCTCCGCAACAAGATTATTCAGGGAATCATCATCAGTAACGTCCGCGATAACGCCCATGGCTGAGCCACCATCGCCGTTGATCTCCTCCACGACGGCTGAAGTATCGACTAGATCGCATACCACGACGCGCGCGCCCTGAGATGCAAGACCTTTGGCATAGGCGGCTCCGATGCCTTGCGCCGCCCCTGTGACTACGGCAACTTTATCTTTGAGTCTATCCATGATTAATCGATCCCCATCTCATCTAGAGTCCAACTATTGCTTTAACTTCAGGCCAACTGTGTTCGCCAAAGTTCTTCAGATCATTCGTTAGCGCCTCGGGACACCAATCAAGGAACGCTTCCTTGAATCGAGGCCTAGCTTTGACTGCGTCGAACCAACGTTCAACGCCCGGCAGACGGCCTTCCCACATGCCTGACATGCTCAACATATCCAAGCGATTCACATAAGGAGCAAGACCGATATCAGCAAGCGAAAAGGTATCACCGGCGAGCCACTCGCTCTTTAAAAGCGTCTCATCCATTTTGACCAAATAGTTAAAGTACAACTTAATCGTTTCTTCGATCCCGGGCGCGTTAAACCCCTCGCGCACAATCTCCTGTTTACGTGCCTTCCACTTTGAGGTAACCGACTGATCAGGCGTACTTTCCAAAAACTCCTCCAGCTTCTCAGGCGGCAACCGAAGCACAATGTGACGATGGCAGCATACGAAAGTAAGCTCTCCACATGCTGGATGAAGTTGCTCATCGACGGCCTTTGTCCACATACGCATCTGGGCACGACTATAAGCATCTTTCGGAATCAGGTTTGGACCCGAAAATTCGTCGTCGATGTATTCGCAAATAACGGTGGACTCATTCAGAATCTTTTCATCATGAATCAGCGAAGGTACGACAGCCTTGGGATTAATGGCCCTGTACTCATCGGTAAACTGTTCACCGGCAAGAATATCGATATAGTGGGACTCGTCGACATTTAAACCTTTTTCGGCCAACGCAAAACGGACCTTAGCCGCACAAACGGATGAACCGTGGTGATAAAGCGCCAACATTATTTCTTCCTCAGCATTTCGGCGGGAAACCAGTCTAGTACCGCCTTTTGAAAACTCGGCCGATCCTGAATACGCTCAGCCCAATTTGCGATGTTCGCATAGCGATCGAAAGAGTGATCGGCCATTGTCTCCAAAGTAAAGTGGAGAGGAAGCCACGCAACATCAGCAAGCGAAAAACTATCACTGGCAATCCATTGGTTTTCTGCCAAGTCCGCATCCAGTGTCGCGAAGCAGTCGTCAATAATTGCCGTAGCTGCTTTGACTTCATCCTCGGTGAATCCGGTACTGGTGCTTCTACGATGAAACTCCAACAGCTCAGGGTTAGTCTGTAAGCTGCGGTACTTCGCCTCCTCTTTCGGGTTGTGAGCCATGTTCTTGCCCACCCTTCGATCATAGATGTAGGTCTTAACGGCCTTCACGTGAATTTCCACCGCCTTACGAAGCCAAAAATACATGCGCTCCCGCTGCTGCAGATCCAAAGGCTTCAAGGGCGAATCAGGAAACGCGTCATCGATGTGATCAATGATGTCATCAGACTCAATAATCACTACCCCATCGTGCACCAGCGTGGGCACTAGGCCATTTGGATTGATACCAAAGTACTCAGGTGTAATGTGCTCTTTTGCCAAGATATTAAGATGATGGCTCTCCCACTCGAGACCTTTTTCCTCGAGTACTATGCGAACCCGCATTGAGCAATTTGAAACACCACTGTGAAAAAGATGGAGGCCCTGGTAACCCAGAACCTCCTCATTACTTGGAACTACAACAGGCATTGATTGACCCCTATCAGCATCAAATATAAAACGAGGGACTACTTAGTCGAATTTAGCTCTTACCTGAAGCGCAATCTCTCGAGGAGGATTCATTGACGCGAGGATGTTGGGTCCCGATGGGATGCACCATGCGCAATAGGCCTCATTATTGAGATTTTTCCCTATGAGTGACACACCCCATTTTTCCGAGGGAGAAGTGAGTCGGAGCATGGCGTTATAAAGCGTGAATGACTCAGTTAGGACATTGTCCTGATATGAAATATCGGTATAAAACTCATCGGAGTAAGAGATATCCAATCTCCCGCCAAAATCCCAACCTCCAAATGCATCGTCCACCTGAAAGTCCGCGAAGAGTGCAGCTTTAATATCAGGCGCAAAGATAAGTGGTAAGCCGGCAAGATTACACGTACCCGTCGCAGGATCAGGAATCACAGGCGTGCCTGAGTAACACTCTGCACCTGGAAAGGAGTCATACTCAGCGTCGGTGTAAGCGGCGTTAAGTCCAAGAGTCCAGACACTGTTCACGGCCCATGTTGCGTCGAACTCTATACCTCGGCTAGAGGAGTCCGCAGCATTCGAAACCGAGAAAGCTGGTATTTCACCTGGTATCTGAGTGGAGAGCTGCAGACCCTCAATATCCATTTGATAAAGCGCGACATTTACTGCCATAGCGCCATCAAGCAGTGAAGACTTCGCACCAATTTCAAATGAGTCTACATTTTCTTCACCGTACTCAAAGTTGGCTTCGGGCCCCTCGATACGGTCACTAAAGCCGCCTGTCTTATGCCCCTGCGAGTAATTTGCGTAAAGCATAGTGTCATCGCTGTAGCTCCACTCTAAGGTCACAGCGCCGGTAAACTTACTCTCGCTGCGGCTATCCGAAGCGACCAGGGGCGGGCCGCCGGGACCACCGGGAATATCAAGACGGTTGGCTGTCTGATACTCCGCAAAATAACGCTCAAATTCAAAATCTTTGTCTTCGCTGGCATACCGCCCTCCGAGGATTAGCGATAAGTCCTCACTTAACTGCCATCGCACCTGCCCGAAGCTAGCAATAGTTTGCGTATTCTGGCTCCAAGGCTCATAACGATCCATATACAGACCACCCGGATCGAGAAAGACAGTGGAGAGATTGAGACTGGAGTTCTGGTGCCGACTCAACTCCGAATCTTCGAAATAAATTCCGACGATATAGTCCATGTCATCAGCGGGATTTGATGTGAACCGAAACTCCTGGGTGAACCCCTCGTAGTCCTCGTTCCGACGCGCCCGAAACCCGCTCGCCAATCCCATATCCAGACCATTAAATTTGTGCTGGTAATCATAGGTTTGCAACGCGGTGACAGACGTTAAGGTACCTGCATCTAGTTCATGCTCGACTCGCAAGGTCATGTTCTGACTTTCCTGATCACGGCCTGGACAAAATGAGCCAGTGTTAAACTCAGTATCTGCCACACCATCGCCCGTAGTATCCCGATTAGCCACGACATCGCTACAATCAACATCGTAGGTCCAATCCAATTCGGGAGTGAAATTTGGCGAATGCGTCTGGTATACAAATAATGGCGGGCCACCCGCGTCGTTCCATTCAGCCGCATCTGTGCCTACTTCATCGAACTCGGCATGCTCCAATTTGAGATCCACACGCGTCCGATCTGAGAGTGTCCAAGCGAGACTAAGACGAAATGCCGCTTCGTCGCGGTTAGGGCCACCAGGTCCCTCTAGGCGATTTCTATAAAACCCATCTGCATTTCTGAAGCGGACAGCCAGACGAGCACCAACATTTTCTGTCAAAGGTCCCGACATAAAGCCTTCGACTTCGTTGTTGCCTCCGGTCGTATCAAAGGCACTTACAGACGCTGTGAAACCTGACTCAAATTCGGAGGTCGGCTTGGCGGTATTCATAATTAGTGCACCCGCAACCGTATTCTTCCCAAAGAGTGTGCCCTGAGGCCCTCGTAAGACCTCAACTCCAGAGAGATCCATGAAACCATGGAGGTTGATTGCGGCGCGGCCAATGTAGACATCGTCTACAAAACGGCCGACCGACTGCTCGATAGAGTGAGTTGCGCCAGAGCCAAGCCCACGGATGTAAAGATTAGGAAGAATTGAAGCGCTATTAATTTCGAAGTTTGGAATTAACAGAGACAGCTGCTCCATATCCATGATTCCCAGATCCTGAATGGTTTCACCACTCACCGCCGCAACGGAAACAGGCACATCCTGAATACTCTCTGCTCGCCGCGTCGCCGAAACAACAACCTCTTCCAATACCCCTTGTGCAATTACCGTATTACTGGCGCCGAAACTCGCGGCGGCTACTGCGACGTAAAGACTTCTCCCTATTACCATCTTCGCTAAATTAGTCATGTTATTTCCTTTTATTTTTGAATAATGACCTGAACGAGCTAAACGCTTGGTAAACACCTACCCGAATAAAGAAAGCTTGCTGTTAAGCATGGGGAGATAGTAAAAAGGGTATCAATCGCAAACAATGCGCTCTTTTGCTCACTCAATATTCGCGTATCGAGAACGAACCATGGACGAGCTCAAATCAATTCGCTCCTTTGTCAAAGTTGTGGAGGCAGGAAGCTTCGCTGAAGCCGCGCGCCAAGAAGGAATCGCCAAGTCCGTCATTACAAAGCGTATCAATCAACTTGAATCGCACATGGAGATGGAACTACTACAGCGATCAACCCGAAAAATGTCGCTCACCGACACAGGGGCGAATTTCTACGAGCGCTGCGTGAAGATTATTAGTGATCTTGATAATGCGAAATCCGCAGTCAGTACAATGGAGTGGGGATTAACTGGGAAATTTCGCGTTAGCTGCGTTTCCTCGTTTACGGCAGTGTGTCTTGCCCAAGATTTGTGCGAATTTGGCCGGGAGCATCCGGGCCTCAGCGTTGAACTTCAACAGCACGACCGGTTCTGTGATCCAGTACATGAAGGCTTCGACGTATGTATCCAGACCGGGGACGCAGCGTCTGGAGTATTAGAGGCTATCCAAATTACCCGGGTGCGTCGCCTATTAGTGGCGAGTCCGAACTACATAAATAAATACGGCAGCCCAACGACGCCCGAAGAGGTTTCCCAGCATCCGTTCGCCCTAAACAACTATGTAACACCAAGTCAGAACATAACTCTTATTAAGGGCAACCAGGTCAGTCAGGTTCCTATTGAACCTGTCATTCTGTCGAATAATATTTCTATGCTTCATGCAGCTGTCATGGGCGGCGAGTGTATCTCGCTGATGCCAATCTTCTTTATTGAGAAAGAGGTTCTGTCAGGGGAACTCATACCAATAATGACGCCGTACAAAGTCCAAGACATCTCGCTTTCCGCCTTTTATAGACGGTCACAGTATGTTCCCATGAAAGTGCGCATTTTCGTCAATTTTTTACGCAGAAAATACGGCGAAAAGCCACCATGGGACCTGCGTGTACTGGAGAAAATGCCTGAGCTAAACCTATTTTCAGAGCCTTAAAGAAAACAACATGATTAAGTCTGTATTAACACGACGGGGTTCACCGTTAGGCAACTTACGCACGCAAACTCATTCGCATTAAACAAATGTTCATTAGCCACTAAATACCGCTTCTATTATTCCTTTAGTTGACGCTCCTTAAGCGTCTAAAACCCACCGGAACGATAAAAATAACCGGAGCCTTAACGGTATGAATGAATTCTCTCAGGGCTGGAAGCCCCTACTCGCCGCCACCATTGGTACCATGTGCGGCATCTTCACTCTAACCAATTATTCTCAGGGTTTTTTTGTTGGGCCTGTAACTAGCGAATTTGGTTGGACACCACCGCAGTTTTTTCTCAGTTACACCGTCATGATGTGTCTCGGACTCATTACGGGTCCGATAGTTGGTTCACTGGTAAAGAAACATGGGTTAAGGACTGTCGGCATGTTTGGCCTTGTTGGACACTCTTTCGCCTACGTACTTCTCTCATTCAATACAGGAGCACTGAGTCTATGGTACGCAAGCTGGGCCCTACTCGGAGTGCTGGGCGCAGGCTCGCTGCCAATCGTATGGACAGGGGTGCTTAATGGTTGGTTTAAAAAGCATCGTGGCAAAGCGATTGGAATCACTATGATGGGAACAGGTTTAGGCGCTTTCCTACTTCCACCCGTTGTTGAGTTTGTAATTTCAAACTACGGCTGGCGCTCTGGTTACAGAGTCATCGGACTTGGGGCCCTATGCATCTCGTTACCGATCGTTTTTGCCCTATTCCGCGAGAACGGATCTTCACAAGACAACGCTGTGGGTTCGCCTGGCTTGAATGCTTGGGGTATGACTCGTGCAGAGGCAATGCGCACTCGTAAATTTTGGCTGCTTGGGGCCGTTATGTTCGTCACGGTAATCGTTCTTACCGGTTTGTTATCGAATTTCCCTCGCATCATGAGCGAGCAAGGTTTCACACCAGGTGCTATTGCAGGCATAGCATCGGTAATGGGTATTACAGTCGTCATTGGCCGTCTCGCTGTCGGAATTCTTGTCGATAAATTTTGGGCACCGGGTGTAGCTGCCACATTCTTCGTACTGCCTACGCTAGCGCTAGTGCTCATTTTGCAGGGCAATGTAACGACCTCATCTGCCCTCATGATAGCGGTGATGATTGGTCTCGCGGCCGGAGCGGAGCTGGACCTCTTGGCTTACTTAACCAGCGCGTTCTTTGGTCCAAACCATTATCCGGAGATTTTCGGCGCCATCATTGCCTTTTTCACTGTAGGCGCTGGTATCGCACCCCCATTATTCGGGGCAGTATCCCAAGCAACGGGCGGCTACACGACAGTTCTCACCCTAGCCGTGGGCATGCTCATCGCCAGCATCGCTATGTTTCTCGCGTTGGGGCGTTACCCGGAACAAGCATTGGCGTCTAGATGATGAGGATAATTGTCGAGAGACCTCGCTAGTAACCAGTAACCGGAAGCCCTGGCACGAAACCACCTATTTCGATCGCTTCGAGATCGCTGAATACCTAACCATAAGAGCCATTACTCTACAGGCAATGGCTCTGGTGGCAGGATGCGAAAAGGTCCTTCTGGTAATACAACATTGTTGTCTGTCGAGTACTTTTCCCAGGCCCTTTCGAGTTGTGCCAGCATTTCAGGCTTATCGCTAGCAAGATTATGTTGCTCACCCGGATCGGCGTCGAGGTCAAATAACATCCATTGGTCATCACCCAACGGCTTGGGCATTCGAACGGCCTTCCAATTCCCCACCTTGATTGCTCGGCGACCCCAAATCTCAATACCAAGATGGTCGTCCGAAGTTCGAACGGGATCACCATCATTTCTCATAATCGAAGTAATACTGCGGCCGCTAAATTCCGTCGCTTCAAAATCGATACCCGCCAATTCCATCATAGTCGGCACGAAGTCAGTAATGCTTACGGTCTCTGTCGATACGCGACCCGGCGCAGAAATACTCGGAGCGGCAATAATCGCTGGAACTCTTATCCCGCCCTCAAACGTTGAGCCTTTGTAACCCCGAAATGGCGTCCCACTTGCCCAACCCCAACCTCTATCAAAAAGTGTGAACGATCCCGGCCTACCCATATTCTCGAAGCGGTTGTCGAAGGTGACGGCATGATCTCGGACAGCAGGCGGTGCGTGGCCAGCATCCCAGCTATCAGCGCCATTGTCGGAAATGAAGATAACGACTGTATTCTTCGCTAGATCCTTGGACTCAAGATACGCAATCAATCGATCGAGCTCAGTGTCAACTTTTTGGATCATGCCCGCGTAGATTTCCATTACTCGAGACGACCGTCGTTGACTTTCCACATCCAAAGTATCCCAAGCGGGAACACCATCCGGTCGCGGAGCAAAGTTCTGCGTCTCGTCAAATAAGCCCAGTTTTCGCTGCTTCGTGAGTCGTTCCTGGCGCAGGATGTCATAGCCCCGGTCATACCGGCCGGCGAAGCCATTAGCGTCATCAGCGGGGAGCTGGAGAGGCCAATGCGGCGCGGTCAAAGCCAGGTAGGCAAAGAATGGCTTGCCAGTGTGAGCCGTGTTCTCGAGGCCCGCGATAACTTCTGATGTAAAACTCGTCGTGGAATAGAAGTCATCCTCAAGCTGCGGATTCAGCAAACCGTTTTTGCGATACAGTAGTCTCGGTCGATGCAGATCAGGGCCCAGAAGATCCGAGTAATGACTACCGCCGCCAAAGCTGAAACTCAGGGCATAATCGAAGCCCCGCGCTCCAGGGCTCAGCTCACGCTTCATTCCCAGATGCCACTTTCCCGCCATTACCGTACGATAACCATTTTCAGATAGGCGTTCGGCAATCGTCGGCACCTCCTCCCGCAGATGGCCTTCGTAGCCAGGCAGACCCATCTGATTGTCCGCCACGGTCTCGGCCATATTTCCGATACCCGCGATATGGTTATCCATACCAGACATGAGCATGGCCCGTGCTGGCGAGCAGGTAGGCGCCGCATAGAAGCTCGTAAACATCACACCATTCTCGGCGAGCCGTGTGAGCGTCGGTGTTTCGATCTCACTACCAAAAGGCTCGATGTCCGCGAAACCCATATCGTCAACAACGACCAGCAGAAAATTGGGCCGAGTTCCTTCGGCCGAAGGATCCACAGGTTTTGCGCCTTCCGCAGCTTCGTCTTGGCAACCAATTCCGCCAGCGGTGAGCATAATAAGAATATATAGTCGGGTTATTCGCTTCATGTGATGATCTCGTGATGGAATGTCAGGCTTCCGTTCAAATCAATTATCCCGCAGCCCCGTCAACGAAGGTTTGCTGCAAGAAATCCAATGTTCTGCGCTGAGCTAGCTCGGTAGCTTTTTCTCGAAAACTGGGACGGGCCACGTTCGCAAACGCATGCCCTGCCCCTTCGTACTCGAAGAACTGATCGGTGGGTCGGCAGCTATCCTTAACCACAGCGCGAGCGGCAGCATCGATCATCGGATCGTCCAGACCGAAGTGAAATTGACAACGCGCAGACGGCGTCGCGGGCAACTTGCAGTATTGGGCGATGTTGGTGCCATAGTAGCTAACGACGGCATCGACACGATGGTTCTGCGCCATCCAGTAAGCCAGGCCGCCACCCCAGCAATAGCCCAGCAACACTAGCCCGCTGCCCTCGTCGACCAGCTGTATAGCCGCCTGAATGTCAGCATCAATTTCGTCGTAGCGGAGCTGGTTCTTGGCGGCACGAGCACTATCGGCGTCGGCGTAAGGCAGAACCTTGCCAGCCTCAATTCGATCATAAAGAGCGGGGACAGCAACGCTGTATCCCTCGGCAGCAAACCGGTCGGCAAGATCTATAAGCTCCTGGGTCACGCCGAAGATCTCTTGAAGCATCACAATACCCGGTGCGGAGAGCGTCGCAGATGTCGCCAGATAGATCGACAGGTTATGGCCATCTCTTGCCGTGGCTTTTACCCATTCCCCCATGCCTCACGCCCTTCTGTTACTGGTTGATATATCACACGCCCTGAATTAGGGAACTCTGTCCTTGCGATACGCTCCTCACAATTCGTCGACGCATCGTGGATAGACGCTCTGAAAGCCCTCTGCATACTGCACGCTCTTGCCACCCGCCTGCCCACCAGAGTTCCTCCGGAAGTGGTTCCCTCGGTTTTCAGCAACGTTCTCGTAGAAATGCCAGAGGTGTTCCTGCCCCTTCATGCATTGAATCGCAGCCCATTTTTCGTCCCAAACCTCCGAAATATCCAGGAAGACATCGGGCTTCCAGCCCATCTGTTCAGTCTGGTGGGGCTCAAACAGATAAAGTTGTGGAGCACCAAGAACCTGCTCCTCAGGATTGTGACCCCAGGCCTGTGCAATCATGCGGCATTCCATCGCGACCTCCGTGGCATACATATGGTCGGTGTTGTAGGGGTCGTACTTGGAATGGCTTAGCATGAAAGTGGGTTGCACCTTACGGATGAGGTCGACAATTTTGTATTTGCCGTCTCTATCTATCTCCAGCGGATAATCACCAAAATCAAAGAACTGAATATCGTGCGCATTGAGTGCGGAGGCCGCTGCTTCGGCCTCATCACGCCGAACGGCTTTCACTTCATCCAGACTCATATTGCCCTTTTTCCACAGCTTGGCGGATTCACCCCTTTCGCCAAAAGATAGACAGGCAATTGTGACGTCATAGCCGCGCTTCTGATGGAGTGCGATTGCGCCACCGCACCGCCAGACGAAGTCCGCCGCGTGGGCACTGATAACGAGAACTGATTTATTGTCACTCATGTCTTTCTAAGCCTCTCGGTCCATGTTCATAGCCGTTGTTAATGTTCCGCTCCGCCCAGATCAGAGAGCGAATCGAGATAAATCAGACCGGCCTCTTCCAGACGCGGGCGCATGTTGTACATATCGAGGCCAAGTTCGCCGCCGGCCAGGCGCTCCCGTTTGCTCGCCTCTGTGTCTTCACGAGCCTGCGCCGCGTCTCTAGTAGCTTTGGCGCTGCTGCGGGGAACGACAACGACCCCGTCGTCATCCGCCACCACCACATCGCCCGGCGTTACGAGCTGTCCAGCACACACCAGAGGGACGTTGACTGCGCCAAGGGTGTTTTTCACCGTGCCCTTAGCGGACACAGCCCGGGACCACACCGGAAAGCCCATCTCGTGAAGATCGGCCACATCGCGCACACCCGCATCAATGACCAATCCACGGACGCCCCGGGCCTGGCAGGAAGTCGCGAGCAAGTCCCCGAACATACCGTCGGTGTTATCCGTGGTGCATCCGACCACCAGCACGTCGCCCGGTTGGCAAAGTTCAATAGCCACATGAATCATCCAGTTATCACCAGGCTGAGCGAGAACCGTCACAGCACTCCCACCAATTCGAGCATTTGGATAGATGGGTGTCACATAGGGTTTCATCAAACCCACACGTCCCTGAGCCTCATGTACCGTGGCAACTCCGAGCCCCCCTAAGGCATCTACAACCTCACAATCGGCTCGATCAATATTTCTCACCGCAACTGTTTTCATTTATTGCTCTCTCTTATCAGATGCCGGGACATATAGGACGCCACGGCTCAGCAGCCTTGCCGTCCTCAGAAGGCCGGCTCTTTTGACTCTTGGGAGATCACCCGACTCATCAACTTCAATAGAAATAGAAAATTCGCCAGAGGGGTGCTCCACTGAAACCTGTTTCACCTTACCCGGCGGAATTCGAGCCAAATCGTGCACCGCAGACCCTGGAATTATGGCGGCTGTCGCTGCTGACACTGCGCCTAGCACCCCAACAGCGCTGTGGCATTTATGAGGGATGAAAGTTCGGGTATTCATGAGTCCACCTAACTGAGCCGGCGAGATTAGACACATCTTTGGCACCGCCTTGTCAGTGACATCACCAAGATTCATCATGGGCCCAAGTTTTAGTCGGATTGATTCCAGCCGGGACTTCAGACTCTCGTGATTATCGAGAGCCTCGGGGCTCTCATAGCCTGTCAAACCGAAATCTTCTGCACGCATAACCACTACTGGCATCCCGTTATCAACACAGGTGGCACCCACTCCATCCACACAGTCCAGGACACTTCCTGTTGGTAATAAAGATCCGCAGATAGCACCTGCGACATCCAAGTAGCTACAGATGACGGGAGCCGATGTACCGGGAACACCATCAATCGCCGCTTCCCCCTCGTACTCCATTTCCCCATCAGGCGTACAGAGCAGAAGCTCACACAACTTGCCACTATTCACCATGAACACGGTGACTTGAGTAGTTCCAGGCTGTGCTTGGACTAACCCTGCTTCAATAGCGAAAGGCCCTACACCCGCAAGTATATTGCCGCAGTTGGGCGTGGTATCGACCTTCTCCTCCCCCAACACAACCTGTGCAAATAGAAAATCGATGTCGGCATCGACGCGTGATGAGCGTCCGACAATGGCTACTTTACTCGTAAGAGGATCAGCCCCCCCCAAGCCATCAATCTGGCGAGAACATCTGCCGACCGCGTCTAAAAGAATCTTATCCCGTGCAGCACCATCAGATGGTAGATCAGTGGCGAGGAAGTACAGTCCTTTGGAACTGCCTCCTCGTAGTTGCATAAACGGGACCTCGAGCTGTTTCATGGATCCACCACTCTCGCTGAATCCTCATTTTAGAGAGCGTGATAAATCACCTGCCAATGCAATTTCATTAAGTGCGCATGGGAAAAACTTGCGACTCTAAACGCTCTACATAAGCGAATTTAGCCATGAGTTTTTAAAAACGAAGTGGTATTGTGTAACTAAATCTCATAACCAAAACGAGCATGCACGTAAACCAGCTGGGCATCAGTCATATCAGTCTGCGGCACTTAAAATCGGCTTTCTATGTTTGTGAATATAAGAATGTCACTCGTGCCGCCAACAAACTGAACCGATCACAAACGGCCATTACGAAAGCAATAGGTGAATTGGAGACGACGCTGGATTGTGTCCTATTTGATCGCTCTTCAACCGGAATGATGCCGACCGTACATGGCGATGCTCTGGCTCACCGAGTTAACCTGGCACTGGCTGAGTTTGAGCGTGCTGGTAAGACGTATCAGAGTTATGTCCCGGAGGGTAGGAACTATCAGTCGATACCCGTATTCTCCATGGACATCAGCTACAAACGGCTCGCCGCCTTCATCGCTCTGTTTCAGGTCCGCAATATCAGTGAGGCTTCGAAAATACTGGGTGTGACCAACGCCGCAATTTACAGCTCCGTTCGCCAGATGGAAGAACTTCTGGATCTGAGGCTATTTGAACGTGAGCCGGACGGTGTGTCACCAACTAGATTCGCCGCCGTACTGGCGCTCCACACGAAACTCGCGTTTGCTGAGATCCGACACGCCCTCGAGGACTTAGCCAGTCTGGATGGCGTTACGAAAGGGAGTGTTGCAATTGGCACGCTGCCGTATACCCGCAACTATATGATCCCTCGAGCTATCAATAGATTTCTTGATAAACATCCGCAACTGGGTGTCACCACTCAAGAGGGGCCCTACAAACTCATGCAAGCAGGCCTGCGGAGCGGTGATCTAGATGTCATCGTCGGTGCCGTGCGACCAAATGAGCCGGGTTCGGGATTTACAACTGAGACTCTCATTGAAGACCGGCTGGCTGTAATTTCTCGGAAGAGTCACCCGCTGATCGGACGTGAGAAAATAAGTTTTCAGGAACTGGAAAACCTAGACTGGATTTTGCCTGCCCTGGAGACTCCTTCTCGTCAGTTGTTCGACGAGACCTGTCGAAGACACAATATGGAAATACCGAAAAATGCGATCCAAACTAGCTCTCAGTCGATGGTGCGGGGACTGCTATTAGATAGTGATCGGGTGGCATTACTTTCTGAACATCAGATCTACTACGATCGTAAAGCGGGCTTATTGGACGTTCTGCCTGTCGACCTAGAGGAGACCTATCGTCCTATCGGCATCACTCTTCGTGCGCAGACTCACCCATCGCCGGCGACCACACTTTTTCTTGATGAACTGCGTCACGTCGCAAGCGACCTTAAGAGATAAGTTGCCGCTGTATACGCTCTAGCACTCGCATAGCCGGGAGGCATTGACTAACACTCCCATTGGGTTCCCGGCCGTATTTGATAGCCGCTAGGAATTCTCGATCAATCAGTTCGATGCCATTCATAGAGACGTCAACACCAGACACATCTACCCGATTATCATTTCCGTCGTAAAGATCATCGTAGCGAGCTACGTAAGTGCCAGCGTCACAAATGTATCGGAAGTGGGTGCCCAAAGGGCCGTCGTTATTGAATGATAGCGACAAGTTACAAATAGCCCCTGACGTACTCTTCATCACAATTGCCATATCCATAGTAATGCCAAGCTCTTCATCCATTGGGCCTTGAGCCGCATAACACTCGGAAATTTCCTCTCCAGTTTGATACATAAACAGATCTACAGTATGGCAAGCGTGATGCCACAGAAGATGGTCCGTCCAGCTGCGAGGTTCACCCAGCGCATTCAGATTACTTCGCCGAAAGAAATACGTCTGCACATTCAACTGCTGTATCGACAACTCCCCTCCTGCAATACGTTCATTGATCCATTGGTGACTGGGGTTGAAGCGGCGTACGTGCCCTGCCATGGCCACTAAACCGGTTTCGCGCTGCAGAGCAACCAAGGCCTCTGCGTCTTCCAAGTTATCTGCCATCGGAATCTCAACCAGCACGTGCTTGCCCAGCCGCAGAGCGTCCATCGCCTGTGAGGCGTGAAGCGGCGTGGGCGTGGCTAAAATCACGGCTTCTACCCCCGGCTGGGAGAGCCCATCTTTCAGGTCTAGTGACCAATGAGGGATACCTCGCTCGTCAGCAACGCGCCGGGTTTCTTCTGCCACACCACCGACGAGGGAAACCACTTCCACATCTTCGATGCCGGCGAGTGCATCGAGGTGCTTGTTACCAAATGCTCCTTCACCGGCAAGACAAATCTTCAAAACGAAAACTCCTCTGGCCAATATAGGCGAGTAGGATTATCAACGAGAAGTTTCTGCTGGAGCTCTGCCGTCGGTGCGATGAGTGGGACAAAGTCCACAAGCTTGCCGTCATCTGGCATATGGCTTTTCATGTTCGGATGGGGCCAATCGGTTCCCCATAGAACTCTGTCAGGAAAGCTCTCTACTACCGCTCGGGCATGAGGTACTACATCTTGATAATGGAAGTCGGGGCCCAGCCTGGAAAGGCGCTCTGGACAGCTTACCTTAGACCAGAAGTTATTATTGTCTTGAAGTAAGCGCAGAAAAAGCCCAAAGGCAGGGCCATGCCAAGGCTCTGCAATATCGGGTCTCCCCATGTGATCCACCACTACCGTTGTGGGAAGTGATGTAAAAAAATTATAGTACTCCGCGAGGTCATCCGCCTCGAAGTAGATGACGACATGCCAACCCATTGGTGCAACCCGATCAGCGATTTTTTCTAACTCATCGAAGGGTAAAGCATCAACCAAACGCTTAACAAAATTGAAGCGGACCCCTCTCACGCCGGCGCTATTAAGCATCATGAGTTCTTCGTCCGTGACATCCGCCCTCACTGTCGCGACACCTCTAGCGGTTCCATTGGAGTCCAGCAAAGCGTCAACAAGCGCGCGATTGTCCGCGCCATGGCAGGTAGCCTGAACAATGACGTTACGTTCGACGCCAAGGTGATCGCGCAAAGCCCACAACTGGTCTTTGCCGGCGTCACAAGGCGTGTACTTACGCTCCGGAGCAAAGGGAAATTTGTATGAAGGGCCAAATACATGACAGTGCGAATCAACCGTCCCTGTCGGAAGCTTAAACTGTGGCGCGGACGGGTTCGGATGAAAGACCAGCCAATCTGAGTCCATAATCACCTCTAGGATTCCATCTCTTTGGTTTCAAGCGACCGTGAAGCAGGGATCGCTGGAAGGCCTTGCTCCATTACTCGCCGTAGATTTTTGACCGTACCCTCGGTCATTACTGGATCGACTCCTAAATCCCGAAGAAGCTGAGCCGACGCTTCCATCTCGTGAAGGCGTCGCTTTGCATGGGGCTGGGTTCCGCTTACCAATCGATACAACAAGGATTCATCTGCCATTGCGATCTCTGAGGACACGTTGTCCCAAAGCCACTCAGACAGATCAGCACGCTCCGCCGCCTCTAGCGCCTCAATCATTACGCCGGCGAGGCCTTTCATAAAAACGCTGCGCAGCAGTTTGCGCGTTGCAGCCTCTCCAGCCTTAACACCCAGAGACTCTATAGGCATTCCCATAGCAGCCAAGGCATTAACAAAACGGTCCGCGCCAGAACCAGCCGCTAATGCCTGGGTACGCAAGCCGTTTCCCGGAACTACCGCAAGTAGTGCCACATCCACAAAGGCGATCCGACGGCTCGCGGCCTTGTTCGCTAACTCGATTTTAAGCGACGACGGCGCTGTCGAAAAATCTGCGTATATAGCGTTAACTGGCATATGATCAAGCGCTTGATCCAATGCGGATATAGCATCGGCCGCAGCTGTCAAAGCGATGACAAATGTGACTCCTTCAACCACCTGAGCCGGCGTGTCGTATCGAATAACGCCGTCAGGAGTTGGGACATCTGCAGGATCATAAGCTCTGACAGACACACCTGCACGCACCAAATCCGATGCAATAAGACTCCCCGCTTCACCCAGGCCAAAGACACCAATGGGTGTCATGGATTCTCCAGAATGATGAGCCCTGCTGCAGTATTTGATGCTGGAACATGATAGTGACGATAAATCTCCCTAGCATCCGCATCGAGAGCTCCTCGCATAATCATCCACATGACTAGCTCGGCGCCCTCAGATCCCGCCTCTCGCAAGTACTCAACATGAGGAATATCTACCAGACGATCTACGTTTTGGGTTAGATCGTCGAGAAACGCAATATCAAAATCTGCATTCACCAACCCCGCTCGCTCACCCTGTAGCTGGTGAGACATTCCGCCCGTCCCAAAAATTGCCACCTTCATATCGTGTGGGAACGCTTCGACAGCGCTTCGAATCGCCTTCCCTAGTTGGTAGCACCGGTTGCCCGTTGGAGAGGGATACTGAATTACGTTCACGCAGAGCGGAATCACCTTACAGGGCCAGGCACTAGGGGCCCCACAGGTGATAGACAAAGGAACCGTGAGTCCATGATCAACAGGCATCTCATTAGCAATCGTCATATCAAACTCATCTAAGATCAGAGATTCTGCGAGATGCCAAGCTAGCTCGGGATGACCCTCTACGACCGGAACCTTCCGAGGTCCGTATCCCTCATCAGCAGGCTGAAACGCGTCTGCGACGCCAATTGCAAACGTCGGTATAAGCTCCAAAGAGAACGCTGACGCATGATCGTTATAAACGATGATCGCCACGTCAGGAGCCTCTTTTCGCATCCACTCTCTAACAGGCTCGTAACCGTCAAACAACGGCTTCCAATAATCCGTTTGAGTCTTTTCGTTATCCACAGCAGCGCCGATTCCCGGCACGTGAGAGGTCCCAATTCCACCAAACAACCTAGCCACGTCGGGTCCACTCCTTTTGATACCGATTGCCCTGAATTGGGCGCCCACCCCTTATCATCATCTCCTTGAACTGATCGTCAGGCACGCCTTCCATTCGAGCACCAATTTCTTGCATGTTTATCCCATCAAAAATCGCAAGTTTGAAGGTGTAATAGATGTTACCTCCGAGTCTTAGCATGCCAATCCAGTCTCGATTAAGGACTGCATTCTTCTGCGCTTCGGTCATGGGGAACTTATCAACGTAATCAGCTTCACCTTGCTTAAATCGCTCGCGGTTCGCTTCTTTGTTCAGCGACATGCAGAACATATTGAGGTGATAACCCTGTCTTGAATGCTCAGGATCAAATACATAAGTTCCCGGGATGTCGCTGTAGTCGCGGTCTTTTCTCATAGTATTCTCAAGTCATTCGTGAGGAGAATTTTATCGGCCAAAATTCCTAAAGCCTAATCACGAAAAATAGAAATACGCTGAATTTAGTTAATAACTTCGGTAGGAGAGACTTTTATCGTCTGACTTGAATCCTACGAGGGCCGCATGCGCAGAATTGTGCGCGCCAGAAAAGTAGAATTCACTTATCAACCCTTCACCTACTGATGGCGCTGTATGGCCTGACCAAGGCAGAGGTCGCCTTGTCTAAACTGCTGGCAGAGGGTGCTAACCTCGATCAGGCGGCCGCCGAACTAGGCATTGCCAGAAACACGGCGAGAGCCCAGCTTCGGTCGATTTTTGCCAAAACCGGCGTCTCGCGACAGTCGATGCTGGTAAGCCTACTTCTTAAGAGTGTCGTTACCTACTCTTAGTGTTACTCGGATCAGCCACCGGCCCTTTCGAGTTTGTACCTAGATAGCATTGTGTTGGGCTATGTCTCTACTGCAGAGAGATGGCGGAAGCGTCTATCGATTGCACACTGCGAAGGCACAAAGAAATTAAATGGCGGTTGCTAGAATACTATCCGCGCGTTAGTTAGGTCACACAACTCATTGAGGGTCCGCCAGAGCAGCAAACTCGGACTTCAAGATTTCTTCGCTTAGACCATACTGCCCAGCGATGTAGTCAAAAAACGGCTCCCAATGGTTAACGAGTACATCCACCATGTCCTCGCCCTTTTCGAGATTTTTAAATGCTGTCTCCCCCGGTATGCGGATTCTTTGACCTGGCCGAGTTTCCGTTGCTTTGATTGCGCTGATAAATTCATCCGACCGTGCCTTTACCGCAGCGATCGGACCAAATACGGCCGGATCTATACAAATGTAGTAGCTACCGCCAACGGTAGCGGTTACGTCAGCACCTTCCGTCAACGCACGCTGGTAATCATCGGTATCTGAAATCCGGTTAGCGGTTACGCCCAAAGGATTGATAATGGCGGTAAGCGCCTCAGTCCATAGATTGAGTGCATAGGTCCTTGGAGACTCAATTTGGCCACCGCAGGAGTAGCCCCAAACTCTTCCGTAGCCGGGATAAGGGCGAGCATATGCTGTTGGGTCGTCGGTTGTCTCACCAGTTTCCGGGTCAATACACCACTTACCCTGCATAGGTTTGTTCTGAAGGACCGCTTCAGAAATATCAGCGTCATAAAATTCGGCAAACTTCAACGAGGCCCAGATCGGGGGTTCATTCCCCGAGGGCGCGATAGAGTCGAAAGGCGGACACGAGAGCATATTACGACGTCCACCAAAAGGGGCAACTAGAGGTGGCGTATTATTTGACGAGAACGCCATCATGTCGTGCTGCCACGCCTTGTAGACATAAGATGCGAAACTTCCTGCATCATTATGGTTACCACCAAACACCAGTGCTATTCCCGATGTTTTTGCCTTCTCTATCGCAATATCAGCCATGACATTGAGTGTGTAATAACCAGAGGATCGATTCCCATCAACAACCGCCCAAGCCGCATCTTCATCCACGACCTCTGGGGTAGATGTCATATCCAGGATTCCAGACTTGATCGACAGGTCCAACACTTCGTAGACCCCTAGACCCTGATTGAGCTTTCCTTGCAAATGAGCAAAACCGATGGCCTGAGCAATGTAGCTGGCATGCACTTCGCTGGCGCCCGCCGCCATTGCAACTCGCGACAAAGCAAACTCCAGAAACCGAATATCCTCTTTTCTAACCGCACTACTCATCATAAATACCTCCTGATACGGCAAGCGCACGTCGCGCCCTATCGTTGACGCCAACCGAGAGACCTCCATCGATAGTCAACGCCTGACCATTGACGAATCCGCAATCTTGCGTGGCTAAAAAATGAACCATTGCGGCCACCTCCTCGGGTTCACAAATTCGTCCGAGTGGTGACATCACCTCTTCCCATTCGAGCAATAGCTCTCCCCCAGGCTCGTGTGCCATGGGCGTGTTCACTGAGGCGGGGCAAATACAATTGACACGAATACCTCGCGCCCCCAACTCAAGCGCCGCCGTTTTTGTAATACCAACTACCGCATGTTTAGACGCACCGTAGGACGCGAGATCAACACAACCTGTCACGCCCGCAAGAGAAGCCATGTTTACGATTCGACCACCCGTGGTCATGTGGGGTGCAGCTACAGCGATACCGTTAGTGACTCCCAGGACGTTCACCCGATAACAGTGCAGGAAATCCTCTGGCGGCGTGTCGACAAGCGTTTTATACCCAGCGAAAACACCGGCGTTATTGATGAGCACATCGATCGCACCGAATTTTGAAACGACATGATCTACCATGCCTTGCATGGCCTCTCTATTCGACACATCGACGGTATAGCTATCGCAACCTAATGACTCGGCGAGCTCACAACAGTCATTGAGGTCAGCGATGACAACGGTAGCGCCCGCCTCAATGAAACGGGTTGCAACTGTTAAACCAATCCCAGAGCCACCCCCGGTCACGATGGCGACCTGTTCTTTTAACGAAAAAAACACAGCCAACTCCAGTCGTTATTCTTTGTTTTATGCTGTTGCGCCGTTGTTAGTCGAGCAAGTACCCAATCTGGTTACACGCCTGGTGCCATTCCCCCGGCGACCGGTAAAGCAACCCCCGTAATGTAGGACGCATTTTTGTCCGCGAGAAATACGACGGCCCTCGCCACCTCCGAGGGCTCACCTCCGCGACCCATCGCGATCATTGCATCTTCCTCGGCCCGAGCGTCTTCTGTAGAAATATTTTGTTCCTCGGCCACGCGTTCAAAGAGATGCTTGCGCATATCCGTATTAATGGCCCCCGGGCAGATGGCATTGCAACGAATGCCCTCCGCCGCGTATTCAAGTGCTATGCCCTTAGTAAGACCAACTACGGCGAATTTAGAAGCGGTGTAGGAGACAGGAATCTCCGGTATAGCACCTAACCCACAGAGCGACGCTATATTAATAATTGCGCCTTGCCCTCTCTCACGCATGGAAGGCAATACCGCACGGCACCCATTCACCGCACCCATGAAGTTGACATCGAATGCTGATTTGAAATCTGCTTCGCTCAACTGCAAGAACTCTGAGCTGCCCCCACCGATACCGGCATTGTTTACCAAAATGTCTACCGGCCCATAGTTGGCAGTAATTGAGGAAAACGCAGCATCGACGGATCCTGCATCGGATACGTCCATCGCGCACCTAGCCACGTTGGGATAGCGACTTTTCAGATTAGCGAGAGCTGCATCGAGACGCGTTTCAAACGCAGGTAGATCACTAATCACAACAAAGGCACCGTGTTTTGCCAGCTCCTCGGCAACCGCATAACCAATACCTGCCGGGCTGCCCGCCCCCGTAACGACCGCGATTTGACCTTCAAACATTGCAGTTACCCTCCCGCCGGTTCAGAGATTAAGTATCTCCGCAGGTGCCGACAAAAAATACTCTTCAATCGTACCTACTAGGGAGTATTGATGGCGATCTCTCTGGAAGCAGAGGATGAACCATCCGTCAGAGAGTAATAGGTATGCATACAGAGTCACCCGAGTTTCTCCATAAAGTCTATAAAACGGTAATCAGTGCCTGGGGAGCACCAGAACATCAGGCCGAGGCCTTTGCCGACGCCATTCTCGCCGGCGATCTGTATGGGAAAGACATGCAGGGTATGGGCATCGCCATGATCGATCATCTCATGATGCAGCATGGGCAGATCAACATGACAGCAGAGCCCGAAATTCAACAGGAGCGCGATAATTTTTTAGTCGTGGATGGGCATCGCGGGCTTGGTCAGTACACGATGACCTGGACCATGAACAAGGTTATAGAAAAAGCGAAAAAACAAACCTTCGCGATTGGTCTAGTGCACGACTGGCATGATATCGGGTGCGCCAGTGCTTACACCAAACTAGCTCTGGACCACGATTGCATCGGCATCCTATCGGTGAATTCGGTGACACAAACAGCGCCATGGGGAGGGCGGGAACTTAAAATGTCAGCACCGCCTTTGTCGTATGCTGTTCCCGGCGGGCACCACGGACCCATTATTGGGGACACCTCGGTGTCGGGCATCTACGAGACCTATTTATCAGAAGCGGTTTTAGCAGGGAAAAAGCTGGACACTCCCAGTATTGTTGATCCGATCACCGGCGAACTGACCGATGACCCAGCGCCTTACATTGAGCATCCAGAACATCGCTCGGCACCGCTCCTCGGCGCTCCCGTGTTTCCTAACGTAAAACTGTATGTGCTCAACGTATTTCTGGAAATCATGACAGGCATTCTTACGCCTGGTGGTTTCACATCGCCCGAAATGCAGTACCCAAGCATGCATACCTTAGCGAAGGACCCGAACACACCGGTAAAACGCGGTGGCGGTGCTTTTGTCATGGCCATCAATATTGCTGACTTGATGCCCCTAGCCGTCTTCAAAGCAAAAGTAGACCAGTGGGCCAAAACGATAAAAGACACCAAGCTTCAGAAGGGCTTCGATGAGATCACTTTGCCCGGTGAAAGAGCACTCCGTGAGGAGCGGGAACGGCGCGCTAATGGGGTTCCCATTCAACCTCAATATTGGGCGGGTATGTTAAAGATGGCTGCAGAGGTGGGTGTCGATATTGACGCGCTGCGGGGCACTTAGGCCGGACTGTCCTCCGGCTCCCAACCCTCAAAAGCTTCAATCATGGGCTGCATGTCTTGGTATTCTTTTACCTCGATCAACTTTCCGCTTTCGTCGTGCCGGAACACGAAGACATATTCATTCTCATAAATGGTGTTGATGAGTGTCTTTGCTCTTATCTTTTGCTCGAGAAAAGTCATGCCGGGTGCATGTGAAACGCGAGACCAGAGTCGCTCAACCCCATGGGGCAAGAAGTAATTCGCTAACTCCGCGAATTTTCTAAAACCATCGAGGCCCTCATGCATGGCGCCACCATACTTTGGGTCACCGGGTATACGCCATGTCGCGTTTAACGCCACATGGCTAAGGGCCCAGTCAATATCACCTTCTTTGAGTTCATCCATGAAAACACGGGGGTCGAAGTCCGTGAAGCATTCCAATGATTGAGCCATTGTCTAACACCCTACCAATAGGTTTTTTCGGTTTTTCCAGTTCGCTTCTGTCTCGCCTCTGCGAGGAGACAGAGGATTTCAAAGCCGAGTGCTGCCATGAGATTTGCAGAGGTTCCTCGCACGTCAACTAATGGACATAGTTCAACAATATCGGCACCCACAATATCGAGTCCGCGGAAACCTCTAATGAGATTTCTCACTTCGCGAGAAGTAAAGCCAAAGGGCTCGGGTAATTGTGTGCCCGGCATATAGTTAGCGTCTATACCGTCGCTATCAACCGTAAGGTAGCAGGGTCCTGAACCGATGGTTTCGTGAACTTCAGCGATGACTTGCTGGAGACCCCTTTCATCGAAGTCGTCCATCGTGATGACTTTCATACCGCTGTCGTAAGAAAAATCCCAATAATTACTCGCAAATCCTCTAATACCAATTTGCACGGTGCGCGAAGGATCAATCCCTTGATCCAAAACCGCATTGCGGAAGACGGCACCATCACTGAGTTCCTCACCCTGCATTTCTCCCGTCATGGTGTCGGCGTGCGCATCGATATGAATAAGGCCTAGCGGCTCCTTTCTACCCAGCGCCTTTAAGATGGGGTGAGATACGGTATGAACACCACCGACAGAAAAGGGAACAACACCCGCATCGTCGATCTCACATATCGCCTGGTAAATATCCTCGACGGTTTGCGCGGTATCGTGGGGCCTTTCAAAGCTTACGTTGCCAAAATCTCCCAACCGACACATTTCAAAGGGGATGGTGTGCCATCGCTCGTGAATCGGTCCGTGAGTATATGAAGCTTCGCGCAATGCATTGGGCGCAAACTTCTGACCACCGTGATAAGGCGCACTAACGTCCATAGGCAAACCCAGCATGGCAATATCAAGGTTGTTGAGTGACGTCACTCTGGGCGCGCGATAAAAGGTTCGCTCCGTCAATTCATGGGCTGCTGCGAAAACCGGATTATCCTCTTCGACACAGCGTTTGTAGAATTCGCCAATGTGAGGAAATCGGTGATCTTCCAGCGTGCGCTCTGCGAAACGCTTAAACGCCTCCAAGCGGTCTTCATAGGATTCAGCCATAACTCGCCCTTATTGACTCTCGCGTAAAAACTTATCGAATCGCAATGACATGGGCAGCGCGATTACCAGACTGAGAAGTAGGAAGACAGCACCCACCCATGAAGCGGCAACAAGGCTCGAGCCAACCCCATCACCCGAGATAAACGTTGCCACAGCCGCTGGACCCATTGAAAAGCCACCCATCTTAAAGGCGGTAATCAACACATAGTATTTTCCACTTGGGTCAGACTGGACACACATTGCCATCAGATAAGGTAGGACAAATATCCATGCAAACTGCGATAAGCAGACGCCCAACAGGTACATGTTCGCTGTAGGCAATTGCAGAAAGTAAAGCGAGACAAGAAACAACACCATTCCGCCAACTATGGGGGCAGATCGCCCAATTTTTATGCTGATAGCTGAGGCCAGAAGTGCTGCTGCAAAACTCGCCACTTGCGATGCCGCGAGTGCTTGCCCAACAAAGTCTGCCGTCAAACCTGCGTGCGCACCAATGCGCTCCACGTAGGCCCAAACACCGCCTTCGGCCATCATGAAAAATGCAAACGCAACAAAACAAAGAAGCATGAGAGGAATGCTGCCTCCACTACTCTCTTCAGATGCGTCTTTGCTGACCGCCACGGTCTCGGGAAGCCAAACGATAAAAGGAAAAATCAATACGGCAAGGACAATGTGAACAGTAAAGATAAAGTCGATTCCGTACTCACTTATAAACGAGGGAAACCACAGAAATATGGCAACGGACAAGGCAATCGTCGAAGCTATTCCAAAAGAATATGAGCGATCGGGCGACTTGGTTTCTCCCAAGGTTACCAGCGCCAAGGCATAGATGCCCCCGCTTCCCATTTCAGTAAGAAACCGGGCAGCACTGATTGCGGCGAACGAATCCGACATCATCGAGAGTGTATTTCCCAGTATGACGACGCCAAGACTAATCCTCGCGATAAAGTGCCACGAGTACCGTCTAATCCACAGCATTGCCGTAATCGAAATGAAGGCTAAACCCATTAAATCAATGGAAGCTAGATAGCCCACCTCGCTATCGGATAATCCAAGGTCAGTAACAGCAGCTCCCACCATTAAAGGGATGAGCGTCATACCAATCGGCGCCAACATGTAGAGCAGTAAGCCAGCTACGATTGATTTGTTACTGGTGATTTTTCCTTGCTGTACGGGTATCGCTGTCACGGGAGTCTCCGGTGGCTCGACGCTTCTTCATGCTAAGAAAAGGGAGACTGCCAAGGCATCACCACATGTAGGTACTTGCTAATCACGACCGACTGAACTGATCAAAGTCTGGCACCTCGTCAATAGCCACCCCCCCTTTCTCTAGCAGACGCGAGAGGGGCGCCAACTGCTCCGAGTAATACTTCCACTTGCCCACTGATGAACTGTAAATCGGCTGTCGTATTTGGCTAGCGCTTGCCGTCGTACTTGCAGCAGTATTTCGATAGAACTCGATACAGTCAGCCTGCCAAGGCAGCTGACAAAAAGAGAGTAAGCGGCGGGTCTCACCCTCAAGATCCTCGACCAACGACTCATAACTGACACTATGGAGAGCTCCTGGCATCAACTGATGCCAATGCGCCATGAGATAACGGTACCTGAGGTAGTACCTACCCAGATCTTCAAGATCGTATGACATAGGGTAGGCATCTCTAAATAAACGCTTATACATGGCATAACAGGCGTCCATGGGTCGGCGTGTCACGTGGATGATTTTCGCGCTCGGGAGCGCTTTGTGAATCAAACCGCAATACAAAAAGTTAAGGGGCAACTTGTCGATGAATCGAGGCTTTTTGCTGCGTCTCGACGATACGCTATTCAAATAAGCCCTGCCTAAGTCCTCGAAATTTAGGAGCGAACTCAACTCAATAAAATGATGCCGATCCGCAGGGGTGCCTTGGCGTCGGACGCACCGCGTAAGCTCGAGAGCGAACTCGTTTAACTCACCTAAGCTCTCCACGTCGGTGTGATTACTGAGTATGCGCTCCACCAACGTGGTTCCAGTGCGTGGCAGTCCTACGATAAAGATTGGACTCTCAGTCGATGCGCCTTGCTCGATATTCCCAAACAACGCTTCTGAATAGGTAGCAATAATGTCGTCTATCGCCCTTTCGTCGGTTGTGACGTCATAGGTCATGTGACGCCTGCGAAGGTTTGCACCTCGCTCGAGATACTTAAACGAGTCTTCGAATTGCTTTAGATCCTCTAGCTCCTTGGCAAGCGCAAAGCACAGTTTCATCTCACCGCGCCAGTCAGCAATAGGAGCATCAAGTAGCATTGATAGTTGTTCTACATGATTGGAATTTGGCGTTTGAGAGACAACGTCAGATCGAAGATGGTACGACTCAAAGTCAGTCGGGTCATATGTAACCGCCTTATCGAAACAGTCGGCGGCTTCATTTTGTCGACCTAAAAAACGCTTGATCGTTCCTAGGTTGAAGTGCAGTCGCGGATTATCAGGCGAGTGAGTAAGTGCCTCAGTATAGTATTTCTCGGCCAATTCGAAGTGCCCTGTTTGGCTAGCTATTCCTGCCGCGTTATCGAGAAATTTAGCCTCATTCGGGTTTAACGCCAGTGCTTTTTGCGCGTCAATCAGCGCACTATCGAACTGTTTTAGGGCCACCAATACATTGGCTCGAGCAAACCAGTTATTCGAATCTTGGGGATTAATACTCACGGCTTTGTCCGCACAAACAAGCCCTCTCTGTGGGGCTCTCCTCTTGCAGGCAATAACACTAGCCGCACACCAACCTGCATCATTTTGCGGGTATTGTTTGTTCAAGGAAGAACAAAGACGTGCTGCCTCATCAAGCTGGTTGCGGGCTATGTGTCCAGTAATCTCACGTAACAGCGTATGCTCTATCGCCATACTTCAGCTCAAAAAAAAGGCTACCAAGAGGTAGCCTTTTGCGTTTTTCGTCTCTTAGAAATCGTAGCTTACCCTAATACCTACGGTCCGCGGACGACCGACGAAGCCAATGTGGCTGTACGCAGCGCGCCCGTTCTGAACACCGGTGAGTCCCGCCTCATCTGTCAGGTTCTTCACGTAACCTGTGACAGCTACTGCGTCCTTTTGCCAGGTAACCGACGCGTTGATTTTCGCGAAGGCGTCAAGATTTGCGTAGTTACCAAAGTCCTCATTGAAGTTCGTCTCAGCAGAGCTTCTATAAGACGCCGTGAGGTTATAGCGTAAATCACCACTGCTTAGAGGTTGCAGGTAGTTAAGGGCCAGCGATGCTTGCACATCTGGGACACCTGGAAGTGGATCGCCTTTTCTCGCGGTAACAAAATCTGTGAAATTGAGGAGTCCTGCATCGGTGGTGACCTCGGCATCGGTATAACCAAGACCTAAATCGACCGTCAGGTTTTCGCCCACAATGGTATTGACCTCTAGTTCCAGGCCTTGAGAGCGAGCCTCGTCACCGTTGACCACACCGGGGATACCCAGAGCCCCTGCGTAAACGTCCAACTGCGCGTTTTCCCAATCGATTCGATAGGCAGCAAACGAATATCGTGTTGTGTCACCTATGCTGCCTTTAACCCCAAACTCAATGTTTGTTGCTTCATCGGGTTGGAAGACTAAGAAGCTCGTATCGACTCCTGCGAAACCACTAGTCGGGAAGCTGTTGGCACCACCGTGCCGGAATCCCTCAGACCACGTCGCATACACCATGGTGTTGTCATCAATATCGTAGGAGAAGTTAATCTTCAGCAACTGATCATCGAAGTCCGCGCTGTTAGCTTCTGACGTGGCGCCATTCAAGTTGCCGTCGGGTGCGCAAAAGGAGCCACAATAAGGGAGTGCGACTGTCTGCGATGCATCAAATTCCTGCCAGAACTTTCGGAGGCCGACCGTGACCTGCATATCATCACTGAGCCGGTAAGTTAGTTCGCCGAAGATGGCCTTATCTGTGAAATCAATGCTTCGGTCCTGGTAGTACGCGCCCGTGTAAGGCGGCGTTCTATCCGAGAAGGTGTTCAAAACATCGAGGAACGTGCCCAAGCCATAATAAACGTCAGGAACTGATGCGAGCCACGCTTCGTAGCTGTAGTCGACATCATGGACCTCAAGATCTGATTCCGTATCACTGTAATAGGCACCCAACACCCACTCTACCGACGAATCTCCGGCTGACACCAATCGGAATTCTTGGGTGAAGCCCTCAGACTCCGCATCTGCCTCTGTCATGAAGGCCAGTCGAGGTGATCCGAAATAAGCTACACCGCCCGTTGCTTCATCGATGCTCTCGTACAAACTGGAGATGTCATTTCGAGCCATCACTTCTGTATTAGTCGTAGATGTTGAAGATGAAAATGTTGCGAAACCCAGTTCAGACTCAACTTCAAGACTGACTATTTGTGCTTCGAATTCCGTAGGTGTCAGGAAGCGACGACCGTTCTCCCAGTCAGCTCCGTTCTCAATGCCATCCGTAATCCGCCTGTAAGTGTCGCTGTCCGCGTCGCTCTCTTGGCGCATGACACTCAGCAACACATCGGTATCCGACGATAAGCTAAAGGCAGCCGCCGCTCTCAGGTAGGTTACATCGCGGTCATCTGTGTCTTTCTGAGTGTAGGTGGCAATACCACCGCCGATCGCATCTCCACCCTCTGGTACGACATTACCAGAGCCGTCTATTTGAGAAAGGTTCATCGCATCGGTCACACCGCCAAGATGTTCTACACCTGCCGCGACTCGGATTGCCGCCGTGCCGCTAAGTGCTAAATTACCGACAAAATCAAAGTCATAATTCGATTCACCCGAGTGCGATGAGGTTGACGTGCCAACACTGATCTTGGCTGAAGAGTCGGTCGGGTCGGGCTCGTTGAAAATAAAACGCACGGTACCGCCCACAGAGCCGGAACCATACAGTGTGCCCTGAGGGCCTCGTAAAACCTCGACCCGATTCAGGTCGGCCAGCTTTAGATTTAAATAAACTGGCGTGTTGTTGAGGTAGGTTGAGACAGAGGGCTCAACAACATTGGGCAGGATATTGGTGGCGCCCGGGTTATTCGCGTTGAGGCCCCGCATGATCAAACTGTTGTTTACACCCGAGTCTGCGCCAAGGTCTGCTGTGACCAAACCGGGCACCACAGCAGCAATATCATTCAGATCAGATAGACCACTATCGCTGATTGTCTGTCCGCTGACCGCGGTGATGTTGTAAGGCACCTCGAGTGTTGACTGAGCCCGTCTTGTGGCAGTTACTACCACCTCCTCGAGTACGGTTTCTGCCAGCACATCCCCCGACACCACAAGCATTGCCATTGCAATACCGGAGCACAGCTTATCTTTGCTAAACGATTTCTTTGTTTCAGCCCGATTCATTACCCATCCCCTAAGTTGAGTCCCACGAGAATCAATTTAGGAGGCGGGCGTCATGCTTCAAATCACCCATAATGGTTACGCGATATAGGCTCAATGTTCCGTGGAGCTCGCCTTTTCCATAATCTCGACAGCGCTTAAAAGCCATTTAGGAGCCGTCTCGGCATTGGCTACGCCACCGTATGAGAGCAGACCTTCT
>Ga0181574_10000569_pt1 | contig 34190 bp, 31 predicted proteins | sample 101ome_24_FD_145600 | JGI IMG/M metagenome (GOLD analysis project Ga0181574, IMG submission 145600) | Coastal salt marsh microbial communities from the Groves Creek Marsh, Skidaway Island, Georgia - 101410AT metaG (spades assembly) | ecosystem: Environmental > Aquatic > Marine > Intertidal zone... | reverse complement strand
ATGACCGCAACCGGAGTGGTCGTTGTCGACCGCCGGATGCCGTCGCTGCAGCAGGCAGTCACCTCGTGTACCTGGCAGATCGACGTCCGCGACGTTGATGAGTCCACGGCGCAAACCGCGATCGACGCGGCTCTTGCGGCGGATGAACTCATGATCACGCGCGAACGCAAGGGCAAGGAAGTCACCGACGACATCCGCCCCCTCGTGTTCGGTTTGGCCGTCGATCAGCCGATCGAAAACGGAGTGCGGCTGATCGCTGAACTCAGGACCCAACCCCGTGCGGTTCGGGTCACCGAGCTCTTGTCAGCCCTCGACCCGCCGCTCGCCGAGCCTTTGCTCAACGAGCCACGAGTCCTCCGGGTTCACCAATGGATTACCACCGACGACGGCGAGCGCCACGACCCAATGAGTGTCGCCGCAGCCGCGTCCGCACCGGTGGGGGTCGCATGATCTCCGCCGCTGCGTCTACGACGAAAGACGAACATCATGGCCGACGAACAGGCCCAGAACGACACCCCCAGCCGCCCGAGCGGCGGGGGAGCAGGCCAGGGAGGCTCGCCCTCCGCTGAGTCCAAGCCGCAGATCGGCGACAGCCGTCCGGCCCCCAAGATCGGCGATTCCCGCCCTGCCCCGCAGGGCAACGGCGGGAACGGCGATCAAGGCAACCAGAATCGCCAGAACCGCGGCGATGGCACACAGAACCAGGGCGGTGATGGCCAGCCCAAGAAGCGTCGACGCCGGCGTGGTGGCCGTGGTCGTGGTCGTGGCGGTCAGGGTGGCGGCGGTCAAAACCAGAATGGCCAGAACCAGAACAACCGGGGTGGCCAGCAAAAGCAGGGCGGTCGTCCGACACCCGTTGAGGCCATCACCTCCGGCGACGCTGTCGAACTCGATGAAAAGACACTGGAGCGCCGCCGTGGCCGCACTCGTAAGGGCAAGGCCGTCGGCCGTTACCTGATGTGCGTCCATGTCGGCCCCAAGGCCACCCAGATCGCCACCCTCGAGGGACGCAAACTGCTCGAGCATCAGGTCTCGCGTCCTGCCGACGACATCAGCCAGATCCACGGCAACATCTACCTCGGACGGGTCCAGAACGTTCTGCCTGGCATGGAAGCTGCGTTCGTCGACATCGCCACGCCCAAGAACGCCGTGCTCTACGCCGGCGACGTCCAGTACGACGCCGACGATCTCGACAACGGAGGAAAGGCCGAGAAGCGAGGCGGAAAGCAGCCCCGTATCGAGGACGTCCTCAAGGCCAAGCAGTCGATCCTCACCCAGGTCACGAAAAACCCGATCGCCCACAAGGGCGCCCGCCTCACCCAAGAGGTCTCACTCCCGGGCCGGTTCGTCGTGCTCGTGCCGAACAGCTCGACCTACGGCATCTCCAAGCGACTGCCCGACGGTGAACGCAAACGGCTCCGCAACATCCTCGACAAGGCCAAGCCCAAACAGCACGGCGTGATTGTGCGTACAGCGGCCGAAAACGTCACCGCCGAGGAGATCAAGGCCGACGTCGCTCGCCTCCTCGCCCAGTGGGACGACATCGAGAAGCTCTCGAAGTCGACCAAGGCCCCGGCGCTGCTCTACCGAGAGCCCGAAGCGGCGGTCCGGATCATCCGGGAGGAGTTCACCAAGGACTTCCGCGGCGTGATCATCGACGACAAGGAGCTCTACGAAGAGATCAAGGGCTATGTCGAGGCGATCACCCCGGCGCTCGCCGATCGCATCGAGTACTACGACGAAGAAGCCGAAGGGCTTCCGTTGTTCGAGCGGCAACACATCGACGAGCAGCTCCGCAAGGCGCTTGACCGCAAAGTCTGGCTGCCGGGCGGCGGGTCGTTGATCATCGAAGGCACGGAGGCGCTCACGGTGATCGATGTCAACACGGGCAAGAACGTCGGCAAGTCATCGCTTGAAGAGACGGTGTTCCGCAACAACCTCGAAGCAGCCGAGGAGGTCGCCAATCAGCTCCGGTTGCGCGACATCGGCGGCATCATCGTCATCGACTTCGTCGACATGGAGGTCGCCAAGAACCGCGATGAGGTCATCAAGACCTTCCGTCAGGCGTTGGCTCGCGATAAGACACGCACCCAGGTCTTCGATATCTCCGAGCTCGGACTGGTCGAGATGACCCGCAAACGGATCGGCGAGGGGCTTCTCGAGTCCGTCACGACGGCGTGTGACTCCTGTGATGGCCGCGGCCACGTCATGATCGAAGGCATCCTCGACTGATGCCGGCCCGGGGAATTCGGCCCGCTCCTCGGGCTGGATTTCCACCCCGACCCGCTAACCTGAAGTTCCTATGTACGCAGTAGTCAAGACCGGCGGCAAGCAGTACCGCGTGGAAGAGGGCCAGACCCTCGAGGTCGATCGTGCCGGCGAGCCTGGCGCCGAGTTGACCCTTCCCGCCGTGCTCGTCGTTGACGGCGACACCGTGCTCGCGACCCCGGATCAGCTGTCCGGCGCGTCCGTCACCGCTCGCATCGTCGACGATGCCAAGGGCCCGAAGATCAACGGGTTCGTTTATAAGAACAAGTCGAACAACCGGAAGCGTTGGGGCCATCGCGCAGCGTTGAGCACCATCGAGATCACCGGCATCACGAAGGGCTGATCAACCATGTCGAAGACCAAGGGTGGCGGCTCCACCAAGAACGGGCGTGACTCCAACGCCCAGCGCCTCGGCGTCAAGGTCTACGACGGCACCGTCGTGACCGCCGGCTCGATCATCGTCCGTCAGCGTGGCACCAAGTTCCACCCGGGTGAGAACGTCGGTATCGGCGGCGACGACACGTTGTTCGCCAAGGCCGACGGTGTGGTCAAGTTCGGTTCCCGTAAGGGACGCAAGCTGGTCGACGTCCTGCCCAACTGAGCAGGGTCGATCCCGGCACCACGCCTTCGCTTCGGCGAAGGCGTTTGTCGTTTTCGGGGGCCGAGTCGGGTGCCGTCGGCGCGCCTAGCCCGGCGCGTCGGGTTCGTTGGCGCGCCTAGCCCGGCGCGTCGATGCCGCGGGGGAGAGCGTCGGCATCGAAGCCCAACCAGTCCTGGGCACAGTTGATTGCATAGCGGTCGGTCATGCCGGCGACCCATCGCACCGCCGCATGACGTACGCCTGCCTCGCTATCGTCGACCAGCAGCCTCGCTGGCAGACGGGCCGGATCGGCACTCAAATGCTCGACGAGCGCCTGGAGCACGGTCACGACCCGATGGGCCTGATCGCGAGACTCATCTCGAAGGTAGATGCTCTCGTAGTTGAACGCTCGGAACGCCGACAGTGCCGATGCCCCCTGCGGGGTCATGCCGATCAAACCGGTGCGCTCAGTTGCCTCGATCATCGATCCGATGAAGCCGGCCAGCTGCGTCCGACGAGACGTCCCACAGAAGGACCGGACCTCCTCGGGCAATTCGTCAGCCCGCACGACACCAGCGGTTACGGCGTCCTCAAAGTCGTGGCAGACATAGGCGATGCGGTCGGCCCACGACACAACCTCACCCTCGGGGGTCTGTGGCGCCGGACGAGACCATGAATGGTTTCGGATGCCGTCGAGTGTCTGTGAGCAGAGATTAAGCGGCTTGAGGGTGACGTCAGCACCCCAGACCGCATGGTTGAACCCGCCTTCGACATATGGGGCGAGCGCATCCTCGGACGCATGCCCACCAGGCCCGTGGCCACAATCGTGCCCAAGCGCAATCGCCTCGGTGAGCGGCACGTTCAGCCCAAGCGCCCAACTGACCGACCGCGCGACCTGGGTGACCTCGAGCGCATGGGTCAATCGGGTGCGCTGGTGATCGTCGGGAAAGACGAAGACCTGGGTCTTGCCGGCGAGTCGACGGAACGACGCCGCGTGCAGGATCCGATCGCGATCGCGTTCGAAACAGGTGCGGGTATGGTCCGGCGCTTCCTCCGTGAGTCGGTCGCCGGCACCCTGCGATCGGGTCGCTCCTGGACGCAGCGTTGCCTCTTCGACCGCCTCTCGCGCCTCGCGCTCCATTGCCTTGCCTGGCGCGACCGAGGCATGGGAATCCTGATGAGCGCGCTCGATGCCCTGCTCAGAGTGTCCGTGCATGGTGGCGCCCCACGCTGACTCGATCTCGGTGAGATCTCGCTCGGCCTGCATGAGTGTCGAGCCTAGGCGGCCCCTTGCGTGGGGCGAATGACCCACGTCGCATCGGGCACCCCGTAGCCTTGCGAGGTGTCCAACTTCGTCGATGAGTGCAACATCAACGTCAAGGGCGGCGACGGCGGCGCCGGCTGTGTTGCGTTCCGGCGTGAAGCACACGTCGCCAAAGGCGGTCCTGATGGCGGTGATGGGGGCGACGGCGGATCGATCTGGCTTGTCGCCGATCGTAATGTCGCGTCACTGCTGGCCTTTCGCGATCATCCGCACCGCAAAGGCGACAACGGCAGTCATGGCTCTGGCGGGAATCGGCACGGTGCGCGCGGAAAGGATCTCGAGGTGAGGGTGCCGGAAGGAACCGTCGTGCTCGACCACGCAAGCCGCGAACCGATCGTTGACCTCATCCACCACGGCGACCGTTGGCTGGCCGCTCAGGCCGGTGAGGGCGGCCGCGGCAACGCCCGCTTCCTGTCGAACAAGCGACGAGCGCCGTCCTTCGCTGAACAGGGTGAGCACGGCGAGGAGCGTTGGCTACGCCTTGAACTCAAGCTCATGGCCGACGTCGCCATCGTCGGCTTTCCCAATGTCGGCAAGTCGACCTTCATCAGTTCGGTGTCGGCCGCGAAGCCCAAGATCGCCAATTACCCTTTCACGACGCTGGAGCCGAACCTGGGTGTTGTTCGGATGGACGACAAGTTCGAGATGGTGCTCGCGGACATCCCAGGCCTCATCGAGGGTGCGGCGGAGGGCAAGGGTCTCGGCCATCAATTCCTCCGGCATGTTGAACGTGCTCGTGTGCTGCTCGTCCTGCTCGACCTCGCCCCATGGGATGATGTGACGCCGCAAGAGCAGCTGGATGTGCTGCTCGCCGAACTGGGCTCATACCGCCCCGACCTGCTCGATCGCCCGCGTCTCGTCGTGGGATCACGCGCCGATCTGGTGCCGGAGCACGACTTCGACGGTCTCGTCGTCTCGTCCGTCACCCGCGCCGGTGTGCCACAGGTGCTCGGTGCGCTCACCGAACTCGTCCGCGAGGCTCGCCTCAACACGCCCGAGGAAGAGGCCGTCACCATCCACCGGCCCGTGGGCAGCGAGGTCTCGATTGAGCGCTTGGACGACGGCTCGTGGAACGTGATCGGCCGGGCTGCACTCCGGGCGGTAGCGCTGAGCGACCTCACCAATGAGGAAGCCCTGGAGTTTGCCCAGCAGCGCCTCACCCAGCTTGGGGTCGACGCTGCGTTGCGTCGGGCGGGTGTGCAGTTCGGCGACACCGTGCATATCGGCGATTTCAGCTTCGACTACGAGGAAGACGAGTGAGCCGTATCGTTGTCAAGATCGGGACCTCGTCAATCACTGATGATGAGGGCGTTGTCGACCGAGCCACGATCGCGAAGCTTTGTCGTGAGGTGGCCGCACTGCGGGCCAATGGCAGCGATGTCGTGATCGTCACGTCCGGTGCGATTGCGGCCGGCCTTCCCGAACTCGGCCTCGGCGGAGCGAACCGACCGAACGATGCTGCCACCCTCCAGGCGGTCGCCACGGTCGGCCAGCTCGCGCTGATGGAGGTCTACCGGGCTGAGTTGTCGAGCCATGGTCTCGTCTCCGGTCAGGTGCTGCTGACCCCGCACGACTTCATCGTTCGAGCCCAGTATCTGCATGCCCGCCAGACACTCACCTGTCTTCTCGAACTCGGCGTGGTTCCGGTCGTCAACGAAAACGACGCCATCGCCGATGATGAGATTCGCTGGGGCGACAACGACCGCATCGCCGCGCTTGTCGCCAATCTGGTCGACGCCGACCGTCTCGTCTTGCTCACCGACACCGAGGGTGTGCTCACGGCCGACCCACGTGTCGAAAACTCAGCGTCGCTGATCGAGGTGATACACGAGATCGACTCCCAGACCGAAGCGATGGCCGGCGGGGCCGGAACCGTGCGAGGGAGTGGCGGTATGGCCTCCAAGCTCGCTGCCGCCAAGATCGCCTCCTGGTCTGGTGTCGACACGGTGATCGCAAACGCCGCCCGTGAGGATGTCGTCGCCGATGCCGTCGCCGGTGTCCCAGGGGTCGGCACCACCGTCCGTTCACGGGAGACTCGTCTGGCGGCCCGCAAGCTCTGGATTGCCTTTGCCGTCGTCGCTCAGGGACGCGTTGTTGTCGACACCGGGGCTCGTCGGGCACTCGAAACGGGAAAGTCACTGCTCGCAGCGGGCGTTCGCAGCGTGGACGGCGAGTTCGATCCGGGTTCGCCCGTCGAGGTGGTCGACACCGAAGGTTCGGTGTTCGCGAAGGGCTTGGCCCGCCACGGCAGTGCCGAGATCGGACGCGTTGCGGGTCAGCGCAGCGATGTGTTGCCTGCTGGTTCGCCGGCGGTGGTAATCCACGCCGACGATCTGGTCACGATCCCAGCCTGAGAGCCGGGCGCCGATCAGGCGGTGTCGGAGTCGTCGACGATCTCGCCTTCGGTGATCGCCTCGGGCGCCGGCGCAGTGTTGAGTCCGAGATCGGCCTTGATCTGATTCAGCCGAGCAGCCGCTTCGACCGAACGGGCCGCCTCTTCGATCTCGAGCATGCTGGACTCGACCGCTGACTCGTTGAGCTCAGCCACGGCCGAGGCCTTCGCATAGCGAGCCTCGATCTTGGCGCGGACCTCGTCGAAGGAGGGGACGTCATCGCCGATCGATTCGTTGAGGGTCGACATCGCCGAATTGACCGTCTCTTGCATCTTGGCTTGGTCGAGTTTCGACAGCAGGGCCGACTTTTCGCTCAGATGCTTCTGGAGGACTTGCGCGTTCTGCTTGACGGCTGACTTGGCCTGATCGGCGGCTTCGGTGGCCTGGAAATGCATCGCCTTCAGGCTCTCGATTTCCTCTTCGAGCACGAGGAGACGGTCGGCGAACTGCTGGGCGGCCGAGGTGTACTGATCAACCTTCGCAGTTTCGCCCCGGGCGGCGGCGTCCTCGGCCATCAGGACGGCCTGACGGGCGTTGGCGTTGGTCTTTTCGAGCTTCTCGAGTGCGTCATTGATGCGCAATTCGGTCTGCTTCTGGTTGGCCACAACATTGGCGGCCTGTTCGCGAAGGCGACGGTGCTGATCCTTGGCTTCGGAGATGGCCTGTTCGAGCTGCACCTTGGGATCGGCTGTTTCCTCGTGGCGCAGGTTGAGCTTGGCCAAGAGGTAGTTCCAGCGCTTACGGAGATAGCTGAGCATGGCGATGATCGTAGATCAGAAACGCCTCGTTTGGACGGCGACTCAGCGCCACATCGCCCGCCGAGCGGGGCGCAGCACCATCTCCGCTTCTCGCACGCCGGTCCGGAAGCAGACGACGACATAGACGAACCCGCCAACACCGACCGTCAGGACAACGGCGGCCAGAGACGGCAGCGATCCGGTCAGGAGGTTCATCGCCGCCGTGACGGCGAAAGCGATGGATGCGGCAATCGTCGGTGGCCACAGCGCCGACGACGGGGGTCGCAGGGCTGGCAGCCGACGATCGAGCAGCCTGGCCAGCAGCATCAGCTCGACCCACGCACCGATGGCGGAGCCGATCGCCAAGCCGACCGCCCCGAGCCGGACGAGCGACTCGTCGGTTCGCTGGTCGGCGTCGAGTGGCCCTGCGAGCCCGATGGCATCGCCGAGGGCCTCGATGCCGTCAGCCCCGATGAAGGCCCGATCGAGCGGGAACATGACGAGGACACCGACCACGGCGGCGATCGTGACGCGAAGGGCGGCGATACGAGCTGGTCCGCTCGTATCGCCCATGGCGAACGAGGCGTTCTGGAGCATGCGGCTGAGACCGATCGCCGGGAGGCCGAAGGCGTAGAAGACGAGGATCAACCACACGAGCGAGGTGTCGTCGGAGCCGAACTCCCCACCTTCGAAAAGCATCTGGACGATCGGTTCGCCGGCCGCGATGAGCAGCAGTGACGATGCCAGCATCCAGAAGGCGATTCGTCGCAAGGCTGCATTGGCGCGGTGGGCGACAGCGATCGGCTCGTCGGACAGGCGGGACAACTCGGGAAGCTCAGCTGCGGCGACACTCATCGCGAAGAGGCTCACCGGCAGCGTGTAAAGGATCTGGGCCTTGAACAGTGCCGACAGGGCCCCGGCGGCAAGGAACGAAGCAAGAAACAGATCGAGGTAGGCGCTGAGCTGAACGGCACCACGCCCGAGGACAGCCGGCCCGAATCGGCGCCTGACCTCACGCACGCGGGGGTTCGAGCTGTCGAACGCGAAGCGGATGCCGCGGGCGAGCGACAGCACAGTCGGGAGCTGGACGAGCAGTTGGAGCACGGCGCCGACGGCGACACCGATCGCCACCCCCCGGGCGGCATCGGCGAGGCTCCAGTCGCGTTGCCAGGCGATGAGCAGCGCAATGATCTGTGCGAGGTTCCAGACGACCGGTGCCACATAGGGCAAAAAGAACGATCGGTGACTGTTGAGAATGCCGAGACACCACGCGGACATCACCATGAAGCCGACGCCGACGGCGGTGATGCGGGTGAATTCAACGGCGAGGTCGAACGTGTCGCCGGTGAGGCCCCACGCCAGGAGGCGGGTGATCGGTCGAGCGAGCAGGACGATCACAAGCACGGCGCCGGCCGTGAACGTCATCAGCAGGGCGCCGACTGCGCCGGCGACCCGGCTGGCTTCGCGGCGGTCGTCGTGTTCGAGCGCGTCGCTGTAGACGGGGACGAACGAGGCCGACAGCACGCCTTCGCCCAGCAGGTTCTGCAACAGGTTCGGGATGCGCAGGGCGGTCACGAGTGCGTCGGCCGCAGCGCTGTTGCCGAGCACTCTGCCGCTCACCATCTCCCTTAGGAGGCCGGCGATACGCGACAAGAAGATGCCCGCACCGACGAGGAGCGATCCCCGCTTGGCGGATCCGCTCATGCCGCGCCCTCGACGTCGTCGAGGCCGAGCCGTAATGCCTCGAGTTCCCGCACGACGGTGCCGATCGAGGCCGCGACCTCGTCGAGTTCGGCGACACCCCCGGCACGCGTGCCCAATTCAGTCACCCGGGCCACTGCTTCGTCGAGCCGCACGTCGAGCGACTCAAGCTCGGTTCGTGTGCGCTCCTCGCGTTCGACGAGGCGGCCGTGGGTCGCGAGCTGGGCTTCCAGTCCACTGCGGCGAGGGTCGGCAGCTTCGAGGCCGTCGAGCTGCCGTTGGAGTTGGGGTCCATCGATCCGTCGGCGTGCGTCGGTGAGCTGTTGACCTCGTTGCGCAGCTTCCCAGGCCTGTTCGACGCCGATGTCGAGCGACTCGCCGATCTCCAGCAGCCGGTCACGCAAGGGACCGGGCGCGGTGTCGGTGAGTGCATCGGTGAAGCGAGTGCGGGCCCGGATCGCGTCACGAACGAAGAAGCGCCAGGGTTCCCGGAGGGCGAAGGGGTCGATGCGGCGGGGGAGCGTCGCGATGCGTGCAGCGATCAGGCGCGACGCCAGCACCCGGAGAACGTAAACGGCGATACCGATGACGATGGCGGCAATCAATGAGCCGCTCAGAAGGAGGGTGAGCGCGACGGTACCTGCGACGACCGCAATCGTGATGGGGGAGATCGCTGCGAGGAGGACTGTGGGTTCGAGACGCCGTGCCATCGCGAGCGAGGCTAGTGGTCGTCGTCGCTACGCTGGGGTCTCGTGATCGAGACCCCGACACCCATCCCCGAACTCGCCCGTCGAGCGAAGGCAGCCACGGCGGCGCTTGCGATTGCTTCGACCGACGAGAAGGATGCTGCGCTGCACGCCGCTGCTGACCTGCTCGAGGGGAACGCCGACACCATCACGGAGGCCAATGCCGTCGATGTGGCGAACGCCGAAGCCGACGGGATGGATCCGGGCCTGGTCGACCGGCTCCGCCTTGACGAGAGCCGCATTGCCGGGATGGCGGGTGGACTCCGTCAGGTTGCTGCGCTCCGCGACCCGGTGGGTGAGATCACCGAAGGATGGGTTCGCCCCAACGGACTTCGTATCGAGAAGACCCGAGTGCCGCTCGGCGTTGTGGCGATCATCTACGAATCTCGCCCCAACGTCACCAGCGATGCCTTCGGGCTCTGCCTGAAGTCCGGCAACGTCGCCTTCCTTCGAGGTTCGTCATCGGCCATCGTGTCCAATCTCGCCATCGCGTCCGTGCTCCGAGAGGCACTGCCGAAGGCGGGGCTGCCGGCCGACGCCCTTGTGGTGGTCGACGACACCCGTCGTGAAGCAGCCACAGCGTTCATGCAACAGCGCGGCTACGTCGACTGTTTGATCCCTCGAGGCGGCCCATCGCTGATCCAGTCGATCCTCGACAACGCCACCGTGCCCTACGTCATCGATGGTGCCGGCAACTGCCACATCTATGTCGACTCGTCCGCCGATCTCGAGATGGCGTGCGAGATCACCCACAACGCGAAGACGCAGCGCATCGGTGTCTGCAACGCCGCCGAGTCGCTGGTCGTTCACGTCGATGTCGCCGAAACATTCCTTCCGATGGTCGCCGCTGCGCTCGACGGTGTCGAGTTGGTCGGCGATGAGCGAGCTCGGGCGATTGTCAACATGGGTGCCGCCTCCGACGACGACTTCGCCACCGAGTTCCTGGCCATGAAGATGAGCGTGAAGGTCGTTGATGATCTCGACGAGGCGATTGGCCACGTGAACGAGACCTCCACTGGCCACTCCGAGGCGATCATCACCAACGACGTTGCCTCTGCCGATCGGTTTGCCCGTGAGGTCGATGCCGCGGCGGTGTTGGTCAACGCGTCGACTCGTTTCGTCGACGGTGAGGAGTTTGGGTTCGGGGCTGAGATCGGGATTTCAACCCAAAAGCTTCACGCACGCGGCCCGATGGGTCTTGAGCAGCTGACCACGGAAAAGTTTGTGCTTCGCGGCACCGGCCAGATCCGTAGCTAATTCCCCTCGCTCAGGCGCCGACCCTGGTCGGGCCCGCCGATGCGTTTGGTGAAAAGAACACCTCGCGACCGGTTACGGATGGGGCGTTAACGGGCGCTAACCTGCGACTCCATGTCGCATCGCTTCTCCGACGTCGCCGCACTCAAAGACGAGCTCGCCGGCGTCGACTATCTGTCCGACGAAGGCATTGCGGGTGTCGTGTACCTCGCCGACCGCCTTCAGAAGCCAATCCTGGTTGAGGGCCCTGCCGGCACCGGCAAGACTCAGCTGGCCAAGAGCGTCTCGGAGATCACCGGTGCCCGGCTGATCCGACTCCAGTGCTACGAAGGCCTTGACGAGGCCAAGGCGCTCTACGAGTGGAACTACAAGAAGCAGCTGTTGCGCATCCAGGCCGAGGGCGGCAGCGATGAGGACTGGACCGATCTCAGCGACGACATCTTCAGCGACGAGTTCTTGCTGACCCGTCCGTTGCTCGAGGCGATTCGTGCCGAAGAGCCGGTCGTCTTGCTCATCGATGAAGTCGACCGTGTCGAGGTCGAGACCGAGGCGCTCCTGCTGGAGATCCTCTCGGACTACCAGGTCTCGATCCCCGAGCTCGGCACGATCGAGGCCAAGCAGATCCCGCTGGTGTTCCTCACGTCGAACAACACGCGTGAGCTCTCCGAGGCGCTGAAGCGCCGCTGCCTTTACCTCCACGTCGACTACCCCGACATGGAGCGTGAGAAGGAGATCGTCCTCACCAAGGTGCCCGACATCACCGAGAACCTGGCCGATCAGGTCGCTCGTGTCGTGCGCTCAATTCGTCAGATCGAGCTCAAGAAGCACCCGAGCGTCTCCGAGACCCTCGACTGGGCAAAGACGCTCGTGCTGCTGGGCGTCGAAAAGATCGACGAGCAGACGGCCGCGTCGACGATCAACATCCTCTTGAAGTACCAGAGCGACATCAACAAGGCGCTGAAGGAACTGGCCACGGCTGACGGCGTCACGCCCTGATGACGGTCACCGACGCTGCTGCTGACGCGACGCCGGAGGGTGTTGGGGATCCGATCCTTGACCTCCTCAACGGCTTCATCGTGCAGCTCCGCGCCGCAGGCCTCCCGGTCAGCCTCACCGAGAATCTCGATGCGATGCAGGCGATCCGCCATGTGCCGCTCGAGGATCGCGAGACGTTCAAGTACGCACTTGCGGCGACGTTGGTCAAGCACCACAACCATTGGAAGGCGTTCGAGACGGTCTTCGAGGTCTATTTCTCATTGCGCGGCGACGAGTACCAGATCGGCGACGAACTGGTCGAGTTGCCCGAGATGGACGACGACGAGCAGGGCGACCAGCAGGGCAGCGGCGATCAGCAGGGTGGTGGAGGCGAGAACCTCACGCCCGAGGAACTGGCCGAGATGCTCTACCAGTCGCTCATGCGAGGCGATCAGCAGATGATGCGGGGGGTCGCCCGCCAGGCCGTCAAGCGGTACGCCGGCATGGAGCCGGGCCGCCCTGTTGGTGGCACCTATTACCTTTACCGCACGCTGCGGAACCTCGATATCGATGGTGTGCTCGAACGGCTGCTCGAACAGGAGCAGAACGAAGACGGCGAAGCCCCGTCGGACTTCGAGCAGCGCCTCGCTCGTGACGAGTACCAATCCCGCGCCAACCAACTGCAGCAGGAGATCGAGGCCGAAATCCGCCGCCGGCTCGTCGCCGACCGTGGCGTTGAAGCGATGGCGAAGACGCTCCGCAAACCATTGCCCGAAGATGTCGACTTCATGCATGCCTCTCGTGAGGAGATGGCGTCGCTTCGCAAGGCGATCTGGCCGCTCACCCGCAAACTCGCCGCTCGCTTGCAGCGCAAGCGGCGCCACGGGCGCAAGGGCCCCCTCGACTTCCGCCGTACGGTGCGCGCCAGTCTCAGCTACGGCGGCGTGCCCGCCGAGCCGAAGTTCCGAAACCCTCGGCCCCACAAGCCCGAGATCTTCGTCATCGCCGACATTTCCGGCTCGGTCGCCGCGTTCGCTCGCTTCACCCTTCACCTTGTGTACGCCATCTCAGGACAGTTCTCGAAGGTTCGAGCTTTTGTCTTCATCGACGGCCTTGACGAGGTCACCCACATGTTCGAAGGCGTTGAGGACATCAACGAGGCGGTGCATCGGGTCAACACCGAAGCTGATGTCGTTTGGGTCGATGGGCACTCCGATTACGGCCACGCGCTGGGCGTCTTCTGGGAGAAATACGGCAACGAGATCGGGCCCCGCACCTCGATCATGATTCTCGGCGACGCCCGCAACAACTACCACGCCTCCGAGAGCTGGATCATCAAGGCCATGAACGAGAAGGCTCGGGCCGTGCACTGGCTCAACCCCGAGCCCCAGAGCTACTGGGACACCGGCGATTCGATCGTTGGCGAGTACGCCCAGCATTGCGACGGCACGTTCGAGGTGCGAAACCTCCGCCAGCTTGAGGCGTTCGTCGACAATCTGGCTTGAGTTCGCGGCGACGCCATGGCGCCCAGCCCTCGTCCTCCAGCGGGCGATTTAGGCGCCGACGATCGCGCCGCGAACGATTGAGGCGCCGGAGTGGGTCTCGTCGCCATCGCGAGGTTCGAAGCTGATGTCGACGAGTACGGTGTCGAAATCCGAGGAGTCGAAGTCGTCGGGAACGGCATAGGTGCCGCCGGCGTCGCTCGCGATGATGCCGAGGGTCGAGATGGTGAGTTCACCGGAGGCATCGACGCCGATGAGCCAGAGCGCAAGATCCTCGTCGACCCGGGTCGGCAACATGGTGTCGTTGAGCTGAACGGCCTGGGCGGAACCTTTGCCAGTGTCGAGAATGGTGGCGTCGATGGTGACCGAGCGTCCTTCGTCGACGAAACCGTCCTCCCAGTCGAGTTGGGCATCGCCGACGACCGTGAAGTCGGGGCTGTCGTTGCCGCTGGCGGCGACGACGAGGGCGCCGATGACTACGACGACGACGGCGGCTGCGGCGGCGAAGAAGGTCGTCCCTCGGCGAAACCGGCTGGTGATGTCGACAACGTTGTTCGTTGGCGACTCACCAGACTCCTCTCCCACGATGTCGGACGGGGAATCGGCGCACACGGCAGCTTCGATGTCGCTCCAGAGGTCGACCGGCGGGGCGGCGAACTCGAGGTCGTCTTCGGTCATCGATCGCAAGAGAGCGCCGATACGAGCTTCGTTTTCGTCAAGTTGGAGATTGCCGTCAGTCATGCTGGTTCTCCAGGTGGCGTCGAATTCGTGCAAGGCCACGACGGATGTCGCTCTTGACCGTTCCTAACGGGATATTCGTACGTTCGGCGATCTGTGGATGCGTCAGATCGTGCAAATAGGCAAGGGTGATCACTTTTCGGGCACGATCGGGCAGTTCGCGAAGCGCATCGGCAACGAGCATCTTGTCGCTCATCGCATCAACGTCAGCCTCGGTGGACAGCTCGACGGTGTCTTCGTCGGCTCGACGATCGCTGTGACGTTTCTCGGACCGGACATTGTCGATGATGCGGTTACGGGCGATGCCCATCAACCATGCGCCAAGGCGACCCTTTTCGGGGTTGTACCGCTCACGAGCCCTCCAGGCGCTCAGGAAGACCTCCTGGGTGACGTCCTTGGCACGCTCGGGATCGAGCGACCGGGCGCAGAAGCTGTAGACCAGACGCCCGTACTCGCTATACGCAAGCCGAAGGGCGTCCTCGTCGCCTCGCACGAAGGCGGTTTCGACATCGTGCCCGACGGGCACTTCCGCAGTACTCACCTTGCGAGCGTACCGAGAACGAGAGGGACTGTCCTCAACCCCGATGACGGTGGTCATGCGCGGGCTCCCGGCCGCGCATGACGGCCCGGCCCGACCCTCGAGGGGATCGGGCCGAGTCCGACGGACACGTTGGGGGATACCGGCTTCACGAATCTCAGGCCGGCGGCAGCAGAACGGCGTCGATGACGTGGATCACGCCGTTGCTTGCGAGAACATCAGCCTCGATCACGGTGGCGCTGCCGTTGATCACGACAGCACCGTCAACCACGCTGATGGCAATCTCGGCCCCGTTGATGGTGGCGACCGACTGACCGTCGAGGGCAATCGCCTGCTCGGCGCTGACCGAACCGAGCAGCCCGTGGTAGGTGAGGATCGAGGTGAGGGTTGCGGTGTCGGCGAGCAACTCCTCAGCGGTGAGGCCGAGTGCATCGAGGGCGGCGGCGAAGGCGTCGTCGGTCGGAGCGAAGATGGTGAAGTCACCATCGGCGTCGAGCGGCACGGAGAGGCCCGTGGCGTCACCGGCAGCAAGCAGTGTCGTGAAGGTGCCGGCTTCCTGAGCGACACCGACGATGGTGCCAAGCTCGGGAGTGGCCTCTTCTTCAGCCATGTCGGCTGCGGGGTCTTCGTCGCCGGCACCGAGGAGCGCCTCGGCGATGGTCGGCGGGAGAATGACTGCGTCGATGACGTGAATGATGCCGTTGCTGGCCTCGACGTCAGCCGTGATGACCGTGGCGTTGTTGATCATGACGCTGCCGTCGACGACGGCGATATCGATCTCTTCGCCTTGGACAGTGGCAGCGGACTGGCCGTCGAGGGAGATGGCGGTAGCGGCATCGACTGCTCCAGCGACCACGTGGTACGTCAGGATGTCAGCCAGGGCCGGGTTGGCGAGGAGTTCGTCGGCGGTGAGACCCAGGGCGTCGAGGGCGGCGGCGAAGGCGTCGTCGGTCGGGGCGAACACGGTGAACGGGCCTTCACCGCTCAGCGTCGCGACGAGTCCGGCTTCTGGGACAGCAGCGACGAGGGTCTCGAAGGAGCCAGCGCCGACGGCGACGTCAACAATGGTGCCGGGGCCTTCCTCTTCAGGCAGGTCGTCTTCGGCGGTCTCCTCGTCGCTCGAGTCGGCAGTGTCAGTCGACTCGACGACGTTGGCGGCTTCTTCGACGGCGTCGTCGCCACCGCAGGCCGCGGCAAGGAGCGAGATCGAAAAGAGCAACGCGAGAACGCGAAACAGTGAGCGCATGGGGGACTACCTTTTGCAGGGGGAAAGGGAGATTTGAAGCGCACGAGTTGGTTTCACTCGTGTACTTGCCCTTAACGAAGGTTGGCGCCCCCGCGGATGCACTCCGGACTGCGATGTTGACGCAACGTGCGTCGATGTGATTCCGGCCGTGTTCTGCTTCAGTTCTTCTGCAGCAACTCGGCAACCATGAACGCCAGATCGACCGACTGTCGGCCGTTGAGCCGTGGATCACACATCGTCTCGTAGGCCTGGTCGAGCGCTGTTTCTTGGAGGTCATCACCGCCGCCGACGCACTCGGTGACGGAGTCGCCGGTGAGTTCAACGTGGATGCCTCCCGCCCAGGTGCCCTCCTGGCGGTGGGCGGCGAAGAAGCCGGCGATCTCGTCAAGGATGCGATCGAAATGTCGGGTCTTGTGTCCGCCCTCGGCGGTGTAGGTGTTGCCGTGCATCGGGTCGCAGGCCCAGACCACCGGGTGGCCGGAGTCGCGGACCGCAGCGAGGAGCGGCGGCAGGTTGTCGCGCACGTTGTCAGCGCCTTGTCGGGTGATCAGCGTCAGACGACCGGGGATCTTCTCGGGGTTGAGTGCCTCGCACAACGCAAGCACCTCATCCGCTGTGGCCGTCGGGCCGACCTTGCAGCCGAGGGGGTTCTTTACGCCACGGAGGAACTCGACGTGGGCCCCGTCGAGTTGACGAGTGCGCTCGCCGATCCAGAGCATGTGGGCCGAGCAGTCGTACCAGTCGCCCGTGAGGGAATCTTCACGGGTGAGCGCCTCTTCGTAGTTGAGCAGGAGTGCTTCGTGGCTGGTGAAGAAGTCGACTTCGTGCAGTGCCGGCACGGTGCTGCTGTTGACGCCGCACGCATCCATGAAGGTGAGCGCGCGGTCGATCTCGTCGGCCATCTTTCCGTAGCGTTCGCCAGCAGGGGAGGAGGCAACGAACTCGCGGTTCCAGGTCGAGATCTGGCTGAGGTCGGCGTACCCGCCTCGGGTAAAGGCCCGCAGCAGGTTCAGTGTCGAGGCCGCCCGGTGGTAGGCGGTGAGCAGGCGTTGGGCATCGGGGCGACGCTCGGTCTCGGTGAAGCCGATGTCGTTGACGATCTGGCCGAGGAAGGACGGCAGTTCGATATCGCCCTTCGTCTCGACGGGGGAGGAGCGGGGTTTGGCGAACTGACCGGCGATACGTCCGACCTTGACGACCGGCAGGCCACCCGAATAGGTGAGGACGACCGCCATCTGGAGGATGACGCGGAGCTTGTCGCGGATCGAGTCGGCGGAGCTGTCGAACGATTCGGCGCAGTCGCCCGCTTGGAGCAGGAACGCTTCACCTCGAGCGACACGGGCCAATTGACCGGTGAGGTCGCGAGCCTCGCCGGCGAACACGAGTGGCGGCATCTGGCCGAGCATCTTGAGTGCCTGATCGAGTTCGCCCGCGTCGGGCCACGTCGGCTGATGCTTGATGGGCAGATCTCGCCACGTGCTGGGTGTCCAGGTGGAAGTCACTCCATAAGTGTGGTGCGCCGTGAGCCCGGTGCCAACTCGTTATTCGCCGTCGAAAACGGCCGGAGCCCCCGCCGAGGCGGGGGCTCCGGTGAGCGATGGTGTGGTGGTGCGGTGTGATCAGGCGACACCGACGGTGTCGGCCATGTCAGCGGCGTGTTCGCGGACCGAGTGGATCGCACGCTTCACGAGGCGTCGGGCGGCCTCGGCGGTGACGCCGAGATCTTCGCCGACCTCGCGGTACGAGCGTTTGCGGCCATCGCCAAGGCCAAAGCGCTGCTCAACGGCGTACTTGGCGCGGGGATCAAGGATGTCGAGCAGCCCAGTGACCATCTCCATCTCGGCGTTTGCCATGACCTCGACCTCCGGGCCGGGGTTGGCGTCGGGGAGGAGATCGACAAGCTCGTTGGAGTCGTCGTCGCCGATGGTGCGGTCGAGGCTGGTGGGGGTGGTCAGCCGGTGCAGACGTGCGTGCTCGTCGTCGAGTTCATCGCCGTCGCCCGACACGGCGCGCAGGGCAGCGCGGAGGCTGGCGGAACGGTCGCCGGGGAGACGAACGAGCGAGGCCTTCTGATCGAGGGCACGGCCGATGGCCTGGCGGATCCAGAAGGTGGCATAGGTCGAGAACTTGAACCCCTTGCGCCAATCGAACTTGTCGACGGCGTGCTCGAGGCCGAGGTTGCCTTCCTGGATGAGGTCGAGCAGCTCCATGCCGGGGGGCAGGGGGTAGCGGCGGGCGACGCTCACCACGAGGCGCAGGTTGGCCCGGATGAACCGGTCCTTTGCAGCGGCAGCGTCACGGATCGCTCGGTCGAGCTCTCGGCCCTTTTCGCCGGCATCCTTGCGAGCACGGGCCTCGAAGCCCTTCTCGATGATCTGGCTCAACTCACGCTCTTCCTGGGCGTTCAGGAGGGCGACGGCGCCGATTTCGTTCAGATACTGTCCAACAGAATCGCTCATGACATACTCATTCAACGGAAGCCCGCCCAGGGAAGTTCCCAAGGCGGTGGGGTTTGGCGGGGGAAGCTGGTACCGTGAGCGCACTCTGGAGTGACGCGCGCATTCCTGCGGTCCAACCGGAGTATTGTGCGCACAAAGTTACGCGTCAGTAAAGAACCGAACGCGTGACATATGTCACCTCGGTGCTGCAAGCCGCTGGCCAAGTGCTACCCGAGGCGCACCTCGCACCCACGCTGTGGCCCACTCGACGCCGTGCCCGGAGGTCCGACGCGTATGCTCGCTTCGATGTCCAGCGGGCCCAGTCGACAAATCGGTGTCTTCGGAGGCACGTTTGACCCGCCGCACGTGGGCCACCTCGCCATCGCCCTCGAGGTCCGCCACGCACTTGCGCTCGACGAGGTCTGGTTCGTCGTTGCCGGCGACCCGTGGCAGAAGTCCGGCGAGCGGTCGATCACGCCCGCCTCGATCCGTCTCGCGATGGTGGAGGCGGCCATAGCCGGCGCCGACGGGGTGCAGGTCTCGACGCTTGAGATCGATCGTGACGGTCCGTCGTACATGGCCGACACCCTCACTGGGCTCACAGCGGCCCACCCCGACTACACCTTTCATCTGATCGTGGGGTCCGACGCAGCCATCGGTCTCGACACGTGGCATCGGCCCGACATCGTCGCCGAACTCGCTCAGATGGTTGTTGTCGACCGCGGTGGCCGAGAAGGCGGCCGGCCCCCAGCGGGATGGCCCTTCGCTCTCGTCGATGTCCCCGTGCTTGACGTGTCGTCGTCAGACCTGCGTGGCCGGGTCACCGAGGGCGCACCGATCCGGGGGCTCGTCGCCGCCGGTGTAGCGGACCTGATCGAGTCCTACGGGCTCTACGGGGAGCCGTCGTGAGCCCCGCCGATACCGAAGCCCATGACGAGGGCGAGATCCAGCTCGACACTGTCGACGAACGCTCCACGACGTCGAGACGACGTTGGCGCAAGCGACGAGTGCCCGCCCCGAAGGCGAACCCGTTCTGGCGCTTTATCTTCCCCATCGTGTTGGTCGGTTTGGCGGTCGCTTCTTTCCAGTTGTGGCGCACCGGCACCAAGGCGGTGCTCGACAGCACCGACGGCACCGTCGTCGAGGTCGTGAGCGATCCCGACGCGCCGGGCTACCAGGCCTTTGCCGTTCCCACCCCCACGATGCTCACCTTGCACATCGATGATGGCGAGCTCGTCGGTGTAACGGTTCTTGCCCGAACCTTGCTCGATAGCGGTGGGCAGCTCGTGCTCGTCTCAGCCGATCTGGCAGCCGATGGCGAGGGCGACCCCACCCTCGCCGAGGTCTATGTCGCCGAGGGCGCTCCGGGGGTCGAGCGCTCGGTCGGGGCGCTGTTTGGCTTCGGGTTTCTGGAGGTTCTTGAGATCGACACCGTCAGCCTCGGTCGGCTCCTCGAGCTCGCCGAGCCGCTCGCCTTCAATCTGCTTGACGACTTGATCTCGATCGACGCCGACGGCACCGAGGTATGGATGGAACGAGGCGGAACGCTCCTCGATGGTGATGTCGCCGCCGACGTCTACCGATGGCGCAATCCAGGCGAGGTCGACGCCAACCGCAACGAACGCCAGGTCGACCTGTGGGAGAGCTGGCTTGCGTCGGTCGCCGCCGCCGATGATCTGGTCGCGGCGACACTTCCATTCGACGACGGGCTTTCCCCCTATCTTCGTGCGCTCGCCTCCGGTCAGTCCGATATCCAGCTGCTCCCGGCCGTGCCCATCGATGGCGGGTCGGCGCCGACCTATGTCCTCGACGACAACGCGACCACCTGGCTCGCTGAGATCGCCGATCGCATGGTGCCACTTCCGATTCCGGCCCCCGGTGTCGATGTCGCCACCGTCCGTCTACTCGATGGCATCGGGGACCATGCTGTTGCGCGCGAAGCCCGAGCGGTCGTCGCCCGTCTGAGCGAACTCGTGATTGTCGGCAATGCCGCCGAATTTGGTCTGGCCACAACCACGGTTGCGTACCATGACGAGGCCAGTGCCTCCCTCGCCGAAGCACTCGCGGCTCAGCTCAACGCCGAGGTCGCGGCCGACCTGCGACTCGACGAACCCGTCGATCTCACCGTGACGATCGGCAACGACTGGGAGATCTCGTGACCGAAGCTGATGAGCTCCTCCGTCTCGTGCGTGTCGCTGCCGCCGCAGCCGACGACAAGAAGGCCGACGAGACATTGATTGTCGACGTGGGCGACGTGTTCGCCGTCTCGGACTACTTCGTGATCACGAGCGGTTCGAACCCTCGTCAGGTCCACGCCATCGCTGATGCCGTGGAGGAGGAGGTCAAAAACGCAGGCGGACCTGGCCCCGTGCGGGTTGAAGGGCTCGACCAGCGTGAGTGGGTCCTGATGGACTACGGCGCCTTCGTCGTGCATGTCTTCCACCGCGAGCAGCGCGACTTCTACCAACTTGAGCGGTTGTGGGGTGACCGGCCCCGGGTCGAGTGGGAGCCGATGAATCCGAGGCACGAGTCGGCCTGATCGCTTTGCTGCGGCTGCCTGTAGGGGCAGCACCTCTGGCATGCTGTCAAGCATGGCCATTACCGATCGCCCTGCACTTCACGACAATCTCTCGGTCGACACACCCGATGTCGCCGGGATCGTCGCCGGTGTCCGCGCCGTCTTCGACAGCGGCCGTACCCGTCCGTTGGCATGGCGCCACGCGCAGCTCGACGGTCTACTGCGGTTACTCAAGGAGGAGGCGCCTCGGTTCGAAGCAGCGCTCGCTGCAGACCTCGGGCGCTCGCCGTTGGAGGCCTTCGCGGCCGACATCGGCGCAACCGCGACCGAGATCGCGCACATCCGCAAGCACGTCGGCACGTGGGCCAAGCCCCGCAAGGTCCGGCTGCCGCTCAACGCACGCCCCGGGTCGGGTCACATCGTTCCCGAGCCGCTCGGCGTCGCGCTCGTCGTTGCGCCCTGGAACTATCCGGTGCAGTTGGTGCTGCTTCCGATCGCCGCCGCCATATCGGCGGGCAATGCTGTCGTCGCCAAGCCGTCGGAGATCGCGCCCGCCACGTCCGCTCTGCTTGCCGAGACCTTGCCCCGCTATGTCGACGACGAGGCGATTGTTGTGGTCGAGGGGGATGTTCCAGTCGCCACCGAGCTCCTCGAGCAGCGGTTCGACCACATCTTCTATACGGGCTCCACGGCGGTCGGCCGCATCGTCTATCAGGCCGCTGCTCGTCACCTGACCCCGGTCACGCTCGAGCTCGGCGGAAAGAGCCCGGTGTTTGTCGATTCATCGGCCAACCTCGACGTGACCGCCCGCCGTCTTGCCTGGGGCAAGTGGCTCAACGCCGGCCAGACCTGTGTCGCGCCGGATTATGTGCTCGTGACTGAAGGCCAACGCGACGACCTCATCGACAAGATGCAGGCGGCGTTCGCCGACTTCAGCAAGGGTGCAGCAGCAGGCGAGAGCGACGACTTCTCCTCGATCGTTTCCGAACATCACGCAGCCCGGCTCGCTGGGCTGCTCGACGGCCATGGCGGCACCATTGCCTTCGGAGGTGCTGTCGACGTCGAGGGTCGGCACGTCGAGCCCACGGTGATCGTCGACCCTGATCTCGACGCACCGATCATGTCCGAGGAGATCTTCGGGCCGATCCTGCCGGTCATCACAGTCGGTTCCATGGACGAGGCCGTCGCTCTGGTCAACCGTCGCCCGAAGCCGCTCGCGCTCTACGTCTTCGCCGAAGATCGCGGTGCCGCTGATGCGGTGCTCGGCGCCACGAGTTCCGGCGGTGCATGCGTCAACCATGTGGTGCTGCACATCACACCGCCCGACCTTCCCTTTGGTGGCGTCGGCGAGGCTGGGATCGGGCGCTACCACGGCCAGTCGGGCTTCGACACCTTCTCCAACCTGAAGTCGGTCATGCGGAAACCGACCAAACCCGACCCGTCGATCCTGTATCCGCCTTACACCGGATTGAAGGAAAAGCTGATCCGCACGTTCCTCTAGTCGGTTTTCTTCCCGACATCGAGGGCTCAGGTCAGCTGCCAGAACGGATCGATGAGTCCGACCGCATCAAGCAAGCCTTGGAGATGATCGGCTGTGGGCGGCGACCAGGCCGGGTCGAGTCGGTCGCCATACCAACCCAGGGTGAGTTCCCACATGACCGGAACTGGAGCGGCCATCCCGCTGTCGACTTTTTCCTCCGACCGGAGGAAGCGGATGTTCGCTCATGTCTCGACGATGTCATCCCACCAATGCCGGGCCGGGATCGTGAAGTGGATGAATCCATCACACGCCTCGCCGGTCGGACGTCCGTTCTCGATCCGGAGGTCGACGGGGGTGTCGTCGTCGAGCCAGCGAGCATCGATCTCGGCGTCGGCGCCGAGCGCAGCGGGGATGGCGAGGGAGTCCCATGCGCAGTTGGCCCACCAACTTCGTGAGCCGTTGAGGACGCGGTGCCCGGCGGGCCGGGCGGCAAACGGAAGCGCCATGCTGATCTCGCCGTCGGAACCCAGCACGACGAAGTGACGGTCTTCGAGGCGTTGCAGGTGCTCGGCCGCCGCTTCCGGCCCGCCGACCAACTCGGCGATCTCGGCGGCGGTAGGGGCAAGGCCGGTGTCGGCGAGTGTCCGGTAGACGTGGCGGCGAAGGTCGAGCTCGTCCATCCCTGCACCGTAGGTGACTGACGCCAAAAAGGAGAGCGAGGCGCTCAGAGGCGCCTCGCAGGTCGGAGTGGAGCTAAGGGGAATTGAACCCCTGACCTCTTCCATGCCATGGAAGCGCTCTACCAACTGAGCTATAGCCCCGAGTTGCGGATGAAGATGGTAGCAGGCTGATCGTCGGGCCCCACCTTGCCGGTGCCCTCCCTCGGCGGGTTTCTCCTAGGGCATACCGTCGTCGTGATGCGTGCGCGGCTGACATCCCCGAGCCTGTGGATGGCGACGTCGACCGTTGCGGTTTTCTCAGCCGGTCTGATCGTGGCGACGGCGACACCCGGACCGCTTCTCGCCGCCGATGACCTCGCTTCTTTTGGTCTTGCCTGGACCATGGCGGGCGAGGGCGCTGCGCCGATGCCGCCGCAGGCGCCGTACGGCTTGCTCTATCCGTTGACGTTGGTCCCGGGCTGGCTATTCGGACTCGACGACAATGGGATGCTGCTTTGGGCCCGCACGGTGAACGCCTTGTGCGGAGCCTTGATGGTCCCGGTGCTCACCGCCTTTTTACGGCGCTTTGATGGTGTGCGTCCCGCGCCGGCGATTGCCGCCGCAACGGCCGGGGCAATGATGCCGGCCTTTCTCTTGACCGCGTCGATTGCGTGGAGCGAGCGGTTCGGCGTGCTGCTGGTGGCCTGTGCAGCGCTCGTCATCGCCCGTTCGTGGGATGAGCGCAGCGGCCTCGACGGATTTCTCGCGGTCATCACTGCAGCTGCGATGTTCGCGGCCCACCCTCGGCTCGGTCCGCCTGCGTTGGTGCTCATCGTTGTCGTCGCCGTTGCCGTACGTCGGCTCGGCTGGGCACGTGTCGTTGGGGTGCTGGGTGCGGGGGCGGCGGCGCTGTGGTCGGTTGAGTGGGTTCGCGCCGCTGTGGCCGAGGCGGCGTTCGCAAGTGATGGGACTTACGACGCCGCCGACCTGGCCTCTCGTCGTGGTCTCGGCCTTGTCCCTGAGATGGCGCAACTCGGGGTCGGCGCGTTGAGCTATCTCGTGATCGCCGGAACCGGCATCGCTGTCTGGGGTGTCGTTCGGCTCGGTGAGCGACGACCGGTTGGCTGGTCGGTGTTGTTGCTCGGCTTGGCCGTACTCGCGATCACGAGCTGGTTCATCACCGGCATTCCCCGGGCCGACAAGTGGTTCCACGGCCGCTACATCGAGGTGATGGCGCCGGTGGTGCTTGCGGTCGGCCTCGCCAACCTCCACCGACTTCGGTGGCGGGTGGCGGCGGCCGTCCTCTTCGGCGTCCCCATGCTCGCTGGTGTCTACGCCGCCTGGAACGGGCCCGGGAACACGTGGCTCACGCCTCGTTCGCCCGTGATGATGCTCGGTGCGGAGGTCTCCGGTGCACCGTACGGGAGTCCGATCTTCGAACCGGGTGCGGCAGCCTTCGTTGCGATCCTTGCCGGGCTTGCGGTTTGGGGGCTCGCTCGGTGGCGTGGCACCGAAGTCGCCGCGGGTGTCTTCGTGGTGCTGTCGCTGTGGGGCGCCCACTCCGGCGACCGAGTGCTCGACACGCTTTTTCCCAGCACGGCGATCGGCGAAGTCGACGCCGGCCTCCCTGTCGACGAGACGATCGGTGAACTGTGGGTCGACACATCGACGGTCTCGCCGAACCTCACCAACGCGCTGGCATGGCGTGTCGGTTTCGGCGAGACGACATTGGTGATCAACGAAGGCACAACCCATTGGTTGATCCCGCCCGATGCTGAGCCGCCTGCAGGCGCCGAGCTGGTCGCCCAGTTTTCCCAGGGATCGCTCTGGCGACTCGCAGGCTGATCAGTCGTCGGGGTCGTTCTGGCTGCGCAGGAACGCTTCGAGCTCGTTGGTGAGGTCGTCGCTCGTCGCCATTTCGGCCTCGGCCTCAACCAGGTCGTCGTATTGCTTCTCGAGGGCAGCGAGCATGTCGCGATGCGAGGAGTCGTCGTCGACCAAGTCGTCGAGTCGGTTTCGGGTCGCCAAGGCGTCGGCCGCCAGCTGACTCGAGTCGAGCACAACCCCGGCGGCACCGACGAGCCCGTCAACGAGAGCCAAGGACGCAGCGGGATAGTGGGCGCCGGAGATGTAGTGCGGGACTTGCGCCCACAGGCCGACCGACTCGATGCCGGCGGCGTGATGGGCCATCTCAAGTGCGGCCTGCATTCCCGCCGGCACGTCGAGGGTGGCCGGTGTGAAACCGAGTGACGCCAGGTCGGGTGTGGCAGCGGTGACCGAGAGTCGGGAGGGGCGAGTGTGTGGTGACGACGCCGGGTAACTGCCGAGGCCGATCACTCGCCGAACTCCGAACCGCTGCGACAACGAGACGACGGCGTCGCAGAACGAACGCCAGTTGTGATCGGGCTCCGCGCCGTGGAGCACAAGAACATCAGTACCGGTTGCGTCGCGGCCGGAAACGAGCGTGATCTCCGGCCAGTCGAGGCCCGCATTCACCCCTTCGACGATGTGCATCGTCGGCCGGCGAGCACGGTGATCGAGCAGCCACTCGGTCTCGAACTCGGCGACGGTCACGGGGGCGATCTGATCGAGGATGGTCTCGGTCGCCTCGTGGGCGCACAGGCCGGCGTCGATCCAGCCGGTGAGGTGGATCAACAACACCGGATCCTGCAGGGTCGGAGAACCGTGCAGGGTGTAGAGATCTTCGGGTCGTGCCGGTCGAGCCACAGGTTCCTCCTCGAACACACCGTAGACCGCCGTCCCGGAATTGCTGAACCCGCCGCTACGTTGGTCGTCACGATGGCTGATGTAACTGATGCAACGTTCGAGACCGATGTCGTGCAGCGGTCCCACCAGGTGCCGGTGGTCGTCGACCTCTGGGCCGAGTGGTGCGGTCCGTGCAAGACGCTTGGCCCGATCCTCGACAAGGTGATCGGTGAGACCAACGGTGGCGTTGAACTCGCCAAGGTCGACGTCGACGCCAACCCGGTCGTCGCTCAAGCCTTCCGGGTCCAGTCGATCCCGGCCGTATACGCCATGGTCAACGGCGAGATCGTCGACGGGTTCATGGGTGCCCAGGGCGAGGCGCAAGTACGCGAGTTCGTCGAGAAGTTGGTGCCCACCGAGGAGCAGAACGAGGTCGAGCGGCTGCTTGAGATCGGCGACGTGCCGTCGCTCAATCAGGCCTATGCCCTCGAGCCCGACAACCCTGATGTCCTCACCGCCCTTGCTGGCAAGCTCATCGAGGAGGGGCAGGTTGATCAGGGTCTTGCGTTACTCGACAAGATCCCCGAGAGCCCGACCACCCGGCATCTCCGGGCGCTCGCCCGCACCGGTGGTGAGTCGATGGATGATGTCGAAGGAACGCTGGCTGCGTTGTTGCCCACGGTGAAGTTCAACGACGACGACCGCCAGAGGTTCGTCGACCTGCTCGAGGTGCTCGGTCCCGACGATCCCCGCACGGCTGATTGGCGTCGAAAGCTCAGTACGGCACTCTTCTGAATCGCCCCGCCCGGCTCGCCGGGCCGTCGTCGGATGCCGCTTGCGTCCGTCGGAATCCACTTCCCCGTGACCCCCGATGAACGGGAGCGTCCGTGGACGTCGACGAAACCTTTCAACCCGAGTTCTCCTGGCGGCGCGCGCCCACACTGCTGGCTGATCGGCTGGGGGTCCGGCCCGTCAGCCTGCTGGGCGGACTCGTCGCCGTGGCGGCCGCAGCGTGCGGTGCTTGGTGGGCGCTGCGTCCTCCGCCACCGCCAGCCGAAGAGGTGCTGCCATTCGTGCAGGCCGTCGCACCCATTCCTGCAGCGTCAGACGACGCGCGGTCCGCCACCATTCCGGCGGTCGTCATCGTGCACGTCGACGGCGCGGTCTTCCATCCGGGCATTCACGAGCTTCGTGCTGGTGCGCGGGTTGCCGACGCGATCGATGCCGCAGGCGGCCTGACCTTCGATGCCGACCGCCATGCGCTCAACCTCGCGCAGGTGCTGGGCGATGGCCAACGGGTCTGGGTGCCTCGGATTGGCGAGGAGATCCGCACTGCCGTTGTCACCGGCGGCACTGGCGACGCGGTCGGAAACACCGCCGGTGGGCCCGTCTCGCTCTCCACGGCGACTCCCGCGATGTTGGAGGGCCTCCCGGGGATCGGTCCGTCCCTCGCTGCGGCCATCGTCGACCATCGAGAACGCAAGGGTGGTTTTGACACGGTCGACGGATTGCTCGCGGTATCGGGTATCGGGCCTGCGAAACTCGACGCACTGCGCGATCTGGTGATCCCATGATCTGGCACACCGCTGCGGCGTTTGGCGCGGCCGGTGCGTGGTTGCGTTGGTCGGTCGGATGGTGGCCTCCTCTGCTGCTCGTTGTTGTCGCGGCTGGTCGTCGGTCACGGGTTGCTGCACTTCTCGCGATTTTCGTGCTTGCAGGCTGGCTCGGCGATCGCGCCGAGGCTGGACTCGATCCGCCGCCCGCTACCAATGTTGAGGCGTGGGTGGTGCTCACCGGTGACCCCCGCCCCTCTGGGCCAGGAGGTGTTCGGGCGTCGGCGCGCTGGGGGTCACGCCGGGTCTCGTTGAGTGCGCACGGACCAGTCGCCGGCCGACTCGACGATGCGCTGGCAGGGGAGCAGCTCCATGTCGTCGGCGCATTCCGTCCCGCCCGTGCCGATTCATGGATCCGATGGCGTCACGAGGTCGGCACGATCGTCGTCACCGAGGTGCGGGGTCACGTCGCTGGGTCGCCGCTCACCAACGGCGCGAATGCCGTGCGCCGGCTGTTGCAGGACGGTGCCGCATCGCTCGATCGAGACGATCGAGCCGTTTTCTTCGGGATGGTTGTCGGCGACGATCGGGAGCAGTCGGCCGTTGTCGCCGATGACTTCCGCGCCGCAGGTTTGGGTCACCTGCTCGTCGTGTCGGGACAAAACGTTGCCTTCGTGCTGGCGCTCCTCGATCCGCTCACCCGCCGAACCCGTCCCGCAACCCGGCTGGTGCTGGTCATCCTGACGCTTCTCGCGTTCGTGACCCTCATTCGCTTTGAGGCGTCGGTGCTGCGAGCGGCGGTCATGGCCGGGGCCGGCGTCGGGGCGGCCGTGCTGGGAGATCCAGTCGATGGCCGTCGTGCCCTGTCGTTGTCGGTCCTGCTGCTTGTCCTGATCGATCCGTTCCTCGTGCGGGTGCTCGCCTTTCAGCTGTCCGTCGCTGCGACCGCCGGCATTGTGTGGGGGAGTGGGCCGCTCGCCGCCCGTCTTCCGGGCCCGGCGGTCGTGCGGGTAGCCGTGGCCACGACCATCGCTGCGCAGCTCGCCGTTGCGCCACTCCTGATTGCGACCTTCGGTCCGATTCCGCTCGCCGGCCTGCCGGCGAACGTGCTTGCTGGTCCGGTCTCTGGGCCGATCATGATGTGGGGTTGCACCGGTGGCGTCGTTGCCGGATTGATCGGTGGCTCGGTCGCAGCGGTGATGCACGCGCCGACCGACTGGCTGGTCGGTTGGATCCGGGCGGTGGCGGCCGGCTCGGCCCGGGCACCGGGCTACGGCGTCGGCTGGGCGACCTGGGCGATGTTCTGTGCTGCGCTCGCGGCGTTCGTCGCCGGTCGGGGCCGCATTACGCACCTCCTTGCCGTGGGTGGCGCGGCGGCCGGCGTCACGCTGAGCCTGTCGACCGTGGCGATCCCTCCCGCCGGATGGTCTGCGCTCGGGCACGGTGTGTCGACGCACCGGTCCGACACGGGCACCGTCATGGTGCTCGACGACCCCGGTCGGCCGCGTGACGTTTTGGAAGTCCTCCGGACGAACGGTGTCCGAACTGCCTCGGCGGTCGTCGCCACCGACGGCGATCGGGCTGACGCCGACGCTGTCGTCGCGCTTCGTGAACGCTTCATCGGTGTCGCCGTGCTCGCGCCGCCGATGCACCGAGTCCCAGGTGGACGATCCGTACCTGAGGGGATCGGCATCGGCGTCGGTGGGGTCGTTGTCGAACTCGTCGAGGAAGCGAGCAGCGTTGGCCTTGCCGTCCGAGTGGCGGACTAGGGTCGGAAGCGATGTTCGTCGAGCTCGGCACCACTCGTTTCGATATCACCACGCGTGCGCTCGTGATGGGCATCCTCAATCGCACGCCAGATTCGTTCTACGACGGTGGCCAGTACTGGGCGTTCGATGAGTTCCTCCGCAAGGCCGAACAGCTTGTGCTCGAGGGGGCCGACTTCCTCGATGTTGGCGGCTCCAAGGCCGGCCCTGGCCCCGAGGTCACCGTGCAAGAGGAGATCGACCGCGTTGTGCCTGCCGTCGAGGCCCTCCGGCAGCGTTTCGACCTGCCGATCTCCGTCGATACCTTCCGAGCGTCGGTGTTCGAGGAGTCGTGCAAGGTCGGCGCCAACATCGGCAATGACATCAGCGGTTTCTCCGATCCGGAGTTTCTCCCTGTCGCGGCTCGTTACGACGCCTCGGTTGTGGCCACGCACGTGCGCATCGGCCCGCGTATGCCTGACCCTGAGCCCATCTACCCCGACGGTGTGCGTGCCGATGTCGTGCGGTTTCTTGAGCGTCGCTCCGACCTGGCGCTCGCGGCCGGCATCGCTCGCGAACGGATCATGATCGATGCGGGTCTCGATCTCGGAAAGAACCCCCAGATGTCGGCCGAACTGCTCCACCACAGCGACGATCTCGTCGGCATGGGGTTTCCGGTCTTTCTCTCGGCCTCCAACAAGGGCTTCCTCGGCGAGCTCGTCGGCACAGAGGTCGACGATCGGCGTGAAGCCACCTTCGGCGCTCATGCGCTGGGGATCGCCCTCGGCTGTCGGATCCTGCGGGCGCACGACGTCCGAGGCAACCGACGACTCGCCGACACGATGTCGGCTGTGCTGCAAGCGCGCCGCGATGATCGGTGCGCACTGCCCAAGGTCGGCTGAGGATGGTCCTGCGTCTGATCGTCGGCGACGACCCGATTCTTGTCGGTGAGGCGATCAGCGCTTCGGTTGACGAGCTTGTCGGCGACGGCGACCGCAGCCTCATGCTGGAACTGCTCACCGAGACCGACTATCGCAACGACGACGGCGACTGGGAGTCAGCGAAGGTTCTCGACGCGGCCCGAACCCCGCCATTCCTCACGGAACGACGTGTTGTCGTCGGCCGTCATCTCAGCCGGTTCTCCCGCAAGGACGACTACGGCCCGATCATCGAGCTGCTCGGTGAGCCGCTCGAGACCACCGACCTTGTCCTTGTATGGGAGCGAGGCGTCGAGCCGAAGGTCGATCGCATGCCGGCGCTACCCAAAGCACTCAAGGAGGCGGCCGAGCTCGCAGGGGCCGAAGTCGTCCAGACCTCGGCGCCGAAGGGCAAGGGTGGCGGTGACTGGTTGCGCGATCAGCTCGAGTCGAGCTCGCTGAAGTTCGATCGAGGCGCGAGAGCAGCGGTCGAGGATCTCCTCGGTGAGGACCGCAGTCGAGTCGTGGGCCTCATGCGAACGCTGGAAGGTGCGCTTGGCCAGGGTGCGGCCGTAACGGCCGACGACATCACGACCTTCGGGGGCGATCAGGGCTCGACGGTGCCGTGGGCGCTCGACGACGCAATCGACAAGGGTGATGTCGCAGCTGCGCTCGCCCTGTTGCCGCGGCTGATCCCGTACACCGGTTCGCCGTCGGATCGCAATGGCGCAGCTTTCCGACTGCTCGCCGTGCTCCACAAGCGCTACAGCAACATGTTGCGCCTCGACGGTGCCGATGTTGGCGACGACAAGGCCGCCGCTGCGCTGCTCGGGATGAAGGGCAGCACGTTCCCGGCGAAGAAGGCGATGCAGCAGAGTCGTCGCCTCGGAACCGAAAAGCTCGGCCGAGCGATCGCCCTTTTGGCCGATGCCGACCTGTCGCTGCGCGGCACCAAAGATTGGCCACCAGAGTTGGTGGTCGAAGTGCTTGTCGCTCGGTTGGCCAACCTCAGCGGTCGGCGGTAGCGGCTCGCCGTTTCAGCGAGCCGGGAATGCTCAGCCCTGTGCGCCGGCGTTGAGACGCTTGGCGAGCTGGCTCTTCTTACGGGCTGCCTTGTTCTTGTGCATGACGCCGTTCGCCGCAGCCTTGTCGATCTTGGCGATGGCTTCGCGAACGAGCACGTCGGCGTCGTCGGCACCCGCAGCGATTGCCGCGTCGGCGTTCTTGGTGCGGGTGTGGATCTCGCTCCGGACCTTGCGGTTGGCGAGGTTGCGCTTGACCGTCTGACGGTTGCGCTTGATCTGCGACTTGATGTTGGCCACGGCTACCTACTTGGAAGAAGAACTGGTGTGAGCCTCGAAGGCTCGGAGACCGACCACAAAGGGTAGCGGGATGCGACCCCAGATCGCACCCGAAGTCCACAACCCGTCGGTAGCGTTGAGGCACCCCTCTCGCCCCGAACGGTGCGCCGAGGGGCCATCGCGCCGGAGGCGCGGATCCACGCATGGAACTCGAGCGAATCCGCAATACGTCGATCATCGCCCACATCGATCACGGGAAGTCCACGCTCGCCGATCGCATGCTGGAGCTGACCGGGGCCGTCGAGGCTCGGGACATGCGCGCCCAGTACCTCGACGCGATGGATCTCGAACGAGAACGCGGCATCACGATCAAGCTCCAGTCGGTGCGTCTCGACTGGGACGGCTATGTGATCAACCTGATCGACACGCCCGGCCACGTCGATTTCGGCTATGAGGTCAGCCGTTCGCTCGCCGCCTGCGAAAGCGTGATCCTCGTGGTCGACGCCGCCCAGGGGATCGAGGCTCAGACCCTTGCCAACTGCTACCTGGCAATGGAGAACGACCTCGAGATCGTCGCCTGTCTCAACAAGATCGACTTGCCGGCGGCTGAACCTGATCGTTACGCATCGGAGATCGAGAATGTGCTTGGCATCCCCGCCGACGACATTCTCCGCATCTCGGCAAAGACCGGCGAGGGTGTGCCCGAACTTCTCGACGCTGTCATCGGTCTCACCCCGCCGCCCGAGGGTGATGTGGATGCCCCACTGCAGGCGCTCATCTTCGATTCGCATTTCGACCAGTACCGCGGCGTGATCTCCTCGATCCGGGTCGTCAACGGCGTGATGCGCAGCAAGGACAAGCTTCGCTTCATGCAGGCCGGGGCCAGCCATGATCCCGACGAGATCGGTGTGCGCACACCCGACAACCTCCCCGTCGACCAACTCGGCCCCGGCGAGACGGGCTACCTCATCGCCGGCATCAAGGATGTCGGCGAGGCGAAGTCCGGCGAGACGGTGACCACCGAGAAGCGGGGTGCCACCGAACCGCTCGATGGCTACAAGGAACCCAAGCCGATGGTGTTCTCGGGTCTGTACCCGATCGACGGCGATCAGTTCACCGATCTGCGCGAGGCGTTGGAGAAGTTGCGACTCAATGACAGCTCGTTCACCTTCGAGCCGGAGACGTCGGGCGCGCTGGGTTTCGGTTTCCGGTGCGGCTTTCTCGGCCTGCTCCACATGGAGATCGTGCGCGAGCGCCTCGAGCGCGAGTTTGGCCTGTCGCTGATTTCGACGGCGCCGTCCGTGGAGTACCACATCACCAAGGGCGACGGTTCGGTGATCGAAGTGTCGAACCCGTCGGAGATGCCGTCGGCCGCCGAGATCACGGCCATCGCTGAGCCGTACCTCAAGGCGAGCATCCTCACGCCCACCGACTACACCGGCACGGTCATGGATCTCTGCCAGACCCGTCGCGGTGAGATGGTGAAGATGGAGTACCTCTCGCCCGAACGCGTCGAGCTGCACTACCGCCTACCGCTCGCCGAAGTCGTCATCGACTTCTTCGACCAGCTGAAGAGCCGCACGCAGGGCTACGCCTCGCTCGATTATGAGCAGGACGGCTACACCGAGGATGCGCTGGTCCGTGTCGACATCCTTCTGCACGGTGATCCGGTCGACGCCTTCAGCACGATCGTCCACAAGGACAAGGCCTACGACTACGGCAAGAAGATGGCCGACAAACTCAAGGAACTCATCCCGCGCCAGAACTTCGAGGTGCCGATCCAGGCGGCGATCGGCGGCAAGATCATCGCCCGCACGAACGTCAAGGCGTACCGAAAGGACGTCACCGCCAAGCTCTACGGCGGCGACATCACACGGAAGAACAAGCTGCTGAACAAGCAGAAGGAAGGCAAGAAGCGGATGAAATCCATCGGGCGGGTGGACATTCCCCAGGAAGCCTTCATCTCTGCGCTTCAGCTCGACGATTAGCACTCGGTAGAGTCGGCAGATGCTCGACGAGCGAAAGGCCGCCATCCTCTCGGCGGTCGTCCGGGAGTACATCGAGACCGCCCAGCCGGTTGGTTCCGGCCGTGTCGCCTCTGCGCCCGGTATCGATGTCTCGCCGGCCACCGTGCGCAACGAGCTGGCTGCCTTGGAAGAGGCCGGGTATCTGATCCAGCCGCACACGAGTGCCGGACGTATCCCCACCGACAGGGGCTACCGGTTCTTCGTCGATGCGTTGCGCGACAGCCAAACCGAGTTGGCCACCGCCGACCCGTCGAACCTGCGTGATTTCTTCGCCGGGACCCACGGCCAACTCGAATCGATGATGCAGCGCACGTCCGACATGCTCACGTCGCTGACCGACTGGACCGCCGTGGTTGTCGGCCCATCGATCGATCAGGCGACGATCCGCAGTGTGCAGATCGTCGATCTGGCTAGCCACATCGCCATGGTTGTCGCCGTGCTCAGCAACGGTGTCATCGAGAAGCGCACCGTCGAGGTCGTCACCGAGCTCACGCCTGAGATCGTCGAAGATGCGTCTCGGCGCTTGGTGCAAGCAGTGGAGGGAAAGACGCTCGCCGAACTCGAGCAGTCTGCGCCGGATGACCGACCCGACCCACTGCTCGATGCCGCAATCGCCGCCCTCAGCGCAGCGGGTCGTCAGGCGGAGCTCTATGTCGGTGGGGCCTCGCGTCTCGCCGGCGCTTTTGATGCGGCCGCTCAGTTGCAGGAGGTCCTTGCGCTGCTCGAGGAGCAGATCGTGGTCGTGTCGTTGGTGCGCGACGTTCTTGATCGGGGCATGCGGGTTGCGATCGGCAACGAGACCGGCGTCGAGCCGCTTGCTGAGTGTTCCCTGGTCGTCGCACCA
>Ga0181574_10000553_pt1 | contig 34621 bp, 24 predicted proteins | sample 101ome_24_FD_145600 | JGI IMG/M metagenome (GOLD analysis project Ga0181574, IMG submission 145600) | Coastal salt marsh microbial communities from the Groves Creek Marsh, Skidaway Island, Georgia - 101410AT metaG (spades assembly) | ecosystem: Environmental > Aquatic > Marine > Intertidal zone... | reverse complement strand
GTCCAAAAGCACGTGTATACCCACTGCCCAAAGTAAGTTTTACCGTGTGATTGCGACCAAATTGGTTGTACTTAAACAGATACAACCCAAAGTTGGTCCGGTTCGTATTAAAATCAAATTGCTGCCATTGATTGAAATTTCGATCTGCAAATTCAACAAAGGGGATTGGCCAGACATACCATTTCTCGGTAACCGTGATATCGATTGCTACACAATCATTTTTCACCTCATATGTGATTTTAATCGTGTTAAAGAGATTAAGGTTTTTGAGGTTTGCAGTGGATCTTGGTATGTGATGAGACACAAGACTGGCTTTAGATAAAAGCGTGCTCGAATCAAAACTCAATTCACGGAGAATGATAAAGGATTTGGTCTTGTGATTTCCTTGAATTTCGATAGAACTCACACAGATGCTATCGGATGCGGACCAGCCGGTAAGCCAAATCGTTGCTAAAAGAAAGGTAATTAGGGATTTCCGCAAAGCGGATCAAATATCGAGATAATTCATCAGAGACTTATATCGGTCTTCGAACAACTCGGAAGTCTTGTTGTTCACGTGATGGAGCACACGATATCCATTACTACGCAACACCGAAACGATGTTGTCGATATGTCTGATGTTTAACTTGAGCATAATTTGGATTTTTTGATCTCCTTCAGGTTGCCAAGTCCATAGTCCAAGAACCTTTCCATCCTCCGCTTCAACTAATCTACCGATGAGAGAGATGGAGTAATCATAAATATCACACTCAAGCAAAAGCACCGATCCGTCATTTCCTGCAGTTGTGCTATTTCCTAAAGCATTGACAAGATCTTTGGACCACACAGTTCCTTCGAACACATCATTTCGGACAACCGCCAATAAGTCAAGGTGCGTTTCCGCAAAATGCTTCAATGCATTGATTATCGAGTGGTCACCATCAACACTAACAGGCTTATTCTCAAAAACGAGATCAGACAATGGCATGTCCGGGTTCATATCGTCCAATTGAGCATAATGAGCATAACCAATGAGTTGACTGCCATCTACTATGATAAGATTTGTAACGGAGAAATCTTCCATCATCAGCAACGCGTACTGCACTGTGTCCGTTGGTTTAAGAACCGGGAAGTCCGTTGTTATAAAATCGTGAACGATCATTGACATTGAAACGAAAATAACCGGATAATGTTTCTAAGCCAGATTAAGTTTTACCAAATTGTGCCAATTGGTAATCAGTTGAAGGCCATATTCGGTTAGAATCGCCTCAGGGTGGAACTGAAATCCCCACACAGGCAAGTGCTTGTGGGAAACTGCCATTACTTGGTTGTTTTCAGTCGTGGCAGTCACTTCTAGTTCCGGGTGGTACACGTTAGACAATATCAGACTGTGGTACCGACAAACTTCAAACCCACCGGAAATGCCTTCAAACATCTGGTGTTCTTTGTGATTTAAACGCGATACTTTCCCATGTACCGGAACGACCATTTTAACCAAAGGCAGCCCGAAATACCTACCAATAGCTTGATGTCCGAGGCACACTCCAAGCAAAGGCTTATCCCCAATGAATCGCTCAATGAACGGCATCAATATCCCGGATTTTTCAGGAGTTTGCGGCCCGGGTGAAAGCACAGCACCATCGAAAGAATCTGGGTCGATTTCCTCTATGGGCATTTGATCGTTTGTTACAACCCTGACATCAGCCCCAGCACGCTCCAAATAGTCTTTAAGATTGTACGTAAAGGAGTCGTAACTATCCAGAAGTAGAATGCGAGCCATACACTACGAAGCTAATATGGCTTTTGCATAGTTCTCCCAACTCAGGTCTTTGGAAATCTCTTCCACGTTTTTGGCCGGTAACGGTGCGTCAATAAACTTCTCCATTACTGCTGCCATCGAACTGATATCTCTATCTTCTGCGAGATAGCCGTTGAATCCGTCTTTGACGGTTTCCGGGAAGTGCCCAACTTTCGTTGCAAGAATTGGCAGTTTGAAATTGTAGCTCAAAGATTCTATCCCACTCGGAGTTGCGGTGAGGTAATACAACACAACACAGTCGCTCACTTGGAAATATTTGTTTACGTCTTCGTTTGGTATGAATTCGTTGAACACAACACACTGATCTTCAATTCCGTGCTTTTGGATTAAACTTAGTGGGTCGTAATTCTGTTCGTCGTCCGACTTAGACAAAAATAGCTTTTTAACGGTGCCAAAAATGACTTGCTTGAGCTTGGTTTGCCACTTACTGTCGTCCAATGTATTCCAAAACGACTCTCCACAAATAAGTAAGCTTACATCGTCGCGCTTCTTGGCAACTTCAGCAAAGGCGTCAATCGCCTGGTGAAGACCCTTGTATTTTCGAATAAATCCAAAGAACAAAAACACGTTGTCTCGCAGTCCTGTTTCTTGTTTGAACTTCGCGGTGTCGAATGCAGGATCCGGCTGAAACAAATCGTAAATCGGGTGATAGAGCTTAATCACCGGTTGTGTTTTTGCATGCCAGTCTCGCACCCCATCATAATTCAACTTGAACTCTTTCTTCGGATAGAAATCTTGTAGTTCTTGATACGTCTTTAAGCTGTGCACGATGTAACTGTGTGCGTTGCTAATCCCAATGGACAAGAAGTATCGATCTATGGAGCTTTTTTCCTTCTGTAATACAAAGTGCAGGTCAACAATTATTTCGGCTTCGGTGTTTCGTCTGAGCCAATTAATCATCCGCCCTATGGGTAGTCCTTGAATTGCAATAGACCACTGAATTATAACCTTATCAGCCTTGAGCTCCTTTATGTACCGAGCAGTCTTAAACCAGGTAAAAGGATTGTTGTAATTTGTTAGATAAGTGACTGTAATATCGGTTCCTTCGAGGAAGTCGGCCTTGCTTGATTTATCTACAAACTCTCTTGGAATAATGGCCGGGTACTGTTGTGTCCATGAGACAATGTGAACCTCCGTATCTTGCTGCTTGTCCAAGGCTTTAGCAAGGGAAGTGTTGTAGTTGGACATGCCCCCTTTAAACTTGGGCCCAGTCCCAAAACATACAATGCGTTTAGTCATTTGTGATTCCGGCTTGAGCACGCTCGAGCGCTTTCTCGTATACTCGGCGCATTCCTTCTTCTGTGCTGATTTTAGCTTCCCAACCTAAGGTTTCTTTCACGAAGTCCATGTTACAGTATCTGCTGTGAACACCCACGGGTTTATCAAGCAGTTGTTTGATTTCTGGTTCATAACCAGCAAACTTGCAGAACAAACCGATGATTTCTCTGAAAGTCGTAAGCTTACCCATACCAATATTGATGGCGGTACCATCGTGAATTTTGTCCATTGCCAGTAGAATGCAATCGAGCACGTCGTCGATATGAACGAAGTCTCGTCCTTGGTATCCGGTTCCCCAAACTTCAAATGGTTCTTCCTTGTACGCTGCACGAAGTGCGATGGCAGGAATTGGATAGCTGAGGTCTTGGTCCTCACCATAGCCCGAGAACGGTCTTATACATGTGACCTTAACATCGTAGTATTTGGCCGCAATGTGTGCTAAGTATTCGCCTGTAAGTTTACACCAACCATAGGTCATGTCTGGCTGCCCCATATTGTTGAAATCGATATCAGACTCAGAGAGTGCGATGGCGCTTTCCTCTGTTTGTTTGCTTACCGGGTATGCCGCACTGCTGCTCGGGTAAAGCACGCGGTCAGGCTTGCTCTCACAAACCCACTGAAAGAATTCCGCATCAATGCTCAAGTCTTGAGCAACCATCATTGGGTCTCCGTCTATTTTCAGTCGGCCACCAACAATTGCCGCGAAGTGGAACACATCATTGAATCGTTCAAAATCATAACCGAACTGCTTGAAGAAGTTTGAATCTTTTTGGAACGCACGAATGATTTCTCGAACGTCGCTTTTGAAGAAAATTACTCTTCTGTCTTCTCCATAAATCTTTGCTCCATTGATTTCGCCAACCAATGGTTCGCTGAACCAGGTTTCAGGCTCTGTACCGATGGATAGGTCATCCACAATTACAATGTTGTCGTTTGTGGTGTTAAACAGTCGCTTAGTCATGTTGCGCCCTACAAAGCCACAACCTCCTGAAATAAAATGTGTTTTAGTCATGCGTACATTTAAGACGCACAAAAGTAAGGATAAGATGCCTTGTGCGGAAGTGACGATAGTCATTCATACATCAGTCTTTTGAAGCATAAAAAAAGGGCTATCAACGATAGCCCTTTTTGGAAATGTTTTATGCAATTCCTACCAACGTGATGTGTCAAACTTGTCGTCACGTCCACCGCGATTGTTATCGCGTCGGTTGTTGTCACGACGATTGTTGTCGCGGTTGTTGTCGCGATTAAAATCGCGTCGGTTGTTGTTACGGTTGTTTCGGAAATTGTTGTTGCGGTCTGGTTTTGGCTCAGACTTCTTTACAACGATGGTGTTGCCGTCTACTTCAGAATCGTTTAATTCTTCAATTGCGGTCATACCTTCATCGTCGTTGTCCATCTCTACGAAGCCGTAGCACTTTGAGCGCCCAGTTTCGCGGTCCATGATTACTTTGGCCGATGATACCTCACCGTAGTTACTAAAAAGTTGGATTAGCCCGTCTTCATCTGTGTTCGGACTTAATCGAGTTACAAAAATGTTCATTAAAAAAAATAATTAAGGAAGTGCCGTAGGCTCTGGGTTAGTTGGTCTGGGAGGACTACTTGCTCCGAGGCGTGTTGCTCTTCGGTGCAAAGGTACGCCAATGCACGAAGCTTTTTACATTAAGTTTTGATGATTTATATGCCCAGTTCTTTTTTCTGGTCGGCGCTAATCGGTGAAGGAGCGTCTATCATCACATCACGTCCCATATTGTTTTTTGGGAAGGCGATAACGTCTCGAATGGATTCTGTTCCTGAAAGGATAGCACACAAACGATCGAAACCAAATGCAATTCCGCCATGAGGTGGTGCGCCATATTCAAATGCGTTCATCAGGAAGCCAAACTGAGCCTTTGCTTCCTCTTCGGTGAATCCGAGTAGGTCAAACATCCGCTTTTGCAACGCTCTGTCGTGTATACGAATGGAACCGCCACCTACTTCCATTCCGTTTATAGCCATATCGTATGCATTAGCTCGCACATTTCCCGGGTCCGACTCGATTTTTGCCAGGTCATCTTTCAGCGGACTGGTGAATGGGTGGTGCATCGCATGGTATCGCTTTGAATCCTCGTCCCATTCGAGAAGAGGGAAATCTACAACCCAGCACGCCTTGAATTCATCCGACTTTCGCAAGCTCAACAATCCGCCAACGTGTAAGCGAAGTTCGTTCATTTGCTTTTGGGTAGATGCCAAATCTCCACTCAGTACGAGAATCAAATCTCCTGGTTTTGCATCACACGCTTGAACCCAACCGCTGAGTGCGGTTTGATCAAAGAATTTATCTACCGACGATTTGAGCGAGCCATCTTCGTTGACACGGCAATAGATTAGCCCTTTGGCCCCAATCTGTGGTCGCTTCACGTAATCTGTAATCGCGTCGATTTCTTTTCGTGTGAACTTATTACCCCCTTCAGCTTTAATCCCAATTACGGTTTCAGCGTTATCAAAGATTCCAAAACCGTGACCTTTGCATACGTTGTTCAAGTAGTTAAACGTCATACCAAATCGCATATCCGGTTTGTCCGATCCATACTGATGTATGGCGTCGGCATAAGTCATCACCGGAATTTCCCCGAGGTCTTTACCCAAAGTCTCTTGGAAAAGGTTTCGAATCATTCCTTCAAACAAGTACAGTATATCGTCACGCTCTACAAACGTTAGCTCACAATCTATCTGGGTGAATTCAGGTTGGCGATCGGCTCTAAAGTCTTCATCTCTAAAGCATTTTACAATCTGATAGTATCGATCCATTCCAGACACCATAAGCAACTGCTTAAATGTCTGTGGAGATTGAGGAAGCGCGTAAAACTCACCTTCATTCAAACGAGAAGGAACCACAAAATCTCTTGCACCTTCAGGGGTTGATTTGATTAAGTAAGGAGTTTCAACTTCTATAAAATCTTGACCATCCAGGTAATTTCGGATAGCCCGATTAGCTTTGTGGCGCAACATCAGCTTGTTTTGAACCGGACTTCTACGGATATCCAAATAGCGAAACTGCATGCGGATTTCTTCCCCGCCATCTGTATCTTCCTCAATTGTAAATGGAGGTGTTAACGATGCATTGAGAACGTCGAGTTGATCTACAACAATCTCAATGTCGCCTGTCGCAAGATTTTCATTTTTATTACTACGTTCGGTAACCTTCCCTGTGATGGACACAACAAACTCTCGGGCTACAGATCGCGCTTGCTCCAACAAATCAGTGTTATAATCTTCATTGAAGGACAATTGTGTGATGCCGTATCGATCTCTTAAATCAATAAAAGACATGCTGCCAAAATCGCGACGGCGCTGAACCCATCCGCAAAGTGTTACAGTTTTTCCAACGTCTTCAAGCCTTAGCGACCCGCAAGTGTGTGTTCGTAGCATCTGTTCCCTTGTTTAAGGGCGCAAATTTAGCGAATAGTCTATGAGATGTAGCTTGAGGAATAGAAAGAATTCTGAGAGAGTTGTGCCTACATATGTCCCATCGGTACACGGGTTTTGCCTTTGGTGCTACAGGATTTGGGTCCTCCGCATGAGGCGAGGAATAAAGCAGTGATCATGAGGACGATGACGGTGGTGATTTTCTTCGAATTCATAGGCGTGGGGAGAAGGTGTCTTATCGTAACGAAAGTCGTTGAAGATTATTTTGCATTTTTCTGTAATGCTTTGAAAAACAAGTCTGGCATTTCCCCTGTTGTCGCGAGCGTGTAGTCCGCGTATGTACAAGGTATGACCAGCAAGTCTGAACCCGAGTGACCCGGAATTTCCATCCACCAGCGTTCTGTTCGTTTGCTTTTGTAGAACACAACATCAGGTTCGTTGTCGGTCATGGTACAACGATATTTGACAAATTCCGAATGCAGAGAAGGGTGATCTCCTTTCCGATTGTAGTATCCGTCAATAAAATACCAAAGTATTTGGGCGCCCAGTTTGGAAGTGGTATCGCGATAGTCAAATTCAGGGTTGACCTCATATATCCCAAAACTTCTCATTTTCTCACTCATGCCTGCGTACCATGCAAGCTGACAAGCTTCTTCGCTGGTTAATCCGCTCGGGTTGTTGTAATAATTGCCCGGTGCATCGGCTTGTTTTACCGAACCGATATCGAAAACACACATGTCGGTGTTTCGTAAAATGGGCTCTGCCATAGCAACATCGGACCTAAGCACACCCAAACGGAGAGGGTTAAAATATAGTTTGGTTAATGTTGATATGGCTTTTTCGCGAACGTAGTGGCTCTGATATGCGAGGGCATTCACATTAAATAGGAAGTTGGGTTCATGCAACAAAATATCGTGTAGGAAATCTTGTTGGTCGATACCAATTCGAGGCGAAATAACGGTGCATTCCAAGTTTCTAAGAATCGGTTGAAACGCAGTATACTGGCCATAGGCGAGCTCTTTCGTTCCGCCCAAAATGATGGGAATAATATTGTCTTTCAGGAGAGCTCTACTGACTTCTTGTACGGCGAAACGCGTGTCGTTGAAGGTGTTACCGGGGGCGATGTTGCCCAAATCTACGATAGAGGTTTTGGGTAAGTTGGCAACCAGTGCATATAGTTCTCGGCGCAGCTTATCCGGTGCAGAGGCCGTTTCCTTATTCTTGGTATTCCTCCCTTCCTCAACTCCGAAAATGGCGATATCCGCTTCCTCCCAATCCGGAAACGTATCGATATACGATTGAATAACATGGCCATAACTGTTCTCAGACTCAGTCTGTCCAAAGGATTCGTGAAGAGGGGATAAAAAGTCTTCCAGTGTCATAGTTCAACCCGAAGTCACAAAAATAGATTTTCTTTGAGGCTCTATGGATTCTAGAGTGTGCGTAACCGGGGCATCCGGACTTTTAGGGAGCTATCTGTGTGTCGAATTGTTAAAAGCAGGACGGTCTGTGCGTGCGCTCAGAAGACCAACTTCCAACTTGAGTTGGTTTAACCGGATTGTTGAGCGTGAGCTAGGAGAGAATCGAGAAGAGTTGATGCAGCACTTTTCATGGATTGAAGGAGATGTGACCGACGTGGTTTCCTTGGAGGAGGCTTTCGAGTCGTGTTCGGAAATCTATCATGCTGCAGCGCTAGTTTCGTTTGCAAAAAAGGATAGAAGAATGTTGGACAAAGTCAATGTTCTTGGCACGGCAAACGTGATAAACGTGTCGTTAGCGATGAGTTCAAAACCCAATGTGTGTTTTGTTAGTTCTACAGCTACAATGGGCAAGGTGGAGAATTCACCTGTGGATGAAACTATTTCGTTTAACCATGACGATGTAAACAGCTATTACAGTAAGACAAAGTATGATGCCGAACTGGAAGCGATACGGGGTAGAGAAGAAGGTCTGAACGTTGCTATAATCAATCCGTGTATAATCTTGGGGTTTGGGAATTGGAATTCGGGTTCGGCAGGATTTTTTAAAAACGCTCGGAATGGTTTTCCTTTTTATACCGGAGGTACTAATGCATTTGTAGATGTAAGAGATGTCGCTTCATGTTCTCGAAAACTCATGGACATGAATCTTTTCGACGGTAGATATTTATGCACGGGTTGGAACAAAAAATTTGTGAAAGTATTTCGGTTGCTGGCAAATGAATTTGATTCAAAACCTCCTCGAATTGAAGTGAAACCTTTGATGGCGGAAATCGCCTGGCGTATATCCGGAATACTTCAGTTTTTCACGGGCAACGGATTAATTACAAAAGAAAGCGCTCGTGCAGGTTTGCGAGATGTGGCATATTCCTCGGAGCGGCTAAAAACCGATGCGGGTCATACTTTTCATGCGTTTGAAGACGCCATGAAGTATCATGTGGCGGGATTTATTGAGTAGTAAAAAAAATCCCCACTCAAATTGAGCGGGGATTGAATATGGTTGTGAAGAGCGATTATTCCGCTGCTTCTTCTGTTCCTTCTTCTGTTCCTTCTTCAGTTTCTCCCTCAGCTTCGTCTCCTGCGGCATCTGCAGCAGATCTAGCAGCACGAGTAACAACTACTGAAACAACACTGTTCTCTGGGGTGTCAAGTAACTCGACGTTCGGTACGCTCAATTCACGCACTCTAACAGATTTTCCAATCTCTAATGCATCGATGTTTACTTCGATATCATCCGGAAGGTCTTGAATTAAACCACGCACACGCAGTTTGCGAATCTTAACTTGAAGCTTACCACCGGCACGAACACCTGGGGAGTTTCCAACAACGCGAATTGGTAGAGCAAGTTCAACTGGGTTGTCCAAGTCTAGCGCATAAAAGTCTGCGTGTAAAATAGCTTCTGATACCGGGTGGAACTGGATGTCGTGAAGCTTCGCCATCATTTGGTTGCCGTCGATGTCTAAACGCACTAAGTACGTGTTTGGCGTGTATACCAAGTGTTGGAAGTCTGCTTCGTAAACGGTAAAGTTGATGTTGTCCGTACCGCTACCGTAAACCACACAAGGGACTTGACCGTTCTTTCTTACGGCTTTGTTTGCCGATTTACCAACGCTGGTACGGCTGTCACCTTTGATTGCAATCGTTTTCATTCTTTATTTACTTTCAATTATTTAAATCCAATTTTTGATTGGTAGGCATTGTCAATGTTAAACAGTGAGCTTATGCTACCGTATTCGCATACGTTTCGGATTGCGTTTGCGAAGAGTCTGTCTACCGACAAGACTTTAATTTTTGGTCTTTCATCTTTCAGTGGAATGGTATCGGTAACTACCAACTCTTCCATTACTGAATTTTCTATCGTGTCGTAAGCTTTTCCGGAAAGTACAGGGTGCGTACACACTGCACGAACAGATGCTGCACCTTCTTCTTTCAAAAGCTTAGCTGCTTTGGCTAATGTATTTGCAGTATCACAGATGTCATCTATCAGAACAACGTTCTTGCCCTTTACATCACCAATTACAACCATCGATTCCACTTCATTCGCACGCTTACGCTCCTTGTCACAAATGACCATCTCGCAGTTAAGAACTTTTGCGAATTCTCGAACACGTTTAGATGCTCCGATATCCGGGGCGGCTAATACGATGTTATCTAGCTTGAGACTCTTGATATACGGTATAAAGATGACCAATGAATCTAGGTGATCTACCGGAATGTCAAAGAAACCTTGAATTTGAGGAGCGTGTAAGTCCATGGTCATTACACGATCTGCTCCAGCCGCAACCAAGATGTTCGCAATCATTTTTGACCCGATTGGAACGCGTGGTTTGTCTTTACGATCTTGTCTTGCCAATCCAAAGTAAGGAATAACTGCCGTTACCATGTGGGCACTAGCTCTTTTTGCAGCATCGATCATCAACATCAATTCCAGCAAGTTTTCTGCGGGAGGGGTTGTTGATTGAATCAAGAATACATCGCAACCTCGAACCGATTCGTTTAAACTGGGTTGAAACTCACCGTCGCTGTAAGAAGGGCACGTAACATCCCCAAGAGGAAGTCCGTAACTCAAAGCGATTTTTTCGGCTAGAGGGCGGCTAGAACGGCCGCTAAAGATTTTTACTTTGTTTATTAAAGAAGGCATATTATCGTTTTACTTTCACCGCGTCAAAGTTAACACAACAACGGTTATCATAAACGTGTCAGTTTCCTGACTTTCGTTGCCCGAGAAGGATTCGAACCTCCACAAGCTGCACCAAAAACAGCGGTCCTGCCATTAGACGATCGGGCAATGGGGCTGCAAATTTACAAATACAATTTTGTACTAATCAAGTTTTTTGGCAAAAAATTAGTTTGCCACTTCGCTGATGAATTGAATTCGGAATAGTTGCATTTCGTCATGTGTGAAATCACCATCAAATTCTTCCACCGCAGCGTCAAGGTCATTGTCTTCCGCTTCTCGGAAGTAATCGAAGATTTCGTCTTTCACTTCGTCGTCGATAATCTCTTCTATGTAATACGAGAAGTCGAGTTTGGTTCCTGAGTAGACGATGTTTTCGATTTCGTCTAACAGGTCCTCGACTGTAACAGCCAGAGATCTTGCTATATCTTCAATTGACAACTTCTTGTCGATATTCTGAATGATCGCTATTTTCTTACCGGATTTGTTGGCAACGGTTTTAATAACCATGTCCTCCGGACGATCGATGTTGTTGTCTTCTACGTATTTTTCAATCAGCTCTACGAAAGGTTTACCGAACTTCTTGGCTTTGTTTTTTCCAACGCCGGAGATATTCTCCATTTCTTCCAAGGTGATTGGATATTTGGTGGCCATATCCTCTAGGGAGGACTCTTGGAAGATTACGTAAGGTGGAAGATTCTTTTGCCGTGCAACTTCGCGTTGGAGTTCTTTAAGCTGAAGAAATAACTCTTCGTCGTGCAAGGATTCCACCTCTACGCGCTCAAACTCTTCTTCGGTCACGTTTTCGAATTCCGTATCGATAGGCATTTCTACCTTACGCGGCTTGGTTAAAAACTCTTCACCTTTGGGTAAAATGGATATTAGACCGTATTTCTCAATGTTCTTTTCAAGTAGATCATTCAGGAGCGCAACACGAATGACCGATTTCCAGAATACGGCATCTTTGTCTTTTCCTGCTCCAAACTGAGGCAGCTCTGTGTGCTTACGTGCTTTTACGTCATTGGAAGCTTTACCGCTAAGGATGTTTACAATGTGTTTTATATCAACTTTGCCGTCCGTAGCTTTTACGGTTTGCAGCATGGTGACAAAGCTTTCGCTAACGTCTACCACTTTCTTTGGATGTCGGCAATTGTCACACATCTTATTGCAATTGTCGCTGTCAAACTGTTCGCCAAAATAGTGGAGTAGGAATTTGCGTCGGCACTGAGCGCTCTCGGCAAAAGATGCCATCTCCATGATAAGTTGTGTCCCGATTTCTCGTTCGGCAACTGGTTTATCTTTTAGGAATTTTTCTAGCTTTTCGTTGTCGTTTGGATTATAAAACAACAAGCAATCACCTTGGTTGCCATCTCTACCGGCTCTGCCCGTTTCCTGGTAGTATCCTTCTAGGCTTTTTGGAACGTCATAGTGGATGACAAATCGCACATCAGGCTTGTCTATCCCCATACCAAAGGCGATGGTGGCAACCATGACGTCGGCTTCTTCCATCAAGAATTTGTCCTGATGGGACGAGCGTGTTTTGGCGTCGAGACCAGCATGATAAGGCAGAGCACGCACGCCGTTTGCTGCCAGTATCTCTGCAATCTCTTCAACTTTTTTTCTACTGAGACAATAGACAATGCCCGATTTTCCCTGTCGGTCGTTGATAAAGGTAAGTAAGTCTTTTAGCGTTTGCGCTTTTTTACCTTTCGCCTTAACCTCATAATAGAGGTTGTCGCGGTTAAACGACGATTTATACACCTTGGCATCCAGCATATTCAGGTTCTTCTGAATATCCAATTGAACCTTATGTGTTGCGGTTGCAGTAAGTGCAACCATTGGTACATCGTCAATCGCTTTAATGATTTGTTTTATTCGGCGGTATTCCGGTCTAAAATCATGTCCCCACTCACTTATACAGTGGGCCTCATCCACAGCAACAAACGACACCTTAACGGATCGAAGAAAGTCTACCGTTTCCTCTTTTTTCAAAGTCTCTGGAGCAACATACAGCATTTTGGTTTTGCCTGATGTTACATCTTCCTTAACTCGTTTGGCTTGCGTTTTGGTTAGCGAAGAATTTAAAAAATGAGCGATTGCATCGCTCTCTCCAAAACCTCGAATTGCATCAACCTGATTTTTCATCAATGCAATGAGTGGCGATATGATGATTGCAGTTCCATCCTGCATTAGGGCAGGAAGTTGGTAACACAGAGATTTACCTGCGCCTGTTGGCATAATTACAAAGCAATCGTTTCCCTCTAGTATGGAGCGAATAACAATTTCTTGATTGCCTTTGAATGAACTGAATCCAAAAAAATCTTTAAGACTCTTATATAAGTGGTCCGTTTGTCCTGTCATTAACCTGAATCTCTCTCTTCTATTTAACGGCGTTGGTCAAGTACTAAGTTAGTAAAACTTTCATTTCCACCGCAAAAAAAATTTAATTTGCACGAAATAGCGATAGCAATTGAAAAATCGGAAAGAGGTAAGGTCTTGGGCTCGCGAAGTCATTGAAATGGAGAGCCAGTCTGTCCGGGATTTGGCAGGTCGTATAAACGCCGATTTTGAGCAAGCTGTTGAGCTGATTTACACCACTAAGGGACGTTTAGTAGTTACCGGAATTGGGAAAAGCGCCATTATCGCCAATAAAATCGTTGCTACTTTAAATTCAACGGGTAGTCCTGCTATATTCATGCATGCAGCAGACGCGGTTCATGGTGATCTTGGGATGATACTGAAGGACGATATCGTTCTGTGTATATCTAAAAGTGGTAATACACCGGAGATAAAAGCATTGATTCCTTTGATCAAAAGCGGAGGTAACACCCTCATTGGTATGGTTGGCAACATAGACTCATATCTTGCAGCAAACAGCAACCTAGTCTTGGACACCACCGTGGAAAAAGAGGCGTGCCCGAATAACCTGGCACCCACTACCAGTACCACGGCACAATTGGTTATGGGAGACGCGCTGGCTGTATGTCTTCTCAAGCGGAGAAACTTCTCCAGCAACGATTTTGCGCGTTATCACCCAGGTGGTTCGTTGGGCAAAAAGCTCTATACGACAATGGCGGATATTGCTGCGCAAAATGCTAGCCCACAAGTTCGTCCAGATGCGAACATTCAGGAAGTTATAGTTGTGATGACCCAAGATAGATTGGGCGCTGTTGCCGTAGTTGAAGACGGGGCAGTATCGGGAATTATAACAGATGGTGATATCCGACGCATGCTGGAACAACATGGTGAAATGGGGAGCTTGATTGCATCCGACATCATGAGTGAAAACCCATTTAGAATGGAGGCGGATGTGCTCGCAATTGAGGGAGCTAAAGCGATGCGTGAACGTAAAATCAGTCAGATTATCGTTCAGAGCAATAACGTGTACCAAGGTATGGTACACATACATGATTTAAACAGAGAGGGGATATTAATATGAGTACTTATGCAGTAATCATGGCCGGTGGTGTTGGAAGTAGATTCTGGCCGGTGAGTCGAGTAAAAAAACCGAAACAGTTTTTGGATATTCTAGGACTCGGAAAAAGTCTGCTGCAAATGACATATGATCGGTTTGCAGACATTCTGCCTGCTGAGAATATTTATATTGTTGCAAATGCTGCTTACGAGGGTTTAATAAAAGAACAGTTATCGGACATCTCCAGTAATCAGATTTTGTCAGAGCCTGTAGCTAAGAATACGGCTCCTTGTATCGCATATGCGAGTTACAAGATTGCTTCTAAAGACCCTAATGCCGTAATGATTGTTGCGCCATCGGATCATTTGATTATGAACGAGGCAGAATTTAAAAAACAAGTGAATCTGGCATCTGAATATGCCAAGAATAACTCGTCTCTAGTCACGCTCGGAATAAAGCCAACGCGACCGGATACCGGGTATGGTTACATTCAGTATCATGAAGACCATGTGCAAGAAGGAATTCATGAAGTAAAAACCTTCACCGAAAAACCCAATGAAGAATTGGCTGAACAGTTTATCGAGAGTGGCGATTTTCTGTGGAATGCAGGTATTTTTATTTGGGGAGCTCAATCAATTCTTAATGCATTTGATCAACATCTACCCGAGATGGCAGAGTTGTTTAGCAGTGGGAATGAAACGTATTACAGCGATGAGGAACGACAATTTGTAGATCGAGTTTATCCTGTGTGTCAGAGTATTTCCATTGATTACGGTATCATAGAAAAAAGTGAATCGGTAGTCGTGCTGCCTTCTGATTTTGGATGGTCGGATCTTGGTACATGGAAATCTCTACAAGAAGTCGCGGAAGCCAATGAAGATAACAACGTCTTTATTGCGAAGCACGTTGAGGCACGCGAATCAAGCAACAACCTGGTGTTTGCACCGGAAGATAAGTTAGTCGTGCTAGAGGGTGTTTCCGATGTCTTTGTACTCGATACAGGAGATGCATTGCTTGTTTGTCACCGAAGCAAGGAGCAAGAAGTTAAGCGCATCGTTAACCACGTAAAAACCACCTACAAGGAAAAATACACTTGAAACGTCGGGGTGTATCAACCATAGGGCTCATCTTGCTACTTGGGCTTCTATCTTTCGTTACTGGAGATAGAGCACCGGGAGACGTCTATATCCCTCGGTACAAATCTTTTGATATTCGCCAGAACAAAATTGATGGTCCTAACCGGTTAAATGGTTTCTTCAATGCATTAGATCGCTGCATTCAGAAAAAACAGAGAAAGGTGGTTATTACTCATATTGGTGACAGTCACATTCAAGCAGATTTTCTCACCCATACTACACGCACACTGTTTCAGAAGACCTTTGGGAATGGAGGTCGTGGATTTGTTTTTCCGTACCGATTAATCCGAAGTAACAGTCCTCTTAATTTGGGTATTGCTTACAATGGAAATTGGGAAGGGTGTAAGAGTGTTTCGTCTCGTGATCACTGCAATTTTGGGATTACCGGTGCAACTGCAACCACATACGACAGCTTTTCTACGATACGACTCAACCCCAATTTGGATAAGGAAATGAACTATGAGTTCAATCGCGTAAAGCTCTTCAATTATGCGAGTCCGCACTCATTTAATGTACGAGCATTGAGCCCCGATAGCACTGCTATGCATGCAGATGTGTTGCCTACCTCAGAGTCTATCTCCTATTTGTTCTTTGACGAGAACCAGGATAGCTTGTGGCTTGGCCTCGAAAAGCAAGACAGCCAGCGCTATTATCAGTTCTATGGAGCGAGTTTTGAAAACGATAATCCAGGTGTCGTATACCATGCCATAGGGCTAAATGGAGCCTATGCGAAAAGTTACCTGAGAAATACGTTTTTCGACGAACAGCTGGCTAGTTTAAAGTCCGATTTGATAATCTTGTCGCTTGGAACAAATGATGCGTACATGTATGAGCGAATGTTCTGTCAAACATGTTTTAAGGAGAATTACGAAAAGCTCCTGCTAAAGGTTATGCAGAACAATCCTAATGCCGATATCCTGCTTACAACGCCCGGGGATATATATATCCGCAGACGATATCACAATCGGAACATTGGACAAGTGGTTACCGGAATTAAAGAACTTGCTGATAAGTATAATTTGGCGGTATGGGATTTTAACACCCTTATGGGGGGAGACTATGCGATTAAGAAGTGGAGGAATGAAGGCTTGGCTCAGTACGATTTGATACACTACACCGAAGAAGGGTACATGGTGCAAGGAATGCTGCTGTATTCAGGCATTATGAAAGCCTACGAAGACCGATTTAACGACAAGTAATGCTAACCCTGAGAGAAATATTTTTCTATGCTGAAGATGCTCCACTCATCTTCAGTCAGTATTTATTTCTTTTCCTATTCAGTATAGGATTCATTGTCTACTCCGTTGTTCAACGAAAGCTTGTTGTGCGGAACGCGTACTTGTTGCTGTTCAGTTTGTTTTTTTACTACAAATCAGGAGGTCTATACTTCTGGTTGCTGATTCTTTCCACCATTGTAGATTACTACTGCGGGAATACGATATATAAAAGCAAAGAGCAGTCGACCAGGAAGTTCTTTTTGATACTTAGTTTGGTTGTGAACCTGGGAATGCTCGCTTTCTTCAAGTATTCCTATTACCTGGTTGAGGTGATGAACAACTTCTTGGGAACGGAGTTTAGGGCTATCAACTTTATGGCTTCAATATCTAACGGGGTTTTCGGTACGAACTTCGATATAACGGAAATTTTCTTACCGGTGGGCATTTCTTTCTACACCTTTCAAACCCTGAGTTATACAATTGATATTTATCGGAAGCAGCTCGAGCCGGCCAAGAATATTGTGGACTTTGGTTTTTTTGTGACGTTCTTCCCACAGCTGGTTGCGGGCCCTATTGTACGTGCTGCCGACTTTATTCCGCAGATCTATAAGAAGTTTAGCCTGACGCGTGAACAGCTCGGTATCGCGCTCTATTTGATTATGGTGGGCCTGTTTAAAAAGACTGTAATCAGCGATTACATATCTGTAAACTTTGTGGATCGAGTGTTCGACGACCCCAACTTGTATACCGGATTTAGCAATCTGATGGCGGTGTATGGATACAGTATTCAGATTTACTGTGATTTTAGCGGGTATTCCGATATGGCAATTGGACTAGCTGCGTTGCTCGGTTTTCAGTTGCCTATAAACTTCAATTCGCCTTACAAGGCCACATCCATAACCGATTTCTGGAGACGCTGGCATATTTCCTTGTCGAGCTGGTTGAGGGACTACCTGTATATATCTCTAGGTGGAAACCGGAAAGGAAAGATTAGGACGTATATCAATTTGATGTTGACTATGTTATTGGGTGGATTGTGGCATGGGGCAGCTACCAAGTTTATTATTTGGGGTGGTCTTCATGGGTTTGGGCTTGTAGTGCATAAACTCTGGTTGAAGTACGTGCCGCAAGCGAAGAATGCAGTATTGTCGAAAGTGGGTACAGTGGCTTCAGCAATTTTCACCTTCCATTTTGTGGCGTTTTGTTGGATTTATTTTAGAGCCAAAGATGTGGCCACCGTAAAGCTGATGTTAAACCGGATGTTTACAGACTTTGTAGGGACCGGTATTTGGGAGCGCGTAGTAAGCTACAATAAAGTGTTCTTGCTGATTTTACTTGGATTCGTGATTCACCTTCTTCCATATAGATGGAAAGATGCGGCCAAAAGCTGGTTTATTGATGTGCCCGATTTAGTTAAAGTTGCTATCGTTGCGCTAGTAATATTTATAAGCTATCAAGCTAAGACGGCTGATGTTCAGCCATTCATTTATTTCCAGTTCTAACAAAATGATTATGCTTCCTCGTTTTGAGGCATAACGCGTTCCACGGTCGATTTGATATGAATGTCGCGCTGTGGGAATGGAATAACAACAGAGCTTTTTGCGAACTCGGAGTTAATCATGAAGCGGAGGTCACTTTGAACATCCTCAATTCTAAATCTGTTTTTCGACCAGAAGAGTAATTCAAACTGAAGTGACGACTCACCAAAATCAGTAAATCGTACAAATGGTTTCGGGCTTTTAACTGCTTCGTTGTGTCGGTCTGCGCAGGCCAAAAGAATCTCACGTACCTTTTGAACATCTGATCCATATGCCACCCCAACATTAACCGTAAATCGAGTAATGCTCGAATCCGTGGTCCAGTTGATAACAGAATTGCTAATGATTTTGGAGTTTGGTATCACCAGCGATATCCCGTCGCGCTTTTTAACTTTTGATGTGCGAATCCCAATTTCTTGCACTCTGCATACCATTCCGTCTACTTCAATAATGTCGTTCACGCGAACATTGCCTTCGAACAATAAGAAGAACCCGGAAACCACATCATTGAACAAATGTTGAAGCCCCAGAGCAAGAGCAGCCAAAGCGGCCGCAGAACCCACAACGATTGCCGTAAGGTTAATCTTCAGTGCCTGGAGAATTAAGACAAAGGCAATTAGAAAAACGATGTACTTTACAAGCTGGGTGTATGCGTATTGCTGACCGGCAGTAAGCTTGTTGTTCTTTTGAGCGGCAGATAGCAATCGTTTAACCCAACGAATAACCAAGTACGCCGCAATGGCAATAAACACAGCAATGAGGATGTCGTGGATGAATATGGTTTCTTTCCCAAAAGAAATCACCTTCTTTTTCAAGATTGCACTGACCTTTGGCCAAAGACCCTCATTTGTTGTTTCCAGTAGAACGGTAGCCATTTCGATGCAAAGTAATTACATAAAGTTGAAATCGCGGAGAGTCCAATGTGATTACCGAAACATTCCTCTTTTTTCTTACTAAAAAAGCAGTAGAATTTTCATGTCTACTATTAAATTTAGTTATCTTTGCAGTCCTTTTTGCAAAAGGGGTAAAGGAAGAAGAAAATGAAAAGAACATTTCAGCCGTCAAATAGAAAGCGTAAAAATAAGCACGGGTTCCGCGAGCGCATGAGCACAAAGAACGGACGCAAAGTACTTGCTGCAAGAAGAGCTAAGGGTCGCAAGAAGCTTACAGTTTCTGACGAGCCTAGCCACAAAGGCTAATCTTTTGGCAAGCGAAAAAGGCTTGTCTAGTCGGGAGCGGTTGAAGGATTCAACTGCGATATCCGAATTGTTTTCAAAGAAATCTGACAAAGTGGACATACGTCCACTTTTGTTGTTTTACCGAATTCGTACGGAAGGTGGCTGCTCCAGATTTATGGTTACCGTATCCAAGAAAAAATTCAAACGCGCTGTACATCGAAATCGAATTAAGCGATTGATGCGAGAAGCGTATCGACTCGAGAAGGTATTCTTGTCTGAGCTCAATCTGCATGAGGGTTTGGATCTAGCCTTGGTATACACTGGCGACAACGAAGTCGCGCTACCCGAGATTCGATTATCATTAAAGAAGTCATATGAAACAATTGTTAAAAGGCTTCAGTAATCTGTTTACCTTGTTTTTTATCCTACTGATAAAAATTTATCAGTGGGTGATTTCTCCGTTTTTGCCAAATGCATGCAGATTTACTCCAACTTGTTCGCAGTACGGAATTGAGGCATTTTCAAAGCATGGTCCTATCAAAGGTTTTTGGCTGACCATAAAACGTATTTCAAGATGCCACCCATGGGGTGGTCATGGTCATGATCCTGTCCCATAGGATTTGGCTATGTGAGGTTGTGTTTTTATCGGTGAGCTAAATAATAGTATTCAGTGATATCAAAGCTGAGAAGTATTTTAAATGCAAATAATAAGATTGAAATATTTTCAATACATGTGAATGGTCAAGCGAGAAACTTGTAAATGTTTGCTTATTTGGCGTTAAAAACCATAAAACACACAAAATCAGAGCGTTAAAAAATATGGTTGTTGATGAGTATTCGGGTAAATCGATAAATCTTCGAATTCCATCTCAATTGTGCTGCCTTTGAAACGATTCTCGAAATCGCTTCGTTAATATTGTGACTTAGACATCTTCATTTCATGAAAAAACGATTGTTGATACTGCTGTCGGCAGGCCTTATTACCCTTACCGCAGCTAAGCAGGCTGATGACTACTTCGAAGTGTCAAAAAACCTGGATATTTTTAGTACGGTATATAAAGAAGTGCATACGTCGTATGTAGATGATGTAAAGCCGGGATTCCTTGTGCGTAAAGCGATTGACGCGATGTTAAAGTCGCTTGATCCTTACACAAATTTTTATAGTGAGGCGCAAGCTGAGGACTATAGATTTCAGGTTACGGGGTCTTATGGCGGAATAGGAGCAATTGTTAAATCACATGGAGATGACCTAGTTGTGGAGCGCCCATATGTGGGTTATCCTGCCCAAAAGGCCGGTATTCGTGCCGGAGATATAATCATTAAGGTAGATGGTAAATCAGTAGTAGGTAAAACAAGTAGTCAGCTCTCAGAAGTGTTGAAAGGAACTGCCGGAACTACGGTGGTTATGGAGGTAGATAGACCGGGAGTTGGGACAAAAGAATTCTCATTCGAAAGAGCTCAGGTAAAGGTGAAAAACGTACCGTATTTCGGTATGGTGAACGACCGCATAGGCTACCTAAAACTTACAGGATTTACGCCTGACGCAGGTTTGGAGGTGTACAATGCTGTAAAGGATTTAAAATCTCAAGGGGCAACCAGTATCATATTTGATTTGAGAGGCAATGGGGGAGGCCTGCTACACGAAGCTGTAAACATTGTAAATGTCTTTGTGAAAAAGGGCCAGTTGGTTGTTAATACACGCGGTAAGGATAAAGAGAATGATCGGGCGTATAAGACCTTAAATGCGCCGCTGGATACCGATATTCCGGTAGCCGTTTTGATAGATGGGGGGTCGGCATCTGCTTCTGAGATTGTGAGTGGGACTATTCAAGATTTAGACAGAGGTGTCGTGATTGGCAAGCAGAGCTTTGGTAAAGGCTTGGTTCAATCTACACGGATGTTGACGTACAACACTCAGATGAAGATTACCACAGCTAAGTATTATATCCCATCCGGGCGATGTATTCAGCGTTTGGATTATGCGCACAAAGTCAATGGTAGCGCTATATCTGTAGCAGATTCATTAAAGCAAGTGTTCTACACAAATAACAAGCGACCGGTTACAGATGGCGAGGGTGTTAATCCAGACATCAAAGTAGGTCTACCTGAGCTTTCAAACATTTCCAAGTCGTTGGTTAAAAATCACCTAATCTTTGACTTTGCCACTAAGTATCGCAACGAACACGATACCATTGCAGAACCTAAAAACTTTCACATCTCAGATGCTGATTTTACAGCGTTTAAAGAGTTTATCTCCGGAAAAGATTACGGGTATGAAACAGAGACCGAGCTAGCAATTAGCACACTGGCGAAGCAGGCGAAAGAAGAACATTATCATACGGCGTTGCAAGGGCAAATAGCTAGTCTGAGAAGTGCTTTCGAGCAAAATAAAACAGACGACATCAATAAGCATAAAAAAGAAATCGTTGAGTTGCTCGAAACAGAGATAGCTAGCCGGTATTTCTACGACCGTGCACTCGTTGAGGCAACCTTTGATGAAGATCCGGACGTCCGAGAGGCCTTGAGCTTGCTTGCCAATCCAACTCGATATAAGAACATCTTGAAAGGGAATCAATAACCCTCATGAACGATAGTATTTTAGCCTTACTTTTTGGTACGTGCGGTGGCTTTTTGTCCGGATTGCTGGGTGTTGGTGGCGGCATAATATTCATTCCGGTGTTCGACTGGTTGTTCCGTCAAAAAGGGTTAGATAACCATGAAGCGGTGCGGTTTATTTTGGCCAACTCATTTCTGGCAGTGTTGTTTTCAGGAGCAGTAAGTAGCTATAAACACGCTCGAATGGGAACATTCTATCCTAGAATCATTCTCACAATTGCTATTCCAGCCATGATTTTCGGTGCGGGCTTGTCGTACATCATTACCGGGTTTACCTGGTACAACGAGGTCTATTTCAAAATGCTCTTTGTATTGGCACTTGTTTTTACGTTGTATCGCATTTACAAGGGCAAGTCGACTGAAGTATCGGAAGCACCATTTAATACCGTCAGATACGCACTTATTGGCGTGGTTACAGGAATTATATCCGCATTGTCTGGTTTGGGTGGAGGAGTTGCAATGCTGCCCTTGCTTACCATGGTTATGGGGATGGACATGCGTAAGGCTGCAGGCATCAGCATTGGTGTAATCCCTATTATGGTTCTACCATTCCTGGTTGTATATGCTTTGCAGCAACCCGAACAAGTTTTCGCCGGGTCTCTGGGTTATATTCAACTCTATACATCCATACCCGTAATTGTAGGTATTTTTATTGGAGCACCCTTGGGTGTAAAGGCCACCAAGAAAATAAAAAGCCATCAGTTGCAAGCTATATTTGCGGCGCTTTTGTTACTTATCTTAGTTAAGTACATCATCGAAATCATTTACGAAAACATATAAACTTCATGACATTCTCAATAATGAATAGAACGCTGTTGGTTTCTATCGCTTTAATCTCGGGGCTTTCGGCTTCAGCTCAAAAACTGAATTGCAAAGAGCGCAAAGCGTTAAAGCAAGTTCGGGCTGACATAACGTACCTAGCTTCAGACGAGCTTATGGGAAGAGCAACTGGGACGGAAGGCGAGCATATGAGTGCCTATTACATCGCAGATGCTTTCAAACGGAACAAACTCGAACCTAAAGGCAACGATGGATATTTCCACAAGTTCACTATAACTACCTTACGTATCGCGGACGGTAAGTCGCAATTCACACTCAACGGTGAGAATTTTAGATTGTTCAAAGACTATTATCCGTTGTCGTATTCCTCAAATGGTGGGGAATTCGATGGAGTTGTAGTGAATGCCGGTTTTGGTATAGCATCGGATAAACGCAACGATTATGAAGGAAAGGATGTTGAGGGCAAAGCTGTGCTAATCAATATCGGAAGCCCGGATGGTATTCACCCTCACAGCGCTTATTTGGCATGGCACGGTCTGTCCGTGCGCGTGGATGAAGCGGTTAAACGTGGCGCGAAAGCGGTTTTCTTCTATCGGGCGAATGAAAAAGTTGAGAAACCCAAAGGGGAGCTAAGTCTTACCATGGAGCCATCAAACGTTCCGGTTATTTTTATTGACCGCGTATTGGAAGACGTAGATTATTTTGAGTCGATAGACTTATCGTTGAAAGTATTGGTCGATCAGGATACGGCTTATAACGTAGTTGGATTTAAAGACAACGGTGCGGAGCATACCGTTATCATAGGTGCTCATCACGATCACTTGGGAATGGGGCAACATGGAAATTCCTTGGCCAAAAACACCAATGAAATTCACAACGGCGCAGATGACAATGCAAGTGGCACCAGCGGATTGATTGTGTTATCGAAGTGGTTGAAGAAGTCGAAGAAGTGGAACAAAAACAATAACTATTTATTCATTGCTTTCTCTGGGGAAGAAATGGGGTTATTGGGGTCAAAGTACTTTGTAAAGCATCCGACAATTGATTTGAATACAGCCAATTACATGCTGAACATGGATATGATTGGTGTACTTACCCAAGAGAAAGGCCTAATTGTAAACGGTGTGGGGACAAACTCGATGTTTGAATCCATGCTGGATAGCCTGGTAAAAGAAGATTCACGAATAGCCAAGTTGGAGACCACAAAAAGCGGAATTGGGCCTTCAGACCATACGTCATTCTATCTACAAAAAATGCCTGTTATGCATTTCTTCACCGGTGCACACGAGCACTACCACAAACCTTCAGACGATGTAGAGATCGTTAACGACAGTGGCGTTGTTTACGTGCTGAGCGTAATGCGAGACGTCATTGCGAGGTTGAACACCGAAGGAAAATTAGAATATGTAAAGACCAAAGACGAAACCAAGCAGAGTCGACGTATGAAGTTCGAGGTTACATTAGGTGTTGTTCCAAACTACAGCTATGACGGTGAGGGTATGGAGTTGGATGCGGTAAGAGAAGGGAAAACCGGTCAGGCAGCAGGACTCAAGGCAAAAGACGTTATTGTTAGTTTTGGAGGAAAGAATATCAAAAACATTCAAGACTACATGGCTGTGTTGGGCGAGTTGAAAAAAGGTAGTCAAACCACTGTCGTGGTGCGTAGAGATGGAGAACTAGTAACACTTAACGTTCAGTTTTAATGAAGTTAACAGAATACATTAACCAGAATAAGGAGACACTGTTCTCTTTTGAAATATTGCCACCACTTAAGGGAGGTAGCATCGATAGGTTGTTTGGTAACATCGAATCTTTAATGGAGTTCAAGCCAAGCTTTGTGGATGTTACGTATCACCGTGAGGAATACGTATTACGCGAGCGAGGAGATGGGACGTACAACAAGGTCTCGATTCGTAAGCGACCAGGCACAGTAGCAATATGTGCGGCAATCATGCAGCGCTTTCAAGTAGAGGCTGTGCCCCATATCATTTGTGGAGGATTTACACGAGACGAGACTGAGAACGCTTTAATCGATTTGAATTTCCTTGGTATTGAGAACGTGCTGGCTATACGTGGTGACAACCAGAAAGGTGAGCGCAACTTCACACCGGAGAAGGGCGGAAACAAAAATGCATTGCACCTAATTCGCCAAGTAAAGGACATGAACAATGGCATATACTTGGATACAGAATTAAAGAACCCGAACCCTACAAACTTCTGTATTGGCGCCGCAGGTTATCCGGAGAAGCACATAGATGCAATGAATATGGAGTCTGACCTCAATTTTCTGAAGCAGAAGGTTGATGCAGGTGCGGAATTCATAACCACGCAGATGTTCTTCGACAACGCAAAGTACTTCGACTTTGTAGAGCGATGTAAAGATCACGGTATACATGTACCAATTATTCCGGGAATCAAGCCGATAACCCGTAAAACACAGATGTACAACCTTCCAAAGATTTTCAATATTGATATCCCTGTTGACTTAGGCACAGCGATGGAGGCAACATCCACAGACCAGGCGGCTTACCAGGTGGGAATCGAATGGGCTATAGAGCAGTGCAAGGAGTTAAAGGCAAAAGGAGTTCCTGTGTTGCACTTCTACACCATGGGTAAATCGCAGGCTACCCAAGACATTGCCTCTGCCATTTTCTAATGAAAGGCGTTGTAGTCAAATCAACCGGTAGCTGGTATTCCGTCGAAACGATGGAAGGCGAACTTGTAAGCGCACGACTGCGCGGTAGATTTAGACTGCAAGGAAAAGAACTCACGAATCCAATTGCGGTAGGCGACCATGTGCGTATGGATCTCATCGATGAAGATTGGTTAATCGAGGAGATCTTACCCCGGCGAAATTACTTACTTCGGCAGGCTACTAAGCTCTCCAGTAGGTATCAGATTGTAGCATCCAATTTAGATCAGGCAGTGGTTATAGCTACCTACTTGCAGCCGCGTACCTCTACAGGATTTTTAGACCGCTTTTTGGTAACCACTGCGCACTATGGCATTGATGCTGTTATCTTGTTCAACAAATCCGATTTATATGGAGACGACCCGGGCTTCTTGGAATTGGTAGACACTTATCAGTCGATTGGTTACAACGTAATCGTCACTAATTGTGTGGGTGAAACAATGGATGAGAACGTTTCAAAATTATTTCACAACAAGACAAGTTTGTTGTTTGGTCACTCCGGCGTAGGTAAGTCGACATTACTTAACGGCTTGTTGCCCAAGGCTCTGCAAGCTACCGGAGAGATAAGTTTGACACATGATAAGGGGAAACATACCACTACTTTTGCTGAGATGTTTACACTTCCAAACGGGGCTAAAGTGATCGATACACCGGGTGTCAAAGAGTTTGGCTTGGAGCCTATGGAAGCGTGGAAGCTTGGACACTATTTTCCTGAGTTTAAAGCCGTTCTAAATAGCTGCAAATACAACACCTGCCTGCATCTTAACGAACCAAATTGCGCAGTTATGGCTGCTTTTGCCGAAGGTTTGATTGCTGATTTTAGGTACGAAAACTATTTAAATATCCTTGAAGATATCCAAAATTCGACCGAAAAATAGGCTCAAATCGATGCGCGTTTCGATGACGACATATGACACAAGCCAATTTGGTCGATAACCAACACTTAACGCGACCTTAATCTCAAGTTGATTTTGTAATGCACTGAAATTAAGAATATTGAGGTCTATTTTTTTTGTGTCATTTTTTTCAGACACATGGCTTAAAAACAAGCTCCCTTATTTTCACAAAAAATTTTTTTTTGGAAATAACTTCAATATTTTTGCCCCCGTACAAATATTGTGAAAATGACTAATAGTAGATTCGCCTCGACACCGAGGACACTCTTCAATCTTGAAGCGCCTTTTGTCAAATACCTCCTTGCGTTGGTATTTGTAATGGGTACTGTGTTTACGCAAGTAAACGCGACTATTACCGTGAACTCGACACCACAAACCAATAATGACTTTTGTGGTACGGGATCACCATCTTTAATCTTGCCGATTGTTTCGACCAGTAACTGTGGTGCCGGATCTATCACGTATCAGTGGTATGTAGGTAGCACGTTCGGGTCTGCAACTGCAATCACAGCATCGGGTACGCCTAACTATTCTGGTTGGAATACTTCTACGCTCAATGTGAACAACGCAGCGGCGCTAGGTACAAACACTACTTACTGGGCAATTGCAACTGAATCTTCAGGAGCTTGTTCTGACGCTGACACGTTGGGGCCGTTCAACTATGTGAAGGTTAGTTCAGTTCCAACTGTAACGTTGGTTCCTTCAAGTCCTTACAATGTGTGTGAGGGTGACGAAGCTGAGTTTGCAGCGGCAGTTACTGCTCCAAGTCCAGCTGGTGTTTTAACTTACACATGGTCTAAGACTCCAGACGGAGGATCAGCTGCAACGGTTCAGACTACTTCTGATACGTTGTCTACTGTTGACACTTTCCGTTACAGCACAACCTTGGTGGATGACCAAGACGATGTTCAGGTTTCTGTGTCAAACGCGTGTGGTTCGGGAACCTCTCCAACGATTACGGTAAATGTTAATCCGGTTCCGGATGTTACCGTGCCATCGTCGATGTCTACGATTCAGGCATGTGAAGGTGATGGTTTCAATGTTTCATATACTATTAGTAATGCTGCTTACGATGCAAGCAGAGGTGGTAATGCCAATTGGTCAATAACCTTCACTGGTGATGCAGCACTCACAGCACTCCTCACTAATTCCGGTACCGGTAATACTGGTGTGAATTTAGTAAGCATTGGTGGTGGTTTATCACCGGGTGCTTATACAGCAACTGCTACTACCATTACTAACACGTCTGATGGTTGTCCAAAGTCAGTATCTACAAACACAATAAATGTTAACATATATCCAAAACCAACTGTAACGTTTAGCGCTACACCAACAAACATTTGTAACGGATCAGGTTCGGGAACAAGTTTCTCAATCACTGTTGCGAATGCTGAATACACTGTTGGGGCAAGCACGGTTGCAGTTAACTGGAGCGTAGCTATCACAGAATCATCATTTGCACAAGTTACTGGATGTACCGGTGGTAGTGCAGGATTGTTGGGAGCTACACTTACAGGAAATGGTAACGGTACATTCAACTACACAATACCAACCTCGATGGGAGTTGGTATTTATCAGTATACCTTAAATAGTATTACCAACACTTCAAACTCATGTGCGGGTAGTGTTACTGGAACGTCTTCTGTAGAGTGGCGAGTTGATCCAACTCCAAATGTTGCAGTAATCCCTACATCAAATAGTGTTTGTGAAAATAACTCTACTACATTCCAGATTAACGTGACCAATGCTGAGTACTGTGGAACTACTGCTGGATCGGGATCTCTAACAAACGCTGCTTGGAGTATGACCCACACAGATGCAACAAATAGTAATATCCCTGTATCTCCATTGACCGGTAGTGGCAATGGTACTCAAGGGCCGTATACTACAAGTGTAGCATTAACTCAAGGAGTTTATACGTTCACGCCGGGTACTATTTCGGTAACTACTCCAGCAACACCTGGTTGTAGCCGAAATGTTTCAGCAAATACATTTACACTTACAGTTAATCCAAATCCAGCTGCTACGTTTAATACTAATGCCATCACTCAGTGTGAGGGAACAAGTGGTACTACGTTTAGTATCGATATTACGAACGCAGCACTCTCAGGAGTTGGTCAGAACTGGCAAGTTAATTACACCGAGACAGGTGCAAGTGCATTAAGTACTACTGCTTGTGCGGCGGGTACTCCTGCAGGCATCTTGACAGGTGGTAACGTAACTGGAACAGGAAACGGAAGTACAACGTTCACGATTCCTTCAACCCTTGCTCCAGGTTATTATACATATACTTTAACATCAGTATCAAATACCTCAGGTGGATGTTCTGGAATAATTGGTGCGAACCCAACGATCACAATAATCATTGAGCCGGCTCCAATTATCACAATGAATCCTGATACAAAGGATGTTTGTGAGGATGACGCAGAATCATTCAACTTGAGTATTACAAACACCGTAGGTTGTAGCGGAATCGGTACAACTACAAGCGCTGATTGGCTGATGACCATCCACACGGACAATGTTCAGTCGGATGCGACAACTGTTATTGGTGCAGGTTTGAATGGTACTGGTAATGCATCATATACTATTGGTGTTAATACTAGTCTAACACTTACTGCAGATGATCACATCTTTGATGCGTCTATTGTCAATTCTACAATTGGTACATCCTGTAGTGGTACATCTGTTCGTGATACTTTCACCGTAAGCGTTGATCCACGACCAGATGTCATTATCAACGGAACAACGGGAGATCAGGATATTTACCTATGTCAAGGAGAGGATAGTGTGTTCTCGTTCGATGTAACGAACGCGCTACACAATGGTGTTGGGGTGAATTGGGAAATTACCTATACAGAATCATCTGGACAGGTAGCTAGCGGATGTAACGGTGCGGTAACCCTTGACATGCCGGGTTCTTCTGGTTCATATACAGGTTTCGGTAATGGTTCTAGTTCAATCGCTATTCCAAGTACGTTGCCAGTTGGTACGTACAGCTACACAATAACAAATATTGTGAATACAGATGGTCCATGTACGGGTACTGTAGATGGTGTGACTTTTGGACCGCAGTCTATAACCATTCATGTTTATCCAAAACCGACATTCACCGTACAACCTGACTCTACAGAGGTGTGCGAAGGTACCGTGGCGACGAATGATTTTGCCTTAGTAGTTGCCAATGCTCGATATTGCTCTGATCCTTCGACCATTGCAAATGCTAATTGGTCGATTTCAGGTATCACTGATGGTGTAGCATCAAATGCCCCAGACCCAATTACAGGTGCAGGTAATGGTTCAACCGCAACGTATAACTCAAATACAGGAGCGACAGGTCTTGGAACGGGATTGACTGCAGGTTCATACACATACATCGCAACTACAATCACGACAACTGGTTTGGCCACTAATTGTGCCAACGTAATGACCTCAGATACGTCTCACGTTCTCACAGTAAACCCAACACCATACGTCGAGATAAACGGAACTAGTGGTGACATAGACCTGTACATGTGCGAAGGGGAAGACAGTGTGTTCTCGTTCGATGTAACTAATGCAGAGCTGAATGGTTCAGATGTGAACTGGGCAATTACCTATACAGAATCATCTGGACAGGTAGCTAGCGGATGTAACGGTGCGGTAACCCTTGACATGCCGGGTTCTTCTGGTTCATATACAGGTTCTGGAAATAGTTCAAGCACAATAAGTATCCCCAACACTCTTCCTGTTGGAACCTACACTTATACTGTCACCGGTATCCAAAATACGGATGCTTCTTGTACTGGTGGAGTAGATACTATCACAGGCACTGGTGCTCAATCAATCACAATACACGTATATCCAAAACCAGTCTTTACGGTTCAACCGGATTCATCGGAAATTTGTGAGGGTAATATCGCGTTTAATGACTTCAGTATAACTGTAACCAACGCGCAATATTGCTCTGATCCTTCGACCATTGCAAATGCTAATTGGTCGATTTCAGGTGTAACTGATAACCTCGCATCAACTGCCCCAGCAACACCTATAGGTACTGGTAACGTAACCATAGGCCCATACAACTCAAATTCAACAGGAACACTCACCGCAGGTTCATACACTTACACTGCAACAACAATTACTACAACTGGTTTGGCCACTAATTGTGCCAACGTAATGACCTCAGATACGTCTCACGTACTTACAGTAAACCCTACTCCTGATGCATCGTTTACGTCAGCTACAGTAAGTGTTTGTGAGGGATCAACCGGAACAGTTTCAGTTGCAGTATCTAACGCAGTATTGAATGGTAACCCGGTTAACTGGAGCTTCGACGTTTCTGAAACTTCTGGTAACCTTACTTCTTCATGTATCGTAGATGCAGCTGAGAATGCATCACTTGTTCGTGATACTACAGGTGCAGGTAACAACGCAGGTATTGTTTATAATATCCCGAATAACTTAACTCCTGGTATCTATACATATACAATTAGTAATGTATTGAATACAGATGCGTCTTGTACAGGTACAACTACCACGAGCACTGTGACGATTTACGTGTACCCGAAGATTGCAGTTAACATCGTAGAAACTGACGATCAAGTATGCGAGGGCGAAACCTCATCGTTTGAAATTAATGTGACCAATGCTCGTTACTGTACGGCATTGAATACGGCGTCACAAAACGCGTCATGGTCAATGGATTACACAGATGAAACTTCAAGTAACATCTTCCCTGATCCATTAACTGGTTCTGGTAACTCTTCATTCACATTTACTGCCAACGTAGGTGGTCTGCTTGCAGCAGGTGTTTATGAGTTCAGAACAGAAACCATTACAGGAAATATTACAACTCCAACTGTGGCTTCATGTCCAGTTGCAGTTCCAGATACATTCGTTCTTACAATTAACCCAGAGCCAGAGGTCACTTTATCTGCTTCAACGGTTAACCTATGTGAAGGCGCAACAACTGGTACGTTTGATATCACAGTTTCTAACGCTCAGTACACTTACGGTGCAAGCACTGTAGAAGCTAACTGGGAAATTGACATGATTGGTGACTCTACAACAGTTGCTAACTCTTGTGCTTCTGGTGGAGCTGGTGCTGGTCTATTCGGAATGGCCGGAACAAACAACATAAACGGTACGGGTGATACAACAATCACAGTATCAATCCCTGGAACACTTGAGCCAGGTGTTTATGTATATACGTTGAATGGTATCGTAAATACAAGTAACACTTGTACGGGTACGGTTACAACTATTCCAACTATCACAATTAATGTATTCCCGAAACCTGACGTTGATTTGAGCACGGACACTTTAGTTGTTTGTGAGAATACTACTGAGACATTTACTCTTGAAGTATCTAACGCTCAGTACTGTGGATCTATTGGTGGTTCACTAATCAATGTTAACTGGGAAATCACTCATACAGATGCGACTCAAAGTAATGTACCAAGTTCAGTTTGGGCAGGTACAGGAAACGTAGGGCCAACTACTTACACAGTTAACACGGCGCTTAGCCTCGGTGCAGGTGGTTCTCCTTACTCATTTGACATCGCACAAATTGAAAACATTACACACAGCTGCGTAAATGCTGATTCGTTCTCAGGAGAAGAGTTGACAGTTATTGTTAACGATCTTCCTGTTCTAACAATCAACAGCGTGTCTTCTAGCGTTTGTGAGGGAGACGTAGCAACTATTAACTACTCTGTGAGCGATGTAGAAGCTACGGACAACTGGAGCTTCACATTTACTACTGACGGTGGAACGACGAACTTGACAGTTTCAGGAACTGGTCCTGTATCAGGTGTTGATGCAACTACGTTAGGTTTAACTCCTCCAGGTGTTAAAACGTTAGCGTTCAGTTCTATTACTAACACAACTACAGGTTGTGTGGGTAACACTCCATCTACTACAAACATTACAGTTCTTGACCTACCTGACGTAACTTCATTTGTTGAGTCAGTTGGAACTAACATCTGTTCAGGTTTAACAAACGACTACGACTTAACTGTAGCGAATAGCGCAGGTAAGACTTGGGAACTTTGGTATTCTGTTGACGGTGTATCTGCAGGTTCATGGACTGGTACTGGTAACGGGACATTCACAAGAACTATCCCTACTCAGTATCACCAAGATATTGATGGTGATTTCGATAACCGTCCTGTAACACTTGATAGTATGAAGTGGACAGGTGGTGCTGGAACACCTCCATTGTGTATGACTACTTCATTCACAGATGACAATGCACCGTTGAATGTAATGCCACGTCCTTACATCAACTTAACTGCTCCTTCTAATGTATGTATTAACTACACTGCAGACATTGATTACTTTGTAGGTGGTGTTCGTTCTACAGACGTTTGGGATTTTGATTGGTATACTACTGGTCCTGCAGACGGACCAAACAACATAACAGGAAGTGATACAACTACAGGTGTGTTCACTACAAGGCCTCTTACTCCGGTAGGAACTAGCAACGTAAACGTTCCAACTGTAACAAACACTAGCACAGGTTGTGATTCTTCATTTGCTACTTCTCCATGGTCAGAAGATATCACTGTAGACCCTCCAACCGTTCCTGGTACACTTACTCCTAACTATACTATTTGTGACGGAGATCCGGGACCATACGTATTTACATTAACCGGTTATACAGGTGACGTTCAAAACTGGGATTCTAGTGATAACGACGGATTCACTTGGTATAACATTGGAAACACTACAGATACACATACTGTTGTATCTCCTCACTTAACTACTCGTTACCACGTAGTTGTTAAGAGTGGTGCGTGTCCTGCGGATACTTCAAACGAAGTTATCTTGTTCGTTCACCCACAACCAGCTGCTCAGTTCGTAAGCATCGACGACAGCATCTGTGAAAATTCAAGTGTTAATGTAGTATTCGGTGTAACTGGTGTACCAAATACACACACATACGAAATTGACTATACTGTAAGTAACGGTACATCAACTACAACTGGAACATGGACTGGAACTGGTTCATCTGCAACGATAACTGAAACACTAACTAATGGTGGTGGCGGTTTCCCTGCAGGTAGCTGGTTTATCTCTATGGATATGATCACAAACAACAATACTGGTTGTGATACTACTCTAACAGATACGATCCGATTTGAAGTTAAATCTAATCCTGTTGGAAGCGCTGCTTCTACAGCTAACGATACATTGTGTAGCGGTTCAGGTGGATTTGTAAGATGGGACGGAAATGCTACAGACGGATACGTTGTTAAATGGCAGAAGAAAACTCCTTCAGCTTCAACTTGGACTGACATCAGCGGTTCTGCTGCTGACTCAATCGAGTTTGTTAACTTGACTGCAACGACTCAGTTCCGTGCGGTAATTGAAAATGCACCATGTACGGGTCAAGCAACTTCAACTCCAGTGACAATCACTGTATTGTCTACTAATCCAACAGCTAGCTGGGTATCATTACCTTCTAGCATCAAGTTCTGTGCTTCAACTACAACCACAACAACTCTTACGTACAACGTAAGCGGTACGAACGGTTATGCTTGGACACTTACTTTGTTGGAAGATGATTCAACTCATGTAATCACAGGTACTGGTGACGGTAACGCTACCTTCACAACTTCTCCTGGTCAAATGCTTGAGTCATTTAACATAACTCTTGTACAACTTGTAATTTCTAGTGGATCATTCTCATGTACTAAGAATCTTGATAACACAGGAATCGCGAACATCAAGGTAATCGACATACCAACTGCTACACTAAACAGTGTAACATCTCAAGTATGTGACGGTGACCGTGTAACGATGAGCGTAACTGTTGGTGATATCAAAGCTTCTGAATCTTGGGAACTTGATTATACGATCAATGGTGTAGCATTCGATACTACATTCACTGGTTCAGGTACATTCACTTGGGAAATTCCTTACACAGTATCTGGTGGTAACGCAACACAAACTGTTGCTTTAACCAGCATCGAGAATACTACTGCTCAGACATCTGCAAGTACAACTTGCTCAAACAGCTTGTCTCAGTCATTGACTTACGAAGTTCGCGGTACAACTGCTCCGGGTGCGATCGGAACTTCAGCTTCAGTATGTAAAGGTGCTGCTGGTTCTATCAGCCAGACTACTGCGAGTACAAATGGTTCTGTAATTACTGACTGGTTATACAGTACTGATGGAGGTTCAACTTGGGCTTCTACAGGTAATACTGCAACAACTCAGAATTACTTAAACATTCAAACAACTACACACTACCGTGCAGTATACAGCAACAGTCCTTGTGACACGGCTTCTTCTAACACAGTTGTAATAACTGTAAAAGAATTGCCTACAGGTACTATTGCTCTTGCAGCAGGTAGCGACACGATTTGTGAAGGTTCAACGGCAGATATAACGCTGACGGTAACGAACATTGATAACGGTCAGACATTTACAGTAAACTACACTGAAGGATCAACGACTAAGTCAGTTAACCTAACAAACAATGCGTCAAACACACATACAATCACTACGGGTACGATTACGTCAACT
>Ga0181574_10000549_pt1 | contig 34762 bp, 36 predicted proteins | sample 101ome_24_FD_145600 | JGI IMG/M metagenome (GOLD analysis project Ga0181574, IMG submission 145600) | Coastal salt marsh microbial communities from the Groves Creek Marsh, Skidaway Island, Georgia - 101410AT metaG (spades assembly) | ecosystem: Environmental > Aquatic > Marine > Intertidal zone... | reverse complement strand
GAAGTCCGGGTTGCGGAATCGCATGCCGGCGGCGCGTAAGTCCGACATCCGGCGGGACATGTCATCCACGTAGATATCCAGGTTCTTGGGGCAGAGGTCGAAGGCCCTCGCATCTTCGCGGACCGCGGCGCCGGCCTTGGAAAACTGGACCAGGTGCAATTGTCCTGCCCGGCAACCGGGCGCGCGCAGCATGACCTGGCGGTGGATACTGCCCGGTGGCAGCTTCCAGTAGGCCTCCAGACCCGGGTCCGGCCCCGTAAACGCCTGGCTCAACTGAAACCCCATCCGACCTTGCCAGGTCAGGAGCGCGGCATCGATATCCGCGACGCCCAGCGTTGCCCAGGTCCAGGCCGGCATCGCTTATTCCGCGTACCGCCGATCCACCTCGGCCAGCAGGACTTCCACCAGCATGCCGACATAGTAGTCGCTTGAGATGCTCCCGGCTTCCCGCAAGTAGGCCCGAAGGTCTGCGGCCGGAATATCCGCCTCGCAGGCGGCAAAATCTCCGCGCATGTAATGGCGGGGCAGCGCCACCAGGGCCGCAAGGCGCCGGTACCGGGCGCTTTTTGTCCATAAATCGAGGGTTTTACACACGTCATGGTCGATGGTCATTCCCAGAAAATAGAGATAACCGATGACGAACAGGGATTGCGGATATTCCGCTTCTACCGCTTTGAGCCGATAGGGCATGGCTTCTTCACCGCGGCCGGAGTAGCCGTAGGCCCGGCCCAGCTGGTAGTTCAGCCGAGGGTTGTCAGGGTCGGCAGCGACGGCCTCATGGCAGGCCTTGATGGCTGCCTCCTTATCCATGCCCGATCGCGTCACCCCCGGGGCGACATGACCGGGGTCGAGGTCGTGGGAGGCCAACCGGTCGCACTCGGTCACCTCCTGCGAATACCGGCTGAAATCATAATCGGTGAATTCCACCGCGTGCGCGCTGCCGGCAGCCAGAGCGCCCAGCAGGCAGGCAAACTTCATCATGGCCCTGGTCATGGTCTTAGTCCTCCTGCGCGCAGATATCGGGTGATTCGATCAGCAAAACCTGCACATCGGCAATGCCTTCGCGCGCTTTCTTGACCTCGGCATATTCCGGTGAATTCCAAAACGCCAGGGCACTGGCCCGGTCCGGCCACTCGGAAATCACCATCGAGCCGCCATGGCCGAAGCTGCCTTCCAGCAGCTGGGCCCCGGGTCCCTTCAGGATATAGCGGCCGCCGAACTGTTCCACCAGCCGGCCCGCGGGAATGCCATAGTCGTGAATGAACCGCTCGCGGTCGTGTATTTCACAAGCCACTACCATGTACGCCTTCATTTCAAAGTCTCCTCGTTGAATGCTTCTTCTTCCGGGTGAAGCGGGCAGTCGTCTTCCCTTTCCACCAGGTCAAAGGCGAACAGGAAACGGGCCATGCCGGCCAGTATGCCGCCCACCATGCCCAACTCGAGAATGTCCGCGTCGCTGAAATGGCGACGCAGCCGCTGGTGGAGTTCAGTGTCAATCACCTGCTGTCCGCCCAGCAGGGACAGCCGGTCGGCGAGTTCGAGCACGGCCCGATCGCGCTCGTCAAACACCTCGGCCTCCGGATGTCCAATGGCCTCGACCTTGGCCGCGTCCAGGCCGGCCTCGAGCGCGTCATGCCGGTTGCCCTGGTTGCAAAACCGGCAGCCATGCAGCGTGGATAACCGAAGCCGCAGCAGTTCTTTGACCTGCCGAGATACTTTACCGCCGCCGAAAAGCTCCCCGTAGAACCGATCCGCGTACCACGCGAACAGCTCTGGATGCTGACCGAAAACTTCGAACAGCGTGGCGTCGCCGCGAAGTTCGAACGACCGCTGCCACGCTTCCTTCAGCTGCGAGGGCAGCTCATCCGGGTCCGCGCGCTGCAGCAGGGGATCAGGCATGTCGATCAGTCTTCGGCGGCGGGCGGCGGGTCGCCGGTCTTTTCCAGCAGCTCCTCGTCGCGGTATTTGCCGAGCAGCAGCAGGGCCAGGGAGCAGATGATAAAGGTATACATCGAGTAATCGAGAATGGTGTCATAGCTGCCGCGATTGGAATAGAACCAGCCATAGACGGCTGGGCCGAAACCCGCGCCGAGCGCGAAAAAAGCATAGAGAATGCCGTAAATCGCCCCGTAGTTACGGATGCCAAAATAGCGTGACACCAAATAAGCAATCAGGTCATATTCGATGCCTGCCGCCACGCCCAGCAACACTACGGCAATGGTCATCTGGGCAATGGTCGGGTCTTGAAGCTGAAACAGGAACATGGAGGCTGCCGGCAGCATCAGCATGACGCAGGCCAGTAACGGCGCCCAGATATGATCGAGCAGGAAGCCGCCGAGCAGGCGCCCGGCGAGCACTGAATAGCCGATGAAAGAGGCCAGCAGTACAGCGGTGGGGACGTCAAACCCTTTCGCTCCGAGCAAGGTTTCCAGGTTGGGAATCGGGCCGCCAATGGCAAACGACAGCGGGACGAAGATGATGGCCATCAACCAGAACCGCCAGTCCCTGAACGCCTGGGCAACCGTGAGCCCGTATACGCCCCGGGGCCTTGAATGATGGGTTTCCAGCCTGGCCACAGCCGCGGCCCGGTCAGCGGCCTTCGGGTCATCGATGTCCCTGAATGCCACCCATGCCACCGGGAAAGCGATCAGCAGCGGCAGGGCGCCGACACCCACGTAGGCCAGGCGCCAGCCGACCTCGCCAATCAGCCAGCCTGCGTACAACTTGGTCAAGGCGCCGGAGATGCCCGTGCCGATCAGCGCGACACCCAGCGCCAGGCCGCGTTTTTCGTTAAACCAGTTCGACACCGCGCGGGTGAAGGTGATGGGCAGCGTGCCGGCGCCGGCAAACGCCAGGACGCCCCAGATCACGTAGTACCTCATCAGTGATCCGTTATTCAGCGCGAAGGCCATCATGGCCAGGGAGAAGAGCAGGATGGAGGTCAACACCACCCGGCGAACGCCGAGGCGATCGGTCAGGTAGCCGATCAGCGGGCTGGACCCCATGGCCACCAGGGTGAAAACCGCCAGCGCCGACATGACCTGGGAAATATCCCAGCCGAACTCCTGGACAAAAGGCCCGGCGAATACGCCAATGGTGTAGAAGGGCAATGGCGACATGCCCAGGGCGATGCCCAGCGCCGATGCCAGCACCACGGGCCACCCGTATTTAAATTCTGCGTAGCTGCTCATTCCTGGTGTCTCGTTGCTGTGCGCCGGGTCAGTCGGCTGGCGCGGGACTGGGACGGGCCTGGTAGCGCCCCAGCGGCGGCCCTTCTACCCGACCGTCATGGTATACCCGTTGGCCGCGCAGGTAGGTCGAAACGATCTCTCCGGTCAATTCCATGCCTTCAAATGGCGTATAGCCCTGGCTGGATTCGGAGTCCTCGGCGCGAACCGTGTAGGTGGTGGCCGTATTCATCAGGGCCAGGTCGGCATCGAGACCGACCGCGATATCGCCCTTGTGATTGAGGCCATACCGGCTGGCGGGCTCGGCGCTGACCAGGCGGGCGATGTGCGGCAGGCTGACGCCCCTGCGCGTGCCTTCGCTGTGCAGAGCCGACAGCAGGTATTCGGTGCCGCCGAAGCCAGACTTCGACACCCATATGTTGCCATCCTTGTTTTCCTGGCCCGATACCTTCAATTCCTCGGAACAGCAGGCGTGGTCGCTGACCACCCAGTCCACGTTGCCGGCCAGCAGGTTTTCCCACAGAAACTCGACGTCCTCGCGTGACCGGATGGGTGGATTGACCTTCGCGTGGCACTTGGTGGGAACGTCATAGTCCATCATCAGGTGTCCGATGGTGACTTCCTTGCCGAAATTGATGTGGGGAAAAGTCTTTTCCATCATCATCGCCGCTTCCAGCGCCTTGCGCGATGTCAGGTGCAGCAGGTTGATGTTCAGGCACTCGGTTTCATAGGCAAGGTAAGAGGCAATCCAGATGGCCAGGCCTTCTGAATGGGGCGGACGCGCCGCGCTATAGGCGCGCAGGCCGGTCAGCTTGCCTTCCTGCTGCACGATCCGGGTGTAAGCGTTCAGGATATCGGCGAGTTCACAGTGCAGGCTGACGCTGATCTGATCTGCCATGTCCGGATACTGTTTCATCAGCCTGGCGGCTGCGCGCATGATGAATTCAAAGTGGGCGATGTCGTAGGAGTCCTCATCGCCAATCATGAGGAATTCCTTTTGCGCATCCTTGTCCGATTTGCCGTGCAGGCCATAGCCGCCGTAGAACATGAAGATCTTGAACGAACTGACGCCATGCTCGGTCAGCAGCATTTCCATTTCGTCGATATGGGAACTCGCGATCGGCGCCAGGTGGTAGGCGTAATCCATCCAGTAGCGTCCGTCAGAGATCTCCAGCACCTCCGGATAGAACTCCCGGTAGGGCCCGCCCTTGTTCAGATAGTACTGGCCGGTCCGGAAATAGGTGATGCCCGTGGTGACCCCGCCCATCACCGCCGCCTTGCTCTCGCTCACTGCATCCTGCTCCAGCGGCGAGTAGATGCCAACGTGCATGTGAACATCTATGACCCCCGGAAAAGCCGTCAGTCCGCCGCCGTCCACGGTTTCCCGTGCGAGACCGGGGTCGATGGAAGGCTCCAGGGCAGCGAACCGGCCGTCCTTGATGGCGATATCAAGCGGGTTCACACGATCGGCTTGCGCCTGGACAACTTGGAGATTCTTGATCAGGAGGTCATACATGACTTTCTGGGTTCCTGTGCGGAGTCAAGGCTATTTGCCCTAATGATATGGGATTATATCTTTTGCCTTGGGGGCGCTCAATGATCAAGGGCTTCGTCACCCGGGCCGCTGTCGCGCGCCAATGATTCGTCCATGATGGCCAGGCTGGACGGCGTGCCTGATTGGTAGAGTATGGCCCGCTTGCGCAGAAATCGCATCAGGCCATCGTCGCCCATGCGCGAACCGCCCATACCCGAGAGGCAGAATGAGTTTTTCGCCACGTCGTGCACCTGGCTGGTCAGGCTGGCGTCGTTAACCGATATGGCGCCGCCCGTGACCTGTTCCGCCACGGCTTCACCCTCTTCCCGGGTGCCGGCGAAGACGGCGCCCGACAGGCCGAAATCAGAATCATTGGCCAGTGCGATGGCCTCTTCCGTGGTCGAGAAGGGCATCACGGGCATGATCGGCCCGAAGGTCTCCTCGCGCATGATGGCCATTTCGTGGGTAACGCCCGTCAGCACCGTGGGGCGGCACCATGAACCGCCATGCTCTTCGACCTGCCCGCCGCAAAGTATTTTCGCGCCGGCCTCTACCGCCTGATCGATGTGAGCCTGCACTTTTGACCCCTGGGGCGGGAAAATGAACGGTCCGATCTGACCCCGTTCAGGGTCTGGCCAGTTGAGTTCCACGGCCCGGGCTTTTTCCACCAGGCGTTCAAGAAAGCGCCCCATGACGGACTCATGGACATAGATGCGTTCGAGTGACTGGCAGGCCTGGCCGGTCATGCCCACCGCGCTGCGCAGTATGGCGTCGGTGGCCTGGTCCAGGTCAGCCGAGGGCAGCACGATGGCCGGGTCTTTGCCGCCAAGCTCGAGGAATGCCGGAACGAAGTGGGACGCGGCCTGAACGGCCACTTTGCGCCCGGTGGGCACGCTTCCCGTGAAACAGACCGCGTCGGCATTCTCGATCAGCGCCTGGCCCGTCTCGGGGCCGCCGGTCACAATTTCCACCACGCCGGCCAGTTCCGGGACTTCAGCGATGGCCTGCGACAGGGGCTCGGCGAATCGGGGTGTCACCTCGCTGGGCTTGAGCAGGATACCGCAGCCTGCCGCCAGCGCCGGTACCGCGTCGATCAGCCCGAGCAGCAAAGGCACGTTCCACGGGCTGATGATGCCAACCACCGAATAGGGTATGAGCCGGTGCGACCACCGCACGCTGGGGGCCATACGCGAGGTGCCGGCGCTGTCTTCGCTTAGCAGCCGCGGCGCTCTTTGCGCCCAGTAGCCCATCCAATCCCTGACCGCGCTGGTCTCCACTCTGGCCATCAGACGGCGGCCGGTATCCTCGCTCAGGGCCGTGAAAATGGCGTCCCCATGCCGGCCGATGGCATCGCTCAGCGCCATCAGGGCCTGTGCCCGCCCCGATGACCCGAGTGCCTCCCATGCCGGTTGATGGGTTCGCAGTCGAGCGGCTGCGGCAGCCACCGCTCCGGCATCGAAAGCCGGAACATGGTAGTCCACTTCGCCAGTCCGGGGGTTGGTGACGGGTATGTCTGTGTTGCTCATGGAAAGGGTGCTCCTACCAGCCCCGGCCGCCGATCCACTGTCCGGCCGCCAGTCTCATTTTCTTGCAATCGTAGTCCGACCACACGCCCGCCGTGAAGTAAGGGTCGTTTTTCAACAGCCGAAGGGCATGTTCCCGGTCGTCGGTATCGTAAATCAGAACGCTGCCGGTGACGGCGTCGTTTTCGTCACGCAGCGCGCCCGCGACCAGCACCTGCTCCATGATGGACTCAATGTATTCCAGGTGTTGCTGTAGTTCGGCCTGGCGGATTTCCCGGGCCTGCCGGCTGTCCCGGCAATAACACAGGTAGGCGGTTTTCATTCGATCACCTCAAAGCATTCGAGCCAGGCGCCGTCCGGGCTGCGGAGATTCAGCTGGCGCACGGCGCCATGGGGTTCAAGCCATGTTTCGAAAGGCTCGGTCTGCATCATGATGCCCTGGGCATCGAGATGCTCGGCCAACGCCAGGCAGCCGGTTACCGGGATGCGCAGCAAGTTGAGCCCATACCCGTGGGGCTGGGCCAGCGCAGAGAGGTCACGGCCTGGGCGGGAGGGCAGGTTGAACAGTTCGATGGCGCCGTCCATGACCCCGGAAGGGTGCACAATGGCCAGGTCCACATGGGTGCTGGGCGCCTCCTCCGGATCCAGGCACAGCACCTCGCCTCCGCGCCCCGCCAGGGCCCCCTGGTGGCGCGTCATCTGCTCGAATCCCAGGGCGCGGTAAAACGTCAGGGCCCTGTCCATATCGCGCACCGACTGGCTGGCGTTGAAAACATGACCAAAGCCGGGGCCTTCAAGGCCTGTATCCAGTGGGGGGTCCAGGCGCTGAATCAGGGCCAGGATCACGTTTTCAGGCCCACGAGCCAGCCACTCGATAACCTGGAGGCCACCGAAATCCCATTCCACCGGACCACTGAGGCTGTCCCAGCCCGCCGCGGTCATGGCCGCGTGGACGGACGCCATGCCGTCGACACGAAGATCCAGGTCAAAAATGCCGCCCGTGTCCCAGGGCAGGGCGCCGCTGCGGTTGGGTTCCTGCAGGGGTGAATCAAAATGGAACAGCCGAATGCGTCCGCGGCCGAATTCAGGCCGCTCCAGCAGGGTCTCATGCACCTCGGCGCCTTCCATTCCTGGCCAGGCCGCGACGCTGGCGGCTGCCGTCTCTCCCTGGTGGATCACTCGCCAGCCACCGACTTCGCGCAGGAAATCGATCCAGCCATCCGGGTTCCGGACGCCGATGCCGGCTTCGCTGAAACCCTCAGTCTTCCAGCTCATAGAAGTCCAGCCAGGCGCCGTCCGGAGCCCGTACCGATATCTGGCGTGCCATTCCTGATGGCGGCAGCAGAATAAGGTCAGGTCCCTGTTCGATTTTCACGCCCGCGGCAGACAGGTGTGCGGCCAGGGCGTCAAGGCCTTCCACCGGGAAACGGAGCATCAGCAGGCCCAGGTTGGGCGGTACCGCGAGGTCCGCCAGGTCCCGCCCGCTGGCGCCGACAAACTCGATCAATTCCACCGAACCCTCGTTGAGGCCTTCCGGGTGTCCGATCCATACTTTTCGCTCCACCTTCATGGCGGCCTCGTAAGGCAGGCCAAGGACGTTCTCGCCCGGCGGCTTGCTGGCGCCTTCGTGGTACAGGTACTGCTGGAAGCCGAGGACATCGCGATAGAAACCCAGCGCGGTGTCCATGTCGCGTACGACCTGGGTGGAATTGAAGCTGCGGCTAAAGTGTCGAAAGTGGGGCCAGCCTTCGAATTCCGGCTCGATACGCTCGATCAGGGCCACCGACATGCCATCAGGACCCAGCGTGATCCACTCCCTGACCACGAATGGGCCAAAGCTGAATTGGAGCGGGTCGCCATGTGCCTGCCAGCCGCGGCGCATGAGCTCGCGGTACTTGGCGTCCATGTCCTTGACGCGAATGTTGATGTCGAGAATCCCACCGCTTTCCCAGGCACGGGCGTTGGGTCGCATGTAGGCGCGCTCGGCTGTGTCGAACCGAACCAGGCGCACAAAGCCGGTTTCCGTGCCGGGGTTTCCCAGAAGCACCTGTTCGGCCTTCACCGTCTCGGCCAGGCGCCATGCCCGTATCGCGGACGGGTCGACCGGACCCTCCGCCAGCACGCTCCACGCGCCAACCTCAATGAAGTCTTTACTCAGCGTCTCCAGGCTGGACACGCTCATGACGACCTCGGACCAGCCACCGATACGGAATGCGGGTGCTTCCGCTGCCAGCTTCAGTGGAAACAGCGCCAACAGCAGGAGGATGGTCAAGCGGGCGAATCTGATTTTCACGGTTGCACTGCGACAAATGGCATAAGGATATATCATTATCGTTTATTACCGCCGTGGACACCAAGACGATGCAAAACAGGCAGGTCATTCTCAGTCGCTATCCGGACGGCCATCCGCGAGCCGAGGATTTCGAAGTGGTGTCGATCGACATGCCCGGGCCCGGAACGGAGGAAGTGCTGTGCCGAACGCGCTATCTTTCGCTCGACCCCTACATGCGCAGCCAGATCGCCGGACGTCATATCTCCGGCAGTATCGCGCCGGGTGACGCCATGCGGGGCGAATCCGTGGCCGAGGTGGTGGAGTCCAGCCACGCAGCATTCACCCCGGGTCAGCTGGTCCGTGGGTTCGGCGGCTGGTGCGAGTATTTCACCTTGCCCGGTAGCGCGCTGAGTCCGGTCAATCCCGGCCTGGATCGGCCCTCACTGGAGCTGTCCCTGCTGGGCATGACCGGCCTGACAGCCTGGGCGGGCATGATCTGGCAGGCGGAAGTCAAAGCCGGGGACCGCGTGCTGATCCCTGCTGTGACCGGGGGCGTGGGGTCGGCCGCCGCGCAATTCTGCCGCCTGCGGGGCGCCGAGGTGATTGGGACAGCCGGCTCAGAGAAAAAGTGCGCCTACGCGGTCGACGCTCTGGGTGCGCTGGCCTGTATCAACCGGCACGAGGGCGACCTCGCCGGTCAACTGGATCAGCATTTTCCGGGGGGTATCGACGTTTATTTCGACCTCGTGGGTGGTGAACTGCTGCACCTGGCCTCAGAGCGCCTGGCGTTGCAGTCCCGCGTCGTGCTCGCCGGCCTGATGGCCGAGTACAACGATGCCGAGCGGGCCCCGGGCCCTCCGCCGGGTTTCTGGATTCGGGCGCGGGCGACCATCCATGGCCTGGTGGTCTACGACTTCGAGCCGCGACGCCGGGAATTCGTGGATACCTGCCTCCCCCTGCTGCGCGAGGGCAAGCTGGATCAGCGGGAGGATATGACCGACGGCATCGAATCTGCGCCCGAGGCCTTTTGCCGCCTCATGCATGGCGGAAATTTCGGCAAGGTTGTGGTCGCTTTTCCGTAACTCAAGCCGCGGTGGGGTCAGGTGGCTGCACGCCGACCTGTTGCGTCAGCGATACCGACGTCAGGCATCGTCGAGAAAAACCCTGGCCGCGCTGGCCAGTTCTTTGGCGCCGCGGTCCAGGGTCGGGGCGAGAAGATCCGGAAATTCCTCGAGTGTGCCTGCGCCCAGTATTTCTGCCGCGCGTCGGCTGGGCCCCGCCAGCATCGAGGCGGTGGCAATAACCCGCGCGGGCTGTTCAACCCGGGCCAGCCGTTCTTCGCTGGCGTAAGAAAATGCCGCGCCGAAGCCGGCGTGCGCGCGGGTGCCCGGGCGGAGCTGCTCGGCGAGCAGTTCCAGGCAGCGATTCATGTCCATGACATCCAACTTGCTGGCGACATTGGTCTGCCAGGCGCCTGCCAGTGACTGGGGGTCAGCATCATAGGCGGGTGGCTGAGCGGTTTTGTCGAGCATGGACTGCCGCTGGTCCGGGTCAAAGCAGGGCACGTCGATCAGCACCAGCCGCCGGACTCTTCCTCCAGCCTGTAAAGCCATTTCAGGACCAACCAGGCAACCCGTGTGGAAGCCCAACAGGTCTACCGTGGCCGAGGCCGGCAAGCGTTCCAGGCATCGCAGCAAGGTGGAGGCATACGCCTCGATCGAGTGTCCATCTGCCGCCGGATCAGATCCGCCGTAGCCGGGATAGTCGGGGCAAATGACCCGCCTGCCAATTGCGAGGAGTGGTGCGATGGTGGCGAAATGCAGGCCGCTGTAAGGAATGGCGTGCAGGCAAACCAGGTCCGGTTGCCGCGGGCGCTTCTCAGGCTCCCAGATTCGACAGTGGACCTGCCCGTCTTCTAGATCGATATAGCGTTTAACCACGTCCGCCCCTGCGCTATGCCGCGGCTTCCAGCGCACGGCTGCGTTCCACGAAACGCCGCAGGATCAGCCGCGACATCAGCAGCACCGGGATGCCGTACAGCGCGGGCAGCAAGGCCATCGAGTAGCGAATCATGTCTGCTCCGAAAACATGGTCGTTCAGAAACGCGATGGTGGTCGGACCCAGCATGAGGCCCGCCAGGCTGATGCACATGTAGTAAAACGCGACGACCTGGGCTCGGATGGCCGCCGGACAGATATTGAGCAATGCGGTGACGCCGACCGCGGAGGTCATGGCGATGCCAATGGTGTTGAGGCCGAAAAAGGCCATGGCGGCCCAGGCGTTGGGCATCAGCGGGGCCGGCACAGCCGTGACGACCATGATGGCGACACCGATCAGGGCGATGCGCAGGGGCGCGTCCTCCATGCCCCTGGCCGTCCAGTGATCGGAAAGCCAGCCGGCGAAGTTGACTGTCGCGGGGCCGACCGCCAGCAGGATGACGCCGTTGACCGTGGCGTACTGGCTGGCCTCCCAGCCCCAGGTACGCATGAACAGCGCCGCGCCCCAACCCTGGCTGTAAGCAAGCACGGTCATGAAACAGAACACCGCGAGAAACGGCAGGAAAGTACGCCAATGGCTGAATACGTGACGCAGCATGTCGCTGAGGTTGTTACCGTCGCCCGGTTTCGGCTGAACTTCGCGTGCGGGCTCCCGCAGGGTGAACATCAGTAGGGCCAGCAGCAGCCCCGGCAGGCCCACCACCAGGAAAGTGAATTGCCAGGCGGTGACTTCGCCCACCAGCGGAAAGTGAATCTGGTCAACCGTCTTCGCCCAGGCCAGTACGCCTGCGCTCAGCAAGGAGGCCAGACCGGCGCCGACCGACAGCGCCATGGTGTAGAAGGCGATGGGCTTGGCGCGTTTTTCCTTGGGGAAACTGTCAGAGATCATCGACATGGTGCAGGGGCTCAGCGTTGCCTCCCCAACGCCAATGCTCATCCTGGCCAGGAACATGTGGGTAAAGTTTTTGGCCAGGCCCGACGCCGCGGTGGCCGCCGACCACAAGGCAACCCCGAAGCCCACGATCCAGGTGCGGCGCTTGCGGTCCGCCAGCCAGCCCAGCGGCAGCCCCATGGTGGCGTAAAAAATGGCGAACGCCGGCCCGAGCAGGAGCCCGATCTGGGTGTCCGTTAATTCCAGGTCGGCCTTGATGGGTTCGATCAGCAGTCCCAGCACGTAGCGATCGACGAATGAAAAGACGTAAGCGATCGTGAGCAGGATGACCATGTACCAGGCATACGCCGGGCTGGGATAATCGGTGCGTTGGCCAGTTTGCATGGTTTTTTCTCCGGGGGTCAGGCCTGCGGTATGTAGTAGATGACGACCAGGTTATCGTCATGGTCCGTGATGCCCACTTCTCGCCCAACACGCCCGTCATGGGTGACCAGCCGTTCCTCATCGTAGACCTTCAAGCCTAGTTCCCGCGCCCCTTCCACGACCGCGTCGACGTTGGGGGTTTCCAGTACGATGGCCGTGCGGCGGGGCATCGGCACCGGCTCCAGTGCTCCCGGTATCTCCGTCAGTGCCAGAACGCGAAGCTGTGACTCCGTGCTGAGCACCGCGAAGCGTAATGGGCGATCGCGGGGAATCTCGAATACGGGGTAGCTGTAGGAATCCCCGGGCGAATCCTTGATGAAATCCAGGCGCAGCCCCAGCACATCGACGTAAAAGGTCAGAGCCTGGTCGATGCTGGAAACGACAAAATTGGCTCGTTGGAATCGGGTGTCACTCATTTCAGGCCTCCAGGGGCGCGGGTTCGCCGCGAACCCGGCAGCATTGCACGCCGACATTGCGGCCATCGTACAGTCGGGCCAGGGCGTCGGGCATGTTGTCGAAACCATCCACCATGTCTTGCACAGGCCGCATCTGGCCGGCATTGATCCAGCCTGCCATCTGGTCGGTGCATTCGTGAAAACGGTCAGCATAGTTATAGACGAAGAAACCCTTCATGGTGCCGTTGACGGCGCGCAGCCGGGTGTAGTTGGGCAGGCAAAAGGGCTGCTTTCGCGTGTACTCGGAGATGGAGCCGCACAGCACCACGCGGGCCTCGTACGCCAGATGCTCCAGGCAGGCGGCCAGGGTTTCTCCGCCCACGTTGTCAAAGTAGATATCGATGCCGTCAGGGCAGAGCTCGGTGATGCGCGCCGGTACATCCTCGCCCTTGTAGTCGATGGCCGCCTCGCAGCCCAGGTCCTGGATGAACCGGCACTTTTCCTTGCCCCCGGCGATGCCGATCACGCGACAGCCCTGTATTCGCGCCATCTGCACGACCAGCGAACCCACGCCGCCCGCGGCGCCGGAAACCACCACGAGATCGCCCTCGCGGGGCTGGCCGCAGTCCATGAAACCGCCCCAGGCGCTGAGGCCCGTCATGCCCAGCACCCCGGCCGCCAGCGCATAGGGCAGGCCGTAGTCACGGCATGTGAAGAAGCGTTCCTGCGGCGTGCCGCGTGAAACCTTCCAGGTTTGCCAGCCGCACTGGCCCTGCACGATATCGCCCACCCGATAGCCGGGATGCCTGGACTTCACCACCTGCGCGACGCCGCGGCCGTGAATGACATCACCGATCTCCAGTGGCCGCTCGCCAGCCGCGCCGGTGCCCTGCATGTACATGCGCATGACCGGCGCCAGGCCGAGGTACAAGGTCTTCAGCAGGAATTCGCCATCACCCGGTTCCGGGATGTCCGTCTCCGCGTACTCGAAGTCCGACGGCTTGACGTTTCCGACCGGTCGGGCCGCGACTCGCCACTGACAGTTGCGGTCTTCCCTCATCAGGCGAACTGGTTCAGCTCGATGAAATAGCCATTGGGGTCGAAGAAGCTGCAGCCGAGTACGCGAAAAACGCTGCCGTCGTCCTTGGGGTACTCCGAAAGGTGTGGTTCGCTGACCACTTCGACACCGTCTATCGCGCTGATTTTCTCAAACGCGGCCGGTACGTCTTCGTTGTGCATGACGAAAACCACCTCGCCTGTCTGCACCCGGTTTGGCTCAGGCCTCGGTGGGGGCGGCGGCAGGGGCGGATCCAGATACTGCAGGATGCCCAGCATGCCGATGTAAGGGTCATTACATTTCAGGATGACCAGGCGGGTCTTCGAATTCGGCTCGCCGGCGGGCAGACCTTCGCCCGTCACCAGGATGTTCTGATCGTAGTAGACATCCATCCCCAGGATATCCCGGTAGATTTTCAGTGGAATATCGATGTCGTTGACCACCATGGTCACGCGCCGGAAATCGGTCGGTACCTCGCTCACGAGACGCACTCCTGCAAAAGACATAATGATATGGCAATGATATATTAAAAAGCGGTGGCCCATTTCCATGGCCACCCAACCGGCGCGAAGCGCGCCGGCCTGAAAAACGCCCGGCCGTCCAACAGGGAGAGCCCATCATTGAAGGCCAGTCGCAGACAGTTCATCGGCGGTTCGCTCAGCGCCGCAGCCATGTCCTGGCTACCCCGACCCGGTTCGGCAGCGTCCACCCGGGTGCTTGTGCTGGGGGCCGGCCTGGCCGGCTTGCATGCCGCCCGGTGTTTGGTCGAGCAGGGATACGAAGTGGTGGTGCTGGAGGCGCGCCAGCGCGTGGGTGGGCGCATTTATACGCTGGACGAGGTGCCTGGTCACCCTGAGGGCGGCGGCAACATCATCGGCCCGAACTATGGGCGCGTCATTCTCACGGCCAGGCAGCTGGGCGTGGGCTTGAAAGTCCCGCCGCGAGGCGCGCCGGGGGGGCTGATCATGGGGGACCAGAAGATTCAGCGTGCGGATTGGCCGGATTCTGAACTGAACCCGCTGCCCGAACAGTGGCGCGAGCTGGCGCCGGACCGGCTGGGCTGGGCCCTGTTGGGGGAAAATCCCCTCACCTGGGCCTCGGCATGGAGGGATGCCTCCATGCGTCAGCTGGACCGCTCCGCCACCGAGTTTTACGCGTCCAAGGGGCTGAACGAACAAGCCCTGCGCCTGATCGACGTCAACAACAGTTATGGAAACAAGCTGCGGGACACCTCGATCCTCAGCCTGTACCGGGTCAGGGGTAACATCGATCGCGCCATTTCCATGCGTCAACCCGCCTATGAAGTGGCGTCCGGAAATATGCGGCTGCCCGAAGCCATGGCCGCAGACCTTGGCGACCGGGTGGAAACCGGGGTTCACGTCAGCTCCGTGCGCCAGACCCGCTCGGGCGTTCGTGTGGACAGCAGGGACGGGCGGAGCTGGTCGGGTGATTTCGTGCTGTGCACGCTTCCCGCCAGCGTGCTGCGTGAGCTGCAACTGACGCCCGATCTGCCCGTGGCGCAGCAGCAGGCGGTCGACGCCCTGGCCTATCACAAGGTGACACAGGCGCACCTGGTGGCTGATTCTCCCTGGTGGGAAGCGTCCGATGACCCCGCCTCGTGGTGGACCGATGGTCCGTTGGGGCGCATCTTTGCCCGGCCGATGGCCGACGGCAGTGGCCGTTACAATCTGACCTGCTGGATCAATGGCGACGGCTGCGACGAGTTCGACGATATGGGCGAGGCGCGTGCGGGCCAACATGCGCTGGCGCTGTTTGAGGCCTTGTTGCCGGCGGCCAGGGGCAAGGTCAGCCTTGGGCGGATGGTCAGCTGGCGAAACGATCCCCACAGCCGGGGCGCCTGGGCCTTGTGGCGGCCGGGTGACATTGGCCGCTTCGGAGACGGGCTGGCGCGCCCGCATGGCCGCGTGTTTTTTGCCGGAGAGCACACGGCATTCGCCAATGCCGGTATGGAGGCTGCCATGGAATCGGGCGAGCGAGCGGTGCTCGAGATCATGCGGAGGCTCGCGTGAGGCCGCTCGGCACCCGCGTCGGATTGGCAGCCGGGGTGCTTGCCTCACTGGTCGGCTGCGCCGGCCCGGTTGAAGAGCCGCCCGCACTGGCCGAACTCGAAGAAATTACCCTGTCAGGAGAACAACTGTATCTGAATTGCGAATCCTGCCACGCGCTGACGACCGGAGCGTCCCATCGGGTAGGGCCTAACCTGGGCGGCATCGCTGACCAGCCGGCCGCGAGCCGGGAGGGCTATGCGTATTCTCCGGCTCTGCAGCAGTCGGGGCTGACCTGGAACGAGGGGACGCTGGCTGCTTTCATCATGGAATCAGGGCGTCTTGTTCCGGGTACCTGGATGGTCTATCACAATCATCTGACACCTGAGGAATCCCGGCGCCTGGCGCAATACGTGCTGCGCGCGGGCCAGGGTGCCGATGCGGGCACAGCTTGGGTGGATCCATAGTGATGGATAACACCACCGTCGTCATCATCACCCTGGTTGTCTACAAGGCATTGCTGATTGCCATCGGTTTCTGGGCCAGCTCCCGGACCCGCAGCGAGGAAGATTTTTTCCTGGGCGGCAGAAAGCTTGGCCCCGTGGTGGCCGCAATCAGTTATTCCTCCAGCGCTTCATCGGCCTGGACCCTGCTTGGGCTGAGCGGGGCAGCCTACGTGCTGGGCGTGTCTGTCGTCTGGATCGCGGCCGGGTCTTTCATCGGCATGCTGGTGGCGTGGTTCTGGATAGCGCCGCGGCTGATGGCATTCAGCCGTCGACATGATCACCTGACGCTGACCGAATTCCTGGCGCATGACACCTCCGGCGGGCTGCGGCGAGCCATCGTGATCACGGTTTCGGTGATCGTGATCTTTTCCTTTGTGTTCTACGTGGCCGCCCAATTTCAGGGCGCTGGCAATACCTTTGCCTCCACCTTTGATATGTCCATGGCCAACGCCATCATCATCGGTGCTTTGATCATCATGTTTTACACCTTGCTGGGTGGTTTCTGGGCGGTCAGTGTCACCGACACGCTGCAGGGTTTGCTGATGGCGTTCACCGCCCTGCTGCTGCCGCTGGCTGCGTTGGCCGAGGTGGGCGGAGTGGACGGCTTTGTTGAGGGTTTGCGCGCGGTAAGTACGCCCGCCCAGTTGAGCTGGACCGCTTCCAACGCGGGTTTGCTGGCCATCGGCGTGATTGTCGGCAGTCTCAGTATCGGCTTCGGCACCTATGGTCAACCGCATTTGCTGGTGCGCTTCATGGCGCTGCGGGACGAGAAGGCGATGCGCCAGGCGCGGGTTATCACCATTGCCTGGTATGGCGTGGTGTTCTCGGGAATGTGTTTCCTGGGCCTCGTGGGGCATGTGCTGCACGCGTCTGTGAGCAATCCGGAGACCGTGTTTTTTGTCCTGACCGAAAGCCTGTTCACACCCTTGCTGGGCTCCATCCTGCTGGCCGCGGTTCTGTCCGCCATCATGTCGACCGCCGACAGCCAGCTGCTGGTGGCAGCATCCGCCATCGCGCATGACCTGGGGCTGGGCCGCGAGCATCCCCAGCGGAAGCTGCTGGTCTCTCGCCTGACCATCGTAGGCCTGGTGCTGGTGGCCGTGCTGGTCGCCCTTTTCCTGCCGGAGAAGATTTTCAGCCGGGTGCTGTTCGCATGGTCCGCGCTGGGGGCGGCTTTTGGGCCGACCCTGTTCTTCAGGCTGGTTGGCGCCCGCATCAAGCCGGGCGGCGTCTGGCTGGCCATACTGTTGGGCTTCGGTTTATCGGTGCTGTTCTATCTGCTGCCCAACACGCCGGGCGACATTCTCGAGCGACTGGTGCCTTTTGCCAGCGGTGTCGTGGTGCTGCTCTTTTCGCGGCAAAGATCGACCTGACCCATGCCGGCATCGGCTATGCTGATGCCTGGACCCATCGCCCCGGCTGTACCCAGGAGACCCCACCATGGCCCGATTCCCGTCACTGCCCGATTTGCCCCACCTGAGCGATGTCTTTCAGACGTTTGGTCGCGCGGTGTGGCCCCTGTGTGAATACCACGATGTCATCCTGCGGGGCGACTCCGACTGGACTGTCAGCGAGCGGGAGCTGATGGCCGCTTACGTTTCCGGCCTGAACGCCTGTGGATTCTGCCATGGCGCGCACAAGATGATTGCGGAACTGCACGGGATCCCCCCGGACACGCTCGACCTGATGATGGATGACCCCGGCAGAGCCGGGCTGTCTCCGGGCCTGGTGGCCACCCTGGACTACCTGCGCAAGCTGACGCGCGAACCGTCCCGGGTGACCGACGCCGATGCCCAAAGGGTATTTGAAGCGGGGGTGAGCGAGCAGGGGCTGTTTGACGCGATCACGGTGTGCGCCCTGTTCAACTTCATGAACCGGATTGTTGAGGGGGCCGGCGTCCTGTTCAGCGAGGACAACCTCGCGGCATCGCGGGAGAGGAATGAGGCTAGCCTGGACCAGGCCTCGCCCTACCGTGCGTTTGCCCGGACGCTGGGATTTGGGCCGGAGGCGCCCTGAGCCAGACGGGCTGAGGTTTAAAGCACGTGTAATTGCGAATGCCAACCGCCGAGCAATGGGAATCCCGGCTCCGGCGCCCGCGTGCCCGGTTCGATCGCCGCGGCGCGCAGGCAGGCCCAGGCGAGACAGAGGTTGGAGTTCATGGCCGGCCTGCCCGTGGCCGTTTGCCATTCACAGATGAGCCGCAGCCCCGGCATCCCGGTGCCGGTGATGAGCAGCGCGTCGGCCGCGGCCCCGCCCAGTGTGTTGAGTATCCGGTCTGCCAGGTCTGATCCCCGAATGTGGTAAATGTCCCGGGTATCGCGCATGTCGGGCTGGGCGGACAGGGTAGCGGCAACGTCGAAACCCCGGCGTTTCCAGTAGGCCTCGGCCCGTTCCAGCAGCCAGGTGGGGTAGGGGCAGGCCAGCGTGATGCGTTCCAACCCCAGGTGCCTCAAAGCCGTTTCAATGGCGCCGGCGGCCGTGACCACGGGGTAGCCGAACTGCTGTTCCAGCCGGTCTCGGGCGGTTGCCTCTTCGCCCTCGGCGAGGAGGTAGCTGGAGGCAGTGCAGGCAAAGCCGAGCGAGTCCAGCGCCATGCCGTCAAATGATCGCAAGGTATCGGACAGTTCATTGAAATAATCCAGAACACGCTGTCGGGGTTCCCCCCGACTGGTGCAGCGCGTGGTGATCATGGACACGCCGTCTGGCAGCAGCAGGCTGATTTCCGGCTCGACGGTCGGGTTGGACTGCGGCGTGACGATACCGACGCGTCCGCGGCTGCCGTATTCACGCCGGGCGTCCCCGGGGGTTGCGCCTTTTTGCTGCTGCCGAATCATCATCGCCCAATGATAGACTAATGCGCTTATGTTGTTCGCCGGGTGATATGTCAGTTTCAACCAACACGCAACCGCCCATCATCATTGCCGGCGCCGGCCCGGTGGGACTGTTCTGCGCCATGCTGCTCACGCGCGCCGGGCACCGCGTCGTCGTGCTGGAGCAGAACACGGAGGTGGCCGAAGACATGCGTGCTTCCACTTTCCACCCCGCCACGCTGGATCTGCTCGACCGCTGTGACCTCTCTGATGAGCTGGTCTCCCGCGGTACGCCGGCGAGACGATGGCAGTACATGATTCACGGCACCGACCAACGGGCGGTATTTGACCTGGGTGTGCTGTCGGACCTCACGCGCCACCCTTATCGTTTGCAGTGCGAGCAGTTTCACCTGACCCGGATGCTGGTCGAACGGATGGCGGACGAACCCTTGTGCGATCTGCGCATGGGCTGGAAGGTGGTCAGCGTGGAGCAGGGCGGTGACATCGTCAAAGTCCGCGCCACGCGCGGTGATGAGGCTGTGACGCTGGAGACCCCATGGCTGATCGCGGCCGATGGCGGGCGCAGCTCGATCAGAAAGCATCTGGGCCTGAGCTTCGAGGGCAGCGTTTTCCCTAAGACATCGATCACGCTGGTGTTGCGTTTCCCTCTCGAAGAACACATTCCCGGTTTGTTGGGCGTGAGCTATGTGTGGACTGACGAGGCTCATTACAGCCTGATGCAGATTCGGGACCTGTGGCGCTTCTCCTACTCGCCAAACCCGGATCAGACGGTGGATGAGGCCATGTCGGAGTCGGTGGCGCAGGCCAACCTGGCCTCGATATTCCCCGGCCTGGGCCCGTTTGAACTGCTGCAGAGGAACCACTACACCTTGCATCAGCGCTGCCTGGAATCCTTCCGGGTGGGCCGGATCCTATTTGCCGGTGACTCCGCGCATCTCAACAGCCCGGCGGGTGGCATGGGAATGAACAGCGGACTGCACGATGCGGCCTGCCTGATCGAGCATCTCCTGCCGGTGCTCGAGGGTCACAGCGATGACTTGCTCGATCGCTACGACCGCCGCCGACGCACGATCGCGCTGGAGGAGGTGCAGCGTCTGTCCGCGCGCAACTATCGCAAGCACCGTGAGACGGACCCCGAAAAGCGCAAGCTGATCTGGCGCGAGTTCAAGGCCATCACGGGCGACCGTGAACGCATGCGTGACTTCCTGCTCAACTCCTCGATGATACGATCCCGTCAAAGGGAGGCGGAAATCCAATGACCAGTGACAACAGACGCACGGTCGAGGTGCACGGCGTGGGCCTCGACATACCACGCACGACCGGGGGCCATGTCGGCGGCCGCGCCGAAGCGGTGGATGGGCGGCCAGTGGCCTTGCAGGCCATCAATCCGGCCACCGAGGAGCCCGTCACTGCACTGGCGGAGTCCGGGCAGGAGGGGGTCGATGCGGCCGTCGCGGCAGCACGGGCGGTGTTCGAGCGAGGCGACTGGTCCCGCAAGGGCGTGCGTGAGCGCCAGGGCATACTGCGTGAGGCGGCGCGACTGGTTCATGAACACCGACAGGAACTGGCCCTGTTGGAGAGCCTGTGCGCCGGTTTGCCCGTGGCGCACCTCCAGCGGAGACAGATCCCGCGCGCCGCGTTCAATTTCGAGTTTTTTGCTGAAGTTATCGGTCAGATGGCCGGCGAAACCTTTGAACAGGAGCAGAACTTCCTGACAACTGTCACGCGCGAGCCTGCCGGCGTGGCGGCCCTGGTGGCGCCCTGGAACGCCCCGCTGGCGCTGGCGAGTATGCAAATCGCTTCCTGCATTGCCTTTGGCAATAGCTGCGTGTGCAAGCCGTCCGAATACACGCCGCTTTCGGTGTTGCGGTTGGTGCAGCTGCTGGAACAGGCCGGCGTACCGGCCGGCGTGGTGAACCTGGTGAACGGGCTGGGCGGCGTGACCGGTCGCGCACTGGTCAGCCATTCCGACATCGACCGAATTGCATTCACCGGCGGGACTGAGACGGCCCGTCAGATCATGGCGGATGCCGCCGCGCAGCTCACCCCGGTGCATTTTGAGCTGGGGGGCAAGTCGGCCAATATCGTGTTCACCGATGCCGACCTGGAGCGGGCGGTGGACGGTTCGCTGGTCAATATGTTCAGCAACAATGGCCAGATATGCATCGCCGGTTCCCGCGTCCTGGTCCAGCGCGCCATCGCCGATGAGTTTACTGAGCGCTTTGTCGCGCGCGTGCGCCATCTTCGGGTGGGTGACCCGCTCGACCCTGCCACGGAGGTGGGCCCACTGGCCTACGCGGCGCACCGGGACCGGGTGCTCGGTTATATGCAGCTGGCACGCGAGGAAGGCGCCGAGATACTCGCTGGCGGCGGGAACGCGCCCGGTTTTGACCGCGGATATTACGTGTCGCCCACCCTCGCCCGGGTGGACAGCAACGCGCTCAGAATCTGCCAGGAAGAGGTATTCGGGCCTTTCGCCACGGTCCAGGTGTTTGATGAACCGGAGGAGGCTATCGCCATCGCCAACGACTCCGATTTCGGGCTGGTCGCCTATGGCTGGACCTCCAGCCTGGCGCTGGCCATGCAGCTGCAAAGCGAGATCCGCGCGGGTACGGTCTGGGTCAATACACCGCTGCTGCGGGATCTTCGGGCGCCCTTTGGCGGCTTCAAACAGTCGGGCATCGGGCGTGACGGGCCGCGGCAGTGTGCGGATTTCTACACCGAGGAGAAAGCGACTATCGTGCCTCGGGGTGACTTTGAGATCGTCAAGATGGGAATGGATTGATGGAACGGCTTGCCAGTAAATTGTGTGTCATCGCCGGAGAACGCAACGTCTCGACGGATGCGGCCGAGTGTGACTATTTTGCCCAGGATGTGTTTACACGGGACACACCCGCCGGCGTGGTGGTGGCGCCGGGTGATACCGAACAACTGGCTGCCGTGGTGGCAGAGGCCGTGCGGGCAGGGCGTGCCGTGGTGCCGCGCGGTGGCGGTATGTCATACACCAGCGGGTATGTTCCTTCCGAGGCGCAGTCCGTGCTGCTGGACATGAGACGGATGAATCGCGTGCTGGAAATCAACCGCGCCGACATGTATGTGCGGGTAGAAGCGGGTATCACCTGGCAGGCTCTGCACGAGGCCTTGCTGGAGCACGGTTTGAAAACACCCTACTGGGGCACTTTGTCCGGCCGCTACGCCACGGTTGGCGGCAGCCTGTCGCAGAACAGCATTTTCTGGGGCTCGGGGCGGCACGGCAGCGCCGCGGATGCCGTGATCTCCATGGAAGTGGTGCTGGCGGACGGCTCCCTGCTGAATACAGGCTCCGCCGCGCAAAAGCACGCGCGGCCTTTCTTCCGCCATTTCGGGCCCGATCTGACCGGTCTGTTCACCGGTGACGGCGGCGCCCTGGGCGTTAAGGCCACGATCACCCTCAAATTGCTGCCGCAGGCGGCGGAGCATGGTTTTGGGTCTTTCGCTTTTGAGGGATACGCTGAGATGTGCGCGGCCATGAGCGAGATTGCGCGTCGCGATCTGGTGACCGAGTGTTTCGGTTTCGACCCCTACCTGCAAAGCCAGCGGATGAAGCGTGAAAGCCTGGCCAAGGATGCCAGCCAGTTTGTCGGTGTGCTCAAATCCGCGGGTGGTGTGGGTCAGGCCATCCGCGACGGCGCCAAAACGGCGATGGCCGGGCGCCGTTTCATGGATGATGTGCGGTGGTCGTTCCACGTCATGTGCGAAGAAAGAACCGCTGATGCCGCCAAGGCGGCCCGCGATGAGGCGGCAAAAATTGTCATTGCGCATGGCGGGCGTGAATTACCCGACAGTATTCCCCGCGTGGTCAGGGCCAACCCCTTCGGACCGGTCAACAACATGCTTGGCCCGGAAGGCGAACGATGGGTGCCGGTACACGGTCTGGTTCCGCATTCACAGGCTGTTTCGGCCATCGATCGCGTCGAGGCCGTGTTCAATCGTCATCGCGACGGCCTGGAAAAATTCGATATTCACACCGCCTACCTGCTGGCCACCGTGGGCACGTCCTGTTTCGTGGTCGAACCCGTATTTTTCTGGCCCGATGCCATCGAGGAAATGCACCGGCGCAGCGTGGAGCCGGATCACCTGAAACGGCTCAAGGGCTTTCCGGCGCAGCCCGAGGCCCGGGCGCTGGTCACCCGGATCAAGGACGAACTGGCCGAACTGTTCAGCGCCATGGGCGCCGTCCACCTGCAGGTCGGAAAAGCCTATCACTACCGCCAGGGCTTGCGGCCAGAGCCCCTCGGCATGGTCAGGGCCATCAAGTCCTACGTGGATCCGGAAAACCGAATGAACCCGGGCTGTCTCGGGCTGTGATTCGAAAAGGCTACATCGATACGCCCGTTGAGGGTGGCGTGATACAGACGCACTTGCGCCGGGCCGGTTCGGGACAGCCACTGCTGATGCTGCATCCCTCGCCGATGTCTTCCGCCTTTCTCGTGCCGGTGATCGAGCTCGCTCGCGAGCACTTCGCCGTCTTTGCGCCGGATACGCCCGGTTACGGCGGTACCGATCCTTTGCCGAATCCGGCTCAGTCGCTGGTGGAGTACACGCACTGGGTGGCCGCATTGCTGGACGCCCTGGGCCTGCACAAGGTCTTTGTTTATGGTTCTGCGACCGGGGCGCAAATCGCCATCGAGTTTGCGCGGGCATTCCCGGATCGGACACATGCGCTGGTGCTGGAAAATGCCGTGCATTTTTCCGAACAGGAAGTCAACGACATCATGGTGAATTACTTCCCGTCGCTGGAGCCGAGGGCAGACGGGTCGCACCTGGATGTGGCCTGGCAGATGGCGAACGGCCTGTTTCGGGGTTTTCCCTGGTACGAACACCTTGAAGATCCTGGTGAAGATCGAGGTTTGGGCGGCCAGCCGCCGCTGGCCCTGGTGCAGGCAACCGCCATGGCATATCTGAATGCCGGTCCCGACTATGATCGTGCCTACCGCGCGGCTTTCGCCAACGAGCGCGCGGAGCACCTGGCGGCGGTCACGGTGCCTGTGCGGGTCATGCGCTGGGCCGGCGGGCTTCTTAAAGCCTACGCGGATCGTCTGGACGGGTTTGACTGGCCTGACCATATCACGCTGGTGAACAGCGGCCCTTCGCCACAAGAGCGGTTCGAAGCCCTGGGGCGGGTCTTCAGCGAACTGGCCTGAATCTGGCCTGAATCACCCGCTCCCCATCGCCGCCTCATACGGGTTCGTTAACGCACCCGAGTTCCCGGATGAGACGGGGCGGCTGACGCCGCCGCCGTCGGTTGGCAGGATATACGGACTGCGTACTCAGTGGCCTTGAGTGGTCTCCGGTTTTTCTTTCCGCCCGTCGATGATCTTTTTCATGTACGTCCACGACGTCTCGTTACGGCGCTGGTCGTCCAATGGCGGCGGCGCGACATACTCGGGATAGTTGGCGGCGATTTCTGCCTTCATCGTATCCGCCAGCTGATCGAAACTTTCCAGCTTCTTGCCCATGGCGTTGAAGTACATCATGCCCGCGCGCCCGTTCATTTCCATCCAGGGGAGCCACTGGGACAGTCGAACCCATGACACGATGGGGTAAGCCTCAGGCAGGGACGCATCCAGCAGTTCCGCCATGTCGCCGTTGAAATCGAAAATTTCGGTCGCGTGGTAGGTCCCGCCGACATATTTCTGGTAGTCGCCACCCAGCGCGTTGGTGTAAAACAGCGGCACTTCGATGTTCATCAGCCAGGTGCCGTTGATCTCGTCCATGCGCAGCGGCATGGTGTTGCCGTTCTGGTCGCGGCCGAAGCTGGGCCGGCCGTTCACGGGGTCGTTGGCGACATGAATGACATCGACCGTTTCGCCGGACCACGGGTTATTCCACTGCCTCATGACCTCGTTGCTCTTGGGGTCGAGGTACAGCATGATTTCGCGCGACACCAGGCGGTAACCTTCGCCCCGGTCCGGGTCTTCGATGGCCCCACACTGCCGGATATTCATCCCCAGCAGGTTGAACAGGTGACGGTCACGCTCTCCGGGCACCCGCGCGTAGGCTCGACCGCTCCAGGTGTAAACCACGGGCTTGGCGTCCTCCAGTGAACACTGAATTTTGCGATTGACCTGTACGTAGCCCTCAGCCGTCTCGGTATCGATCGTATCGGCCGGGGCTTGCAGCGGCGCGAACAACAGAACCGCCAGGGCGATACTGCCGAGAAATTTGCTTTGCGTTGTCATCATGTGGTGATCTCCTGCGGGTTTTGAGGTGGGGCATCAGGGCCTGTCATCGGGCCTGACGATCAGTTCATAGATCTCTCCGGCATGTCCGCGCGCGAAAGCGGCGCGACAGCCGGCGTAAGGTCCCTGCGCTATCGTATACGGCTCGGACCCCGGGGGCAGTTGTTCAACGGCGAAAGCCACCCAGGCGATACCGGAGGGCAGGGTGCCGGCTGGCGGCGCTGCCTGACCCGCCAGCTGGTCGATTTCGATCAGGCACTGGCCGCGAAGCTGCAGCGTGGCGACGGCGTGGCGATGATCGATATCGAGGCCGTGCGCGCGGTTGATGACCGTGATCCGCGTGTCGAACCGAAGGCCCTCCTGATCCGCCAATGACTGGTAGCCGGCAAGGCTAAGCTCGCGGTCATCGGTCAGCATCACGGGAATGAACAGCCTGTCCACCGGGCAGCGTGCCCTGGGCAGCTCAAACGGTGGCACTTCCGCCTTGATCTGGGTGAGATACAAGACCTCGCCAGCCGGGCCCACGGCCTGCATGGCGCGAATGGCATCGCTGACTTCGAGGTTGGCCGGTTCGCCGATGATGTCAAAGCTGGAGTCGCGCAAACGCTGTGCCAGCTGGTCGGGATCCTGCACGCTGACCTCCAGCGCCATCCACCCGTACCGGCGGAACGGCTCGATGGCCGCGGCGTCAGGCACATCCAGAACCTGCAGCCAGCACTCGCCCAGGAGGTTGGCCAGCCAGGTGGCTGAACGGCCCTCGATGGCCCGTTCGCCACAAGCGGCGGCCAGGGCTGGGTCGACCCGGTGGCGCCCGGACTCGAGCAGGTCCAGATGCCGGCACCAGGCGCGAATGCTATCATCCGGGCGGTCGGTCGCGATCGTGGCGTAGAGCACGGGGCCGAGGCCAATCATCTTCGGGGGGGCTCTCCTGCAGGCGTGATATGAAGGGCAGCGGGGTTTTGCTCAAAAATCCTAACATTATATTAATATAACTTTTCGATAAGATGACTTTTCGGTGGGCGGTCGCCTCGAACCGGCCGCGCCCAGTCAGCATCAGGAAAAGGACAACGCGATGACAGAAAAGACGCCCCCGACCTATGCGGCACTGCCGCTTCAGGTCACGTGCCGTGCCGTCAATGCGGCGGGATCGACTGAGGAGGCGCGCGCCGCGATGCTCGATGCCGTGCGCCATTGCGCGGACCTGATCGGGGGCAGTAAGCGTTTTTATTCGACGTTCGCCGGTGAGGAAATTAGGCTGGTCGTGCTGCCCGAGTATTTCATGACCAGCTTTCCCGCCGGTGAAAGCGTTGACGAGTGGCAGGAAAAGGCCTGTATCCATCCCAATGGGCCGGAGTATGAAGCCCTGGGCCAAGTGGCCCAGGAGCAGGCTTTATTCCTGTCCGGTAATGCCTATGAGATCGACCCTCGCTTTCCTGAACTGTATTTCCAGGTCAGTTTCCTGATTGATCCCGCCGGCAATGTGGTGCTCCGGTACCGTCGGCTCATTTCCATGTTCGCCCCCACTCCGCACGATGTGCTGGACGCGTTTCTCGATCATTATGGCGAGGATGCCCTGTTTCCGGTGGCGGACACCGAATTGGGCCGGGTGGCGTGCGTGGCCTCGGAAGAAATCCTCTATCCGGAGATCGCGCGTGCCCTGGCCTTGCGTGGGGCGGAGGTTTTCTGTCATTCCTCCAGTGAGGTCGGCAGCCCGCTGGCAACGCCCAAGAACATCGCCAAGCAGGCCCGGGCCTGGGAGAACATGGCCTACATCGTTTCCGCCAACAGCGCGGGCATCACGGGCCTCCCATTCCCGGCCCAATCCACGGATGGTCATTCACAGGTGGTGGATTACAAGGGCCGGTTGCTGGCCGAGGCCAATGCGGGTGAATCCATGAATGGCGTGGCCACGATCGATATCGCCGGCCTGCGCCGCGCCCGCGCGCTGCCGGCCATGAGTAACCCGCTCGCGCGCCAGCGCCTGGAACTGTTTTCTTCCACCTATTCCGGGCGTTCCGTTTATCCGCCCAATACCCTGCTGGAGGAAAGCGTTACCCGGGTGCCGGCCCGTGATCACTACACCGGGGTGCAACAGGCCGTGGTGGAATCCCTGCGCGAACGGGGGTTGATCTGAAGGACCCTGTCGGGTCAATCGTCGATGGTCAGGTCCATGCGGTACTGGAACCGGCCCGGATGGTAGAGGCAGACCAGGAAATCCATCAGGCGCTCCTCGCCGTCGACCACGTTGTAGGAGCGTCGCGTCAGGCTTAGCAGGGGAGAACCGGGGTCCAGGTCAAGAACGCCCGCCACCTCTGCGCTGGCGGGCACTGCGCTGAGGGTTTGCTTCACATGGGTGATTTCCAGGCCATTATCGCGGAAGTAACGCAGGCGCGGTGTTTCCCGGAATATCTCGGGGTTTTCCGGCTTTTCCACACCCAGCGTCCAACTGGAATAGTGCCCGAATGACAGGCCGTTCCGCTCGCGCACCCGGGCGAGGTAGAGCGCGGTTTCTCCCGGACCCAGTTCGAATTCATCACGCAGGCTCTGGGGTGGCTGGAGTAAATCGCAGTCGAGCACGATGGCCTTGGAGTTGAGCGCCATGGACTCGATTTCCTGCAGCATCGCGACCAGCGGGGCCTGCACCGGCTGCGGCCGATAGCGGTAAATGACGTGCGTGCCTTTGCCTCGCCGCCGCTCCACCAGATTGTCGCCGGCGAGTTCATCCAACGCCCGCTTGGCGGTGATGCGAGAGATGCCAAATTCGTCTGATAGCTCTTTCTCGGTGGGCAGCCGCATGCCTCGTTGAAAAGTGCCGTCAACAATGCACGATTTGAGCAGCGTGTAGAGTTGGAAATACAGCGGGGTGGGTGCGTCTTTGACCAGTTGTTGACGTTGTTTTTCGCTGAAAATTGATTTCAAAGGCACCATTGAACGTTTCCGTGGTTTGTTTTGTCATAATGATATAACAAATTAGGGCATATCAAGCAACGGCGCGGTTATCAGAGTTGCGGGGGTCGTGATGAACGATTGCGCCCAAATGAGCTAACAGTATAACATTAGAGCAATTGCAGGGCAGGCCTGAATTCGACCGCCAGCGGTCCATTCAACGCGCTATACCTGCTACCTGTCGATGGCAGGTTGACGGAACAATGAACGCGGGAACCCGAGAATGATCATTACCGAGTTGGCGGTGTTGAAGTGGCTTCACATCCTGGCCATGGTTTACTGGCTGGGCGGCGAGTGGGGCGTCTTTCAGACGTCCTATTACGTGATTAACCGAAAGCTGCCGATGGACGAGCGCAAACGGCACATGAACACGGCCTACAAAATCGACATTCTCGCGCGCACGGGCATTCTTCTGCTGTTCCCCCTGGGCTTCCACATGGGAACCTTCTGGGGCGTGCAGCCCCTGGGCGGCGCGTGGGTGGCGGCGTGCTGGATCTTCTTCGCACTGTGGATTGGTCTCGCCTGGGCGGCATTCTTCAAGCGCGAGACCGATACCGGTATCCTGCTGACGCGCATCGATGAGTGGATCCGGTTCCTGTTCATACCGCTGATCCTGGTGGCCGCGATCGCTTCACTGCTGGGTTACGGCCCGTTTGGCGCCGGCCCGATGCAAAAATGGTTCCCGCTCAAAGTGCTGTTGTTCAGCTTCATGTTGATGATCGGCCTGAAGCTGAGGTTCATCATGCGTGAGTGGACCATGCTGTTCCGTGTCCTGGCCAGGGAGCCCGATAATTCAGCAGCGGAAGAGACCCTGGAACGATCCATTCGCGTGGGCCGAGGGTTGGCTTACGTTTACTGGGTGGGCATCGCCAGCGTTGGCTTTCTCGGGGCAGTGAAGCCCTTCTGAGGTGTCCATGACCCATCGAACATCGCGCGGCGTCATCCGCTACACCAGCAAAAAGCCTGAACGCATGGATCAGGAGCGTGGCCGTGAGTACTTCACGCTGACCCACCAGGCCGACGAGGTTGATGTGCTGCACGCGCACTGCGAGATCGACGACGAGCCCAACGTGATCAGGGACGTGGTGTTGGCCATGCGGAGCCACGATGCCAGCCCGCTCGACTGCAGCGTTCGTCTGACCGTCGGTGACCGCTTCGAGGGCAGTGGCTGGATGCGTTTTTGCGATGGTTACGCTGAATGCGAGAGCTTCAATCAGGGGGATGGCCGCATCCGTCAGAGGGTGGACACGCCCGCCCGGGTCCGCTGGCTGCAGTCGCACCCCATTGTCGGCGACGCGCTGCTGATGAAGCTGTACGACCTTTCCCGCGGTCCGGGGAAAATGTTTTTCAATGACCTCTATCTCACCTCGCCCGACCATCGCGGCGCGACCGGCCCGCAGTTGTTCCGAACCGGCTTCGCGCTGGTGTACGTGGGCGAGGAGGATGTGACGGTCGCTGCGGGCAACTATCGCGCGCGTCACTTCCAGGTGACCGACACGGCCGGCAACCTGCCGGAGGAGCATCCGCCCTACGACGTCTGGTGCACGGCCGATGATGATTACATCCTGCTGCGGGCAGGCGCCGGCGGCTACATGCAGACCCATTACGAATTGACCGAACTCGAGCAATACTGAGCGCGCGGCGATGAACAAGCCCCTTCATGGCGTCCGAATTCTGGATCTCACGCACATGTTGTCCGGCCCGTTCGGCGCGATGATCCTGGCCGACCTCGGGGCCGAGACCGTCAAGGTTGAGCCGCTGAAGGGTGAGGGAACGCGAAAGTTGCTGGCGCAGGACCCCGATCATTCCATCGGAGGGATGGGCGCCTACTTCATCACCCTGAACCGCAACAAGAAAAGTGTCGCGGTGGATTTGAAGTCCGAGCATGGGCGATCTGTTTTTTACGATCTCGTCCGTCACTCGGATGTCGTCATTGATAATTTCGCGGCCGGCGTGACCCGGCGGTTGATGATCGATTACGACCGGCTGGCCGAGGTGAATCCGGGTATCGTCACCTGCAGTGTCACCGGCTTCGGCTCTGACGGCCCGGGCAGCACCCGCCCCGCGTATGATCAGATCGCGCAGGCCCTGGGTGGCGGCATGTCCATTACCGGGTTTGACGCCGATCACCCGGTTCGCGCCGGCATTCCTATCGGCGATCTCGGCGGCGGTATGTTCGCCGCCATCGGTATCCAGTCCGCGCTGCTGGAACGCGCCGGCAGCGGTCGCGGCCAGCACGTGGACATCAGCATGCTCGACTGCCAGGTGTCGATGCTGAACTACATGGCCACCATGTACTTTTTATCCGGGCTCAACCCGGAGCCCATCGGCAATTCGCACTTCGTGCACGTGCCCTACAACACCTTTCACACGGCCGACGGGTTCATCGTCATCGCGGTGGTGGCCGACACTTTCTGGCCCGCGCTCAAAACCGTGGTCGAGATACCGGAATTCGACGACGAGAAATACGACCGTCAGCCCGGCCGGTGGGAAGACCGGGAGATGATCAATCGACGGCTCAATGAGGTGCTGCAAACACGCGGGACAGCCCACTGGGTGCGGCAACTGACCGAGGCCAGGGTGCCGTGCGCCGCCGTCAACCGATTCAGCGAGACGCTTAGTGACGAGCAAATCCTGCACCGCGGAATGATCGTCGACCTGTCGCATCCGGACGGCAGCCAGACCCGGGGCCCGGGTAATCCTGTGCAGCTGTCACGCAGCAGTGAAGCCTGCTACTCGGCGGCGCCATGGCTCGGGCAGCACACCGATGAAATCCTGCGTGAGGTGTTGGAGTATGATGACGACAGGATCGAGCAACTGAAATCAGTCGGAGCCATAGCCTGATGAGTGAGCGAGTCTTTATCAACGACGTTGGGCCGCGAGATGGCCTGCAAAATCAACCGCGAATCCTGCAACCGGCGCAGCGGCTGGGGTTGATTGAATCCTTGCTGGACGCGGGGCTGAAACATATCGAGGCAGGCGCGTTTGTCTCGCCCAAAGCAGTGCCTGCGATGGCGGGCGCGGCTGAGCTGTTCGCTGCCCTGCCTGATCGCAGTGATGTCACCTTCACCGCGCTGATTCCCAACATGAAGGGATATGAATTGGCCACGGCGGCCGGGGCGCGCAGCGTGTGCATGGTCTTGTATGCGAGTGAGGGCATGGCGCAGGCCAATGTGCGCATGAGCCGCGCGGAAGCCGACGCGGCGGGTGCAGCCATCGTGAAGCGCGCCCGTCAAGAAGGCGTTCGCGTGACCAGCACCGTATCGGTTGCTTTCGAGTGCCCATTCGACGGGCCGGCCGATCCCGGCCTCGTGGCTGACATGGTGGCCCGGTTCGCCGATCTCGGTTCGGATGAAGTGTGCGTGGCGGATACGATCGGCGCGGCCAATCCGGTCCAGGTCCGCCGCCTGATGGGCGCCCTCGTGGACGCGCACGGGGCGGAGCGCCTCTCCTGCCATTTTCATGACACGCGCGCCATGGGCGTGGCCAATGTTTTTGCGGCGGTTGAGGCCGGCATCAGGAAATTTGACGCCTCGATCGGCCGGCTGGGTGGCTGCCCCTTTGCGCCCGGGGCGTCGGGCAACGTCGCCACGGAGGACGTCAACATGATGCTCAGCCAGGCGGGGTTCGATACCGGCATCGACGCGCGCAAGCTGCAGATGGCAGCCAGGGTTGCCGAGGAACTCACCGGCAACGCGCCTGGCGGTCGCGCCCGTGCCTGGTTGGAGCGTCACCTGGAAATCGCTGCTTGAGCTGGTCGAAATGTCCGATCTGGAGCGCAAGCAACTCGAACTGGGTAAGCGTCCGGCGCTGGTGCTTGTCGACATCATTAATGGATTCACCGATCCGCGTTGCCCGCTGGGGTCGGATGCCGATTCGGTTGTAGAGGCCAACCAACGCTTGCTGGCGCGATTTCGACGGCTTGAACTGCCTGTCTTCTTCACCACCGTGGTCTACCGTGATGCCGGCCAGGCGCGTGTGTTCAGGCGACGGCTTCCCGCGTTGGAAGTGCTGCGGCCCGGTTCCTCCTGGGTCGAAGTGGATGAGCGCCTACAGCGGCGGGAAAATGAACCCCTGATTGAGAAATGCTGGGCCAGCAGCTTCTTCGCTACCGACCTTGCCGAGCGTCTCAGCGCCCTGAAGGTCGACTCGCTCGTCATCACGGGGCTCACCACCAGCGGCTGCGTTCGGGCCACTGCGGTCGATGGCCTGCAATACGACTACCCGGTTTTTGTGCCCCGTGAGGCGGTGGGGGACCGAAATGCCGACGCCCACGAGGCCAATCTGTTCGATATCCATGCCAAGTACGGCGATGTGCTGGCGCTCCGGACGCTGCTCGATACGCTCGATTCCAGGTCGGCGTGATCGGGTCTACATGCCCCGCTCGAGCAGCTGGCGAGCAATGATGATGCGCTGAATCTCGTTGGTGCCCTCGCCAATGCACATCAGGGGCGCATCCCGGAAGAATCGCTCTATTTCGTAGTCCGTGGAGTAGCTGTAACCGCCAAACACGCGCATCGCCTCGGTGGCGTTATGGAGCGCGGCCTCCGAAGCGAACAGTTTTGCCCGGCCGGCCTCCAGGTCGCAGCGCTTGCCGTTGTCGAACCGCTCGGCGGCGTCTTGAACCAGCAACCTGGCGGCTTCTGCGCGGGTGGACATGTCCGCCAGCTTCAGCTGTATGGCCTGATGGTGCGCGATCGGCTTGCCGAAGGTCTCACGCTGCTGCGCATAGTCCAGCGCCAGCGCCAGGGCGCCGCGCGCCATGCCCGCGCCCCTGGCGGCAACGTTGATGCGGCCGAGTTCCAGCCCGCCCGCAGCCTGCTGAAACCCCTGGCCTTCCACGCCGCCGATGAGCTGCCGCTCGTGGACGCGAAAATCGTCGAACACGAGCTCCGCGCTGTCGATGGCGCGATAGCCCAGCTTGTGCAGTTTCTTACCCACCGTGAAGCCGTCACCTTTTTCACACAAGAACATGCTCATGCCTTTGTGCGGCGGGTCGCAGTCGGGGTCAGTTTTGACCAGGACGGCCAGGCACTGGCCGTAAATGCCATTGGTGATCCAGGTCTTGCTGCCATTGATCACGTAGTGGTCACCATCACGCCGGGCCGTCGTGCGAATGCGCTGCAGGTCGGTGCCCGCGTTGGGCTCGGTCAGGCCGATGCCGCCGCGTAGCTCACCGCTGGCGAATCGCGGCAGGTAATGCGCCCGCTGCTCGTCGGTGCCTGCGCGCTCGACGCAATGCGCCATGATCAGGTGGGAGTTGAAGATCCCGGTCGGCGCCATCCAGACCTCACAAATCCGGGCGACCAGCTTGGCATAGGTTGTCGCCCTGAGACCCAGTCCGCCGTAGCGCGGGTGGATGGTGGCGCCGAACAGGCCCAGTTCCTTCATCTGATCCACCAGGGCGTCAGGGTATCGGTCGGCCTGGTCGTACTCCCGGGCAATGGGCCGCACCTCTCGTTCAACCCAGCGATCGACGGCATCGAGGATCTGCTCCTCCAGTTCGTCCTGTTCTCGCCGGCTCATGGTCCCCTCATTCATATGGTCATTCCTCATGTTCAGCGGCTGCCTCGTCCATAGTCTGGCCGGGGCCTTTCGGTATCAGCATACTGCGCTCAAAAACGCAGACCACCGTGCCATGTTGATTCTTGCCGTGGGTCTTCACGGTAACGATCCCGGCCTCCGGGCGTGAACGTGACTCCCTCATGCCAATGACTTCGGAGATCGCGTACAAGGTGTCCCCGGGGTGGACCGGGGCCGTCAAGGCGATCTCTTTCCATCCCAGGTTTGCGATCGCTTTCTGGCTCACATCCGACACGCTCAACCCGACCAGGATCGCCAGCGTGAGCGGAGAAGCGACCAGTGGGCGCCCAAATTCGGTTCCACGAGCGTACTCGACATCGAAGTGCAGGGGATGCTGATTCATGGTCAGCAGCGTAAACCACGTATTGTCCGCCTCGCTGATCGTGCGGCCGGGCTGATGCTCGTAGATGTCCCCGACGGTAAATTCCTCATAGTAGCGGCCGCTGGCGGGCCGGAAACGCTGCGGGGCGATTTCCTGGTCAGAACGTGCGCTCATGGCGATCTCCCGGTTGATTTGGTTCTTGGGCTTTGTCCGTACAAATGGTATCTTTTACGGCCCAGGCAGGCAACGCGATTAAAACGCAATACCATGGAAGCAACAACCGGCAACACGACCCCGCGGTACCGGGAACTCGCAGAAAAACTGATGGCGGATATTCACTCGGGCCGTCTTGGTGTGGGCGACAAGCTGCCAGGCGAAATCGAACTGACCCAACGTTTCGACGTGAGCCGCCACACGGTGCGCGAGGCGCTCAGGGTGCTGGAAGACCTGGGGCTGATCCGGCGCCAGCGGGGCGTGGGGACGGTCGTGCAGGCCCGCGATGTGGGGCCCTCATACGTGCAGGCAGTGCGGCAGCCCAACGAGCTGATGAAATATCCGCGCGAGAGCCGCCTGCATATCATCAGCCAGACCGAAGTGCGCCTGAACCGGCGGCTGGCGCGACAGTTGGGCTGCGCCACCGGCAGTCATTGGCACCGCATCACCGCAGTGAGAAAGCTTCTGGACAAGCGTCTGCCGCTGTGCCTGGTGGACATCTACGTGCTGCCGGAGTTCGCCGGGGTTGGCGAAGTTATCCCCACCTCCACGCTGCCGGTCTACGAACTGATCGCGCAAATGTTTCAGCTGGATGTCGACCGCGTGGAGATGAGCATTTCGGCCGGTATCGTGTCAGAGGACGTGGCGGACACGCTGGAAGCGGATACCGGCACGCCCACCCTGGAACTGGTCCGACGTTACTGGAGCGGCGGACGGGTTTTTGAAGTGTCTGTCTCCCGGCACCCCGGTGACCGGTTCAACTATTCGCTCGAGTTCCGCCGCGGCTGGAAATCCGGCGGCGGCTGGTGCTGGGCCTGAACCATGGCCAGGCCGGGTTCACTCGTTCGCAGCT